>Ga0181528_10000281_pt1 | contig 41967 bp, 41 predicted proteins | sample PEATcosm2014_Bin_47_FD_119742 | JGI IMG/M metagenome (GOLD analysis project Ga0181528, IMG submission 119742) | Peatland microbial communities from MTU Mesocosm Facility, Houghton, MI, USA - PEATcosm2014_Bin10_10_metaG | ecosystem: Environmental > Terrestrial > Soil > Wetlands > Peat | place...
GGCAAGACCATCGAGATCATCAATACCGATGCCGAAGGCCGTCTGGTTCTGGCCGACGGACTCACCTACGCCCGCCAATTAGGCGCAACCCACCTGATCGACGCAGCCACGCTCACCGGAGCCTGCGTGGTGGCTCTCGGCCACGTCAACGCGGGAGCCTTTTCCAATCATGAAGAGACATGGGCCAGCTTCGATGAGGCGCTGGCCGTCTCCGGGGAAAAATTCTGGCGCTTGCCTCTCGGCGACGAGTACGCCGAACAGATCAAATCCGAGATCGGCGACATCAAGAACACCGGCGGCCGCTGGGGCGGCGCAAGTACCGCAGCTGAGTTTCTCAAGGTCTTTGTCGAAGATACGCCCTGGATTCACCTCGATATCGCCGGCCTGGCCTGGGTGGAAGACTCCAAGCCCTATATCGCCAAAGGGCCGAGCGGTATCGCGGTCCGCTCGATTCTGGAGTGGGTGCGCAGCTACGCCGAACCTTCCTCGCGTTAGCGGCCAGTTCCAATCGAAACAGAAAGGGCCGCGCCAGGAGAGGATGGCAGCGGCCCTTGTTCTTGCAGAATCCGGGAAAAGTTCAAAGTGCGTTGCCGCTTCAAAGAGCGATCAACGGCCGCGGCAGGCGGGTGCTGGCGCGATCCAGAAAGAGCCGCATGCGCAGCGCCTCGGCCCGCTGAATCGCCACCAGCCGCATATGCCTGCGGATATGATCGCCATCCGTCAGAACAGCGACTTGGCTTTCGTCAAAGGCGGCATCCCGCTCCAACCGCGCAATGCGATCTTCAACGGTCTGGCGAAAACGTGGGCTGATCTCAAATCCTTCGCTGACTGCGCAGTTGGTCATCATAGCCGTCTCCTCAAGGAAAAATCTCTTTGCCCTCAAAAAATAATTCTCAAAAGGGCTAAAGTATTTTTAACCTGTGCCGATATTAGCGATGAATCATGGACTGCGCCAGATTACCGAGTACCGATACAAAGGTAATTAGATGTACGGAAACGATACACTTTGCGCCGCGCTTCCCCCGTTCTTCACAGTTTTTCGGCCCGGCTGCTCCTTATGTATCGTTTAATTCTCCGCAGCAACCGCATAGTAGCCCTTGCGGACACGCACCTTCAGCCCGTCGCCCCGGCACTCGACACCAAGCTTGCGAAAGCTGCCGTCGAGTTTGGTGTTCGTCGGCGTATAGCTGGCCACATACTGGGTGCGCAGCTCGTCCTCGATCTGCTGGAAGGCAGCCTCCAGCTTTTTGCCGTTGTTGCCCACATCGATCAGCCGTCCGCCGGTCTCCTCAGTCAGCTTCTTCATCGCCGAGTAGCCGCTGTAGCCGAAGCCCCCATAGAAGCCGCGGTCCGCAATCAGTATCGTATAGACGATCACATTGGATTTCTGCGCGGCTGCAATCGCATCGTTGATCTTGACGCTGCTGCCCTCGTCCTCGCCGTCGGTGAGCAGGATCATGGCCTTGCGGCCAGACTCCTGGCTCATCTTTTGCTTGGCAGCCTGGTAGACCGCATCGTAGAGCACGATTCCCTTGGGCGCTCCGATAGTGGGAACGGTTCCACCGCCTGCGCCGGGAATGCCCGCCGCGCCGTTTCCGCCTGCGGTGTTGATCTCGGCCTTGCTCATCGCCCGCGCCAGCAGCCGCGGATTATTGGTGTAGTCCTGCAAAAGATCCACATCCACATCGAAGGAGAGCAAAAAGGCCTCGTCCTTTGACTTGAGCACGCGCTCCAGAAACTGGCTGCCCACATCCTGCTCCAGCGACAGTACCCGCTGCTGGCTGCCGGAGGTATCCAGCAGAATTCCCAGCGTCAACGGCAGATGCGTCTCGGCCACAAAGCTCTTCAGCGTCTGCGGCGCTTTGTCTTCAGAGACGGTGCAATCGGCCTGGGTCAGGTGAGGAACCAGATTGCCGGCTTTGTCCTCGACACTGAAGACCACGTCCACAAGATTCACATTCAGCTTCAGTGTGGTGGCCGGTTCGTCCACGTTGCTCGTATCCGGTGCCGTGCTCACCGGAGGGGCATCCGGCGAGGGCGCAAGCTGAGCCCATCCTGCCGGATTCAGCGCCGGCAGGCCCATGAGCAAAACGGCAACTCCCCATCGCATTCGCATTCTGCTCCTCTTAGACGGAATTGGACCTCAAGAAGAGAGCATACCTCAGGAGTCTCCGGTCTGTAGAAACCAGCAAGGCGCTGGCGCGTCTGATACTCTGACGGTTGCAGAGTAGTGACGGCGGGCAGGCTGGCCGGCTCTTTCGTCCCCGGTTTGCCGTTGGTGGTCAATTTTCGGTCCCGGCCTGCCGATAATTACTGGAAGTAACAGATTCTTTTGTGGTCTAATCTTGTTTTATTGGCCACTGATTGTTGACAAGGATCACTGGAGAACGCTTGTGAAGCTAGGATTTACGGCAATCGCGCTGACTGCGCTACTGAGTTTGGCGGCATTGGCCCAACAGCAACAGCCTACCGTTCCTGACGCCCCCGCGCCCCAGGCGCCCAAGCCGCTGTCGGATATGGGTACGATTACTCCCGGCCAGGGTGCCGGTGATGAGCCGGCAGGGACGACCTCCTCCTCGAATCCCCCCTCGCAGCAGCCCGCGGCCAGCTCTCAAGCACCCTCCAATCAGGTCAAGGATCAGATCCAGACTGCACCGCCCGATATCCCCACGGCCGGTGAGGGCGTTGACAAGGTGACGACGCTGGTCATGCACGTGAACTTCGTCGAAGTCCCGGTGACGGTCAAGGATCCAAAAGGGAATCTGGTAGCCGGACTCACCTACCATGACTTCAAGATCTTTGAAAACGATACCCGTGAGCCGATTGCCTTTTTCACCACTGATTCGTTTCCCCTCTCGATTGCATTCGTCATCGACCAGAGCCTGACCTCCGACGTGATGGCCAAGGTGAACCAATCGCTGGGCGCCATCCAGGGCGCGCTCACACCCTACGATGAAGTGGCTGTCTTCTCCTACAACAACGGCGCGCAGGAGCGGACCGGATTTACCGGCGCGCAGAGCGCACGTCTGCCCGCCGTGCTGGCTCTCACCAAAGAGACCGGCCGCGATATGCTGGTGCCGATCAACGACGGCCCCTTTGGCAGTTGCAACGTTCGCCAGAATGGAAACTGCGTCGATCCCAACCTGCAAAGCGGACGCTCGGCCGGCAACGACAAGTTCATGACCATCCCCAAGGAGCCGCACACCCTCAACGACGCCATCCTGGCCGCGGCCAAGGAACTCTCCACGCGTCCTCAGGGCCGCCGACGCATCATCTACGTGATCAGCGACGGAAAGGAGTACGGCAGCAAGGCCAAGTACTCCGAGGTGCTGAAGTACCTGGAGACCAACAAGACCGCTGTCTATGGCACACTGGTGGGCGATTCGGCGCGTTGGGGAGAGGGTAGCATCAGCCGCCTCCACATTCCCTTCACCATGTACGACAACCTGCTGGCCAAATACATCCTGGCCACCGGCGGCGAGCCGGATGCCGAACGCGGCACCGACGGCATTGAACGCAGCTACGCCAAGATCGCCGAAGAGGCGCGCAACCAGTACACGCTGGGCTACTACAGCCATCAGCCGGTCATCGACGGCAAATTCCGCAAGATCGATGTGCGCCTCGACCGGCCCGGCCTGGAGGTCGTAGCCAAGCAAGGCTATTATCCCTCCGGGCAGGATTACCGCTAACCGGTTGGTCCCGCTCTATCCGGCATCGACACAAAAGGCCTGTGCACTAGCACAGGCCTTTCTGCTGAAATTCATCATCCACATAGCAATAGCCAATGCCAATTGGCTGTGCTCGAATGCAACCCTTACCAAGCCCCTTGCGGGGATCAGCGCGCTACAGACGCCTTATTTGTGGTTCCACCGGCGTCGATGCAGGCGGGGGCGCAGGAGCCACATTCTGCTGCGGAGCAGTCGCTGCCGGCGGTGCGGGAGCCGTAGGTTCGCTCACACCCTTCAGACCGTCCTTGAAACCCTTCAAGCCTTCTCCCAATCCCTTGCCCAGCTCCGGCAGCTTCTTGCCGCCAAACAGAACCAGTAAAACAATCGCAATGAGAAGCAGATGTGTTGGCTGCAACAGATCGCCCATCTTCTTTTCCTCCGCGCGGGCATGATTCCGCGCCCACTCTCAGCCATTATTGTCGCACAAAGCGCGGATGCCCGCGTAGCGCCGCGCAAGAGATAAGCCTGATGAGACAGTTATCCACGCTTGCCGCACAAGCGGCGTCTGCCACGACATCAGTTCACCTGCGCCGGCTTGCCCAGCCGCTCGGTCACTTTGGAATAGAAGCCGCGCAGGTCCTCTTCATCGCCGATCGTGAGCCGGCGGTAGACCTTCATCAGCGGAAAAAGCCTTGATGAGCGCACCTCCACGGCGGGAACCGCGACCACACCGCCCGGATACTGCGTCATCTCCCACGTGCCGGCATAGCGCCGCCGCAGCACCTCACCCAGATAGCTGCCCCAGAGCCGCACCTCAAAATCCACATCCAACTCCGGACTTTCGCTCACCACGACCAGAATCTCGTCCAGCGCATCAATCGACTCCGAGCTATAGTCGAGCTTCTGTTTGAATTCGCTCTTGCCCAGCTCCGCCGCCGCCCGCGCATACCCCTCCATCATCGCCGCCAGGTCGGGAAAGGGCGACGACTCCAGCCGTTTGCGCAGATCGCCAGAGTTTCTCATCCAGTCAGAAAAGTATATGTCATCGCGCCGGAAGCAGCGGGAAAACTCCGGCTCTTGGATGGTGTGGGATGGATTTCTTTCTGCCCTGCAAGATGGGTTGTCGCGCCCTCGGAACTGGAACTGGCGCACTCCCGCGGGCTTGTGTCAGACTGAGTGCAGTTGTGGAGGAAATCGTTGAAGCCGATCAAGTATCTCGCTCTTGCCGCGCTGCTGACCATCAGCGCACTCCAGGCACGCTCCGCCGGCCGCGCAATCTACCCTGAACCGGCGCAGGCCAAAACCGATCTGGCCGCCGCCCTCAAGACCGCTGCCGCCAGCCATAAGCGTATCCTGCTCGACTTCGGCGGCAACTGGTGCCCCGACTGCCAGGCGCTCGATCTCTACTTTCACGATGCGGTCAATCGCCCCATCCTGGAGGCGAATTTCCTGCTCGTCCACGTGAACATCGGGCATATGGACGCCAATGTCGACCTCGCCGAAGAATATGGCATCCCGCTGCACAGAGGCGTACCCGCCGTGGCCGTCCTCGACGAGCAAGGCAAGCTGCTCTATAGCCAGACGAGCGGTGAGTTTGAAGATATGCGCAATATGGCTTCGTCCGACGTAACGCGATTTCTGCGGCAATGGAAGCGGTGAAGCCCTGCTGCTCGAAGGGAATGGTCGCTACCAGGGCCTGTTAACACTACATCACCCCAGCGGCGCCAGATGCTTGGTGTTTTGGTAGGTGTAGATAATGCGGTGAGCAACGGTGATGGTGGAGAGGACAGCCAGCACCCAAAGCGCCGGGGCCATGACATCCCAGTGATTGAACAATGCTCCCAAAATCACCAGCACTATGCGCTCCGGCCGCTCCATGAAGCCCACCTTGCACTGACCGATGAGAGCCTCGGCGCGAGCGCGTGTGTAGCTGACCATCAAGGACGTGACCATGACAAAGGCAACCAGCACCACATAGCGAAAGCGATTGATCCTGCCGTAGTAGACCAGCAAACCGAAGAACAAAACCACGTCGGAGTAGCGATCGATCACCGAATCGAAGAACGAGCCGAAGACGGTGACTTGATTGTTGCGCCGGGCCACGCGGCCATCCAGCATATCGAAGGCGCCGGCGGCAAAGATCACACACCCGGCATAGAAAAACATCCAGTCGGCATTCTTGGCGTTGGCGTGGCCAAAGAGAAACGCCGCGACAATGTTGATAATCAGGCCGATAAAGGTCAGCGCATTGGGAGAGATGCGGGTCAGCGCCAAGCCATGTACGATCTTGTTCAGAAGCCATCCGCAGGCGCGGCCAAAAGCACTCGTCCAGGTCATTGACATCTTGGCTACTTCTTCTCCGGATTCTGTGCCGGACTCTGTTCCGGGTTAGCTTCCGCCTGGGCGGCGGCTTCATCGTGAATGGTCGTCAGCTTCAGAATCTCCAACTCCCGCTTGCCGTTGGGCGTAACGATCGTTGCCGTGTCGCCCACCCGTTTGCCTACAATACCGCGTCCAATGGGTGAGGTCGTCGAGATCAGCCCCTTCGAAACATCCGACTCCTCGCTAGTCACCAGCCGGTAGACGATCTCCTCGTCTTTGGTCGAGTCATAGACCACCACCGTCGAGCCGAAGCCGGCTTTATCTTTGGGTATGTTGGCCAGATTGACGAGCGACAACTCCGCCATGCGCCGCTTCAGTTGGCCCAGGCGCGCATCCACAAAGGTCTGGCGCTGCTTGGCCATGTGATATTCGGCGTTCTCCGAGAGGTCGCCCAGGGCCACGGCTTTCTTGATCTCGGCGGGAAGTTCATGCGAGAGCTCGTGTTCCAGGATTGCGATCTCGGCCAGGAGCTGCTTTTTGATGTGCTCGGGCATTCGGTGTCCGTAGCGGCGAGCGAGGCTGCTCAATCCGCGAGAGATAGAAGAACTTGCCTTCTTATTATACGCGGCGGGCGGGCGCTATGGGGTAATCGTCCGCCTCGGCGGAATGGATGACGGCAAACTTAGGAATCTGAGAGGTTTTCGTGCTTCATTCCTTCGGGAATGGAGCAGATTTGTATTGTTCATCCGCCACTCGATTGCTTCCTGCGCATAAGAAACAAGGAAAGTTTCCCGGTTTACCCCTTTTGTCTCTTTGTGCGGAATGGGCGCGATGTGTTCTACTTCTGCCAACTGTTATGGCAGACTTTGAATCGCACTTGACCCGCTGGCAATCGGCCGGCCTCCTGGATGCGGAGACGGTTGGCCGCATCCGCGCCCATGAAGCAGAGCAAAAGAAACCGGCTGGACTGCGCTGGCAAGTCATCGTCGTGCTGATTCTCGGAGCGATTCTACTGGCCGGCGGCGTGGCCCTCTTCGTCTCGGCTCACTGGGACCAGATCAGCCCTGTCTCGCGCCTTGCCATCGTAATGGCCATGGTCAGCGTCTTCCACCTCGGCGGGGCCTTCACGCGCAAGAGCTTTCACGGCCTCTCGACGGCGCTGCACGCCGTGGGCACGCTCTCGACTGGCGCGGCCATCGCGCTCGTCGGCCAGATCTTCAACATTCAGGAGCACTGGCCGGCAGCCATTCTGATGTGGGCCATCGCCGCTCTCTTCGGCTGGATTCTGCTTCACGATGAGGCACAGCAGACGCTCACGTTGCTGCTCTTCCCCGCCTGGATGCTCTCTGAATTCACCTACTACGCCGACGGCCATATTGGTGAGGGCGTCTTTATCAGCCGTTTTCTCGTCGTATGGGCGGTGCTTTACCTCACCTTTTTCATCGGTTCGAAGCGCAAGGTTCTGCGTGGCATTCTCTTCGCGGTCTCGGCAATTGCTTCTCTGGTAGGAGTATGTCTTTTGCTCGATGGCTGGCGTTCCTGGGGAGAACTCACCTATCTGCCGCTCGGCCTCCGCGCCTGGGGCTGGGTGGATTTTGCCGTGATTCCGCTTCTCTTTGCCCTCTTCCAATTCCGCAAAAGCATGCTTCCCGTGGTAACTGCGATTCTCTTCTCGGTGGCGTTGCCCTGGTGCCAGCGCATCTGGACCGAGTCCTACAACTACGGCAGCAACGGCCACGCTTCTTATGTGCGCAACGATCCCAACCTCGCCGCCCATGCTCTGGTAGCCGCCTTCTGCGTCTTCATCATCTGGTGGGGCGTGCGGCAGGTCAGCAAGGCCCTTGTCAATCTCGGCATCGTCGCCTTCGCGATTACCGTCATCTGGTTCTACTTCAGCGACATCTTCGACAAGCTCGACCGCTCGCTGGGCCTCATCGGCCTGGGCATTCTCTTTCTGGCCGGTGGATGGGTGCTCGAAAAGACCCGCCGCAATCTTGTCGGCGGCATGAAAACAGCGGACGTTTCCACCAATCAATCTAAGGAGGCAGCGCTATGAAACTCTCCAAAACCTCCATCGTTTTGCTGGTGATTCAACTGCTGATCGTCTCGTCGATCGCGGCCAAGTACTACTACCAGCGCGCCCGTTGCCCGCGCGTCTGGGTGCGCACGGCGGCCTACGATCCGGAGATGCTGCTGCGCGGCCGCTACCTGAGTCTGAACCTTACCGTCAATGGCTGCCAGAGCACGCTGCCCTCGGCCTTCAACGCCGAATTCCCGCGCAACTCGGACGGCACCACGCGCCCCAATGGCTACCACGTCAACTGGCAGGGAGCCGTTCAATTCCGCGCCAAACTCCGAGTGGAGAACAACAAGCTGGTGGCCATCCGCATTCCCGAAGCCGACGAGAGTTCGAAGGGCGTGAATGTAAGCGCGATGCCGGGAGCCAACTGCGACGCGCTACGGCTGGATGAGCCGGTGGACTTCTTCATCGCCGAGCACGCGGCGGACCCAAGCCTGCTCAAAAGGGGCCAGGAGCTATGGATGGAAGTCACTATCCCGCCGCAAGGCCCTCCCCGTCCGCTGCAACTGGCGCTCAAAGACAATGGCGCCTGGAAGCCGCTGGCCTTTCAATAACCACGGACAACAGGCGCTTGCTCGCCTGGAATATCAGGCTCTGCTTTCGCGCTCTTTGCGAAGGGGTGGGATACCACGAACCGACGATCGAATCAGATTTCCTACCGCGCCTTGAAGGGCCGCGCCGCCGCAGGCTGTTCCGCGCCCGCATGGCCAACTCGTATCTCCGCGTCATAAAAACTCTCTCCATGTGTCGGAGTGCCGGAGAGCCGCCGCAGCATCGCCAACTGGCCTACGTGGGTCAACGCATCGGCCACCGGCCCTTGCAGCAGCCGTTCGACAGGCACTTGCAGCGTCCCGCCGCCTGCCAGAAAGGCGTCGAAGGTTTGCAGCGACTCGAAGAATCTCTGCTTCTCTTCGGCCCAGACGCGCGGCTGCGTAACCTGCCAGCGCTCCTGCCCCACGGCCGCACTCAGCGCCCAGTCGAACAAGTCGCCCATGTGGGAGAGAATCTGCACGGGCATCCGTCCTGCTCCGGCAAATCCGGCAAAGTGATCGGGCGCGCCCTCCAGAGCGCGAGCGGCGCGGTAGGCCACGGTCGCCAACGTATGACGCAGAATTTCCCGCTTTTCGTCCATGGCGACACTATAACCGATTCATGCCCGGAATTGCTGAGTCATCGACCCCGCCGGATAAGAGTCCATATCCAAGTAGCGAGCAACCAGCAACCTGTGATCGGCACCAATATCACCCCGGCGAGAGAGACAAATAGAAAGGGTTCAGCGTAGCTCGACGAAATCGAGAACCCCAACAGAGATACGCATCCGCACATACCAGGCAAGCAAACGGATGCGCCGATCAGGAATATCCCGACCGAGATTGCAAAGGCAATCACTGCACGTTTCATACTTGGATCATTTCAGATCCTTGCAAAGGCGCGCAACAGCAGCGGCCAGAGTTGGAGTGGGTAGGCGGCGCGATTCAGGCCCGATTAGGCACGGAAACCCCTTCTCTGATAAACTGAAAATTCTGAGTCCAAACGCAGGAAGAAACCATGTCCATTCATCCCGTAATGCAACGCTTGGCTGACAAGCTGAAGCGCACCGACCTCCCTGAGTTCGTCCCCGGCGATCAGGTTCGTGTCCAGGTAAAGATCAAGGAAGGCGACAAGGAACGCTTGCAGGCCTTTGAAGGCCTGGTCATCGCCATCAACAAGGGACCCCAGGGAACCTTCACCGTCCGCAAGATGAGCTTCGGCCAGGGCGTGGAGCGCATCTTCCCCTTCAACTCCAAGGTCATCGACAAGATCGAGAAGATCCGCAGCTACCAGGTGCGCCGCGCCAAGCTCTTCTACCTTCGCGGACTGCGCGGCAAGGCCGCCCGTCTCAAGGAAGTGGGCCGAGTCGTGGCCAAGGCCTAGCTGCTCCGTCATTGCACCATCAACAGCCCCGGCTCCGGCCGGGGTTGTTTTTTGCGCCAAAGCGGCCTCGCTACCGCAGAATCCGCAACCCGGAGCAGGCCCGCCGAGGTTATAGTCTCTCTATGCGCATGCGACTCTTTTTCATCGCTCCGTTTGTCTCCCTTTGCCTATGGACGGCGGCTGCACCCGCACAACCAGCAAAACCGGCCATCACACTGGACGAGTTTCTGAACACCACCGCCATCACCGAGTCGCGCATCTCTCCGGACGGCTCTTCGGCGGTGATCGCCACGGAGACTCCGGATTGGAAGGCCAGTCTCTACCGGCACGATCTTTGGCTATGGACGCAGCAATCCGGGCTACGCCCGCTGACCCACTCCGGCAGCGAGGGGAACGCACAATGGAGTCCCGATGGCAAGTGGATTGCCTTTGTGACGGATCGCGCGCTGCCCGGTGAAGAGGCCGCCGACAGCGGCGAACCGGCAGACGGCGAGGCCAGGGCCGACCGGCTCTGGGTCATTCCCGTTGCCGGCGGTGAGGCGCTGCCGCTCTTCCGCGAAAAGCTGGATGTACAGAGCTTCGCCTGGTCGGCGGATGGCATGGCGCTCTACTATGCGGTAGCGGCGCCCCAGACTGCGGATCAGCAGGAGGAGCAGAAAGCCGAGTGGAAGGATGTGATTCGCTGGCGCGAGCAGAATCGTGGCGGCCTGCTGGTGAAGCAGGCAGTGGCTCCGGCGCTTGAGCGCGCTCTCGCTGTTGAACCGCCTGCCGCAAAGACCAACGCCGGCAAAAAAGCGGGCAAAACCACTGCGGAAGAAGAGAACAGCCTGCCTGCCGGAGCCGTAATCATCGCCCGGAGCAGCCTCTCCATTGCCGAGATTGCGCCCTCGCCGGACGGCAAGAGCCTGGCCTTCGTGACTGAGCCTGCCCACCATCGCATCGAAAGCCCCGCCGACTACGAGATATTCCTGCTCTCCGCTGCCGGTGGCGAGCCGCGCCAGATCACCCGCAACCAGGCAATTGAATCCGGGTTGAGCTGGTCTCCGGATAGCCGCTGGCTCCATTTTGAGGTTGCCGCCGCTGCCGGTTCGCTGGAGGGAAGCTACCGCGACGTGCAGGGACGCCTCTATCGTATCGATCCTGTCTCCGGCAAAGTTGAGCGGCTCGGCTCGGCATTCGACGGCTCCTTCGATCAATTCATTCTGCTGCCCGACGGGCGGCTGCTGGCGCTGGGGCTGAAGGGAATCGAGCAGCAGATCTATCTGGTTGCCGGAGACAATGCCACCAAATTGCCAGGGTTGCCCGGCAGCTACTCCGGGCTTGACGCCGCGCACTCCGGCAACGCGATCCTTCTCCGCTATTCGGCGATCAATCTGCCGACCCAGGTCTATCGCGCCGGCGATCCGCTTCATCCGGAGCAACTGACAGCGCTCACCGCCTTCAATCCCATCTTCGCCGAACGGGCACAGCCCGCATGGAAGCCCTACACATGGACCTCAGGCGATGGCCGGACGATTGAGGGTCTGCTTCTCTTTCCGCCGGGAAAAGAGAAGAGCAAGCACCTGCGAATGCTGACGCTGATTCACGGCGGACCGGCGGATGCCGACGGCGACCGCTTCGGGGCCGACTGGTACGACTGGGCCACGCTGGCAGCCAGCAATGGGTGGCTGGTCTTCCGGCCCAACTATCGCGGCTCGGCCGGCTATGGGGACGAATTCATGCTGGAGATCAAGCCCCGCCTGGTCTCCGTGCCCGGAAGCGACATTCTGGCCGGCGTCGATGCCCTGGTCAAGGATGGCTATGCCGATCCCGATCATCTGGCCATCGGCGGCTACAGCTATGGCGGCTACATGACCAACTGGCTCATCACCCAGACCACCCGCTTCCGCTCCGCCGTCACCGGAGCCGGAGCCGTCGAACACGCCGCCAACTGGGGCAACGACGACGAGACTTGGGACGACGCCTGGTATCTCGACGGCAGACCCTGGGAGAATCCCGGAATCTACCAGAGCGAGGCGGCGCTCTTCCACTTCGACAAAGTGAAGACGCCCACCCATCTGGTGCAGGGTTCCGCCGATGTGCGTGTCAGCTATCTGGAAGGAGTCACCATGGAGCGCGCTCTGGAAGCCCTCGGCATTCCGCACGCCTTCCTGGTCTTTCCCGGTGAAGGCCATGGTTTGAGCAAGAACCCCTGGCACGGTTATATCAAGCTGCGGGAGGAACTGAAGTGGCTGCAAAAGTACGACGGAAAGTGAGCGAAGGCTGACGGCACAGGCCAGGCCTCACACTGTAAGCTGGATAAGTGAGCCGATGAATTCAACCGATCAAGCACGCCATATCAGCTTTCAGGAGATACTTCTCAGCGCCCGCCGGACGATGGTCCTCAGCGAGATTATCAAGTTGGCGCTGGACAGCTTCCGCGCCAGCAAGGTGCGCTTTGCCCTCACCGCGCTGGGCATGGTCATCGGCACCGCCTCGGTGATCCTGGTGGGGACGATCGGGCTGACCGGCAAGCATTACATCCTGCAGGAACTACAGAAGATATCGACCAACTCGGTGGAGCTGGAATACTCCGGCGGCGGCTCAACCGCGTCGGCGAGCACCCTCTATGACGATTACCTTACCCGCGATGATGAAAAGGCTGTGCTGGCGCAGATGCCCGACGTAATGTACTCCTCACCAGTCATGGAGATGCACACCCGCATCAGCTTTGGTTCCGGCATCGTGAAAGATACGCTGGTGCTCGGCGTGAGTCCCCAGTACTTGAATATTCGCAATCTGCTGGTCCCCGTGGGCCGCTTCCTGGATGAGACCGACGATACCGCCCATATCAAATGCGCGGTGGTCTCGGAGATCTTCGCGCGCGAACGCTATGGCAGCTCGGAGGCGGCTCTCGGACAGAGCTTCGAAATCAGCGGCATCCCCTTCACCATCATCGGCGTCTTCAAGCAGAGCGTAACCGATTTCGGAATCTCGGAAATTGAGGATCAGACCATCCTGATTCCCTATTCGGTGGCCCGCTACTTCACTGGAACCGAAAACGTGAAGCAGATTTACTTTTCCATGCGTACCGGGGGGGAGGTGCCCAACGCCGCCATTGAGATCAAGCGCATTGTGCAGGCGCGTCACCGGGCGAACTCGACCTACAACACGCAGATCATGACCGAGATTCTGACCACGGCCGACCATATCATCAACTATCTGACCCTGGTGCTGCTGGCCGTCTCCGCCGTCACTCTGGCCGTGGGCGGGGTGGGCATCATGAATATCATGCTGGCCACAGTACGCGCCCGCACCCGCGAGATTGGCATCCGCAAGGCTTTGGGAGCGACTTTCCGCGAGATTCAATATCAATTTCTGGCCGAGGCGGTCATCATCTCGCTGGTCGGCGGAATTGTGGGGGTGATTGTGGGCCTGGCTCCGCCGATTGCGGTTCGCCTGTTTACCGACTACGTTGTGCCGATCTCGCCCTTGTCGATTGTCATTGCCCTGGTCGTGGCAACACTGGTCGGCGTGGTCTTCGGCACTCTTCCCGCCACTCGCGCCGCGCAGTTGAATCCTGTGGAAGCGCTGAAGTATGAATGAGCCTCAGCGCCAGCAGGATGGTCCCAACCTCAAGCTGCTCTATGGCTTACTGGCTGTAGCTCTCCTCGCCGCCATCGGCTTCGCCCTGCTGATCGTCCTGCCGTTTTATCACCGGCGATAGGGACGCACTACAATACACCCGCTTGGAAGTTGAGTAGGTAAGGAGTATTATCGTACGGGTAAGGAGAGACTGCCATGCCCGCTGCCACAAAGGCCATTCCAACGCAGAGCTTCCGCGCCAAGGTGACTAGCAAAGGTCAGATCACCATTCCTGTGGAGATTCGCAAGAGCCTGGGCGTAAAAACCGGCGATCATCTTCGCTTCGATCAACAGGAAGACAGCTTTCGTGTTGTCCGCGACGCCGATGAAAACCCCTTTGAAAAGTGGCGCGGAATTGGAACCGGATTTCCTATCGATGGCAAGGGGCGAGAAGCAATCGTTGCATTCTTTAGGGAGATGCGCGGTCATGACGACTTCGATTGATTCGAACATCATCGTCGCGCTTTGGCGACAGGACGATCCCTTGAATGGCATTGCCGCTACGATGCTCAACCAAGCTCGAAAACAAGGGGTGCTCGCCATATCCGCACCTGTCTACGCTGAATTGATGGGTGATCCGAGAAGAACAGAATCCGAACTGAATGAGTTTCTTCAAGATACTGGGATCTTGATCGACTGGACTCTTGATGAAAGGGCTTGGCGTGAAGCGGGAAGAGCCTATCAAGGCTATGTTGCGCGAAGCCGAACAGAGGCTGGAAGTTATCCGCGCCGCATTCTGACAGATTTTCTAATTGGCGCGCACGCGCTGGTTCGCAGCCATTCTCTGCTCACCTTTGACTTGCGGCTCTTTGCAGCGGCCTTTCCGGCATTGTCGATCATTTCAGAGTGATGTTGCTTTCCAGTCAGCTGTGCCCTCTCCCGCCTGGCAACCAACACCAGAATCCCATTCACGACCGGGTAACGGCGCGCACACCTCGCGCGCGCCGATGCCTTCTCAACAACAGTCCCTCAGAGATGCCGGGCAGGCGAGTTGACTGACTATGAAGGGATTGAAGGACAAATCCGATTTGATGCTGGCTGACAAGAGGCTCTACAGTACAGTCGCCCGAAGCGCTTCGGCACCGGTCTCATGGCCGGAGGCGCTTCCATTTCCTTTGGGACGATTGGCAAACTCCGCCTCGATCTTCTGCGGCGTGCCCGCCTTGGCTGACTCGTAGGCCACGCGGATGCCGTTGTAGATGGCGCGGTCGTTTGAGGAGCCGTGGCCGATGATGCAGACGCCGCGCACTCCGAGCAGATGCGCACCACCATACTCGCGGTAGTCCAGCCGGTGGCGGAATTCATTGAAGGCCTGGCGCGAGAGCAGCGCGCCCACTTTGGCGGTGACCGTGCGGGTCAGCGACTCGCGCAGCACATCGCGCACAAAGCGGCCCACCCCCTCGCTGGTCTTCAGCGCCACGTTGCCGACGAAGCCATCACAGACAATCACATCGGCCTGGCCGCTGAAGATGTCGCGCCCCTCGACGTTGCCCACGAAGTGGATGGGCAGCGCCTTCAGCAACGGAAAAGCCTCGTGGGTCAGGTCGTTGCCTTTGCTCTCTTCTTCGCCGATCGAGAGCAGCCCCACGCGCGGCGATTCGATCTTCAAGACGGTGCGGGCATAGATCTCGCCCATCACGGCAAATTGCGCCAGATTGTTGGCCTTGCAATCGACGTTTGCGCCCACATCCAGCAGCACGCAGGGATTGCCCTTGGAGCTGGGCATCGGCGTGGCCAGCGCCGGACGATCCACGCCCGGCAAAGCGCCCAGAACGCCTTTGGCGGTGGCCATGGCCGCGCCGGTATTGCCCGCGGTCACAAAACCGGCAGCCTTGCCGTCATGCACCAGCTTCAGCCCCACGCGGATCGAACTGTCTTTCTTGGTCCGGTAGGCCTGCGCCGCCTTCTCTTCCATGCCGATGCGTTCCGTGGCATTGTGGATGATGATGGGCAGATCGTCATTGTCCAGGGCCTCGTCCAGAAGATCGCGCAGCTCCGCCTCCGGACCCACCAGGTGGACCCGCACGGGCAGTGCTTTGCAGGCGAGAATTGCCCCGCGAATCTCCGCTTCCGGAGCCTTGTCGGTGCCTACGGCGTCGAGCGCAATATCAATCAGCATGGCTGCGGAGAGTTACTTCACTGCATCCTTGACTTCGTTGACGGCGCGGCCCTTGTACTCGCCGCACTTGGGGCAGGCGCGATGGGGCAGCTTCTTCTCGTGGCAGGCGGGGCACTCCGAGACGCCCACGGCGGTCAGAAAGTCGTGCGAGCGGCGGAGTGCGGTGCGGCGCGTCGAGTGGCGCCTCTTCGGATTCGGCATGGCAAAATTCCTTTCGTTTCGCGGCCCGCCCGGTGTCAGCCGATACAAAATACGGCTGCCAGACGGCGCGAACGCGTACCCTCAATTTCTCTGGGGGCCATTCTCTGTGGACTCGATCCGCCTGCGAAGACCGGCCAGCGCCTCCCAGCGGGGGTCGCTTGGACCCGCATCGCACGAGCAGGGCTGACGGTTGCGGTCTGTACCGCAGCGCGGACAAAGTCCCTTGCAGTCGGGCTTGCACAGCGTCCTGACCGGCAGGGACAAAAGCACCTGTTCGCGCAGCACATCTTCAAGCGAAAGACTGTCTTTTAGATAATACCCGATTTCCGTCTCCGGTGCAGTAATCGACCGCTCCGTGGCCTCCGCGTCGGCCGCCGCCGGTCTGAAGATCAGGTCGAAATCGGCGCTGAGCGGAATCTCCACCGGCTCCACGCAGCGCGCGCAAGGAAGCTGAAATCTTCCTGCAAAGCGGCCCTTGAGGCGAATATCGGCGACGATGTCTTTGGGGCCACGGTGCTCGTGCAGCACCTCAGCCCAGCCGCTTGCCTCCAGCGGCCCCATCTGCTCAGCCTCCGCGCCCAGATCGACCCCGCCCGGAGCCAGCTCCAGGTCAAATTCGATCGGCTCCTTCTCCATCTCACTGACTTTGAATTCCATACTTTGAGCCTACGGCGCTCAGTTGCCGCCGTCAAACCGCAGTCTCTGGAGCGTCTTTCAGCAAAGCGAGTCCACGCACGAAAGTACTCAAGTCCGCCCCGATCGCGCCGATGAATCCGTTGAGTAGCTCCAGAAAGGGATACTGGCATGCAATGGCTGCGCAACCTTCCCATCTCCAGCAAATTTATCTATGCCTTCGGCATCGTCTGCGGATTGTGCATCGCGCTGGGCGTCTTTACCTTCATCACCTTCCGTGGCATTGCGACCAAAAGCAAGGATGTGAGCGACAACGCTCTTCCCTCTCTGATCGCACTGGCCAATATCAGCACGGCTACCCACGACGTGAGGCGCGAGGATCTCGATCTTCTGCTTTGCCAGACCGCGGCCTGTTCCTCTGCCCATAACGAAATGCGTCTGAAGGGAATCAACGACTATAAAGAAAACCTCAAAATCTATGAAGCGATGGTCAGCTATCCCGGAGAGCGCGAACTCTACCAGAAGTTCTCGACGGGCTGGGCGCAGTATCTGGATGCCAGCAACCACGCCAATGATCTGCTGGCGGCAGCCAAGATCGGCGACGCTCTCGATCTTCTGACCTCGGATGCCGTGGTCGCTTCATATCACGCGGCATTTGAAGGGATCGCCGCAGATACCCAGCTCAACGCGAAGTACGGTACGGAGGAGTCAAAGGCAACCACCGCTGCCAGCAATAGCGCTACCTGGGTCAACACCGGAGCCACACTGCTGATTGTTGTTCTCTGCGCGGTTGTCGGCGCCCTGCTCACGCAGGTCATCGCGCCTCGACTAGGTAGAGTTCTGGCAGGCCTGGAGAGTCTGGCGGCCAAGGATCTTACAGCATACGTCAAGGCAACCGGAACCGACGAGATCGGGCGCGTCGCCGAGGCTTTCAATTCCAGCGTGGAATCGATGCGCAGCGTTCTCGTCTCCGTAGCGCAAGGCGCTGAGACGCTCTCCGCCGCCACTACCGAGATGAGTGCCCGTTCTGTGCAATCGGCCGGCAACGCTCACACCCAGTCCAGCAAAACCAACCAGATCGCCGCCGCGGCGCAGGAGATGACCGCGACCATCGGCGAGATCAGCCACAATGCTGAAAGCGCTGCCAACTCCAGCCGCGTCTCGGCGGAGACCGCCGACCAGGGCGGTTCCGTGATGCAGGCTGCTGCAGCAACCATGGAAAAGATTGCCGCGGCCACCAGTTCGGTCTCCGACAAGATGACCTCGCTCGCCCACCGCTCGGAGGAGATCGGCAAGGTGGTCAATGTGATTCAGGAGATCAGCGAGCAAACCAACCTGCTAGCCCTGAATGCTGCCATCGAGGCCGCCCGCGCCGGAGAGCATGGACGGGGATTCGCGGTCGTCGCCGGCGAGGTCCGCCGTCTGGCCGAGCGCACCAAGAGCGCTACAGAGGAGATTTCTGGCACCATTCGCAGTATTCAGGAGGAGACGCGCGAGACCCTCCAGGTGATGCAGGACAGCCGCGCCGCCGTCGAATCCGGCATGGGTGAGACCGCCCATGCCCGCCAGAGCCTGGAGGCGATCATCGAGTCCTCCAAAGAGGTCGAGCACCAGATTCACCTGATTGCCACCGCTGCAACCGAGCAGACCTCGGCCTCCAGCGAAATCTCCGAATCCGCCGGCCACATCTCCCAGCTTTCGGTTGAAAATGCGCAGGGCGCGGAGGAGGCCGTCGAGGCGCTCAAGAACCTGGCCGCGCTGGCCAGCGACCTGGACGGCATGATCCGCCAGTTCCGCTTGAACGACGACCATCAGACCGGAGGAAGACTGATCGGCAAAAAGCAGTCGATTGGCCAGCCTGCTCTGTGGGCCGCGCGATCATGACGCCTGGGGCCTCCCAATCCGGGCTTTTCACGCTGCCGGGCTTTATTCCGGCAGCGTTTTTTTAGCGCCATGAGACTCCGTAGCCAGCGCCTGCGCGAGTGCTCCGCTCCGCGCTGGCCGTTCGACCTCCCGCCTTCTCAGCGCCTCCGCAGATAGGTCTTCGAGAGCCGGTCATGCCAGCAGAGGTGGTCTTCGTCAAAGAGAATCCAGACCACTCCCAATCCTGCCGGAAGCAATGAGAGCAGCAGCGCCCACAGCCGGTCGTGCAACTGCTTGCGTGTGGGAATTTGGCCATCGAATGTGCACAGTGAAATCGCTGCGCAGTTCATGCCGAAGGTGTCCTTTTCCAGCGCGGCAAAAACCGCGTAATAGAGCATTCCGATCAGAAAAAAGAGCAGAAACGCACCCATTTCCACGATTCGTTCCGCGAATGGATGGTGAAGATTGGCCGCGAAGGCCAGACTCACACCCAGGAATGCGGAGGCGATCAGCGCGCCGTCCACCAGGGCCGCGGTCAGCCGGTGAGCGAAGGGCGCAAGATATAGCCCATGGACCGGCTCGGTGGCTTCCTGCGTTTCCAGCTCGTCATGTGGCAGGGCATCCAGCTCAATTCCCGACCACTCCGGCTCCGGCCAGGCGGGCAGAGAAGCGGCGTCCGTCACTTCGGGCAGAATCGAAAGGCTCTCCGGCTCCACTTCGAAGATGCTCAACTGGCGCTCCAACTCCCCTATGGCGAGGGGGCCTTCCACTCGCCTCGGCCGCAGCTTCCGTGTAGCGACCAATTCACGTGGAAACTCGATGAGGTTGGCGTGAATCGGCAGATCCGGCTCAACCGCTTCAATCTCTTCGTTCTCCCAGCCTTCCTCGACCTGTGCCAGAGGCTCACCGCCAGCCTCCCCGGCAACCGCCTGTTCTTCCATCGGATGGAAGGCTTGGAAGACGCTCTCCTGGGGCGCATACAAGTGCGCTTCCTGCCTGCGAAGCGCGTGAGGATATTCATTCTCCCAGGCATCGAGCGTGGTGGGCAGCGCCTGCGGCGCAATCGGCTGATACGGCAAAACACTGGGTTCCCAATCGGCAGCGACGGGCCAGAGAGGCTCGACAACCGTCATTGGCTCCGGCTCTCTCTGCCGCGGATTGCTGGGCGCTGCTTGCGGAACGAAGACGGCGGCATCGCGGCAGGAGCGGCTCTCAACCTCCAGCAACTGGCTGTAACTGGGCGCCTGGGCGTAGCGCGCGGCCACACGGGCGGCGGCCCGGGCGGCGATGCTGCCGGCAGTCACATGAGCCGGAGCGGGCGTGAAGGCGTTCATCGCCGGCTGTTTCCTGCGGTTCTTGTGCTCGGCAATGCGCAGGCGTACTTCCTGCTTCCACGAGGATGCGAAGTTGGGCTGAACGGCGGAGGTGCTCAAGGCTCCAGATTCCCTTCTGACGGCGCATTGGGCTTATAGCAACGGCCCAGTGCGGCTGTTCGGTCCGCGCTCTCCGGCGCGGCCGGAGCAGTTGGACGTTGTCATCATGAGAAGAGGGAGGCGGCGCGAGAAACGGCAACCGCGGCCCGTATCGCAAGGATCGAGCGCGGCGGAGTTCATCCGAGTTTTGCCTGAAGCCAGAGCTGCGTGGCGGGCATTCCGTGCAAGGCAGCCGGTTTTGCTATGCTGACCTTGGTCCCACGGATGCATCCTCGCAATCTATTGTTTATCACGATGCTGCTGCTCTGTCACCTCTTACTTCGGGGACAGGCATTGACCAATGCGGCACCTCCGGCGGCGCAAACGGGCGATGACGCCTCGGCGCAAGACGCGTCCGCTGCGACTCTACCCGGCTCGATAGCTCCCGCCCAGAACACTTCCGCCGAAGCCCTGCCGGATGATCCCGCAGAAGAGACTCTGCCCGTCGCACAGCCGGAAGCTGAACCGTCCAGTGGTATGCCGGTCGAGTGGGAGGCGCAGAAACAGAGCCGCGTCGGCGACCTCTGGACCCTCACCGGCGATGTTGTGGTCCACTACCGCGGCTACATCCTGCATGCCGACAAGGTCGTCTATCACCAGTCCACCACGGAGCTGGAGGCGGAAGGCAACCTGGAGGTTGCCGGCGGTGTCAACGATGTGCTGATCTTTGCCGACCGTGGAGAGATGCGCCTGAATGCGCACACCGCGCGCTACTTCAATGTCCACGGCTCGCAAGGCGTCCGCAAGCTGGGCCGCACGACGGTCTACTCCACTACGAATCCGCTCCTCTTTACCGCCAGGGTGCTCCTGCAGACAGGCGAGGGCCATTACCGGCTCATAGACGGCACTATGACCAACTGCCGTCTGCCCAAGCCCGACTGGCAGATCATCTCCCGCGCCATCAGTCTGTCAGATGACAAGGCCTCCACGACCAATGCGGTCTTCAAATTTCTCGGCGTTCCCCTCTTCTATCTTCCCTATCTCCGTCATCCCGTCGACGATGCCGGACGCGAGAGCGGGTTTCTGATCCCCACCCTCCCCAGCAATTACAACTCCATCCGGGGCTACACCTTCGGCGAGCAGGTTTACTGGGCGATCAACCGCAGCATGGACATGATCGTCGGCACGGAGTACTACAGCAAGCGCGGCTGGGCTCCCAACGGCGACTTTCGTTACCGGGGCCGCGAACTCGACCATCTGGCGGTGCGCTGGAATGCCCTTCTGGACCGCGGCACCTACGAGACCATCACAACCGCTCCTGTTTCGCCCTCGACAACTCCGGTCACCACAACGCTCTTCGTCAACCAGGGCGGCGTAGACATCAATGCCTTGGGCCGCAAGGACCTCACTGCGGAGACCCGTCTGTCCGGTAACGTCGAATACCTTTCCAGCTACATCTACCGCCTGGTCTTCAACGACAATTACTGGCAGGCGATCAGCTCCGAAGTGCAGAGCGACATCACACTCACGCATACGCACAGGGGCTACATCCCTTCGATCTCGCTGGAGCGCTTCCAGACCTTTGCCGGAACCACCGGCAGCAACGAAACCACCACCGTCATCAACGGCAACCAGGCCAGGATTCTTCATCTGCCCGTTCTGCGCTTCGACGTGCTCGACCGGCCTCTGGGCGGATCGGCGCTCTACTGGGGGCTGGGATCATCGCTGAGCTATCTGGGCCGCTCCGAACCCGGCTTCCATGCCCGCAACGTCGGCCGAATCGACTTCTACCCCCATCTCTTTCTCCCGCTATCAGGCGGCGGTTGGAGTCTGACGGCCGAGGCCGCACTGCGTGAAACTGATTACTCAATCAGCCAGAACCCTGCCAGCGGCGGCACTCCCACCATCAATCACGATCCGCTCGACCGCGGCGATTTTGAAGCTACCGTGGATATCAGACCGCCGGCGCTGGAACGGGATTTCACGCTGAACCGCTGGAATCGCGTGCTACGCCATGTCATTGAGCCGGAGATCACTTACCGCTACGTTGCCGGCATCGGCGCGCAGGCCCAACACGTGCTGCTGGTCGACACCACCGACATCGCCACCAACACCAACGAGTTGGGCTACTCAATCACCCAACGCCTCTATCTGCGCAGCACCAGTCGCCAGCCCTGCGGAACTGCGCAGGCTATCGACAGCGCTTCAAACTGTCCGGATCAGCCGCGCGAGTGGGCCAGTTGGCAGATCGCGCAGAAGATATTCATCGACCCGAAGTTCGGCGGAGCGCTCGTCGCCGGCCAGCGAAACGTCTTCGCCTCCACGCTGGACCTGAGCGCAGTCGCCTTCCTCACTTCGCCGCGCAACATCTCGCCCATCACCTCTCGGCTGCGCTTTGAGGCGATCCGCAATATGCGCGTCGAGTGGGATATGGACTACGATCCCCGGCTTGGGCAATTCGGCGCCGACAATCTTTATGCCGGTTACAGTTGGGGCCGCACCACCGTCGGGATAGGCCATGCCATGCTCAACGCCGTCGACGAGAACGGAAGTGCCGCCTCCACCATTAAAAGCCAGCAACTCCAGCCCTTCCTCGCCATCGGCAAGCAGAACGGCAAGGGCTTCAACCTGGCCTCCAACGCCGGCTACGACTTTACCCATGGCGTACTGCAATACGCCGGGGCACAGGCCACCTATAACTGGGACTGCTGCGGCCTCACCGTCGGCTACCGTCGCTTCGATCTCGGCTCGGTACGCAACGAGACGCAGTACCTTTACAGCTTCACGCTGGCCAACTTCGGTTCCGTTCCCGGCATCAGCCGTTCCAAGTCCGTCTTCCGTGACCCAACGCTGCCCCCTGCATATTGAAGAATGCTTTTCCCGGGCTGCTGCGTCTACTATGCAGATCCATGGCGTGCAAGCGCCGGAATTCCTGGACGGCAAGTCCCCGCATCGCAGGTGGCTGGAGTATGCTTTCCTGAGAGGATTTTTCTTTGAACCGCATTCATTTCCTGATTGTTCTGCTCATCGTTGGCATGGCCGCCGGCTGCAAAGCCCAACCTGCACCACAGGTGCCGGACCTTGCGTTCAATCGCCACATCGAGGTCATGGTGCGCGCTCAGTTCAATTTGCCGCCGAAGGTGATTGTGACCATCGGCGCGCGCAAACCAAGCCAGATTCCCGGCTATGAGACGCTGCCCGTCACGCTGTCGAGCGGCACGAATTCTCAAATCGTCGATTTTTTGATCTCGACCGACGGCAAGACCCTGGCCCGGCTGGAGAAGTTCGATCTGACCAACAACCCGGTCTTCGCTATTGACGTGGCCGGCCGTCCCATCCGCGGAAACCCTGCCGCCAAAGTCACTGTCATCAACTTCGACGATCTGGAGTGCCCTTACTGCTCGCAGATGCACAGGACACTCTTTCCGGCCACACTGGATCGCTACAAGGACCTGGTGCGCTTCGTTTACAAGGACAATCCGCTCATCGAAATTCATCCCTGGGCGATGCACGCCGCCATCGACGCCAACTGTCTGGCCGCGCAGAGTGGCGATGTCTATTGGAAGTACGTGGACTATCTGCACGCGCACGGCCAGGAGGTCAATGGCGAAGTGCGCAACCTCCCCAAGAGTTTTGACACCTTGAACCAGCTTGCACGCGAGCACGCCACTCTGGGTAAACTCGACAACGCCAAGCTCGACGCCTGTCTGCAACTCCAGGATGAGAGTACCGTGCGCGCCTCGATGAAGGAGGCTGAGGCGCTCAATGTCGACGGCGCCCCCTCGCTCTTTGTCAATGGCGAGCGGATCGGCGGAGCGGTTCCGGAAGAGCAGCTTTGGACGGTGATCGACCGTGCGCTGCGCGACGCCGGTGTGCCGCCGCCGTCTACGATTGCCGCGCCATCTCAGCCAGCTTCGCCGGCCAAGTAGCCTGCCGGAGTGCGCCTTTACCGTAGCCATTGAGCCGCGGTGGAATGAACAGCAGCCAGATGCGCCAGAGATTTTGCGTATCGCCAGGCCGGGCCGGGGGGTTATTCTAGGATCTGTCATCTATTCCCCGGGGGCAGCGGAATGAGAGGACAGATCCTAGATTGCCGGGGCCTTCGAGCCTCTTAGGAGATACCAGGTTGCATATCCAATCTTTTTGCCGTAAGCCTAGCCGTTTGGCTGTCATGACTCTCTGCGGGTTCGCGCTGCTGGCCGCCGTAAGCGGCTGCCACCGTTCTCCCTCCCCCGACGTGATGGCGACCGTCAACAGCAAGGATATTCTGCGCTCGGATCTGGAAAAGTATTACAACGCCACGCTGGCCAGCAATCCCCAAAAGCCCTCGTCCGAACAGGCCGATATCGTCCGCCTCAACATTCTCAAGCAGATGATCGACGACGAGATCCTCTGGCAGCGCGCCGCCAGACTCAACCTGACCGCCAGCGACGAAGACGTCAACGCCAAGCTGACCGAGATGAAGACTCCCTATACGCAGGAGGAGTTTGACAAGCAGCTCAAGGCGCGCAACATCACGCTGGACGACCTCAAGCGCGATCTTCGCCGCTCCCTGACCAAGACCAAGCTGCTCAACAAGGAGATCGAGTCCAAGATCAATATCACTGACGCGGAGATCGGCAGCTACTATGCCTCCCATAAATCCGAGTTCAATGTAATCGAGCCGCAATATCATCTGGCACAGATCGCCGTCACCAGCGGCACCGATCCGCAGAGCGGCAAGGCCACCAGCGACGCTGACGCCAGAAAAAAGATTCAAACGCTGCACGACCGTTTGGAAAATGGAGAGGACTTCGGCAATTTGGCCGTGAACTTCTCCGAGAATCCCAATACCGCTCCCAATGGCGGCGACATGGGTTTCATTCCCGAGACGCGGCTGCGCGGCGATCCCGATGTGTACAACGCCGTCAGCAAGCTCAAGCCTGGCGAGATCACCGGCGCTCTTCCCGTCTTCGAGAGCAACGGGAGCAGCAGCCGCACCGTTGGCTACGCCATCTACAAGCTGATCGCGCGGGAACCGGCCGGACAGCGCGAACTGAACGATCCAGGCGTGCAGCAGATCATCCGCCAGGGCATTCACGACGGCCACGAGCAGTTGCTCCAGAACGCCTACTTTGAAGTGCTGCACGACGAGGCTAAAATCCACAACTATTTTGCCGACCAGATTCTCAAGCAGGGCGCGCAGTAGGGCGGTTCTCCGATTCATGTGCCTACGCGTTGCGGATCGCAGGCGGAATCGCTATCGCGCAGCAACAGAAGGAGCAGCCGTGGGTTTTGCGCGCGCATCGGCAGCCCTGCTCTCCGGCTCGTCACCAAGAAACTTCTCGTCCTCTTTGCCACTGATTGCCTCCCGCATCCAGTTGATCCAGATGGGCAGAGCGGCCTTTGCGCCGGTCTCTTTGTCGCCCAGCGTCTGGTTACTGTCGAAGCCCACCCACACGCCGCAGGTGACCGAGGGCGAAAAGCCCACAAACCAGGCATCGGTATAGTCGCTGGTCGTGCCCGTCTTGCCGCCCAGCGGGTGATTCAGTTGCGCCGCCTGCGCGCCGGTTCCGTATTTCGTCACCGCCTCCAGCATCGTCATCATGGTGCGCGCGGTCTGCTGGTCGATCACCTCGTCGACGGCTGGCGCATCTTCCCATAGCGGAATGCCGTCGGCATTCTCCACCTTGCGAATCAGCCTCGGCTTGACCCGCAGTCCGTCGTTGGGAAAGACAGCGTAGCTGGCCACTTGCTCTTCCAGCGTGATCCCCACCGTGCCCAGCGCCACCGGCAGATAAGCCGGGATATTGGAGGTCACTCCAAAGCGGTGGGCCATGTCGATCACCTTGTGAATCCCCACGCGCGCAGCCAGTTTGAGCGCGGGAATGTTGCGCGACTCGGCAAAGGCGTTGATGATCGTCATCTGCCCCTTGTAGTTGTTTTCATAATTGTGCGGCGTATAGCCGTCAAAGCTGACCGGCCCATCCACTATGGTGTCGCTGGGCTTGACGCCATCCTCGATGGCCGCGGAGTAAACGTAAGGCTTGAAGCTGGAGCCGACCTGCCTCTCCGCCTGAGTGGCGCGATTGAACTGCGAAAGCGCGAAGTCACGTCCGCCCACCATCGCCAGCACATCGCCGGTGGTATTGTCGATCGCCAGCAGCGCCCCCTCAGCGCCCGAATCCTGCTCCAGACTGGCACGCCGCGCTCCGCCTGCCATCGCCTCCGACAGATGAACATAGATCAAGTCGCCTGGCTTGACCAGTGCATCGCCATGCGCCTCTCCTGTCCACTTCCAGTCCTCCGGCAAAAGCACAATCTCATCCTTGCCCACGCGGGCATCGATCTGCTGCGCGGTAACGCGTGTCACCAACGCATGAACATAATCGCCGGGATTGGTCTTCATCGCCCAGTCGGGATGCTTGTAGCCTTCGATCGTGCCGCCTGCGGTAAGCACGTTTTCCAACTTTCCAAAACCTTGCTGCCCGATCCATCCGCGCCGCCGCTCATAGGCCGCCAAACCGTCAACAACCGCGCGATTGGCAGTTTTTTGCAGGTCAAGATCGAGAGTCGTCTGAACCTTCAAGCCCGCCTCATGCACCTGTTCCGCGCCGAAGCGCCTCTCCAGATCGCGGCGAACCTCCTCTTGAAACCAGGGAGCGACCGACATCTCCGGCTGCGCGATGTGCAGCCCCAGAGGAGCACTGCGCGCCGCTTCCGCCTGAGCATGAGTAATCACTTTATCCGACTCCATCTCGCTCAAAACCAGATTCCGGCGGCGCAGGCACTTCTCCGGATTGAGCACCGGCGAGTAGGCCACCGGCCCCTTCGGAAGTCCCGCCAGCAGAGCCGCTTCGGTCAGCGTCAATTCCTTGGCGTGCTTGGAGAAGTAATACTCCGAGGCCGCCTCAAAACCGTACATTCCGCTGCCCAGATAAATCTGATTGCCATAGAGGGTGAATATCTGCTCTTTGGTGAAGGCGCGCTCAATCTGAATCGCCAGATACGCCTCCTGCACCTTGCGGCTGACATTGCGATCGGAGGAGAGAAACAGATTCCGCGCCAGTTGCATGGTCAGCGTGGATGCGCCCTGTGCGCGCCCGTGGCTGCGAAGATCGTGCCATAGCGCCCCCGCGATGCGCAGCACATTGATGCCCCAATGCGACTCGAAGCTCTTGTCCTCGATCGAGATCACCGCCTGGCGCAGCACTGGCGCAAAGTCGTCGTAGTTGACCACCTCGCGCCGCTCCAGCGCAAAGGAGCCGATGATGCGGCCCTTGCGGTCGTAAAGCTCGGTAGTCGTCGAAGGACGGTAGCGCTCCAGATCGTGAATCTGCGGCAGATCGACCGAGTAGACCAGCGTCAGCCCAGCCAGTGATCCGGTAATCAGCGCCAGCGCCAGCAGAGCTGCCAACGCGAATTTGCCCGCCAGCTTGCGCCGCCGGTGCATGGGCACAGGCTCAGCTCTGAGCAAATGGCTCCGGCCCAGGCCGCGCGGCTGAGAAGGCTCGGTGAAACTGTCAACCAACGGATTCAGGCCTCATGGAAATCTTTCTGCCAGTATTGCAGAGATGCTCTTGCCCAAGGCTAGCACGCCTGCGGTGCAAACGTTGCCCTGAGTCCTGCGCGCGTACCATGCCATGCAAGAGTGAAACCGGTCCTGAAAATGCACAGCTTTCTCCCCGCCGATGACGTGTCCAGCCGGCAGCCGCAGAGAATCCGCTTCCCTTCGCCACATCGCTCAGTAGCCGCTTGCCACCAGCCACGCCTCGGTCAGCTCCAGCTCTGGCTTCTTCTCCGCCAATAACTGCGCGTGCGCCAGCTTGACCAGCACATCCGCCTCCACATTCAGCGGAGCGCCCACACTGAGCGTATGCAGGTTGGTTCGCCAATAGGTGAGCGGCAGAATCGCGATGGAAATCGTCTCGCCGTCAAAGTCGGCAATCGTCAGGCTGATTCCCTCCACGGCCACCGAGCCTTTATGCACCATCCACGGCCGCACCTTCTCCGGAACCTTCACCTTCAGCGTCCAATCGGTGGTCTGTTTGTCGAACTCCGGCGATGATGGCGAGATCACCGGCTCCAGCGAGACCAGCTCTCCGCAGCCGTCCACGTGCCCCTGCACAATATGCCCGCCGAGCGGGCTTCCCGCCGCCGTCGGCAGCTCCAGATTCACCTTCGCTCCGGCGGCCAGCGCGCCCAGCGATGTCCGGTCCAGAGTCTCCTGCGCCAGGTCGGCATGAAAGAGCGTGCGATTCACATCCAGCGCCGTCAAACAAACGCCTGAGACGCCCAGCGAATCCCCCTCGCGCAGCCGTCCGGCCAGACTGGGAGCCTCAATCGAAATCCGGCGCACGCCGCCCCGGCTCTCCAACCCCGCCAGCGTACCCGTCACCTCAATAATCCCTGTGAACATGGTTCTATTTTATGAGATCGGGGTAAACCAGCCCCGCAGCGTGCCTAAAGTATCTGCTGACAGATTTCCTGCAAACACTTGGGAGAGTGCGAGTCTGAGGCGCGGGTCCAGCCCAGGGGAAGCATCTTCTTCTCTTCATACCTCTTGACATCTAGAAAAACGATATAATGAATACACGTATTCAAGGGGAGGTAACTGTGGCTACTTCGATCAGGCTTGCACCGGAACTCTCTCAGCGGCTCGATCAGTTGGCTTTGAAGACGGGACGCACCAAAGCCTTCTATCTGCGAGAGATCATTGAAGGCGGCATCAGCGAAATGGAAGAGTATTATCTGGCCGCCGACACGCTCAAACGGGTGCGCAAGGGGCAGGAGCGGGTTCACTCCGCGGCTGCGGTGAGGAAAGACCTTGGCATGGGCGATTGAGTACGCGGAGACCGCAAAGAAACAACTTCGCAAACTGGACAGAGTCGCCGCTCGGCGCATTGTCGACTTCATGGATGAACGCGTTGCTCCGAGTGATGATCCGCGTGGGATGGGCAAGGCGCTGAGGGGACCGCTGGGTGATCTTTGGCGCTATCGCATGGGGGATTTTCGCATTATCTGCGATATTCAAGACGGAGTGCTGACGGTTCTGGTTTTGCAGGTTGGTAATAGGCGGGAAGTCTACCGGTGAGGGATTTTCCTCCTTGCCATATGCACTGCTAGGGTGTCGAAGGCAGTGCCTTCTTCTCATCAGCCTTCAGCTTTGCTAGATCAATCACCTTTTGCATATGCTCTTCCCGGTCATGGCGCGCAACGTACCAGTCTTTCAGCAGGAACTCGATGAGACCGATTAGCGTCTTAGCTTCTTCCGGATCGACATCGACGATCAAGTTGATGTCCGTCTCCATATGAGCCCCTATATTGCCTACGCTGCGGACGCCGTCGATGGCTCGCCATGTACTCGAATCGATCTTGCCCTCCAATTCCTTGATCTCATTTATCAACTTTGGCTTTGAAATCTTCCAGAAGTCGCGGATGATTCCCTGGAGGCATCGGCGTGAGAGGGTTGCGGAGGCTTTTGGGCTATCGTTGACGATCAAGCAAGCCTCCCTGTAATCATCGAGGATTGCTTGTGGGATGTACGCTGGAAAGGGTCTCGCCAAGGACTTTGGTCTCAGAGGCCATGAGTCAATTGGCTTAGTTGTAAAACTCCAAGTGGACCCATTGTATTTAGCATTATGTAGGCTTGCACTAATAGTATATTCGCGGCAATTCGCGTTCGGGCATACGACCACCTGTGTACGAATGATTAGGTCCCCATCCTTGTTATCCTCTCCGAATCGGTGAGTGGAGTCATTCGTGTTATTGTGAGTTATGGTTGCAATCTGGTTGCAATAAGGACATATCCATGAAAAGGGCTTTCCCATTAAGAATCCCCTAACCAAGACTATCGCACAAAATTGAACACCTGCTCGAAATTAATTAGCAGACGTTCTTTTTTTTGAAAGTGCTCTGACTACAGTCCTGCCTGCCGCTCAGATTTCCAGGATCACCGGCATAATCATCGGCCTGCGGCCCGTCGTCTTCTGGATTAGGCGCTTTAGTTCAGCGCGGACCTTTTCCTTGACCATGCCATAGTCGGATTTTTGCTCGGTATTGAGGCCGTCGAGAGTCTTCATCACCAGCTCGCGGGATTGCTCGGTGATGTCCGCGCCGCCGAAGCCGCGCATCACCACTTCCGGCTGCTGCTCCACCTTGCCTGTGCGCTTGTTGATGGCCAGCACCACCAGCACGACGCCATCTTCAGAGAGAATGCGGCGATCGCGCAGAACCAGGTCTTCGACGACATCGATGTTGGAGCCGGAATCGATGAGGATGCGGCCGGTGGTGACTTTGTCTTTCTTGCGGGCGTCGTTCTTGTCCAGTTCGAGCACATCGCCATCTTCAATGACGATCGTCTGCTCCACGGCGCCAGTATCCATCGCCAGTTGAGCGTGCTTGCGCAGGTTGCCGTAGTTGCCGTGAACAGGAATGAAGAACTTGGGGCGCACGAGATTGATGAGCAGGCGCAGCTCTTCCTGCGAGCCGTGGCCGCTGACGTGAATCAGACCGCTGGATCCGTTGTCATAGATGACGTTGGCCTCGCGGCGATAGAGATGATCGATGACGCGGAAGATGCTTTTTTCGTTGCCGGGAATGATGCGCGAACTGAGCAGCACCGTGTCACCAGGCTCGATACGGGCGTGCTTATGGTTATCCACAGCGGCACGGCTCAACGCACTCATCGGCTCGCCCTGCGTGCCGCTGATCAGAATCATCAGCTCTTCGGGCGCGTAGTCGCGCATCTGCCCGGGGTTGATGAGGAGACCGTGGGGAATATCGATGTAGCCGAGGTCCTGCGCAATCTCCGTGCTTTCGATCATCGAGCGGCCGATGAGCACGACCTTGCGGCCATGCTGGCGGGCCAGCTCCAGCGCGATGCGGATGCGGAAGACCGAGGAGGAGAAGCAACTGAAGAAGAGCTTCTTCTTGGTGCGCGAAACAATCTCATCCAGCCGCGGGATGACGGCCGATTCGCTGGGAGTATAGCCGGCGCGATCGACGTTGGTCGAGTCCTGTAAGAGTGCGAGAACGCCGCGCTTGCCGTACTCGGCAAAGGTATGCAGGTCGAAGGATTTTCCATCCAGCGGCGCCAGGTCGATCTTGAAGTCGCCGGTGTGAATCACGACGCCCACCGGGGTTTCGATGGCCAGCGAAACCGCATCCACAATCGAGTGGGTCACATGGATCGGCTCGATGGTGAAGGGGCCGATGGTGAACTTTTCCTTGGGAACGATTTCGACCAGTTCGGCGTCTTCGAGCAGGCCGTGTTCTTCGAGATTGTCTTCAACGTAGGCTAGCGTAAACTCGGTGGCGTAAACGGGAACCTTGATCTCAGAGAGGATCCAGGAGAGGCCGCCGATGTGGTCCATGTGGCCGTGGGTGAGCAGGATGGCGCGGACATGGGCCTTGTTTTCGATCAGGTAAGTGATGTCGGGGACCACAACATCCACGCCCAGCAACTCCGACTCCGGGAACATCAGCCCGGCGTCGATCACGATAATGTCGTCTTCCCAGCGAATCGCAAGGCAGTTCATACCGAACTCGCCAAGTCCGCCCAGAGGAATGATTTTCAGCTTTTCTGTTTGCATCAGTCAGATTCAATGGTAGCACCAGAGGGCGATTCGCCCGCGTGCGCCAGCGCGGAGCGCCGCACCAGAGTACCTGAGCTACTTGCAATAACGCATCTCTGATCCGGCTGGACAGGTTTCGAACTCCTGCCAACTCCATTGATGGGTACCGGAATGGTAGGTAACAAGAGCGCGGTTTTCTCCGTTAACGATCATCTGCGTTTCTTTTGAATCGGTAGTGAAATCCGCACCATTGCCGTCGATATGAACGGTAACATCTCCTTTGAAATGCGCTCCTTGAAAATCGAACTCCGTTTGAGTGAGCAGGTGAAAACTGATTTCATTCTGACCGTCCCCTTCCGGATCGTATCTGCCGTTCAGGTTCGTGAAGTTGAGTTGCGTTCCCGCCGGGACTGGAATTCCCTCTACATTGGCATCTTTTGCCAGAATGCCGGTAATGGTATCCCACTTTCGTGAGCGCCCGACATCGATCGTCGTTCCTCCCTGGAGTGCATAATTCATGATCGTCTGACTGTGAGCAGTACAGGTGAAGGCGCTCGGATAGATATGAATCTCTCCCGGTTCGCAAAGGTATCCATGAATATTGGAGATTTTGGCCAGAACGCCGTCCACCGAGTCATCGCTCATGTTATCGGGATTTTGCCGGCCTCGATCTTGAGGCGCGTTCTCGAAGCTGATCTGCGATCCAACAGCGAGGACGGCTCCGGCGGGAAAGCTCAATGCGTAATCGCGGGAGAGAGTGCATCGCACCTCCTTGAAAAGGCTGCTCACGCTTACCGCTCCCTTGCCGCATGGAATGCCGTTGACTTCCGCAGGCTCGACAAGTGTTGCATCCAGGCTCTTGAATTGAATCTTCCCCGGCTGCGGCGACACAGTATCTTTTTCGAATTTGAAGTCGCCGATCACTGTCAGGCCAAAGAGTTTGGTAGGCGCTGAAAGGTTGGCGGCGCTGAGCTGGTGGGGCAGGTCAGGATCGAGTTGTACTTCCGAGCCGGCGGGAAACACGATGCCGTCATAGGTTGTTGGCGTGGAAGGATGAAAGGTCCATTCGGCAATCTGGGCATCCCGTTGGGCTTGCTCGCGTTGCAGTTTGGCTTCTTCACGGTAAAATGGCACGACCCTTAAAAATCCATGCAGAGAGATGAATGTGAGAAGCGCAAATACGAACGTTGCGCGTTTGAAGCCCGCACTTTTACGATTTCGCGGCGGAATGCGCCACACTCCAGCGATGATAATCGTAATACCTGCGAGCCATGGAAATAGATAGTAGCCACCGAATCCGTAGCCCTCTACGATCAGATCAATCCAAGTGAATTTCACTGCAATCTCCTCTCTCTTCCATCCCTGATGATTGTTGGAACCGGAAGGAGACCAGGATTATTCCCATGAATGCGAGGGCGTGTTCGCAGGCCCTAACAATAAGGGATGAAGCTGAAGCGAAAGTCAGCACTGAGTATAGTCAATGGGGCTATGCTCCCGCTTACAATGAGGCTAGATGGTCTTTCATCCGCTTCACATCGATCATTTTGTGGGAGCCTGAGCGCCATGGCCTGCGTCTTCTGGATCGATGGCAATCCGCCGCCGCCGCTGGCAATCGTTCTCTGCCCGCGCGGCGGCAGTGCGCTTGGCAACGAATTGCGCGACTTCAAGCGTGAAGGCATTCAAACGCTGGTTTCGCTCTTGAGCCTGGATCAAGTTGAGATTCTCGATCTCGAAGATGAAGGCCCGATGGCGAAGCGGTTCGGAATGAGTTTTCTTTCGCTGCCGCTGCCCGATCACAGCATTCCACCGGACGAGTCCGCCTTCCGCGCCTTCGTCGCCGCTCTGGCCCGGCGGCTCACGGCGGGTGAGCGCATCGGCGTTCATTGCTGGGGAAGCATTGGCCGCGCCACCATCACCGCCGCATGCACGCTGGTCCATCTTGGCTGGCATTCCAAAGCGGCTCTCAACGCCATCGAACTTGCGCGCTGCTGCCCGGTCCCCGATACCGAAGAGCAGCGCCGCTGGATTCTCAGCTACAAACCATAACCGTGATGCCTTCTCGAATTATCATCCCGCCCGCATCGAATCATTTTCAACGGATTGTCATTCGGCTCTGCCGCCTGCTGAAGTAAACTGCTATCGGGATCACAGAGATGCCAGACGGAGTACGGATGAAAGCCCGCGGCCGCTTTGAATTGACAACCAAAGAACTTCCAGAAGAATTGCAATTCCGCATCGACGCCGAAAAAAGCCAGATATTTCAGGTTGCACTTGCCGCCTTTGCGTTTCTATTCATGGCTCGCATACTCGTGCCGCTTTTTGCTGTTGACAAGCCGTTGTTTTACATCATGCTCGCTATCGCGATTGTCGGCATTTTTTGGATCGGAATTACGGTGGCAAAGAACTGGAATCGCGTCTACACAACGACGCTCTCAGTAACAGGCCAACGCTTGGAGGCAACCGGGGATCTTCTGGTTCCGGATTGGTACGGTCGTTACGTCCGTCCAGGAAAGATCGTCGTGCCGGTCTCCGAAATCAAATCGATCGGATATTCGATCGGCGGCAAATACAGCCATAGCGGTTTTTGGGCTACCTGCGGTTTTATGACCAGCAGTTGCCTTCTGCCCGGATTGAGTCCCGAGCAATGCACGTCTATCACGGTTGCCATTGCGCGCCGATTCCCACAGATTGGCGCAAAGAAGCAGCCTAAAGTGTGACGCATGAGAACATCGACTACGACCCATCCTTCCGTCTACTCTCTCACCGGCAAGATCGATTCATAGGCAGCATAAACGCCCTCGAAGACCGAGTCCCAGCTCGCGGTCAGCGCATAGGCGCGTGCGGCCAGCCGCATCTCTGCGAGCGTACTCTGATCGGCCAGGATGCCTGCGACTGCCGGGGCAAATTCCGCGTCGCTTACGATCCGGCCAGTTATACCATCGCGCACAATCGTCGGCGGGCCGCCATCGGGAGTGACTATTGCTGGAACGCCGCTGGCCAGAGCCTCCAGCACCACATTGCCAAAGGTATCGGTGTGCGACGGAAAGACAAACAGGTCCATGCTTGCATAAGCCTCGGCCAGCTTTTCCCCTCGCAGGACGCCGGTAAACTCCGCCCGATGCAATCGCTCGCGCAGCCAGGCCTCATCGCCTCCGTGTCCCACGATCAGAAAGCGGAAGTCGCTCAAGCCCATCCGCTCCAGCTCCTCCTGCATCTGCACCAGCAGTGCGATGTTTTTCTCCACCGACAAGCGGCCCACGAATCCCAGGATGATCGTGCGGTCGCCGGCATCGCGCTTGCGCTTGGCAGGATGAAAAAGCTCCGCATCCACGCCGCGCGGCATACGGTGGCAGATCTTCCCGGTCGACCGCTCCAGCAGCGCGCACAACTCCGGATTGGGCGCAAAGAGCACATCCGCGGTGGAATAGAACTTGGCCGCCACAGCCATCGTCCAATCTTCAATCTTTTGCTCCGCTGCAACATAGCGGCTCTGCGGCAGCAGGCGCAGAAGCCAGCCCGAGCGCCGCGCCGCATACTCATGCACATTGGTGTGCCAACTGGCTGCCAGAGGCACTCCCAGGCGATGAGCCATCCACGCGCCCAGCATTCCCAACTCGCTCGGCCCGGTGATATGGATCAGATCAGGCTGGAAGCCTTTCAGCGTGCGCGCGATCCGCGGCAGATGACGCAGAAAAGCAGGGTCATAGCGCAGATCTTTTTCCAGTGCGAAGGAGAGAAAGCTGCGCGTCAGATCCAGCGTCTGGACGCCGCCCTCTTCGCTGCAAGACTGGGTGCTCTCTCCGGCGCGAATGCAGAGAAAGGGCAAACGACGCCGTCGCGCAAAGGCCTCGAAGTGGCGGCTGGTGTGCGCCACTCCGTTCACTTCATGAAACGAGTCGGGAAGGTACGCCACGCGGGGCGCGGCTGGCCTTGTCAGCGAAGTGGGTACTGTGAGCGGCGCACTCTCGCATTCTTCGCGCAACCCGGATACTGAAGCCATTCATCTCCTCAAAAGCTGGAGCCTTACTCGCCCAGCGCAAGCCGTAGCTGCCGCGACTCGCTCCATGCAATGCGCAATCCGCTGGAGACGGGAGCGGAACCCATCAGTTGCACCATTCCAAGCATCCAGCTCATCGCCCGCGGCGGCGCACCGTTGGGCCACAGTTCGCTCAGAGGCCGTACCATGCCCTGCGCATCTGGATGATAGACGCGCTCATCCCAGGTGCGCGAGCCTTGCGGAAACTCCGGATAGTGCCGGATCGCATCGATCGTCGAACGCAGAATGCGATGCTTCCACGGCTCGGCATACTGCGGCATGAAGAGCAGATCGCTCTTCTTCTCCCGCCGGATCTCATGCACAAACTCGGTGAAGCTGGCTGCATGGGTCAGATTGAGATTGGCGTTCGGCTCCACGCCGTGCCGGTCGCCGCCAGAGATCAACAGCATATTCCACTGCTCGGCCAGCCGCCGCACCGCCCGGTTCTCATCCCAGTTGCGCAGCCCGTTCAGCTCCAGTGCGTGCAGATAATTGCCGTTCTTCAGCAGGAACTCATTGACCAGAACCTGGTGCTTCTCCCTGCCGATCAGGTAGAGATCCCACAAGGGATGGTTGAAGACCACCAGCACATTGGGTTCATCATGGAGAGCGCGCAAAATCTCGGTCAAGCGCTCGTCGCTGGGATCGGCCGTGTAATCGGCCAGTGTGGCCATCCACTCGTTTGCCTTGGCGCTGGGCAGGTTGTGTATGCCCAGGTGAAAGGACTGCGTGCCGTATGGAGCGGTCCACTCCACGGAAACCGGAATCTGCCGCGCGCTGGCAACGGTCCTGAGCAGCATCGGCGCCTTGATGTTGTCGTGATCGGTAATAGAAACCATCGGCGTGAGGTTGAGCTTTTCAATCTGTTTGGTCTCCAGATCGAAGGCCAGCCGGGGCGTCATCGGCGGCGTCCAATAACTGGCCGCATAGTCGACGCGAACGCCGTGCATCCGCTCCGAACGCTGCTCCAGACGCGTCAGCAGCGGGCGCATCCACGGATACTGGTTGCCGAAGTTCGCCAGAAAATCCAGGGTCTCGTGCGATTGATTGGTGTGGCTGTGCAGCGAGACGCCGGACCGGAAGCCCTCCGAGGCCTTCCGGTCACGCCACAGGTACGAGATCGTCGATTGGGCCATTTCCGCTCCTTGACTCCATAATCAAGCTGGGATTCCGCCCGTACTGGAACCTCTGGAGCCAGTTTGCTTTGCCCATATCAACGCCACGTGAACGCTGCACGAATTGTGGTTCAATTGAAGTGGGAATCTAACTGGTTAAGGTTCATGGTTCCCGCCGTTGCCGATAGGACTCGGGAGTCTCGATGAGGAAGGATGTTTGCCCGGCCAGGCTGAGCAGGTCGTCGTCGCCTGTTATCAGAATGTCGGCCTTGCCACTTTGCGCCAGGTCGAGCAGGAGCTGGTCTTGAGCATCGCGGCAGAGGACGGGGCAGGATTGCCCAACCTCGACCTCCTCGCAATAGGTAAGATATTCGCTCAGAGCTTCCAATTGTTCGATTGCAGTAAGCCGGAACTTCGGGTAAGCGAGAATCCGCGCCAATTCCGCTCCCGTTGCGCGCGAGAGGAGTGGTACGCAATCCCCGGTCTGCCAATGGCCAACCAGCCAGTTCAGCCGGCCATGTGTGAACAGGAGCGCGGAAAGGACGACATTGGTGTCGAAGACAACTCTCGCCTGGACGGCGGCGCTCACGGTTTTTGACGCGCCCAGGCGATTGCGTCAGTCACATCCTGCTCGGTGATGCCGAGGCGGGCGAGTTTGTCCTGTATCTCCTCCAGACGGCTGCGCCGGAGCGGCTTGAGTGTGATCGCGGAGCCGTCCGAGCTAACGTCGAAGTATTCGACACCTTTGAAGTGCGTGACGATGGCTTTGGGCAAGGTGAGCTGATTTTTCACGGTCAATTTTGCCAGCATGATTCACCTACTTCAAGGATACAAGGAAATCCTACCACATTGTTTCCTTACCCGACAAACCAGTTTCACGGATGAGCACACCCGGCTTTTATGGGTGCGCCAACCACCATGACATCGTAGTTTCCGGGCAGGTAGCCCGGTCATCGTCGTAACCGACGCGGTCATACATGGGCACAGCTTATTCGGAGACAACTCCTTTTGGACAGTTTGCCATGGCTCATGGTGATTCTTAGGAGTTGATAACGGACCACCGTGCCCCTTACCTCTGTGTCTTGGCCAACTCCGGACCGAGGAAATCCTCGACCGTCCAGCCGGGCATCAACTCTTCGCCCTGCTTCATCGTCTGGCTCTCGGCGAGCGTGCCATCGGCGGCCTCAGCCTTCAGATAGTTTTCGGTCAGCCCTGTGCGCAGCATCTCGAAGGCCTGCTCCGGCGTATCGGCAAATTGAAAAAGCTCGATGTCCTTCGGTGAAATCGCTCCGGTCTCCACCAGCACATCCAGATTGAAGACCTTCTTCCAATACTCCGTGCCGTAAATAACCACTGTGATCTTCTTGGCCAGCTTGTGCGTCTGCGCCAGAGTGAGAATCTCGAACATCTCGTCCAGTGTGCCGAAGCCGCCAGGAAAGACCACCAGCGCCTTGGCCAGATAAGCGAACCACAGCTTGCGCATAAAAAAATAATGGAACTCGAAGTTGAGCGAGGGTGTGATGTAAGGGTTGGGATGCTGCTCGAAGGGCAAGCGTATGTTGAGGCCCAGCGTCTTGCCGCCGGCCTCGTGCGCGCCGCGATTGGCCGCTTCCATGATGCCCGGACCGCCGCCGCTGGTGACGACAAAGCGATGCCGCCGCGAAGGAATCTTTTTGGCCCACGTCGTCAGCATCCCTGCCAGCCGACGCGCATCTTCGTAGTAGCGGGCCATCTTTACCGCGGCTTCGGCGCGCTTCAGTTGTAACTCCGTAGCCTCGCCGGAGGCAATCTCCGGGGGCTTGGCCGGCTGCTCGTGGCTGGGAGCGGCCTGCGTCGAGCCGGTATTCTCCAGCAGTTCCAACGCATGATCGGCCTCCTCGCGTCCGCGAAAACGCGCTGAGCCAAAGAAGACCACCGTGTCTTGAATCTGCTCGCGCCGGAAGCGCGCCAGCGGTTCCATGTACTCTGAGACGATGCGAATCAGCCGTCCGTCGGCGCTATTCAAAAACGCGGAGTTCTCGTAAGCCAGCGGCGCCGATTCCAACTGCGGCGGCGCGCCGTTGCCCGGAATGACGGCCACTGGCGTGGTGACCTTCTCTTGATCCCTTATCTCTGATCTCTGATCTCTATCGTTCATCTCATCCATCCCTGCGGCGGATCGCTTCTCGAAAGGCAAACCACAAATTCAAGGCACCGACGCCCGACACCAGACCGCGCACCGCTCCATTGGCGGCCCAGTGACCCAGCGCGGGATAATGCAGAAACAGCGGATTCTGATCCCAAAGTTCGCGCGACCAGGGAAGATGTTCGAGCACCCAGGGGAAATTGGCGGCCATCTGGCCCGACCACGGCGCATAAAAGACAGCCAAGCCGAGATACGTCTGCATCAGCACGCGCAAGAACAGTTCGGCGCTCTCCAGCCAGCGGGGAATCCGCTGCGATGGCGTCTGCTTGTCTCTCTGGGGTGCTCCCAACCTCTCTGGCGCAGCTTCCAGTGAACTGCTGGGCGCAGTCACGGGCTTCGAGGCAGTGGGGGATAATGTCACTTCCGGCTTCTGAGGCATTCTTGGAATTCGCTCGCCGTCCCCCATTCCCGCCCAATCCACGGCAATCGGTTCAAGCCCATCCACCGCTCCGGTTCAGGGACGCCGTACTCAAACGGTAACACAGCAGCCATGCAAAAAAGCAAAGCGCCTCCCGCTAGCCCTTGGCGAACATCTGTTTGATCCCGCGCAGCGCTTGACGAGTGCGCTCCTCATTTTCGATCAGCGAAAAGCGCACGTGCCCATCGCCATAATCGCCAAAGCCAATCCCCGGCGAGACGGCGGTCTTGGCTTCGGTCAGCAGGCGCTTGGCAAACTCAAGCGACTTCAGTGCCTGAAAGGCCTCCGGAATCTGCGCCCAGACAAACATCGTCGCCTTGGGCGAGACGACCGGCCAACCCAGCGCATTCAGGCCCTCCACCAACACATCGCGGCGCTTGCGATACTTCTCGCAGATCTCGCGGACGCAATCCTGTGGCCCTTCGAGAGCAAGAATCGAAGCCACCTGGATCGGCGTGAAGGTGCCGTAGTCGAAGTAGCTCTTCAGCCGCGCCAGCGCAGATACCAGCTTCGCATTGCCCACCATGAAGCCCACGCGCCAGCCCGGCATATTGTAGCTCTTCGAGAGGGTGAAGAACTCCACAGCCACATCCTTCGCCCCCGGAACCTCCAGCACGCTGGGCGGCTTGTAGCCGTCGAAGGCGATGTCAGCATAAGCCAGATCCTGAATCAGGTAAAAGCCGTACTCACGCGCCAACTCCACCAGCCGCGCCAGAAAGGGTAGCTCGACGCACTCAGTCGTCGGATTCGACGGAAAATTCACGATCAACGCCTTGGGCCGCGGCACCATGCGTGGAATCAGATCCTCAAGCTGCGCCAGAAACTGCTCGCGGTCGTGAATCGGCACGCTCACCACGTGCGCTCCGGCAATCACCGGACCGTAAATATGAATCGGATAGCTGGGATTCGGCACCAGCACCGTGTCGCGTGAATCGAGAATCGCAAGGCAGAGATGCGCAATTCCCTCCTTCGAACCGATGGTGACGATCGCTTCGTTATCGGGATCGAGATCGACGTTATAGCGCGTCTTGTACCAGTTGCAAACGGCCTTGCGCAGCCGCGGAATTCCCTTGGAGACCGAGTAGCGGTGCGTCACCGGCTTCAGCGCCGCCTCCACCATTTTGTCCACGATGTGCTTGGGCGTGGCCCCATCCGGATTGCCCATGCCAAAGTCGATGATGTCCTCGCCGCGATGACGGGCGGCCTTCTTCATCGCGTCGGTGATGTTGAAGACATAAGGCGGGAGACGTTGAATGCGAGAAAACTCTTCCATGATGACTCCAGTGTAAAGCCCGTGACCGGCGATCGGTGGTCTGTGTTCGGTTTTAGTAAATCACTGACAGTGAAGAAGTGAAATAGTGAACGAGTGAAATCTTGAACAGCGCGCGTAAGCGTACCTGACAATATGAGACTTGAAAACCATTTTTCGGGATGAGGTGGAACGGGGTCTAGGCGGCCGGAGCCGCTGCCGCTGCGGCAGCGCGGACGATGGCGGGATGGAGGAAGGGGTGGTGCATAGAGTTGATTATACCCGAACCGTGATCCAAGATTTAACTGGCCTGAAGAATCAGGCTCAGATGGCGCGAGGACTGATGTCGGGCGCCTGACTCTGGAAACTCTGAATAAAGTACCAAACCAACTCGAAGAGCATCGGCCAGACGATCACAAGCATGACCACCCAGCCCACTCTTGACCCGATGTTTCCGGTGGCTTCGCTATAGACGATGAGACACAACTCAGCATTGGCGAGATAAGCCGTTTCAAGACCGGCAAGACACGCCCGAGTCGGAGAGAAGTGGCGGCGGCGTCCGATTAAGATTGCTGCGCTCGCAATCAAGATGCCGAAGCCCAGGCTCAAGATCGAGAAACTCTGCCAATTGCTGGTTCCTGCCAGATGGAGCAGAAACGGCGTCTGCACGGCCAGCGTTCCTGCAATCGAAAGGCCGGCTACGCTCCAGATCAACCGGCGCTCAATTCGTGTCGAAGGCCGCGCGGAAAACAGTGCGCGAGTCTTGAGCCAGATCATCGGGAAGGCGAGAAAAAAAGGCGCGCCAGCGAGAAAGTGCCACCAGTTGCCCTGATTCCCAGGAACCCGGAAGATCACAGCATCCCATGGGGAGGTATTGAAGGCAAAGGGAAGAAATGCGACAGCTCCAGCCAGCAGCCATATCAGGAGCGCAAAAGCATTAAACCAAACAGCAGACCGACTACCTGATCCATTGACCGCGGAAACGCGCGAATCATTCCCCACGTTGATCTCCTGCACATTGTACGCAGGGCGAGATGCGGTGGTTCCACCCGCCGCATCTACGAGGTGGTTTGCCAACCCCAGAATTTATACTTAAAGACACCATGAGCACGTTTTTACCCGTAGACGAACAGATGGACCTGCTCCAGAAGGGCGCGGCGGAGATTATCCGCGTCAGCGACCTGCGCGAGCGCCTTGATGAGAGCCGCAAAACCGGACGCCCGCTCCGCATTAAAGTCGGCTTTGACCCCACTGCGCCCGACCTGCACCTCGGCCACACTGTGCTGATGCGCAAGCTGCGCCACTTCCAGCAGCTCGGCCATACTGTGATTTTTTTGGTGGGCGACTACACCTCGCTGATTGGCGACCCCACCGGCCGCAACGTCACGCGCAAACCGCTCACCCGCGAACAGATCAACGAGAACGCCAAGACTTATACCGAGCAGGCCTTCAAGATCCTAGACAAAAGCGTCACCGAGATCCGTTACAACTCCGAGTGGCTGGGCAAGCTCGGCTATGAGGACACGGTGCGCCTCGCCGCGCGCTTTACCGTCTCGCAAATGCTGGAGCGCGA
>Ga0181528_10000282_pt1 | contig 41929 bp, 28 predicted proteins | sample PEATcosm2014_Bin_47_FD_119742 | JGI IMG/M metagenome (GOLD analysis project Ga0181528, IMG submission 119742) | Peatland microbial communities from MTU Mesocosm Facility, Houghton, MI, USA - PEATcosm2014_Bin10_10_metaG | ecosystem: Environmental > Terrestrial > Soil > Wetlands > Peat | place...
AAGTTGTTAGCGTCCGCTGGCGGAACAAATCGGGAAGGGGCGCGACTACGGAGTCAACACCCCTGGTCATTTACGTTGAGTTAGAAGATGATCTTCGCTGCGACCTGCCCGATGCGCGGAGGCTCGCTGATGGACCCGATCCTTCCGAATGAGCCGCCGGTCAGCAATCCATTGGGATTGCTAAACTGCGCGTGATTGAAGGCGTTGAAGAACTCACCCCTGAGCTGGAGAATCACGTTCTCGCGAATCTGCGTGTTCTTGTGGAATCCGAGGTTCCAATTGTCGAAGCCCGGCCCGTGGAAGAAGCGCTTGGGCGCGTCCCCGAAGGTCCCCAGAGTCGGGACGCTGAATCCCTGAGTGGTCATCCAGAGATGTCCATCCGTGCGCGGGTTGCCGGCATACTGGACAGAGCCGGTGAAATTCGTAAAATCAAGCCCGGACGTACCGGTCAGGGATTGGTCATACGCACCGAGGATTTGGATCGGCAGTCCGGTCGAGAAGCGCGTGATGCCGCTGAACTCCCAGCCCTTGATGAGACGAGACGGACCCTTGTGGAAGACCTTTTCGAGCGGCAGCGCGTACGTGTAGCTGCCCACGAAGTTGCTGGCCACGTCGAAGTTCGACAATCCTCTGCTGAGTGCGTGATTCGCGAAATTCATGCGGTCGTTGAAGAAGGAGCCGTCGTCCAAAGACTTGGACCAGGTATACGCAAACAGGAAGGCCGAGTTGCCAGAGTGATGTTGCAGGGTGACCTGGGCCGAGTTGTAGTCGGAACTCGCCCAGTTCGCTTCGTAGAACGTCGTCCCGAAGTTTGAGCCAAGCCCGCTGATATCGCGGGTTCCGTGCACGAGGGTGCCATCGGGGCGGGTGAAGGTGGAGTCTTCCTGGAACCTGCCGCACTGCGGCGTGCCCGGCATGACGCCCGCTCCCATGAGGCTCAAGCACAATTTGGGGTCGGCGGGGTTGGCTTCGACCATGGTGAGCAGCTTGCGGCCCAAGGTGCCGACGTAGCCGACGCTGAGCATCGTGTTTCCGCCGAGCTGACGCTGGATCGTGATGTTCTGGTCAATTCCGTATGGAGTCTTGTTGTCGGTCTTATACGCCGTGACAGCGACTTCCGGAAGGTAGGGCGCAAAACTGAAGTTCTTTGCCGCCGCGCTGCCCGGTGTCGGGATTACATATGGAAACACCTGTCCCTGCGATGCACCGGTCGCGCGGGTCCGGAACGGCTCCTCGAAGAGCGGCGGCGCGGGCGAGACCCAATACTCGCCGAAGGGCGTTGTTCCGAGGTTCCAGTAGTTCGTTTCATCTTGAATCGCGGTATAGAAAAGACCCGCGCCGACTCGAATGCTGGTCTTTCCCGGGCCGCCGAGGAGCTTGCCAAGGAATCCGCTCGAGGCGCTCGGAGAATAGGCGAAGCCGAGGCGCGGCGCGAAGTTGTTGTAGCGGGTCGGGCCCAGAGTGTTGGGAACGCCCGGGTCGCCAGGATAAACGAGTCCCGTCGGAGCGCCTGGATACTGAGTCGACTGCTCGCCGGGTATGACCGCGACGATCTTGTTTTGCGCGTCCCACCAAGGCGAGCTGAATTCCCAGCGCACGCCGAAGTTTATCGTGAAGTTGGACGTCACTCGCATCGAGTCCTGCGCGAATGCGGCGCCATACCGGCTGCGGGCGTCGAGAACCTGCGGGCTGGACTGGGTGTATGCGCTCGGCGCTCCGATCAGGAAGTCGGCAATATCCGAGCCCGTTTCCGATCCGCCGGAGAAGTTAAAGGATCCCAGGAAGCTACCGCCGCTCCGGGTGTTCTGTTGGTAATAGCGGGCCTCGGCTCCGAATTTCAGCGTGTGGCGACCGATGACCTTGGAGAAGTTATCTCCCATCGTGTAGGTGTTTTGGAATGTGTTGTTCAAGCCTGGATCGCCGAAGCTGAAGTTGTCCAGATTGATGCTCGGGATGGACTGATAGCCCGTCGGACCGGAGTTGTTGATGCCGAGCGTGCCGGGGCCAGTGACAAAGCCGAGGCTCGCGAGGCTGGGCGCGCTGGTGGCCTGTGGCATGTTTCGATTGGCCATGCGAGCATAGCTCAAGCGGAACTCGTTGACCGCGGTCGGGCTCACCGTGTAGATATTGGAGAGCGTAGCGAGTTGGTTCATGTTCTTCGATTCCGATCCATACCCGATGGCGAAGCTGCTGGAGCCGTAAGGATTCAGGTTGTTGCCGTTATCGGCCGAGTAGTAGGCCGCCCAAGTCCCGAAGCGCTTGGTAAGGAAGTCGACACGCTGCCCGAGCTTGTAGTCGCTGGTATGCGTCGAGAGCGGTGGGTTAGTGTAAAGGTCCGTTCCCGCAACATTAGCCGCGGGGACGAACTGCAGCATATTCTTCGACGCCGGCGACCAGGCACTCGTCGGAATGATCCCGTTCGGGAAGACCGTGGAATAGGGTTCGCCCGACGTGACCGTAGTGCCGAGGCGCTGTGAGAGGATCTGGGCCCAATACGAACCGTTTACGTTGCCCGTAAGGTTTGCGGCGCCGATATTGCCCTGCCGCTCCGAGTCGGAGAGAACTGCAGTCTGTGAGGCACTCCCGCCATTGACCACTTTGGTGCCTTGAAGGTCGGTGAACCAGAACAACTTGTTCTTGATGGCTGGTCCGCCAACGGCATAGCCGAACTGACTTTGCTTCAGCGCACCTTTGACCGGGCCATCGAAGAAGCCGCGGGCATCCAGATCGTCGTTCCGCAGAAACTCAAACACGGAACCGTGGATCTGATTCGATCCGCTCTTCGTAATCGTATTCATGATCGCGCCGCTGAAGCGCCCGTATTCGGCGTCGAAGCTGTTCGTGATCAGGCGGAACTCTTGCACGGAGTCCAGGTTGGGCTGGATAGCGGCCTCGAAGTTCGCGCCGCCAGATACGTCGCCGCCGTTCACCAGGAAGCCATTGTTGTTTTCGCGCTGGCCGTTGACGGAAATCGTTCCCGCACCTTCGTTGCGCGAACTTACCGGCGCGACACCGGATTGGAGGCCGAGCAAATCAATATAGCTGCGCCCGTTGAGCGGCAGCTCCATGATCTTCTTTTGGTCGATCACATCGCCAAGCTGCGTATTGGTGGTTTCGACCTCGACTGCGTTGGCCTCGACGGTCACCGCGGTTTTCGTGTCACCGACTTTGAAAGTGAAGTCAATCTGCCGCTGCGCGTTGACGGTCAGAACAACGCCCGTCTCCGAGACGGTCTGGAATCCGGCCAGCGCGGCTTGCACCTGATACTGCCCGACTGGCAGCGCAAGAAGCCGGTACTCGCCCAGGCCATCCGTCTTGGTTTCCGTGATCTGGTTTGTTTCCTGATTCGTGGCGGTGATTTTCGCGCCAACAACGACAGCCCCTGTCGCGTCCTTGGCCACACCGAGAATCGAGCCTGTAACATCCGCGAGCAATGTGGCTTGTAGACACAAGACCGCAATGGCGGCAAAAATAAGCAAGCGGAACTGTCTCTTCATGAATTGAACCCCCCACAAGCACAAGCGCCCTGCTTCGGATTAACCGAAAAGGACGGCCTGCACGAATTGTGACTCTTGGAATTTCGACGCGATAAGGACACTGCTGCTTTGATTGGTACTTTAACGCCCCGATGCTGGGCGGGTTGGCGCGGATTGGTCCGCTGGTGGCGGGACATACGGCTGGACATCCGGCCGTAAAGAATTCAGCAGTTCGTAGATTCGGATCGTAGCCTGATCGAGCATGCGCTCCGCCGCGCCGGTCTCGATCCACGTAGCGTCGTCAGAGGCGCCATAGCCGCCTTCCGCCGCAGCTCGAATGGTGGGAAAGTACCCGAAATACCCGTTCGCGTACCCGGCGAACAGACAATCCGCGACGGGACACGCGTCGCGCCATCGCGTTTGAAACTCGACGAACGGCTCGCCCGGCATACTCATCAGCGCGATTTGACGGTTGATCAGGATAGCGGATACGGGCAAGCGGAAATCGGTCTTCGCCGCGGCCGTCCATCGGCCGTGGAAGTTCAGCGTATCCTCCATCACTTGAAGCATGGGGTGCTCCGGCGTGCTGGTTCGGATCTCATTCGCAACGCGCACAGCTTCTTTCGCGATGACCCCGGCTGTCCAGTCGCGTTTTCCCGGCGGGTCCTGTTCCGGTGGAACATCCGCGTGGTAGGGGTTGATATCCCCGCATGCTCCCTGCACGAACAGGCAGACTGTCGCTCCGCCGAAAGAAGATTCCACACTCGCCGTCAGCGGGCCGACGAAATCGGCCGAGTAAGAAAGCCCTCTCACTCCGAACACGACGGGATGGAGCGCGTGGTTGATCAGAATTGCAATGGGCCGACCCTGTTTATCGTCGATTCGGAGGACGGCAACCGTGCGGTCGACAGGTCCCATGTGCCTTCGCTGCGGGTTTTCCCAGATCATTTCCACCTTGCCGCCGGCCCTCATCGTGCGCCGGTTGTAACCGGCATCCACGCTGCCGTAGCCGACACCCAACTGCGCTTCGACGGCCTGCTGGTGCGCCGCCAGAATGGCCTTGGAAACCTTATCCAAGGTCTCGCGCTCCCAACTAGAGGCCTTGTTCTCCTCATCTCCGATCACCGGAGCCGAGTGGGTGTGCGTCGCTATGACGAGAACGTGTGAGATGCCGCTCGAAGTCTTCACGCGTTCTCGCAGCGCGTCGATCCACCACGGCCCAAAGACGCGGCACACATCGAGAGTGACGATTGCCAGCCGTTCCTGCGCCGTCTCCAAAACGAGGATGCGTGCATGCAGAGGGTCGAGGACTCCTGTGGAAGGCGCCGTCCGGTCGGCAAAGCCCATCAGTTGCAGCCCGACCGGCGGAGTGATGTCGACTCGGGTCGCGCCGGCTTTAAACCCTTCGGCGTAAATCGGCGCCAGAAAAAGCAGACTGAATACAAAAAGTTTATGTCGCATAGAATTGCCTTAACTGTCCGTGGCAGAAATGCCCGGTCCGCTGAATTTCAGCGGATTTTTTTGCAAGTTGAATCTGAACGAGTGCGTTTTGCCCGGCCCGCTGAATTTCAGCGGGCCGCGATTTCTACCGCCGGCTGCTAAGACCGCGATCTTACGCCCGGTTGCCGGCAAACACAGCGGACTCGCCCGCTCATCCCGGTACTTTCGTGAACATCTGGGCCGCTGCCCGGCAGTGAGCGGTGAAACCATCGAGGCCGCTGCGAACAGCGGGTTCCCATTCCCTTGCTGGCAGCCGGCCACACAAGACGTCATTGCATGAACTCCTCGGCATAAGCATCGTTCTGTGCGTCGCTCCGGTCCGTCAGGTCGCCCAGAACATAGCGGTAGCGGAAGCGTGAACCCGCTGCCGCCACGCGGCCCATCCAGTCGGTCGGGTCTGTCCACAGAATCTGCCGGTCTCCCATCGCGCGCGTCAGATCTTCCAGGTCCCAGCGCAGCGCGAATCCCGGGATGACCGCGTCGGGCAGATCCGTATTCATCGGGTTCTCGAGGGCTTCCAGCAGGCTGTACGGAGTCCTGTCCAGCCACACTTTGCGAATTCGCGGATCGGCGGCGGCCGCCAGCAGCAGCCAGACTCCCTTTACGCCTTGGGCTGTGGCGCGGATCGAGCCCGGATCGACGTCGCTGCGAGCGGACAGCAAGTCGACCCCGCGCAGAATGTCATGCGCCCGCATCGCCGGCAAACACAGCCCGATCTGGTCCGCCCGCGTGCCGGTCATCCAATCGCCCACGTACGGATGGCTGCGGTCCGCTTTCGGCGACTCACGCGGGACAAGTTTCAGAACGACGCGCCCCGCTCTGGCGAACGTCTCCGCCAGCCGGTCCGAACCTTCGCCCGCAAGCACCAGAACAGCCTGCTTCCGACCGGGCGCGGAAGGGAGGAGAAGTTCTCCCGCCAGCTCGATTCCCGCTTCGCTTTCCAACTGAATCCGCTGACTTCGATACAGCGGACTGTCTGTTTCGCGCGTTACCTTCACGGCAGGCGCCGAACCGTCCGTCGGAATTTTCAGACTGTGCAATTCGGCCTGGAGATCCGCACTGGTTCCATGCTTTCTCTTGCTTTGCAGGTCGTCGCGGATCAGTTGATACAGCTTTCGGCTGCCTGGTTCATCCTCGACATGTCCACTGCGCGTCACCAGCAGTTCGTGGTTGGCGAAGAGCTTGACCGGCTGCTCATGAAAATCCCCACGGCCGTCATTCAGCCAGCGGATCAGCCACTGATAGACGGCTTCCCGGCTCACCAGCGGCGTGCCGTGAGGACCCGGCCCGACGAAGAGGGCAATCCGATCCGCGGCGCCATAGAGGCTGTACCACCGGCGGGCTTCGTCATAGACAAGCCTGGCGCCCGCGGGCGCGAAAAAGTCCTGCTCGGTCGCCTGGATCAGCCACGGCGTGGGCGCGGACAGCTCTACGAAATCGGCCGTATCCAGGCCAAGCGCCAGTTCCTGCGGAACGGTCATCTCGGAATGCGGATCGCTGCCTGCAAACAGGGTTCGGTACGAGACGGGGAAACAGGCCGGAATCACCGCTTTGAGCCGTGAATCCAGGGCGCCGATGAACGTGGTCAGTGCGCCTCCGCCGGAGCAGCCGGCGGCTCCGATCCGTTCCGGATCCACTTCCGGCCGGCTCGCCAGGTAGTCGATCGAGCGCTTGGCATCCCAGAGGAAATAGCGCGTCACGCTTTCACCCGCCAAGCTGCTTTGCGCCCCCGCCTGGATGTGCTCGTTGACCGACCAGCCCGCCGCCGGCGCCTTGAGCAGCGGATCGTAGGTCTGCTCCCTTTCTCCCTGACCCACCGGATCGAATGCCAGCGAGACAAATCCTTTGAGCGCCAGATTCGCCGCCAGCAATTGCGGCTCTGCCTTGCCTTCCTGGGTGTGGCCCGCCTGCAAGAGCACGCCGGGGTAACGGCCGGGCCGATTCGGCCGGTAAAGATTGGCGGTCACGTAGTAGCCCGGAAGGCTCTCGTAAATCACTTTCTCGATGACATAGCCATCCGCCTCGAGACTGCCGGTGACTCGTGCGTTAAGCGGCCCGCTGTAATCCGGCAGCCCGCCCAGAGCCTCCAGGATCTTTCCGCGCACCACCTGCTTGCGTCGTTCCGCATCGGCGACCGAGTGAACCTTGGCGACGGCCTCTTCCCGTGCGTCAAGCTGCGCTTGCGCGATCCGGTCCATCCAGCACAGGAAAGGATCCTGGACCGATTGCTGCTGTGGGAGACACACGGGGCTGAAGACAGTCGCAAGCGCCAGCGCCCTTGCCAGTCGCATTGCGGATTGATTCTCGATTCGGTTTCCAGGCAGTGGTTCAAGCAAGGAGACGCCTCGCATTCCCTTCGAACAACATCTGCTGCCGACTCGCGCTCAGGCCGGACTCCCGCATTTTCAGCAGCGCCGACTCAAAGTAGAACAGAGGATAATTCGAACCAAACAAGATCCTCTCGGGCTGCAGGTGTTCCACCAGCCGTGCAATCCCTTCGATCCCTTCCACCGTGGCAATGTCAAAATAAATCGGTCCTGCAGTCGCCAGCGACCGGAGCTGCTCCGGCTCGTCGACTCCCGGCCGCCAATTGAGCAACACCAGTCGGGCGCCGGGCGTGTTTTTGACGACCTCGGGCAGCGCGGAAAGATCCACCGGAGGTACACGCGCTAGCACGCTTTGCGTGCGCACGTCCTCCATGGAGACGGCCAGTTGCACGATCAGCCGCTGCTCCGCGGCGAGGTGTAGAAGTTCCGCGAACACCGGATCCGCAAGCTGATAACCGTGGTAGTTGGGATGCAACCGAATGCCCGGCATCTTGTGTTCTTCACGGCATCTCCGTACATCTTCACGCCAATCCGGGAGCGTTGGATTGACCGAGCCGAAAGGCACCAGAAAGTCTTTGCCGTACGTTCGGCAGTCCGCGGCAAGCCGGGCGTTCACGCCGGCGATGTCCTTGTGCAGGATTCCATCGAAGCTGCCGGCCCAGGCTTGCGCCACATTGCGTTTGCGCAGCCTCGCGACGAAATCGGGCGTTTCGTCGCCCACCAGGCGGCGAAAGGGCCAGCGCGAGAGATAGGTATTGGTGTCGATCATCACGCCTGCAAGCCTTTCGCCCGCAGTATGGGCGTCAGCAGACGGCGCAGGTTCCCTCCCAGCACCAGTTCCTTAGCGGAGTCGGGAATATCGGCGCCTATCACCTTGGCGAGTTGCGAGGCGAAGCTCCGGCCACCGACATCGCTGCCATACACCACTCTCTGGGGACCCAGTTCGCGCACGGCCATCTCAACCACGCCCGACGTGGGATCGAAACCAGCCATGTCCGCCGAGATATTTTTGGTCTCGCGAATGATGCGAATGCCCCGTTCCCAATCTCCGCCCGTGTGGCCGCAAATGAAGTTCGCCCGCGGATGGCGCCTGGCCAGTTCGACCAGGTCGTACGGAGTGGACTCGCCCTCCCCGTTGCCGCGCGCGTTGAGCCAGGTGTGTTGCAGGATCGGCGCTTGCATCGAGATCGCGCGTTCGACAATGGCGTCCATTTCGGGAGCGTTGCACCGCTTGTCGGTCTGCAACTCTCCAATGCCAACCATCGGGCCGTCCCGAACGCAGCGATCGAACTCTTGCAGGCTGAACTCGGGAAAGCTGGGGCTCAGATAGACGGAGCCATACGCCCGTTCCGGGAACTGCCGCACGGCCCGCAGGACCCGATCGTTTTCCTCGCGCAGGCCGTCCGGGGTGGGGTGATCGTCGCTGGCATAGCCTTGCGACAGGATCAGCCGTTCGATTCCGAGACGGTCCGCGCAACGAATCAGCACTTCCATTCGCTGCTCGGGTGTGTCGCCCGGCGTCGCCTCCAGATGGCTATGCCCATCCCAGATCCTGAAACGCCGCGCCGGCTCCGCGGCAACGGGCGGCGCGGCCTCTCCGTCGATCAGCGTCATTGCGCCGCCGGCACAAAAGGAAGTGAGCAGCGTCCGCCGATTCAGCATCGCGCCTCCCGCCCCTGCACGCTCGCGTGCTTTTGGCTGGAAACGGCATCCCGGCCTGGCGGTTGCACGCTTGCGCCGCGGCCCGCAATCCCCTCACGCATGCACTTGCGCCGCCGCGATTGCCCTGATCGGGGCCTGGCAGTACTCGCTGGGAGAGCAGCCGGCAAATCTGCGGAATACCCGGGCAAAATAGCTGGCGTCCACGAAGCCGCACTTATGCGCCACTTCGGAGACGTTGTTGAGCGGATCGAGCAGCAGCCGTCGCGCATGTTCCACTCGTTTCTCCGCGAGATAGCGCTCAAAGGTCCGTCCGGTTTCCCGCTTGAAAGTCCGGCCCATGTGGCTTGCCGAGACGCCCAGTGCCGAAGATATGGATGAAATGGAGAGCCGCTCGAAGCTAACTCCGTGCTCGATGGAAAGATCGATCATCCGGCAGGCGCGTTCGGCGATCTTCTTGCGCTTGGAGGAGTAGAGCCGCTGGACCTCGCCGATAACCCGGCCCGCCGAGCGAAGCCAGGTCTCGCGCAGTTGAAGCATATTCGAGGCTTGTTCGACAAACGCGCCAGGCGACTTGCCGATCAGCGCGATGGCGTCTGCATCGCAGCCCAGATTGTGGGCCGTAAAACAGAGCGACTCGAGAGTCGCGGAGAAGAAGAGCGAGAGCGCTGTGAAATCTTCCGTCTCCGAACTCAGACAGCGGCTCGCCAGGACCGGCAACGCGGCGATCTCCGATTGCGCCTCCTCCAACTTGTGCTCCATCAGCAACTGATTCAGGCGTTCGGCGCGGCTCGACAGATCGGCGAAACAGTTTGTCGGCTTGCGGTACGTGGCAATGGTTGCGGTCGATCCGGCAAGGGCCGTAGACGCCTCGCGGTAGGAGTCGGCCAGATGCGACCATTCGTCCTTGGCGGTCCCAATTCCGATTCGAACCCTTAACTGGCACTGATCGTGAATGGCCTGCAGAAGACGGTTGGCGAGACGATGAGCGAAAAACTCCGCAGTGCGCCCTTGGCGGTCTTGCGGGTCGTGAAACAGGACGCAAATTCCCGTCTTTCGCAGGTGGGCCGCGGCGACGTTTGTGAGTCCTTCGCAGATCTCCTCGACGGGCGTCAGCGCGGTGGCAAAACTCAAGTCGAACTGAATTGCCGGGACCTGGCATTCCTCTTCCGTCTCCAGACGTACAACCAGAACGCGGTTGGGCATCTTCGTGAAGCCGATCTTGCGCGCCAGGTCCCGGACCTCCTCGATGTCGGTGCTTCCGCCGTCGCCGCCCTCCAATGTGTGGTAAACGAACTCCTTGCGGCTGAGATGCAATTCCCGATCCTTGCGCCGCCGTTCCTTGATGGCCTCGGCCATTCGGAGCCACGAATTCGACAGGTATTCGGCAAACGCCTCCAGCACTTCCGTGATGTTCCGTATATCCGCTTCGCTCACCACTGGAACTTTCCAATAGGCCTGTTCTAACTGGTTCAGATCGAGATAGCTGAGCTTGGCCACATCCTTGGTGATCTGCACAAACCCGTCGCGGCTGGGAGGGGTTCTTAAGACCTGACCTGTGAACAGCGTCGCGATCTGCTGCCCGTTCACCATCACTGGCACGGCTACATCGATCAGTCCGAAGTGGCAGCGGTACACCTGCGACTTGCCCGTTTGCCGGACCAACTCCTCGGCGGCCTTGTCGGAAAGCCCGCACGATTCCGCCTCGTGGCATCCGTTACCGTTAATCACGTTGCAGAATGCCGGGTGTGGATTTTGATTCAGACATCCCAACAGCCGCGAACTGGGACTGTCCAGGGCCTCCGTGATGCCCAGATGCCGGCGGCCGGTTCGACCCAACGGGCCTTGCTCAGCCCACACCAGATCGACGTTCCTGATAGGCAGGGACCTGCTGATCAGGAGGAAAAAGAGCTGATAAAAGCCAATGTCTTTCTCAAACTGCTCGACGAACAGCAGTCTCTCTCTGTCGGGAAGTAGATCGCTTCCTGGTGCGCTACGCAAGGTCCCCATCACTTCTTCTCCTATCGCCAACAGCGCTTGTGATGTCCCAACTTCGCTCCAATGAGTCTTACGCGTACTATACAATCAGGATTAACGGTAAGAATCATAATCGCCGGACATAGAACAGCCGTGTATGGGTATTTAGGGCGTGATCGCTTTACCTTCGCCTTCGAGCATCGAATCTGAACCGCCGCTTCTTCATCCGTGGCTCCTGGAGCATCTGGTCCGGCTCCGGTCTCGCCCGGCTTACCCATATGTCAGGAAGATTGTAGCCAGTTCAGCAAACGTTTGCAACCACTGATGCGATTGCGACTTGACTTCGAAAGCGTCTGAAGATAAATTGGAAACGTTTGCAGAAATGAAGATTACGCTCAAGGATATTGCCAAAGAAGCCGCTGTCAACGTCTCGACAGCTTCACGCGCCTTGAGTGGGGCATATGGCGTCCACGCAGACACCCGGGAGAAGGTGCTTGCGGCGGCGCAGAGGCTAGGCTACCGCCCGAACCTCATGGCCCGTGGTTTGGTAACGGGCAGGTCCCACTCCATCGGATTGCTCGTCAGCGATATTCGCAATCCTTACTTTTCCGAAGTGGCCCGCGGCGCGGAGGATGCCGCCTTCGCGGCCTCGTTCGATCTGATCCTCTGTAACAGCGACCTGAACCCCGCCAAGCAGATCCGCTACGTGCGCTCGCTGCTCGAAAAAAACGTCGACGGCATTCTGATGAACTCGGTGGCCGCGCTCAGCGCGGAACAATGCGCCGAACTGGCCGTTTGCGGCGTGCCCGTCACGTTGTTGAACAAACCGGCGGGGAAGTACCCTTTCTCCACGGTTTTGGCTGATAACTACCAGGGAGGGCGGCAAGCCGGCGAGTACCTGGTGGGCTTGGGGCATCGCGCCATTGCCCATCTGACCGGGCATCGCGGCCACGGGAACTTCGCGGACCGCTGCCGAGGCTTTCTTGACGCCGTGCAAGCAGGCGAGGGCATGGCGCCTCCGCTGGTCATACGGGGTGAACATACGCTTCGGGGCGGTTGCGAAATGGCCCGCAAGCTGTTTTCTCAGCATCCGGAAGTCACCGCCATTTTTGCGGCCAATGACGTGATCGGGTTCGGAGTCCTCGAAGCCGCGGCCGAAATGAACAGATCGATTCCCGATGACGTCTCCCTGGTTGGATTCGATAACCTGGAGTACTGTGCCTTGGTCCACCCCGCGCTGACTACCATCCACCAGCCGAAATATGAGATAGGCCGGGCCGCGGTGGAGATCCTGCTCCGCCGGATTCGCGCCGGTGTGGACACAATTCCGGAGCACCAGGTGTTTGGCGTCACGCTCATAGAGCGCCAATCCTGCTGCAAACGCTTTCCAATATCGGCCCAATTGGAAGCTGCCAAAGCACAAGCGCTAGAGAAGGTATAGAATCGCTGCCAATGGCTTTCCTACGCCGATTCGCGGATATTAATCAGCAAACGGTTGCAACTTCGATGCTCCCGGCCACACGACGACAGTTCTTCCTCCAGGCCGGCTTGCTTTCCACTGCCGCGGCGGCTTCGCCGGAGACTGTAACCGCCGCGCCACGCCAGGCGCTCGATTGGGCCAAGCTGCCTCGCATCCTGATTGCCGAGGGCTTCACACCGCCGTTTTACCCATCCTTTGAATACGAAGCGGAGAAGGCGCTCTCCATCGCGCGGAGTCTGAACGCGGACGCGTTGCGCTTCCCCGCCGCAGCCTACTACGCATACTTCGCAACCAAAACGGAATATCCCGTCCACCCCGGATTGCGCGGTGACCCGCTGGGCCGTACGGTCGATCTCTTCCACCAGGCCAAACTGCGGGTGGTGACCTACGTGCCCTTGTTCCACCCGTTCATGGAGAGCGGGTCCTCCGTACCGGTCTACCAGCAGTGGATCAAGCGATTCGCCGACGGACGGCCGATGACCACCGATCATTACGGCTACGGACAGCGCTACGAAAGCTGCCAGAATTCACCCTTGCGGCAGGTGATGCTGCAATTTGTTCACGAGCTTCTCGAACGCTATCCCATCGATGTCATCTACTTCGACGGACCCTACCAGGGCCTCAGCACGTGGGAGCGGATCTGCTATTGCCGCTATTGCCGGGAAGCCTACCAGACAGCTCGCGGCAAAGCCCTACCGGGGGACGACCAGCGCCTCACGCGCGAGCAGGAGATCGAGTACTTCACTTGGCTGCGGGAAGATTGCGCCGCGGCGTTCCTGCGCCAGATGCGCCAGACCATCCGCGCTGTCCGGGACATTCCCGTGTTTTATAACAATGGAGCGCTGCTGGAAAAGCGCACGCCGGCAAGCCACGCCTATCCCTATGTCGATGGCTTCATGTTCGAACACGCCCGGACGCCGGAACAAAAGCTGTTCAACATCGGGCTCGGCCGCTCAACGGGAAAGACCGTCTGGACGTATGTCGGCTCTTATCAGCAATATAACCGCGAGCACCTGAGGAACCAGGCCGTGCAAGGCTGGTTCAGCTCGCCCGTAGAGACCCGGGAATTGCTCATGGACGGCGAGACCGCCGTGGTTGCGGGCGCCGGCCCGCTGTACTGGGGGCTCAGCCGTTTTTTTTACATGCCCGAGGGCCCGCTGTCTTACGAGAGCGGCCGCTACGTCAAGGAGATTTTTGATTTCGTCCAGAAGCATCAGTCCTTGCTCCGGTCCTTGAAGCCGCAGCCGCAAGCCGCCGTTGTCGTGGGGACTCAGACGATTGACTGGTACGACGGCCCGTACTACGATGCCGTGAGCTTCCCGAACTACTTTTATGGCGCCGCGTCGCTTCTGCGGGACAACGGTTATCAGGCGCAGCCAGTGCTCGATTCCGAGTTGAGCGTCCAATCCTTGTCTCGCTTCAAACTGGTCTACGTTCCCAATGCGGCCTGCCTCAGTGACGCCCAGTGCCAGACGCTGGCCACGTATGTGGAGAATGGTGGCACCTTGCTCGCGACGCACCTCTCCTCAATTGCCGACGAGTTCGGGCGGGTGCGGAAGGATTTCGGGCTGGCGGGGCTGACCGGCGCCAGCGCGCTGGCCGTGGATCCCGTGGAGATGCCCGACCTCTATCTTCACATGGCGGGTCGCGACGAAGTCCCGCAGGACCCCCAGATTGTGCGCTTCAAGGCAGCGGAGGGCGCCAGCGTTCTGGCCGAGACCATCCAGCGCGGGCGGCCGGGAAGCCTCGGCCCGGCTGTACTCGCCAGGTCGCACGGGAAAGGCCAGATCATCTACATCGGGTCGGGACTTGAGGCGATCTATGAAGAAACCCGGATGCCTTCCATCCGTGCCTTCATCGGACGCCTGTTGGCTCCTGCGCTGGCCACCGCCCGAACCTATGAACTGGATTTCTGCCCCGGCCTGATGCCCTACCTGGCCGCTTCGAGCGACGCCCTGGTGCTGCACTTGCTGGCCGATGTCGGCAACAAGGAACGGAAATTCCGCGCTCGCGAAGCGTTTCTGGGCCTTCGGAATCTCAAAGTCCGGCTGCGTGTTCCGGCTGGCCGCAATGTGCGGCGCGTGTCGTTACTGCGCAGCGGACACACACTACCGTGGACCTTGCAAGCGGATTGGATCGCAGCGGAGGTTCCCGAAGTACTGGTCTACGACGCGGTTCATGTGGAGCTGACGTGAGTCAGGCCGCTCTTCCCCGGCTGCGCTGGGTGATGATCGGTTTGGCGTTTCTGGCAACCCTGATCAACTACCTCGACCGCCAGACGCTCTCGGTCGCCGCTCCGCTGCTGCGCGACGAATTCCAAATCAGCAACGTGGGCTATTCCCGGATCGTGTTTGCGTTCATGCTCGCCTATACCGTCATGAACGGCGCCTCCGGGCCTTTGCTCGATCGATTGGGAACTCGCGTGGGGTATGCGCTGTGCATGTTGTGGTGGTCGGCGGCGGCCTTCCTGCACGCCTTCTCAACGGGAATCTGGAGCCTGGCGACATACCGGTTCCTGCTCGGAATGGGAGAGGCCGGCAACTGGCCCGCGGCCGTCAAGCTGGTGTCCGAATGGTTTCCTCCCCACGAGCGGGCGATGGCATCGGGCATTTTCAACAGCGGCTCCGCCGTGGGCGCCATTCTCTCGCCGCCCCTCATTGCCTGGATCATCCTGCGATCCGGATGGCGTCACGCCTTTTACGCGGTCGGAATCGCGGGTTTCCTCTGGTTGATCCTGTGGATGTGCCTTTACCGCAAGCCCACTGAAGCAACTCCAAGAGAGAAACAGGCGACGATCCCCGTCGGGCAACTCATCCGAAATCGCTTCGTCGTGGTTTTCACGCTGTCCAAGGTTTTCGTGGATCCGGTCTGGTATTTCTACATTTTCTGGTTCCCGGAGTACCTGAAGCGAGTCCGCCACTTTGACATGGCGAGCATTGGGAAATATGCATGGATCCCCTTCCTTGCGGCCGGATTCGGAAATCTTCTGGGCGGCTGGGTCTCCGCTGCGCTGTTGCGGCGAAACTTCTCCCTTTCGACTGCCCGCAAGCTGTCGGTGACCGTGTTTGTCCTGCTCATGACTGCGGCGATCCCCGCCGTTCTTGCTCCAAGCCCCTGGATGTCGATCGTTTGGGTCTCGGTCGCCATGATCGGCTATATGGGCAGTCTGGCCAACATGCTCGCTTTTCCCGCGGATGTTTTCCCAACCAGCGCGGTTGGCTCGGTATACGGCATCGCGAGTATGGGTTCGGGCTTCGGCGGGATGGTCTTCTCGCTGCTGACGGGTTGGACGATCGATCACTATTCGTATACGCCCGTTTTTATCGGATTTGGAGTAATGCCGTTGGTTTGCGCCGGCATCCTGTGGACCCTGCTTGGTCCCATATCGAAGCTGTCGGCTGGACGGAATTTGGAACATAACTATGGGCAATGAGCAGGACTCGGAATTCAAGGGGCTCGTGGCCCTTGTCACCGGCGCCAGTAGCGGGATTGGGGCCGAGACGGCGATTGCGTTCGGCTCGCTTGGAGCCCATGTACTCCGGTTCCGACGCCTTCATTTCAATGGAGCCAACTCAACATTGCGGAAGAAGACTTCGGCGCCCTCTGATTGAAACAGAATCCTGCCGCGAGCCGGATTGGCGCCGTCGCCTTGATTTACGAGTTTCCCGTTGACCAGATACGTCACCCGGTCATGATCGGCGATCAACTCAAGATCGTTCCATTCGCCGTGCGTCCTCTCCACCTCTCCGACGGGATCCCGGTAACCCGTAATGTCCCGGAATGGACCTTTGCCGAAGCGATCGAAGCAGGGCCAATCCGGCTTGACTGTTTTCCCGCGCACCGTAAGTTGGGAACCTTCCACGAGCCAGATGTCGCCCGTCCCGCCCTCCTGGATTTGAAACTCGATCGCGCGGGGCCATACCTTCAGAGGTCCTGTCACGTGGTAGAGGATGCCGCTATCACGGGTTTGCGTGGCTCTCGGCGCGTAGGTCGAAGTGCCCCATTTGAATTGGGCCCGCAGATAGTAATTCTCGAATTCTCCGCGGGTGATCACGTAGCCGAATTCCGAGCCAGAGATGTGAAGCACGCCGTCCTTGACCTGGAAGACTCCATCCGGATCGTGGTTGAGCCCCTGTTTTTGAAGAAACGTGTCGAAACCCGCCAGGTCCGTGCCATTGAAAAGCGGCACGAGCCGGCCGTGCGCGGGGACCAAGGCAGAAGTCTGCGGACGTGCGGAAGGACACAGGATGAAGACAGCAACGACGCTGAGCAGAACAACTTTCATGGGAGTAACTCTATCGTGCTTCCAGGCCTGCCCACAACTCCGCCGGTTGCCGGCCGGCCAGCCGGGCGCGCGGCGCGGAGACGCGCCGTTCGCCGGCTTCGGATGGAGCTCAGAGGATGCCAGAAACAGCCACTGGTGAGGCTGCCGGCGGTTCCTGCCGACTATTCAGGGATGATGCGCGCGCTCACAAAAGAGGCCTTTCCAGGGACATCATTCTCCACCTTCGTGGTGAGGAGAACCTGGAAGAACTTGGGAATTGACTTTTTATCGGGCGAGAGAGCTACAAGCTGGCGGCGCAGCTCTTGCAGGGACTCTGTGTTGGTCACGTACTCAATGGCCGCCTGCGTGCCTTTCGTGTAGATGCCATAAGTGAGCAGAATGCGATGCTCGGGATTCAAGTTCGGCAGCATGAGAACCAGGGCATAGTCGCGGCGCAGGCTGTTGGACAGGGAGTCGAACTCCGGCTTGTACACCGGCTGCTCACCCGGCCGCGGATGCTTGTTTTCGATGATGCCGGCGTGCAGAGAGAATCCGTCCTGATAAAGAAAAATCCTGCCGCTCCAGCCCTGCGTACCACCAAGCACGATGGCATTCCCACGTTTCAGGGCGTCAAAGTCCACCAGCCTGGCCGGCTTCACACGGACATGTTGCCCGGCGTTGGCGAACAGTTCGAAGAAGTCCAACAGCCCCAGGGCTTCCCCGAGGCCGGTGAAATCGGTCATGTCGGAGACGTAGTTAAACTCCTTCAGTTCACGGAAGTGGACCGTGTCGCGGAACTCTCCGAGCTTGGACTTGGGAATCAGATGGCCATTTGCCAGAGTGGCGGGACTGTCTCCATTATGCGCGGGCCGGAGAAGGGGGTGGTTAGGCACAACGATCAGCGGAGGCTCTGCTGGTGGCGTAAACGGCTTCCAAAACCATTCAGTACCCGCGGGGAGTGCTGCATTGGACTGCACCGCCACCACAGGCCGGGGCCCGAATTGCTTCACTATCAAGACCGTGGAGAGCACGATGCAAGCGATTGACAGCCCCAGGACGAGCGCGTTCTGCCGGATAAAGCTGCCGGGGAGCGCCGCCAGTTTCGCGCCTTGAGGCGCCGCGGGGACCGTGGCCGCTTGCAGGCCTGGTCCCCTGGCGAAGAGTGGAATGTAATGGCCTGGGGGTAGATCGATCCGCCACGGATCCGACTTGCCTTCCTCGGCGTAATAGTCCCTCAACGATTTCCTGATATCGCTGGCCTGGACGCGGACGATGGCGTCATCTTGCGGGTTGAAATCCGGCCCTCGCCCATAGACCTCAACGCCAAGCAGGTACTCGCTTAGCTTGTCCGCATTGCCGACCAACGTCTGTTCACAGACGAATTCGAGAAAACGGTTCCGTTTGCGGGTTTTCGCAAAATGCTTGCTTGCGAGAATCCGCCGGAGTTCATCACGGATTTCGTAACGCTCGGTCGCTTCCATGGGGAACGCCTGAAGTCTGCTCACTAGAGTATATGGTTGAGTGAGGCAAACCGCAACGATTCGACGGCCTTGGCTGCCCGGGACGGGAATTCCCGTTAAGAGCCGTGTTAACGATTGTTATAAGTGCACATTTGAACCGTGCTCGTTCCGGCCGCCATGCGGAACAATATCTCCTGTAATTACAGTTGCTTAGGGGAAAATAAGCGGTGTTCCAGCGATTGATCGGCCGATGACATGCGTTTTCGTCAACCACGTGAATGACTATTAATCTGTGCTGTACCCCTACCACCGCATCCGCCTAGCGTCCAATTAACATCGTTTTAGCCGAAATAGCCTATACGATGCCGATGGAGATTCATACACTCAGTCGAAACCGGAAGTTTATTCAATCGGTTGATCGTTCAAGCCGGTGAGCGGCCGATACGCTACCGCAGGCTTGGAGGTCAGTAATCAGGGCTCGAAGATGTCTTAGCTTCGGGTACTGCTTGAGCCGCTCGCGTTCGGTGTGAATGCGGGCAAGGTTCAAGGCGCAAGCTGCCGGACAATCCGAGCGGTCATCCCGGCTGCCGGAATTGGCTCCTGGCAGATTGCGCTCAATGGGGGAAAACTGGTGGGGAGGGTGGAAGCCCGCCCCAGGCTCAATAGCATGAAGGTGAGGAAAAACCGGGATCTCTTCACTTTCCACGGACTGAACGGATTGTCGCCCTGACAAAAAAACAGGCTTCAGGGGCGTGATCTCGAACGTTAGAGCGATTCAAAGGAGAATTGCAGTATGTGGAGTACCCGCAGGGGCGACCATTGTTGGTTTTTAATCATCAGTCTCACGGTAGCGTTTCTGGCTGCGACAGCAGCCGGCTTCGCCCAAGTCAAGTCATCAACGATCAAAATCGCTGTCACGGATTCGACTGGCGCCCGCGTGCCGGAAGTGACAACCGAGGTGGTGGAACAATCCACGAACCAGCAGTTTAGAGGCGTGACCAATAGCGTCGGAGAATTGAGCGTGCCTTACCTTCCGGCCGGCCGCTACACGGTTTCGCTCAATAAGACCGGATTCCGGCCCTACACACAAACCGGCCTCGATCTTGGCGGCAACGAGACCGTGGCGGTCTCCGCCGTGCTGGTCGTCGGCGAAAACCAGCAAGTCATCGAAGTCTCGGCTTCGGCCGTGCATCTCGAAACCGAATCGTCGAGCCTTCAAAGAGCCACGACGGAAATGACAATCGATGCGCTGCCAAATTTGAATTCAAACTCGATCTACTATGCCACCTTGCAGCCCGGCGTCGTGCCAACGAACCCCTCGTTCTATGACACCTCCGGGCACAGCGCCTTCGGAATCGGGTATCAATCGCGAGCGATTTTCTCCGGCGTTTCGGTGAATGGCGGCGAGCCGCAGAACATGGACATCCAGTTGGACGGCGTGCCGATCCTGGGCACGGGTTACAACGACGCAACCGTGCTGCCCAACCCGGAGGGCATCCAGGAAGTCCGCGTGTTGTTGAACGACTTCACGGCCGAGAACGGCCGCGGACAGGGCGTCACGTCGATCATCACCAAGAGCGGCACCAACGAGCTCCACGGTTCGGCGAACTTCCGTCTGCGCAATGAGGATTTCGACGCCAACACGTTTAACAATAACTTTTACGGAATTCCCCGGCAGCCCTTCAAGTCCGACGCCTATGGCGCGGGCGTGGGCGGCGCGATCAAGAAGGATAAGTTGTTCTTCTTCGCCAGCTACGAGGGGCTGAAGCACTCGGTCGGCGAGTTCTGGCAAATGACAGTTCCGACGCCGGAAGAAAAGGTGGGCAATTTCAGTCACACCCTGATCGGCGACCAGAACGGCAATCCGATCAGCGCCGCGATATTCGACCCGTATAATGTTACGCAGCTCGGAACGAACCTATATCAACGGGCCGCTCTTCCTGGTTCCGTAGTCCCCAATCCGACAAGCTACGGGTTGAAGCTGATGAGCTATTACCCCGCCGCCAACCGGGCTCCCTCCGACGTCTATGGCGACAATAACTTCTACTACAGCGGCAAACAGGCGTTCGACAAGAACAGCGTCAACGGCCGCGTCGACTACCGCTTGGGCCAGAAACACTCCATCTATGCCTCCGGCGGCATCCTGGATGGCTCCATCAGCAGCCCGAGCCCCTACGGGCCGGACAACCCGTTCTATAGCTATTCGAGCAATTGGACCAGCCAGTTCGATAAAGACCGAAATCCTTATGCCTCCATTGGCGACACGATCGTCCTCAGCCCCACGCTGGTGATGGACGTCCGTTATGGCATCACCAGGGTTGCGTCCCTGTCCCAGAGCGGCGACGTCAACGTCGATTACAGCCAATTGGGCATTCCGGCCGCGATTCAGGCCGTCATGCCTTCGCACACGCAAGCGCCGGACTTTGGCGCGGGCAGCCGTTTTAGCGCCCTGGGGAGCACCGACTGGGGTCACAAGTATACGCATCAGACGACCCACAACACCACGGGCAGCGTCACGAAGAGCCTGGGTCACTGGACGCTGAAAGCCGGCGCCGAGTATCGCGTCAGCCTTTCCAACTACGAAGATTTCGCCGAGGGCTCGGTTTCCATCGACCCGCTGGGCGACAATATGCAATACGTGACCGCCTCCGGCGGCGGCGTCGTGCAGAACTCCACACCGATTCAGGGTGGCTATGCCGCGGCCAACATCTTCATGGGCGCCGCATCCTTCCATCTCACTCCCGGATTCGACGTCCGGCCGGCCTTTGCCGCTAAGTACACGGCCCTTTACACCCAAAACGACTGGCGCGTGAACTCGAAGTTGACTCTCAACCTGGGCCTGCGCTATGAAATTCAGCCCGCTCCGTCGGAACGCTACGGCCGCTTCTCCTCCTTCGATGCGGCAGCCGCAAGTCCGTTCGGCGACGGCATGGGCGCCATCTCCTTCCCGGGCGCGAATACCCCTCTTTGGAGCACCCACTTCGCGGACTTCGGGCCTCGCACGGGTTTTGCCTACAGCGTGACCCCCAACACCGTGATCCGCGGCGGTTACGGTATCGTCTACACCCCGACCAACACCGGCTACGCTCCTGGCCCGTCGCGTTACGGGGAAGAGCCATTCACGGCCTCCGTGATCAACAACATGTATGGCACCGATCCCCATGGCGTGCCGGCCGGCACAATGGACTCGGGTCTGACGGCGCAGGTCGTCCTGCCTATCGGTGCGAACCCCACCGCCCCGCAGTTATACGGAACCACCAGCGGCTTCCCGCTGTTCAACCGCTACAACTATCAGGACGGCCGGATCCAGCAATTCAACATGGTCGTCGAGCGAAAAGTGGGCAACAACTGGTTCGTCTCCCTGGTTTACGCCGGGAACAAGAGTTCCCATCTGCCCAACTTCCAGGCGCTCTCCGATCCGCAGTTCATTCCATCTTCGACGCTGTCCGCCTGGAGGTCGTCCTACATCTCCAACAACGGCGTGGACCCGGGCCAACTCCAGGTTCAGAATCCGTTCCAGCCAGCCACCGGCGCCCTGCTTCCGTTCAGCGGCAGTCTGGGCAACCGGACCATCACCCAGGAGACGGCGCTGAGCGGCAATCCGCTGCTCACCACGCTCAGCGCGTCGAGCAGCGTCGGCAGCGCCTACTACAACGCACTCGAGTTCCACGTGAACCATGCGTTTGCCAGCGGCTTCCTGCTGGACGCCCATTACACCTGGTCCAAGTCCATGGCGAACGCCGCCGGCGACATGAATGCGAACGCTTCCACCTACTTGCAGAATCCGAATCTCACGGACATCAGCAAGGACTGGCACTACGGCTTCTATGATGTGCCCCAGCGCTTCGTCGCGACTTTCGTCTACTCCCTGCCGTTTGGCAAAGGGCAGCGCTTCGAAGTGAAGAACACGGCGGCTCGGGTCATCTCCAGCGGTTGGCGCATCGGCGGCGTTGAGAATCTCCAATCCGGCTTCCCAGTGCCGATCACCGTCAACGGCGGCACCGGATCGCTGAACCACTTGCCCAACCGGGTCCCGGGAGTGCCGGTCCAACTGCCGAAGGCGGACCAGCACTTCTACGACGGAAAGACTTCAGTCACTTTGCCTTCCGGCCGCGTCATCACGCCTTGCGATGGCTGCTATCTGGAATTCAATCCTGACGCCTTCTCCATGAGCATGGTCACCTTGGCCAACGGCACGCAGGTCGCCGATCCCTACTGGTACGGCACCTCGGCGCTCACCTACAACGACGTCCGCGGGCCGGGCCGCTTCAATACCGACCTCAACCTTTCCCGCACGTTCCACATTACCGAGAAAAAAGTGCTGGACTTCATTGCCAACATAAACAATGTCTTTAACCACACGGAGCTGATGCCGGGCACCTCCGGCCTGAACGTGGGTTCCGCCAATACGTCGGACTATCCTGGGACGGTTTCGAATCTGGCCTTGAGCGGCAACCAGGGCACGAACACGTACGAACCACGGCAAGTCGAACTGAAATTGCGCTTCCAGTTCTGATTTTAGTGAGAAGTTGAACCGCGGCCCACAGTCCTCGCTTACAGGCCGGGACTGTGGGCTATAAAATCCAAGGAATATGCTATCCCCTCTGCTCGCACTGCTGTTGCTCAGCCAGACGCCCCCGCCCGTTGAGCCGCCCCAGTTCGAGCAACTCATGCAGCGGGTAGACGTAGCCGTTAGCGAGCACCGGAACCCCGATGCGATCGGCATGCTCGACAAGGCTCTTAAGTCGAGCCCGCAATGGCGGCGCGGCTGGTGGCTGCTAGGCTCGCTCTTGTACGACTCGGACAATTACGCAGCCGCACGATCCGCGCTGGAGCGGCTGATTCAGATGGATCCGAAGTCCGGCGCCGGCTGGGCGGTGTTGGGACTCTGCGAGTTCGAGATGCGAGATTACGGTCTGGCGTTGCAGCACTTGCAGCGGGGCGATGCATTCGGTCTTCCACCCGAGCTCGATTTGTTGGACGTGGTTCGATACCACGAGGTGCTGCTCCTGATGCTGGCAGAAAGATTCGACCCGGCTCAGGTACTTCTCGACCAGCTCACGCAGAAAGGTCTGGACACGGAGGAGATTATGTTGACCCAGGGCATGGTCGCCCTTCGCATTCCAGCCCTCCCAATCTCTCTCAGCCGGACAAGCGGCGAGGACCGGGTCGAGATCATCCGGCGCGTAGGCCACGCCCAGCACCTGATCTCCCAGCAGAAGCCCAGGGAAGCTGCTGCCATTTACAGGGAAATACTGAAAGACGACCCGAAGATTGCCAACCTGCACCTCTCCTTCTCGCTGGTGCTGTTGCATATCCGTGAACGCGAGGCGGCCGAGGCCGAAATGCGGACGGAACTCAGGCTGGATCCCCAGAGCGTCGAAACGCGGTTGCAACTCTGTGGCCTGTTGGAAGACGACTCCCCGCGCGATGCCCTGGGCTTCGCTGAACAGGCGGTCTCGCTGGATCCGAAATCATTCAAGGCACATTTTGTTCTTGGGAAGCTGCTCTTCAAAACGGAGAGACTCGCGGAAAGCGCGAAGGAACTGGAGACCAGCCGGGACCTCGACCCAACCAGCAGCGCGGTGAGATTCGCTCTCGTGCGTACTTACAAATCACTCGGCAAGGAGGCTGACGCGGCGCGCGAAGCGGCGATCTTCCGTCGTTTGCGAACCGCCGAAGATCAATTCCGCACGACCGGCCGCGTGTCACCGTCTTATTTCGAGTTCGATCCAGCCGTGGAGAAACCAGCGAGTAAGAGCCCGTCAGAGTCAGGGCCCAAGGGGCGCAAGGCGAGTGCCGCCCAATAGGTGCGATCGGCGGGATCGTCGTCGGGAAGCCCGCCAGGAGCGCCATTCGCCGGGCGTCCAGGCTGCAGGTGTGGAGTATCGCGTGAAATGACCGATAAACTCGCCATGATCTTGAGAGCAATCGTTCCGCTATTGTTGACGGTTACTCAATTGCCCCCGGCGCGGGCGGCCGACCCTGATCACACGATTCGCCCGTGGAGCGCGCGCTGGATCTACATGCCAGGCGCTCCGGCATCCGACTACGGGGTCTACCATTTCCGGCGAACCTTCGATCTCGCGGCGAAGCCGGATTCCTTCGTCGTCCACGTCAGCGGCGACAATCGTTACCAGTTGTTCGTAAACGGTGAGCGCGTCGTGTGGGGTCCAGCCCGCGGCGATCTGTTCCACTGGCGCTACGAGACGCTGGATATTGCGCGCTACTTGCACGCAGGCAGAAACGTGCTCGCCTCGGTGGTTTGGAACTTCGGCGCGGAATCGCCGATGGCGCAGACGTCTTACCGGACCGCCTTCCTGCTGCATGGCGACAGTGCCGCTGAGCGGATGGTGGACACCAATCGACAGTGGAAATGCATGCGCGACGAAGCCTATCGTCCCCTGCCATTCTTCTCACCGATGGGTTATTACTATGTCGCCGGTCCGGGCGATGAAGTAGACGGTTCACGATTCCCATGGGGTTGGGAACAACCCGATTTCGACGACTCAAAGTGGCAGGCCGCGGCGGAAGACTATGAAGCAGCGCTGCGAGGCGCTGAAGACTCGCCGAGCCGCTGGATGCTGGTCGCGCGGCCCATTCCGCTGATGGAGAATCGTCCCCAACGTCTCTCGCGCGTGCGGCAGGCGAACGGAGTGACTATCCCCGAGAGTTTTCCCGCAAAGCCCGCGGATCTGCGGATTCCCGCGAACACCAAGGCGCGAATCCTCCTCGATCAGAACTGGCTGACCACGGCTTACCCGGAGTTGATCGTATCGGGCGGCCGCGGCGCAACGGTTAACCTGCACTACGCGGAGTCGCTGTGGGTTTCGGGGAAGCGTGAGAAAGGAAACCGGGACGAAGTGGAAGGAAAAACGTTCTTCGGAAACCCGGACGTGTTCCTGCCGGACGGTGGCGCTCATCGCATGTTCAGGCCTCTGTGGTGGCGCACCTTTCGTTACGTCGAACTCACGATCGAGACGAACTCGGATCCGCTCGATCTGGAAGATTTCCGGGGTGTCTACACCGGCTATCCCTTTGAACGTCGCGCCCGCTTCGAAGCCGGCTCGGACGAACTCCTGAAGATCCTGGATGTCGGCTGGCGCACCGCGCGCCTTTGTGCGCACGAGACCTACATGGACTGTCCCTACTACGAGCAATTGCAGTACGCCGGCGACACGCGGATCCAGGGACTGGTCTCGCTGTACATGACGGGCGACGGCAGGTTGATCCGGAACGCCATCGAGCAGATGAACGCCTCAAGAACCGGCGACAATATGACGCTGGCCTGCGCGCCTTCCGGACATCCGCAGTACATGCCACCCTTCTCGCTGTGGTGGATCGGCATGGTCCATGACTACTGGATGTACCAGGACGATCCGGCGTTTGTGAAGCAGATGCTGCCCGGTGCGCGGATTGTGCTGTCCTATTTTGCCTCGCACCAGAAGCCCGGTGGGTCGCTCGGCCGGATGCCGTGGTGGAACTTCGTGGACTGGGTGCAGCAATGGAACAACGGGGTGCCGCCCGCGACGGACGATGGTTCCTCGGCGCCGCTCGATTTGCAACTTGTGCTCGCCTACGACTGGGCTGCCGACATGGAATCCGCGCTGGGCTCTCCCACGCTGGGGCGGGAATACAGTAAATCTGCGGAGCAGCTTCGCACGACAATCCGGGGACTCTATGGGAAACAGGGCGAACTGTTCTCCGACACGCCGCAGCGGAGCAGTTTCTCACAGCACACCAACGTGCTCGCGATTCTGGCCGGCGTCGTGGATGGAACGGACGCCCGGCGCCTTTTGGACCAGACTTTGAAGGATCCTTCGCTGGCGCAATCTTCCGTTTATTTCCGCCATTACCTGCACTCCGCGGTGAACAAGGCTGGCGAAGGCGACCGCTACCTCGAGTTGCTGGAGCCATGGAGAATCATGCTCGCCCATGGCCTGACCACTTGGGCCGAAAGGCCGGAACCGTCGCGATCCGATTGTCACGGCTGGGGTGCGAGCCCCAATTTCGAGTTGTTCCGAACGGTGCTCGGGATTGACTCCGCCGCCCCCGGATTCCGTCGCGTCGTGGTGCGGCCCTTCCTGGGCACTCTTACCAAGGTGAACGGCGCGATCCCGCATCCTCGCGGAGAGGTCGCGGTCAGCTTGGAGCGGAATGGCGGGGTGCTGGACGCCCAAGTCAGTCTGCCTCCCGGCGTCGACGGTGAGTTCGTTTGGCATGGAACAACAACACCGTTGAAGCCGGGCCTCAACAAATTGCACTTGCAATAGAGAACGAGCGGGAAAGGGATCAATTGACCATGGAACTGCAAAAGAAAATGATAGGGATCTGCGCGGCGGCGCTGGCGGGCCTGGCTCTCAACGCATGGGGGCAGGCTCCGCCCGATGGTTTCCTGGGCGGGTTGCCGCTGCTCCGGAATTCCGAGACGCGCTCGATTTCGGCGGAGAATCCGAAGGGCGAAAAGGGAGGCGGAGCCAGCGCTGTCCCGGACAAAGACAGTCCTGCTTCGGATCTGGGTACTTCCTGGAAGGTCCGGCCCGCCATCACGCTGCCGAAACTCGCGACCACCACGCTCGCGGATGTCGATGGTCCTGGTGTAATTCAGCACATTTGGATCACGGTCGATCCGAAAGCGTACCGCGACTGCATTCTGCGCTTCTATTGGGACAACGAGTCGAGCCCTTCGATAGAAGTGCCCCTGGGCGATTTTTTTGCGACCGCGCACAATGCCCACTACAAGGTCAACTCCCTGATGGTGGCGGTCAACCCTTCCGGCGGATTCAATTCTTACTGGCCGATGCCGTTTCGGAAACACGCCAGGATCACCGTCGAGAACCAGCGGCCGGAATCGATCGACGGGTTTTTCTACCAGATCACGTACGCACTCGAAGCGGTGCCCGGCAATGCGGCATATCTTCACGCACAGTGGCGCCGCAGTCTGACCAGCCGGGAACATCCCGAACACACGCTTCTCGACGGTGTGGTGGGCGAGGGGCAATACGTCGGCACGTTCCTCGCGTGGGAGCAGCTTTCCAATGGCTGGTGGGGCGAAGGCGAGATCAAGTTCTACATCGACGGCGACCAGCAACAGCCGACCATTAACGGTACCGGCACCGAAGACTATTTCGGCGGAGCCTGGGCCTTCGGCGACACTTTCTCCTCGCCCTTCTCCGGCTACCCTTTCTTCCAGAAGCAAGCGGGCGATATCCCGAAGCATTCGCTCTATCGCTGGCACGTTTTGGATCCGATCCGTTTCAAACAAAATCTGCGCGTGACGATTCAAGCGCTCGGCTGGTGGCCCAACGGAAAATTCCAGCCCCTTACCGACGACATCAGCTCGGTTTCTTACTGGTACCAGAGCGAGCCACACAAGCCGTTTCCTGCGTTCCCCGACCGGGCAGCGCGCTTCCCGCGCTGAAGCCGGAGACGGATTCCGGAGGCATCGAATGCAAATGCGAACGACGGGCACGGCCGGTCTGATCTGGGGAGTTCTGGTTCTTGCTTCCGCGGCGGATGCGGCAGTCCCTTGGACTTGCCGCAACGGAGACTACGCGCTGACCTGGGACTTACAGTCCGATGCCGCGCAATTGACGCGCACCGCAACGGGGCAGAGCGTCTGGCGGGGCCCGCTATTGCCGGGGTTTTGGCTGCAGACGCCTGGCGGCCAACGGCGCTTCGTCAAAGCCGAACTCGATCCGGCTTCCGCGGCGCCCGGGCCCTCCGGGGGCACGCTCGCGCTGCGCTTGCCTGGCATGGGAAGCGGCGCCTTACGCTTCATCGCCGAGCCCTGGGGAGTCCGGTTTCAGGAACTGCGGATTACCTGGGATGGAACGCCACAGGCGATCGTCGGGCTTTACTTCGGATCGGCGCCCTTGACCGGCGAGCAGCGGACCGTGGCGCCGTCGCTCGATCTGCCTTTCTGGCCGGGCTGGAGCGCCGAAGGTTACAGTGTTCCCAGCGGCAAAGGGGGTCCGGTACAGAGTTTCTTCCGCAACTGGGACCTCGGCCACGCCACACTTCCGCTGGGTAGCTTTGGACCTTCCCTCGGGGCGCCATACGCGGCGGCATTTCCAAAGCCGATCTTCAGCGCTGCCATGGGCGGTCAGGATGGCTGGCTTGCTTTCGGTCCCGGAGTGATCCCCGATGCCGCGCTGACGTTCGAAATCCGCGCGACCACTGGGACGCTGCATTACCTTTACCGGGAAGACCTGTGGGGAACGCCCACCGGCCACACGCGAGTCTGGTCCGAGCCGCTGCGTTTGGCGTGGGCCCCGACGGCCTGGGGCGCGTTCCACGAACTCTTCGCCTCTTTCGGTCCAAGCAAGCCGGTCGCGCCGATCCATCAGCAAGCTCATTGGAACACTTGGGGAAACTTCAAAGCGCGGCACTACGATTTGCGTTTCGAGGCTGACCACGCCGCCGGCATGGGTGTCCAGGTGCTCCAGCTCGACGACGGATGGGAGACCGCGACGGGCAGTGGAGTCCCGAATCTCCAGCGTTTTCCGCACTTTGCCGACGATCTCAAGTACATCCGTGACAAGGGATTGGCCATCGGTTTCTGGCAGGCAGTCGGTTGGGTGAACGATCCGGTTTCGGCGGGGCTGAAGCCGGAAGACCTGATGCTCGGAAAAGACGGCCGCCCGCGCAAGGCAACCTGGAACATGGCGCCGGACTCTCTGGCTACCTCAAACTTCTGTCTGGATCCGAGCTCGGCACGGTCGCGCGAGTTTCTGCGCCAGCGTACGCTCCGCATGATGCGGGAGTATGACCCGCAAGTCCTCAAGCTGGATTTCGCGTACGGGATGCCCGGTCCGGACGTGTCGGCGCCGCGCAACCCGGCTTTTCGGGGCGAGCGGCTCGGATTCGAACTGATGAAGATCATCGCCGATGCAGCTCGCGAGGTGAAGCCGGACGTCACGATTCAGTACTACGGCATTAGCCCGTTGATGCGTCCAGTCACCGATCTCATAGCGCTGGACGACCTCGGTGACGGCGGCGGATACGAAGTGGAAGCGCATGGCCAATGGTCGGTCTGGTCGGCGCTCGCCGGCGCGCAGGGCAGCGCAATCATGTCTTCCAGTGGGTATGACTGGAAGGCCGACACGGATATCCTGCTCGACACGGCCGTTATCGGGGCGCCTGGTTCCGTCTTGCCTTTGCCCCGTCCGGGCGAACCGCCATTGCCGGAAAGTGCAGTTGCCCACAGGCAAGCGTTGTCGCGTTGGTATCGCCGCACGATTGGATGGGAGCCGCTTTGGCTCAACTCCGAGATAGGCGCGCTCGGCCACGAACCAGCCTTGCGTTGTTTCGGGCGGGTTGAGCGGATCGGAGGAAGCGAGCGTCTAACCGCCGTGGCGTTGCGCGCGCGGAAGCCCGAAGGTCCGGATGCAAAGCCATTGCGCGGCATGCGTTGGGAAGGCCGCTGGGCACTGATTGCCCAGGATGACGACAGCATTTTCGCCTCTGGAAAGCTGGCATGCATTCCGTTCGAGGCGGGTTTTCTGGAAGTTCCGCTGGACTCTCGTCCGGACCGCGTGCTCGCCGTGCGTGGGGGCCGGGAGGAGGCGGTGAACGACTGGAGTTTTGGGGATGGGAAGTTGCGCCTGGAGGTCCCCGTGGGGAGTGACTCGCTGTTGGGATTCCTGGTGATTCGAGAGCATGAGCGGCGTGTGTCTGAAAAACAAAAACCGTAAAGGTCTTACGGTTGTCAACGTGGAATCAACGAGTTGCGGGCGAAAAACCGTAATAATTTACGGCTTCCGATTTTTGCCGCGCGGGTTGTGAGAGGCCGAAACGATGAGTATAGCTTTCAACCCGTACCGCTATCCACGGCCGCCATGCCGGCTGCGCCGGGCCGCATCCGGCACGCCGACGGCCGGCACGGGCTGATGGTTCGAGGAAGGGAAAGCGATCAGTCCCGAGCGAGGCCTGCTGTCTGCCGGTCTAGCGAGACTGAATGACCGGAAGGAACTTTGACTTATGCGGGTTATTTATACTTTTGCCCTATTACCTCTGGTGCTATTCTCCGCGGCAGCCCCGCTCCTGGCGACCGAACCCGCCTCGCGGAGCCTGGAAGCGGGCTGGGAATTCCGCGCGGTCCGCGGCACTGACCGGACCGAACTGAAAGCCTGGCATCCGGCACAGGTGCCAGGCGTGGTGCACACCGATCTGCTGCGGCAAGGTCTGATCCCCGACCCGTTCAATCGCGACAACGACTCCCGCCTGCAGTGGATTGGTCTGGCCGATTGGGAGTATCGAACCAGCTTCCAAGCCGACAAGGCGACTCTCGGGCGCGAACATGTGGAATTGGTTTTCGATGGCTTGGACACGCTGGCCGACGTCTACTTGAACGACAAACCGGTCCTGCATGCCGACAACATGTTTCGCCGCTGGCGGATCGCCGCGAAATCACTCCTGCAGCCTGGCGCGAATACTCTACGCGTGGTGTTTCACTCACCCATAACGGAGATGCTGCCGCAAGTCAAAGCGCTGCCGTACGACCTGCCCTCGGTAACGGCCAGGATCAGCACGAACGAGGAGAATATCGCGACCGCTCCGTACACCCGCAAGGCGCCGTATCAATACGGCTGGGATTGGGGCCCACGCTACGTCACGGAGGGAATCTGGCTGCCCGTGCGGCTTGAGATGTGGGACTCCCTCCGCATTGAGGATTTCCATATCCAGCAGGATCGGGTCACAAAGGACTCGGCGAGTGTCACGGCACAAGTGGAACTCAACGCCGGCAAGGACACGGCGGCCACCCTCACCTTTTCTTATGAGGATGCTTCAGGCCGGATGACAAAAGCTGGAATACAGACGGCTGAACTCCGAGCGGGCGCCAATCACATTGCGTTCCCCATTCAAATTGCCGCACCGGACCTCTGGTATCCTTCCGGCTACGGCAGGCAGAATCGCTACCGCTTCTTCGTTGCGGTTCAACTGGGTCCTCAAACGGCGGCACGCGCGGAAGTGAAGACCGGCGTGCGGTCCATCGAATTGCGGCGCGAAGCCGATCAGTGGGGCAGGGGCTTCACCTTCGTCGTGAACGGCATTTCGATTTTCGCCAAAGGGGCGAACGTCATCCCCTTCGACAGCTTTCCGACTCGGGTCACGGCGGCACGGCAGCGTCAGATTCTTGAGGCCGCCCGTGACGCGCACATGAATATGGTGCGAGTGTGGGGCGGCGGCCACTACCAGTCCGACGAGTTCTATGACATCTGCGATGAAATGGGAATCTTAGTCTGGCAGGACTTCATGTTCGGCGGTGACATGGTTCCCGGCAACACAGCTTATCAGGAGAACGTGCGACAGGAGGCAATTGAACAGATCAAGCGCCTGCGGGATCACCCGAGCATGGCGCTCTGGTGCGGGAACAATGAAGCGGAAATGGGCTGGCACGACTGGCCCGAATACCAGGCCTTCAAAGCCTCGGTCTCACCCGAAGTCCGCGAGCGGATCTGGCAGGATTACGTCATTCTTTTTGAGGACATCATAAAAAGCGTAGTTACCCAATATGCCGCGTCCGTTCCGTATTGGCCGAGCTCACCCAGTTCCAACTTCGAGGAGCGTCCGGGCAATCAGCGCAACGGCGATATGCATTCCTGGTCGGTCTGGCACGCCCTGGCTCCCTCCGAAACGTACACTCACGATTTCCCGCGTTTCCTGTCCGAATACGGGTTCCAATCATTCCCCGAGATGCGCACCATCCGTTCGTTCGCGCTGCCGCAGGATCTTGATATACGTTCCGCCACCATGCAGGCGCACCAGAAGAACACGGGAGGAAACGAGCGGATCCTGAGCTACATGTTGCGTGAGTATCGCGAGCCGAAAGACTTCGCTTCGTTCGTGTACTTGAGCCAGTTGCAGCAGGCGGAGGTGATTAAGGTTGGCGCGGAGCATCTCCGCCGTCAACGTCCGCGCACGATGGGTTCGTTGTACTGGCAGCTGAACGATTGCTGGCCGACCGCCTCCTGGTCCAGTATCGATTATTTCGGCCGGTGGAAGGCGCTGCACTACTACGCCCGGCGCTTCTACGACGACGTGCTGGTCTCGCCTCACGCTCACGACAATGAAATCGACGTTTACGTCGTCTCGGACAAGATCGAGCCTCTCATGGGCAAGCTTCATCTGAAGCTCCAGGACTTCAAGGGAAACACCTTGTTTGAGCAGATTAAACAGCTCTATATCCCCGCACAATCCAGCGCTATCTACGTCAGCCTGGACAAGCGCGAACTCCTGGCGAAAGGCGATGCGCGCCGGAACTACCTGACTCTCAATTTCGAGGTCGATGGGCAGAGCGTCTCGCGGAACATCTTGTTCTTCGATGTCTCGCGCAACCTGGAACTGCCTGTCGCGCCCAGGATCGAAACCGCGCTCGTCAAGAGGGACGACGGCTACAAACTCACCCTTTCGTCGTCCGAGCCTGGCGCGCGCGGTTGTGGTGTCGTTCGGTGACCTGGACGTCCGGATGTCGGACAACTATTTCGACCTGCTACCCGGTGAACCCGTTTCGATCCGCCTGAGCGCTTCGTCCAGCCTCGACGAGCTCAAGTCGGCGCTGAAGACCATGTCTCTGACCGAGGCCTTCGACGGCATGGAGACACCGTCGCCCTCGCCGGTAGTGCAAACCAGTGGGAACTGAAACGCGGCCCAGGCGCGTCACGCTGGTCCGGTCGCAATGCGCGGATTCCGCAATCGCGCCCGAAGCGTCGCGCACACGCAGCCGATCACTGCGATCCGATCTGTATTCCGAGCATCGGCTGGCGCCATCTCCAGCCGCGCTCTTGTCGCCGTTCTCCTCGTGTCGCTTTCTGACTTTGACGGTCGATCGGATTCCGCTGACGATTCATTGAGCGTCTTTGACACACCGGAATCCGACCGCGCCGGACCGGTCCTTGCCTGGAGCGAGCAGCAAGTATTTGCCGTGTTCGGTCAGTTTGTAGGCCTGTGGGAAGTACCAGTGCGATCCTTCTGGAACGTAGTAACTCCCGCCTCGAAGGGTTGCCGATCGCATGTGTTCGTCGCGGAACTCCTCCGTCCACTGCCAGACATTGCCAACCAGATCGCGTATCCCGAACGGACTCACTCCCTCGGGATGCGCGCCGGCGGGATCGGGCCCACGCATATCTTGGCCGTGATCGGCCACTGGGACTGCCGATGGCTTCCAGTCGTTTCCCCACGGGTAGATCCGGCCGTCGCTGCCTTGCGCGGCATATTGCCACTCCCATTCATGCGGAAGACGCTTGCCGGCCCACTTCGTGTAGGCCCGCGCGTCCTCCAGGGACACCCAGGTGACGGGCCGGGTCGCCCACCCGGATGGGGGCGCCCCATCTTTCCAGTCCTTCAGGAAATTGTGGTCGTCCTCGGGCCGGTAGCGCGTTGCCAGAAGAAATCTGGCGAAGTCCGCGTTGGTGACGGGATCGGTGTCCATGTAAAAAGCCGGGATTGACAAGGTGTGCAGGTGCTGGCGGCGGGGAAATTCCTCCCACGGGTACTGCACATCTACCCCCTCCGCGTCGGCCCCCTCAACTTCTACCCCCGAAACGCGGAATACGAATTGGCTTATTGCGGGAACAAGCGTCATGCCGGCGGGTGCGGAGTGAGCAGCCCCGGTCGCGGGAATCTCAACGATGGCCTGCCGCGAGGGCGTCCAAACGTCGGAGAAATCCGCCAGGCGGCGCTCTGACAATTTACTCATTTCCGCCAGGAGCTTTTCGAGCGCCGGATCGGGATTATTCGTGGCCAGAACCGCGCCGAATCCGAGTGGTTCCATTTCAAAGTTCAGGCCGACGCGGGTTCCGAGATCTTCAGGCTTCAATTCCACGCCGTGCCAGACGTCGAAATAGCGCTGACCCGCCTGGGCCGCCAACTCGATCTGACGCCCGGACACCCCAAAGGAATTACGGTTCACGATGGTCCAGAGAGTTCCATTCGAGCCCGGCCACTTGCTGGCAAAAACGTTCTCCCGTATGACCGGCGTGTGCGGCTCCCAGCCCGGACTGACCAGGTATCCCGCGAGCGCCCGCTCGATCTTCGAGATGCGCCGGAGAGCCTCGGCATCCCGAGGCGGGATCTGGTTCCAGATGCCAAAGATGTTTTCCCAACTGTTAAACCCTGCACCGTTGAAGAACATGTGCTGCAGATCGTCCGTACAGTTCCGTCCCCAGCTATTGCTGACGTGCACCATGTGGCGCGGCTCAATCCATTTCACCCTCGATATGGACGGGACCGTCTTGTAGCCTGGCTTGAACTTCCAGTTTCCCCAGGAAAGACTATTCCAGACCAATGGTTCGTCCTCGGGCATGTCCCCTTCAGGCTCCAGGGCGAGCGGGTGGCCCAAGCCGTCGGACAATGTGCGATATGTGCGCGGCAGCGATTCGAACGTGTCTCCGAAAGCCCCATCCGCCCCGATGTCCGCGAAGAGTTTCACTGTCGCCAAATCCAGGGGGCCGTCTTCGCGTGTGCCGCGGTCCCAGGGGTTAATCGGGAGGAACACTCTCACTCCACGGCGGTGGAACTCCTCGACGACCTTGCGCATACCCGCGATTCCGCCGGGCATGTCGGCGATGAAATCGTGTTGATTCCGGCTGTCGATGCCGAGATTCGGGTATTCAGGCCAGATCACGACGCTGTCGATCCCGCCGTAGCGCTGCTCGAGATCGTTCAGGTACCGGTCGACCGTGTAGCGGCGCCCGCGGAGATCGTAGAAGTAGCTGTCTTCCGCCATCAGCAGCGTTTGAATGAAGTTGGTGCGTGTCCATGCCAGCGCTGGCCGTTGGTATTCCGTGTCGTCGTAGGCGATGCGCACCTTACGCTCTTCGCGCCAGTGGCGTACATCTCTGAGCCACTTCTGGGATTCAGCGGGATTGGCGGGACCGGGAATTACTTGGCCGGCGCGCGGATACTCAGTGTCCTGGGCCGAAAGAACGAGGACGAACAGGGAACCGAGCAGCAGGAGGCCAGAGCGGGAAGAACGGCGAACGAACATCCGTTCGATTCTCTGCGCATCGCGGTGGCGTGTCAAGAGTTTGAGAACCGCAGGACTATTCATTGAGATTGAGAGGATTGCACATGCCGGAGCGAACGATGGTAACACGGTGCCGCCCGTGCGGAAGCCTAGTCCTCCACCGCATGCACGGCCAGGGGTTCAGGCACCGCGGCCTCTTCGTCGCTGACGTTGTATGGAGTGGCGTACAGCTTTTCGGGTTCGACTATTACGAATCAGGCGAATCCGCCATCGCGGTCGATCCCGACCAGGCCGAGTTTCTCGCACCATGCGAATTACCCTCCTGGCAAGGGAGAGATCGATGGCACGAGATCAGTAAGTACATGGCCACCCGCATGCCCGTCGTCCAGTCGCCCCGTACGTCTTCACCGGGTGCTTCAATTCAGCCGAGGATCTCGTGCCCGGCGATGAGTATCGCGTCGCCGCGCGCGCAAAGATCGTCTCATGTTCATCCTCAAAGACATCTATCGGCCTGATAATGTCAAATGGTCGCGTCCATCTGTTAACCATTCCAGATTGAAACGGGCGAACGTCAGTTTTGCGGAGGACTCTACCACTCCGTCATGGCTGCCGCCCGTCTCATAGATCAACCCGATCGTTCCATCGGGGAGGATCGTCAGGCTGGAGTAGGCGCCTGCCCCGTTCCCGATGAGCTTGGACGCCGGCCAGGTCTTGCCCTCGTCATAGCTGAGCCTCACGGTCATGAACGACCGGTTTCGCAGATCCGCCGGATTGGCGAAGAGTAGCCTGTTCTTCGTCCCCTCGCCGGATGCGATCGTGTACCGTACCAGGCTCGCCTGGCATCCGTCCCAAAGTTGCGGGTCAGTCAGCGCGGGGTCGCGGGAAGCCTCTCCCCAAGTCACTCCGCCATCCCGGCTGATCGTAATTGTGCGGAGCGGACTGCCGCGCGTATTGCGCATCAGCGACCCGTCCGAAAGCTCCACGACCTGGCTCTCATTAACCGGTCCGGGGGCCGCGCCGCCGACCCGCCAATGAGCGCCGTGGTCGTCGGAGTAAATCACGCCGCGATAGGTCGGCGCCACCAGGCGTCCGCTGCTCAACTGAATGCCAATCCCCGGCCCGAGTTCTTGCGCTCCCACCTGGGGCGTAAGGTCGATTGGCTTGGACCAGCTTGCGCCTTCATCACGGGAAGTGAGAAGCCAAATCCGAGCATCCTGCAATTCGGTGCGCGGGGCGTAATGCGAGTAAGGATTCACAAGAAGCTCAATCACTCCGGTAGTCCGGTCGATGATTGGAACCGGATTCATGTACGCTTCATTGGCCCGGCTGGCCAGCAATACCTGCATGGGCAGCCAGGTCATATTGACCGCGCGAGAACGCATGGGGGCAACCAGGCGGTCGCCCCGTTGCGGCTTCCACTCACGCGCATTGCCGGCGCTGCGTTTTAATACCAGGTGAGTCGGCGAGCCGTCGTCGCTATTGTCGGCGCGGCCTTCACAGAAGGCGAGTACCGTCCCACTCTTCGTACAAATCAAAGCGGGAATTCGATAAGTGTTGATATCGTCCTGTCCCCCTACGAACAACTCGGTCTCCTCGAACAGGGGCGGCGCTCCGGCGGCGCCCCATGCCGGAAGCAGACAAAGCAGGACGACGGTCAATCGAATGGGTATCTTGCGACGCGGTCTATTGTTGGGATGCATGAAAATCAAACACTCCTTCAACGCGCGCCGTGCGCGGCATTCACGGCGCTTGCTCGCTCCACCCGACGCTAGCACTCCACGACGATAACCGCATACTGGTCCACTTCGGGTACCTTGAACAGCAGTTCCGCGCCTTCCATCCGCGCGGTCAGCATTTCAAATCCTTCAGCGTCGGGCGAAATCAGTTTGACTTGACTTGCCGTCACGCCTCGCCACAGCCGCAGACGAACATCCACATTCTTCACCTTTGAGGACTTCGAGTCGTAGTTGACCAAATGCAGGCAGAGCAGGTTGCGTTCAGGTTGCTGGACCAGATTGGCGATCAACGATGGCGGCCCGGAAACCTGCACGGGCAATTCGTCGCGGGCCGCCCAGCGCACGGCTTCCAACAGTTCATTCCCGTTCTTGGGGAACTTCCAGAATTGGGGTCCGATGTTGAAAAACGAGTTCGCTGGAGGCTGTGCACCATCGATCTGGAGCTTGGGCAGATAAGCAGTTCTGCCTTCGGCGAACCCCTTGCGTGACGGGGCGCCCGCGCTGCTGCCGGCCTCATCAGCCAGATCACTGAGTTCATTTGGTGTCGCGGGAGGCTGCCGGTCCAGCATGTCATGCAACCCCGGCCTTACGCGCAGGCGACGCCATCGATCGAAGAGTCCCGCCTGGCCGATTGCCACAAGTCCTCCGCCCGCCCTGACAAAACGCCGGATCGATTCCAGTTCAGGATCGGCAAGACACTCGGATTCAGGCAAAATCAAGACGCGGTACTTGGACAGGTCGGCCAGTGTTCGTCGAACACCAGGTCGAATGGAATCCGCGACTGAATCAGCGCTTGTTCCGTGAGGATGGCGGCGAGTTGGGCACGGGCATGATTGTAGGTGATGGACGCGTAAGAACGGAGGATCGCCACGGTCGCAACATCGCGGGTTCCCGTGTAGCACTCGCGGTGGCGGCGGTAAAAATCGATGTAACGCTGCATATCGCTGCCGAGTGGATCGGTGCCCGCAAATCCAATGGTCTGGTTGAACGCCAGGCACCCCGCGGCGGCAAGTTCACTGGGCAAATAGGTCAGCACGGTGTTCTGGTAAGCACGCGCCAATTTGTAGCTGCGGATTTTCGAGAGCAATCTGCCGTCGGGCAACATCCCGGGCACGTTTTGCTCCTCGGTCCAGAACACTTGAGTCGACTTCAGGATGCGCGCGTGATCGATGCCGGCCTCCCAAGCTCTGTTGCCGCCGGTGATGCCATGCGGGTTGACCTCAATCACCACTTCGGGATTCATCGACTTGGCATAGAGAGCCATCTTCGTGAGAGCGTCGGCCATCACCTGGCACCGGAAATCGACCCACTCCTGCAAGACTGGATCGGAGATGACCTTCAACCGGGATGGTGGGTTTTCCGAGTTCCACAGCGGAGGGCTCACGTAGTCCATGACCTCGAACCCAAATCGCTCCCTGCGTTGAGCTGCCGAATACTTGCTGCGCAGGCGGGCCCGGAACGGGAACTTGGCCACCTCGGTGATCGTCCTGAAGCCGCAGGGGCCTGGGCTCGATACGAACCTCCTGATCACAACCGACCGGCGCGCATACTACCTCCGCCTGCTCTCCAAGCCGGACGACTATGTCGCCCGAGTGGCTTTTGCATACCCGGATGACGAGGAGAACGAGAAAAAGTGGCAGCAGCACTTGGCCGAACAGAAGGCCCAAGAGACCAAGGCCACAGTCATCGCCGAACTCCCGCCGAATGCGGTGGAGTCGATGTACTTCAACTACCGGGTCAAGGGTGGCGACGATAACATCCGTCCGGTGCGGGTCTTCGACGATGGCGAGAAGACCTATATCCAGATCAGTGAGGCTGCCCGGAATCGAGAAGCGCCGGTGCTCGTTGTCGTCGGACCGGACGGCAAGCAGGAAATGGTGAACTACCGCGTCAAGGACGACATGTACATCGTTGATCGACTCTTTGAACGGGCCGAATTGATTCTCGGAAGTGGCAAGAAAGCGCGCAAAGTGGAGATCGACCGTGAGCGAAAAAGCTGATACTTCCTCTGGAGCTGCGAACTCAACCGGCGCACAGGTTCCTCAACCTCGTGAGCCATCTCCCGAGGAGCGACGCCTCATCGCCGCCTACGAAAGGGAACAACAGGCGATCGCGGCTCCAACGACGCTCAGGGATGGCTTTGGATCTCCTGGCTTCAACGGAGCGTCACAAGCCGGTCAAGGCGGTAGTAATAACGGCGATGACGCAGCGCAGATCGCGTCAATGGTTCAGGCTTTGTCCCGCCAGAGCAGCGGTTCCCAAATCGCTCCGGACGCGGTCCGCGCTTTAGTCGCCGCGCGCGCGAATCCCGGTGGAGAGGGCAGCGACGTCGGCGATCCGAACATGCAGGAACGGAAGGAATCGTTCCTCGCCAAAGCTCGGACCGGCCAGATGGACGATTATTTGAAGTCCACAAGAAACGCGCCGCTGTCACGCTACGAAATCAAGGCTGGCTGGGAGATTCCAGCGGTGCTTGAGCAGGCGCTGAATTCGGACCTTCCAGGAGAGCTGAAAGCGCTTGTGTCGTCGAACGTGTATGACACCGCAACCGGCCGATTCATGCTGATCCCGCAAGGTTCGCGCCTGCTGGGGGTCTACAATTCTCGAATCGGTTACGGGCAAGACGGCGTGCAAGTAATTTGGGATCGGGTCATCTACCCCGACGGCTCATCGCTCGATCTCGGTGGTATGATCGGCCAGGACGCGCACGGCTACTCCGGATTCCGAGACAAGGTGGATCATCACTACAAACGGTTGATCGGCTTTGCCGTCCTGACCAGCCTGTTCGCCGCGGCCTCGGAGATTTCTCAGAGCCAGAACCGCTCTCTGCTAACCTACCCAAGCCCCGCACAAGTTGCCGGAAGCGCAGTAGGGCAGCAAGCATCGGAACTTGGGGCGCAGATCACCAGGCGCAACCTTAATGTCCAACCGACGATCAAGATCCCGGTGGGATACCGGTTCAACGTCCGCGTCAACCGCGACATCTCTTCGATTCACTATATACGCCGATGCCGGCACTCCGCTGATCCGCGAGCCGCGATGTCCACGTGGATGCGCGGAAGACGATTCCAGTTGACCAACTCCAGTCGATTTCGGCATTGAGTGGCCCGCGTTGTGACCTCAATCGGAGAGCCCCCGGCCGGAAGGCGTGGGGGCGGATTGCACCACGAAAGCCGTCTCGGGACTGATCTGGCTCAACCTGGGAATAGCGGACGAACCCGGCCTCGTCGGGATCACTGGAGCCGGTCCGCCAACTCGGCCGGCCAAGCCAGGAGCTTCAAATCCACCGCCTTCGATTCACTCGGGCCCAACGTCACCTTGACACCCTTGCTTTCCATCAGCTGGTACAACTGGGGGTCCATGAGGCTTTTGACGTCGCCTTCATCGAAGGCCAACAGGAGGTATTCGCCCGGTCGTAGATTCTTGCTTTGAAAACGGTACTCCTGGTCGACCGCCGGATAGTCGTTCCACCCGGCGTCGCGCAACCGGGCATCCGTCGCCAGCAAAGCTACCAGTGGATTCCCGATCGCGCCCTTTTTCTCCTCCGGAACGTCCAACGTGCCACTCACGCTCGCCACGTCTGTTCTTACGATGACCTTGATCCCTGCCGCCGCGATCGTGGCGCGTAAAAAGAACATTGAGCCGACGGTGTCCGTTGGGGCCGTTGATTGGGCCGAACCGTTGGAATTGATTCCCGCGTGTGTCGGGACCGTAAGTGGTCGATATAAAGATGACGTCCCTTTCGTCTCCCTGTACATTTTCAAGGTTCTTCACGAATAGGGTCTCCTGTCCGCCTTTCATCCTTTCCATGTAAGCGAGGGCAAACGGATCGTCTCTAAGCCGCCGATCGAGGAGTTCTTCGACAAGCTCTCTTTGCTCAAAATTCAGTGTCACCACGCCGAGTGATTCGGTGGGGTGCTCACGCAGGTGATCCAGTACAGCCTCGACTACAACCGCAGCCTCCCGCGGGTTACGGCTGTTAGCAAATACTCCGTCTGGGACAAAGTGGTGGCTGACGCCGAGGGATGGGTCATCATGGCAGGCGGATGGGAAGATGATGAGGTCCCGCTGGTAAAACTCTTGATTCGAGAACGCGATCAGACTGTGATGGCGTGATCGATAATGCCACCGCAGTCGGCGAACGGGCTGAAATAAGGTGCTCGCAACGTCGAGGATGCTCTCCCCTTCCTCCACGGCGGCGCGGGAGTCCTTGAGGTCGTCGTCCTCGGTATCCAAAGACACGCGCTGAAAGAAGCTCGTTGGCGGAAGCTGTTTCGGGTCGCCAACGATGACGACTTGTCCGCCGCGCGCAAGCGCGCCAATCGCATCTTCGGGCTTGAGCTGTGAGGCCTCATCCATGACGACGAGATCAAAGTTCAGTTGGCCGGGCGCTAGATACTGAGCCACGGACAACGGTCCCATCATGAAGCACGGTTTTAGCGCCACGAGGGCATTTCCGGATCGGCGTATGAGTTGCCGAATCGGGATGTGGCGCTTTTGCTTGTTTAGTTCATTCGTGATGAGCGCCATCTCCGTCCAGGTGCTCACTGGGCCTCTCCCATTGCCAGGTGGAACTCAGCGCTGATCAATCAATGCCGCAACTCGCTGGCTGTAAAGCCGGATGGCTTCTTTATCGGCCGCTGCGAACTGTTGACGGATCAACTCCTGGGTAACCCCGGCCGCCTGGGAGAGCTCGGTGCTGTCCGTGAAGATGCTGCGGGCGAGGGTATTGTGAAACACAAAGCGGAATGCGGGAACGATCTCGTGTGTCTCCACCGATCGGACTTCCGCCATCGATGTGAGCTTGTCGAGCCCGCTTTCTCTGCTCCTCATTTGCAGGCGGAGGAATTGGCTCCACCGCGGCAGTTCTTCCCGATTCTCCAATGCGTCCTGGACGAGCGTTTGCATGCTATCCCACGGGGAGTCGGGATTAACGCTCCAGAAAGCCGCGCCAGAGACGCTAGTGCTATGACCGCCTGAAAAAGTTCTTTACAACATCTTCCATTGGAAATGTTTTGGCCGCATACTTGGGTATGCGGAGTTACCGGCGGCTAGATTTACACCTCACAGCGGTTGAGGCG
>Ga0181528_10000283_pt1 | contig 41767 bp, 37 predicted proteins | sample PEATcosm2014_Bin_47_FD_119742 | JGI IMG/M metagenome (GOLD analysis project Ga0181528, IMG submission 119742) | Peatland microbial communities from MTU Mesocosm Facility, Houghton, MI, USA - PEATcosm2014_Bin10_10_metaG | ecosystem: Environmental > Terrestrial > Soil > Wetlands > Peat | place...
CAGGTTACGCAGGTTTCACAGGTTACGCAGGTTTCGCAGGTTTCGCAGGTTTCGAGGAAGGAGCGGAAGAAGTGAGCAGAACGAAGGCAAGGACAATGCCCTATCCTCTCGTGCGAAAAGATAGGGCAGGGTTGAGCTGATGTGTTCGAGTGAAGCTAGGCTCCGGCTTTCTTCTCGATCTTCGCCCAGGTGTCTTTGAGGGGAAGAGTGCGGTTGAAGACCAGCGCATTCGACTTCGAATCCAGATCGACGCAGAAGTAACCGACGCGCTCGAACTGATAGCGGTCGGTGGGCTGGGCGGTGGCAAGCGAAGGCTCGAGTTTAGCGTCGTGAATCACTTCAAGCGAGTTGGGATTCAGATTGTCGAGGAAGCTTTCGCCCTCTTCGAACTCGCCGGGATCGGCCTTGGTGAAAAGCTTGTCATAGATGCGGACTTCGGCGGCGATGGCGTGCTGCGCGGAGACCCAATGAATGGTGGACTTCACCTTGCGCCCATCGGGCGAGTTGCCGCCACGGCTGGCGGGGTCATAGGTGCAACGCACTTCGACAACATTGCCGGCAGCATCTTTCACCACGCTTTTCGCGGTGATGAAGTAGGCGTTGCGCAGGCGGACTTCTTTGCCGGGAGAGAGCCGATAGTACTTGGGCGGAGGAACCTCGCGGAAGTCGTCCTGCTCGATGTAAATCTCGCGCGAGAACGGAACGCGGCGCATACCGGCTGCCGCATCCTCAGGATTGTTGGCCACTTCGACAAACTCTTCCTGACCATCGGGATAGTTTTCGATAACCACCTTGAGCGGGCGCAGCACCGCCATGGCGCGGGGTACGCGCTTGTTCAGGTCTTCGCGCTGGAAGTGTTCGAGCATTTCAATGTCAGTGGAACCGTTGGTGCGCGAGGCTCCGATGGCGGCGCAGAAATTGCGGATTGCCTCCGGGGTGAAGCCGCGGCGGCGAATTCCCGAGATAGTTGGCATGCGCGGATCGTCCCAGCCGTTGACGCGATTCTCTTTGACCAGTTGCAGCAGTTTCCGTTTGCTGAGCAACGTGTAGGTGAGACTGAGGCGGTCGAATTCAATCTGCTGCGAGGGGAAGATGCCAAGCTGCTCGATGTACCACTTGTAGAGCGGTTGGTGGTCGGCGAACTCCAGGGTACACATGGAGTGCGTCACCTTCTCAAGCGAGTCAGACTGGCCGTGCGCGAAATCATACATGGGATAGATGCACCACTTGTCTCCGGTGCGGTGATGCTCGGCGTGAAGGATGCGGTACATCACGGGATCGCGCAGGTTGAGGTTGGGCGAGGCCATGTCGATTTTGGCGCGGAGAACGCGGGTGCCATCGGGGAACTCTCCCTTGGCCATGCGCAGGAAGAGGTCCATGTTCTCTTCGACACTGCGGTCACGGTAAGGACTGTTCTTGCCGGGCTCGGTGAGGGTGCCGCGATGCTGGCGAATCTCATCCGCCGTGAGGTCATCAACGTAGGCGTTGCCGGAGCTGATGAGTTGCTTGGCCCACTCGAAGAGCTGATCAAAATAATCAGAGGCGTAGCAGAGACGGTCCCACTGGAAGCCGAGCCAGCGCACGTCGGTCTGAATGGAATCGACGTACTCCTGCTCTTCCTTCTCAGGATTGGTGTCATCGAAGCGGAGGTTGGTGAGTCCACCGAACTCGTCAGCCAAACCGAAGTCGAGGCAGATGGCCTTGGCGTGGCCGATGTGCAGGTAGCCGTTTGGCTCGGGTGGAAAGCGCGTCTGCACGACGGCGTCGCCGTACTTCTTCGTCTTCAAGTCCTCGATGAAAATCTCGCGGATGAAGTTAGAGGGGCGGGGAGATTCAGCCGGTGTTGCGGGAGCGTTGCTTTCCGGATTCGATGTCGACATATTTACATTCCTCTATCTATGAAGCGGGCAGCACAAGCTGGCTGCGAAAACTTTATCCCAGGCGAGCCTGAGCCTGCGCGATGCGCTCGAGGCAAAGATCGCGACCCAGAACTTCCATGGTCTCAAAGAGCGGCGGCGCATTCTTGCGTCCGCAAACGGCAACGCGGATGGGCTGGAACATGGGCCCGGCCTTGACGCCCAACCGCTCGGCTGCCGCACGCAATGACGCTTCAAGCGATGCATGATCGAAGGCGCTGGCGGCCAATACCTCGGTGGCCTCAGTGAGGATCTTCCTGGCCAGCGCGAGGTCGCCCTTCTGCGGAATCAGCTCAAGGCCATCATACGGCGGAAGCTGGGTGGCGAAAAAGAAGTCTGCGGCGGTATTCACATCACGCAGGAATTTGATGCGCTCGCGAATCAGCGGCGTGACCTGCTGAAGCTTCTCCGGAGTGGCGGCGAAACCAGCCTCCTGCAGGAACGGCAGCAGGCGGGCGGCGAGTTCGTCCACGGGCAGCGCGCGGATGTGCTCTGCATTGAGCCAGACGGCTTTGGGATCGAACGGGTCCTCTTCCTTGAAGTTGACCACGGCGTTGGCGCGGTTGACGCCTTCAAGGGTGAAGGCCGAGGTCAGCTCGGCAAGAGTGAGGAAGTCGCGGTCGTTCTTGGGCGACCAGCCGAGGAGGCAGAGAAAATTGATGAAAGCTTCGGGCAGGAAACCGGCATCGCGATAGGTGGTGACCGAGACGACGGGTCCGTGGCGGCGCTTGGAGAGCTTGGTGCCATCCGGGGCGACAAGCAGCGGAAGATGCGCGAACTGCGGAGCTTCGGCCCCGGCAGCTTCGAAAATCAGGAGATGCTTGTAGGTGTTGGAGAGATGATCCTGTCCACGAATGATGTGGCTGATGCGCAGGTCGGCGTCATCGGCACAGGAGGCAAGGTGATAGGTCGGCATGCCATCGCTGCGCAGGAGGGCGAAGTCCTCGACTTCATCGGCTAGCTTGGTTTGCTCACCATAGACGGAATCGACAAAGCGCAACTGGCGGTCGTGTCCGCGAGGCACGCGGAAGCGCAGCGCGAAAGGCTCCCCGGCCTGGGCGCGGCGATCACTCTCCTGGCGGGAAAGTTCGCGCATGCCGGGATTGAAGAGCCATGCGCCTTGCGGGCCGGACTGATCGCTGTCTCCGGCATGGGCAGGGGTGAAATCGCGGTAGGCGAGGCCTTTCGCGAAAATGGCTTCAGCCACCTGGCGATGCAGGGCCAGACGCTCGGATTGCTTGTACTCCTCATCCCAAGTGAGGCCGAGCCAGCGAAGACCGTCGAAGATGGAGTTGACGCTGGCGTCTGAGTTGCGTTCGACATCGGTGTCATCCAGACGCAAGACCATAGTGCCGCCATTGTGGCGGGCGTACAACCAGTTGAAGATAAAGGTGCGGGCGCTGCCCACGTGAAGAAAGCCCGTGGGAGAAGGCGCGAATCTGACTCGTAACATAAGTATTCAGTATAAACGCAGGTGCCCGGAAGCGGCGGTGGTTGCACCGAGGGGTATGGCGGGCAGTTAAAAGCCCCGTTCGGGAGATGCCCGACGGGGCTTTGAAAGGCGTACGGGGTCGGAATGCTATGCCGACTTCTCAGTTACGGCGGGAGCTTCCTTGGCGGCGTAGGCGGCGAGCAAAGCTGCCTTCTTGGTGCGCTTCAGGAGCTTCTGCTTGCGGAGCCGATTGAATCTTGCCTTGTCACCGATGTTTCCAGACATGGGAGCTGCTTTCTGTTGTGTAGCTCATTTGCGTGCGTAGTGAGTCTTAATCTTCTCATACCCGGGCGAGGAACACCCGCTTCAACCTGCCTGCTCCCTTTGCGCTTTCAGTTGCGCCAGTTGCGGGTAGGTCTTGATTCGGGGCTCCCAAACTGGGTAGGCGAGCTCTGGCATGGGCTTAGCTCGGAAAATCTTGCGTGCCTGCGCGGCGATCCAACGAGCCGAGCTCTTCGACTTCTTGCGTCGAGCGCTGTCTGTGGAGATGCCGGTGCCGGCATACATTTGCCGGTAAAGCTTGGAGAGCAGCACGAAGGCCACGCGGGCGCGAAGAGTGGGCGTGCACGCAGAGCGCTTCCAGATGTCGCCGAACTCGTAGAAGCGATCCCAAACTTTCTGGGTGCGCTCGCGAATCTCATCGGAGCTCATGCTGGGATGGGGCGTGAACATTTTGGGCCGCTTTGCCGTGGGAATCAGCCAGTAACGTGTGATGGGCGTTCCATCCACCATGATTGGGTTTTGCGCCTGCTCCTTCTCCCAGTGGAGGAAGTCAACGGTACCGGGAAAAGGCGTCATCATGACGAACTGCGCGAAGGTGACATCGGCCTTCAAAGCCAGCTCCACGGTGGCATCGAAGGTGCTTGGTTTGTCTGTGGGAAGGCCGAAGATGAAGGAGCCGAGGACGTGAACTCCGTGCTCGCGGAAGGCCTTAAGCTGCTCGACTAGGCGGTCTCCTGAGTAATTGAAGTCCTTGTAGATGGCCTTCAATCCTTCTGGCGTCACTGCCTCTACGCCGACCAGTGCTCCCTTGATGTTGGCGCGCCGCATAGCATCGAGATAGTCGGGATCTTCGGCTGATTCCATAGTGATCTGGGTGAAGAAGACCATGTCTTTCGGCAGCTTCGCGAGTTCGGCCATCAGGGCAAACCGCTCGTTGCGAATCTGCATGAGCGACTCCACCTTTTCGGTGTTGTGCTGCTCGCGGGCCAGACGCAGGTCGGTCAGCGTGACGGGATAGAAATTGTCATCGGCAAGGGCGATGAAGCGAAAACCTTTGCGGCGGAGATCAACAATCTCATCAACCACCTTTTCATATCCACGCTGGCGCGGCTTCTGCCCATCCGTGCGCCAGACGGAGCAGAATGAACAGTGCTTGGGACATCCGCGAATGGTTTGCACGGAGGCCCACATGTATTTATCAGGCTGCATGAGGTCCCAGCGTCCGGCAAGGAATTCATCGCCTCCAATCCTGCCGCCATCGTAGACACGCTTGGCGCAACCGGCTTGAAGGTCGCGCAACACCTGGCCCCATGCGACATCGCCATCACCTTTGACTACGACGTTGGCTGCGCCGCGCTCGAAAGGTTCATCGGGGTAGAGCGTGGCATGGATGCCTCCGTATACGACGGTTGCGCCGCGCTCGTGCGCAACACGACCCACCTCGTATCCGCGCAAAGCGTTTCCGGTGTGCACGCTGATGCCGACAACATCACCGGCATGGATAGTTTCGGGAACGAGTTGCTCAAGCGACTCGTCCACAAGAATCGGATCCCCCATGGACGCTGGCGTGGCGGCGGCCAAGACGAACAGCCATCGGGGCGTGATGACGGCTGTTCCAAAAGAATTGTCACTGGGATTGATGAGATGAACAGACATGGTTCAAGACTCCGCTCAATTGCTTCTGGGGCGAGTGCTCTTCGGCGAGCTACCGGAGGGCAGAAGGCAAATGCGTGCGTGAACCCTGCTTGTGATTGCCAGAGGTAGCAATGGTTGGCGAGTAATACCGCAAGTGAACTGATGGGCTAGAACAATTCGCTAAGTGCGGGAAAAAGACAGCGGAGGACGATGACGAATCCTCTCGGCACGAAGCCTGGCAGTAGAAAGATAAGATGCGAAGCAGGCCCGGGGCGGATGGTTACTTTCAAAGACTGCGCCGAAAAGCACTGATTCAGTATAGTTAGCCTAGCAGGAATCGAGAGATCGTTGTGCGGGCAACTGCGATTGTGGGACGGCAATAAGCTGCACTGACCCGGCTTTGGCGCAGGGCGGGTTGCGGAAACCTGTCTGAACACCGTAAAATGAATTGTTCGGGATCACTCCCAGTTTGGACACTAAGGATACAGGTTAAGTATGGCGAATCATGTTTCGGCGCTGAAGCGCGCACGACAGACAGAAAAGAAGACGGCGACTAACCGCGCCAACAAGTCGCGTATGCGCTCGGCGCTGCGCGAGCTGCGCACCGCACTGACCTCTGGCGATAAGACCTCGCTGGATACGACTTTCCGCGAGACCGTTTCGGCTCTCGACAAGAGCGTGCAGAAGGGTATCCTGCACAAAAACACAGCTTCGCGCTACAAGGCACGGCTTTCGGCCCGCGTGAAGGCTGCCTCGGCAACCAAGTAGAACTTCAGTTTTGAGAGACGGCAGGCTTCGGCCTGCCGTTTTTGTTTTGCAGGGACGATCTGGCAGTCTTGGGAATGCGCGCGGATTCCTACAGGCTCTGAAAATCCAGCTCTGTTGTGATCTTGATCGCTTTGAAAAGCGAGCGGTAGACCGGACACTCGCGTTCGAAAGAGGACGCGATGCGCTCGACGGCGGCCCGATGGGACTCTTCGGACTTCAGGTGCGCCACCACGTGAATGCGCCGGATGACCAGCACGCCTTCCTCGGACTCGACTTCCCCCATGGCCTCAACTTTCAGGCGACCGTCACCGATGGGAATCTTACGCGCGGTCAACGCGCGGCTGAGAACGCCGGTCAAACATCCGGCAGTTGCTCCCACAATGTAATCAAGCGTAGACGCCCGCGGAGTGAATGTGTCCTTCGCAAGCTTGAAGTGCTTTGCCAGATCGCCATGCATTCCCATGGGTACCGGCTCAGACTCGCCAGGAAGAGACACTTCTTTAATCATTCCGGGCTTTGCCTCTACGCTAACGTGTGAACGATAGACCACTTCTGTTTTGGGAAGAGGGCTTACTTCTACGTGAGACATTGAGAACCTCCTGAAGCTGTCGAAACAAAATCACAGCGTCAAGCACCAAAGTGCTTGGATTAGTCGAGTAAGGCTTCCTGTTGCCAGGCGGGGGCGGCTTCTTTCGGTTCGGCGGCGAGATCGAGGATGAGGTTTTCCAAGACGAGGCGCTTGCTTACCGGATTGGTGCGCAGAGCGGCGTCAGCGCGCGAGATGAGGCGGATGGCGCGGGTCAGTTCGCGGCGTGACTTGTAGCGGCGCGACTGGCGAATGACGTCTTCGGCGGCAAACGGCGGGATGCGGAAACCCTGCCACAAGACCTGGTAGAGGGTGCGCGTGTCGCGCACGTTGCGCTCCTGGATCACGAGCATCTGGCGGAAGGTGCGGGCCAGCATGTAGAGGTGGCCGATGGCGGCCTCGTCGCCATCTCCGGTGGAGAGCATGGAGTCCAGAATCTCCAGCGAGCGGGCGCGGTTGTGCGAGGAGAGTGCCTCGGTCAGCTCGTAGAGCGTGCGCTGCTTGGCCGCCAGCACCATGGTCTCAACGTCGCCGAGGGTGATGCGCTTCTTTTCGCCAACGTAGAGCAAGAGTTTTTCGAGTTCGTTGGAGATCATCATCATGTCGCCGCCGAGGGAGTCCACCAGTTCGCGCGAAGCATCGGCGTCGATCTTGGCTCCTTCGTGAGCCGCATTCTCATTGAGCCACTTGACAGCTTCGCCTTCTTCAACGCGGGCGAATTCGATGATGGTGAGATAGTCGCCGAGCGTCTCGCGGATGCGCTCGTAGCGCTCCTTATCAGTCATCTCCATGCGGCGGAGGTCGGCGGGAATGCTGATGTGGTCAGCCACGAGGATGAGCAGTGCATCCGGGTTGGGATCCTTGACGTAGGCGGCGATTGCGGCGAATTCGTTGTCATGCTTGCCGCGTCCATAGAGGGCCTTGACGCCACGCACGAAGAAGACCTGGAAGTTCGCCATCAGCGAAGGGGTGCGGGCGCGGTCGAGAATCTCAACGACCTCGGATGACTCTAGATCGAACTCGTAGAAGCTGAACTCGCGCATGCCTTCTGGAACGAGGTGCTTGAGAATTGCGTCGCGACAGGTGCGGCGGAAGAAGCCTTCATCGCCAATGAAGACGTAGCCGGGCTTGAGCTTGCGCGAGCTCACGTCCTGCACAAAACGGTCGACTGGGGCAAAGGCTCGCAAGCTAGAAGGCCTCCAGAATATTGCTGACCAGAGTGCGCGAGAAGTCGCGCGAGAGGCGGTCGAACGTTGGCCCCTGCTCCTCAAAGAAGCTGCTCAGTTCGTTGGAAATCTGATATTGATCGCGGAAAACGTAATTGGGATTGCTGTAGAGGACGCGGCCATCACGGGCGGTGAGCGTCACCTTCACAATGATGGTGACCAATCCGGTGGAGGCGCGCCCGGTGACCGAGTCATAGGCCACGGGAGCAACTTCAGCGGAAACCACGGTACCCTGCAGTAGAGCGTCTGCATCATCTTGCGACTGCACAACGCGGTACTTGGTGCGCGTGTTGAACTCACGAATCACGGCAGCGGTGAGCCCGGTCTCCACGTGATAGGTGTGCGTCTGGTTGAGGAAAGACGGCACGGCGAGCACCTTGATGTCAGGCGCAAGGCGTGACGAGTGCCCTGCCTGGTGGTATCCGCAGGAAACAGTCGCCGCCAGCAGCACGGCCATGACGGGAAAAAGAATGCGGCGAGGGCCGGACAGCGAGGTCATTGCAGTTGGCCTCGCGGACGTGTCTGCACCATCTCCTCTGCGCACTCAATGGCCTGAATGGCCGAGACGCGGAGATTGTCACAGGCGGCGAAGAGCCAGAAGCCGTTGCCGCCCGCGCCGTCAGGACGAATGCTGGCAAGAATGTCAGAGCCTCCGGCGATGTTGACGTTGTTGGGCAGTTCCTGCGGCTCGGCAGAGATGACGACATGCGGACCAGCAAGCGCGTTCGCCAGCACGTCGGCCGTAACCGGTGTGGCTGTCTGCACAAAGACAGCGATGGTGTAACCGTGGAAGACCGGAGTCTGCGCGAGAAGGATCGCCGGCATGGGAACCTTGTCCTGCACGATGGCTTTGAAGTGACGCACGATGCGTGCCTCCACCTCAGCCAACGTAGGCTGCGCGCCATCGACGGCCTGGGCATAAACATTGAACGAAGCCTGCATGCCGAAGACAGCGGTCGGCATGGGCTGAAAGCTCAGCAGGTTCACCGTTTGATCGTGCAACTCATCAAGACCGCGACGTCCGTACTCAGACGCAGGCTGGCCGATAACGACCGAGGCCACTTGAATGGGCGCTGCCTTTTGCAGGCGCGCAAGCAGCAGAGCCAACGCGACGGCCGCGGGATGCGCCACCATCACGGGCGCGGACTGCAACCCGACGGGATGGACAAATCCCATTTCGCGCTCCACCCACGGAGCGCGGAGAACGATGTCCGTGTTGTTCTCAAGCGCGTAGCTGAGGTCGATGATCTCCGAGCCGGCATCGCGGACGGTAGCCCACTTCTTTGCGACATAAGCTTCGTCGGCGGCGAGGAAAGTAAAGTCCACGCCTTCCAGATGTTCGGGCAACACACCCTGAATGAAAGTTGGTTCGTCGTTGACCTGTTCGAGTTGACCGAGCACGTCTTCTTCATCGAGCAACTTGATGTCTATTGAGGGAAAGCTGCGCTCGCTGAGCACATCGCGCACTTCCTTCCCTTTGAGTGCTGCTGCGCCGACGATGGCGACGCGAAACAGATTGGACTTCTTCGCCGAGGGACTCATGACGCTCCAAGAGCCTGTTGCGGCGGGACCGCAGGAGGCAAAGTGCTGCGTTTCCGGAACGCATAAGTAAGCCGGGAGACCACGCCGGAGATCATATAGGTCACGGCCAGAATGAAGAGCATGTAGCGATGGAAATACCAGATGGCGGCAACCATCATGGCAAGGAGCACGAAGAGACGCGCGGCCTGACGGCTGCGGAAGTCGATGCTCTTGGAACTCCAGAAGCGCCAGGTGCTCACCATGAGGAAGGCGCAAAGCGCGATGTAGGCCATCCAGAGAACGGCATGCATCCAGTTCTGCACGGGATATCCGAGGCACAGGTGTACCACGGCGGCCAGGCATCCGGCTCCGCCGGGGATGGGCATGCCCACAAAATACTTACGTCCCGGGCGGCCAGGATTCTTGGGCTGCGGGTTCAGCGTGATGTTGAAGCGCGCAAGACGGCAGGCACCGGCGGTCAAGAACGCGAAGCCGATGATTCCGCCGCACTCTATGAGCTTGTTGCGGAAGTCCGTGTTAATCGAGAGGGGCAGGCAGAGAAAGCCCCACATCCAGGCGAGGATTCCCGGGGCGACGCCGAAGGTCACCACGTCGGCAAGAGAATCAAGCTCGCGGCCGAAGTCGCTGGTAGTGTGGGTGAGGCGCGCGATGGCACCGTCCATGCCGTCAAAGAACACGGCGAACCCGATGGCCAGTGCGGCGTGATTGAAGTAACGAGCAGCCTGCCACATGGGATCGATTCCCGGCGTAGCGGCGAGAAAACCCTGTGCGTGCGCCGCACCGAGTGCCGCCTGCGAGATCGCATAGAAACCAGCCGCCAGATTTGCCGTGGTGAACAGCGAGGGCAGTATATACATGCCCTTGCGCAAGCGGCGTGAGCGCCGGTCATCAACCGGGCCGTTCAACGGTTCCATCAAATCTCTCCTTGCACGGGCGGCAGGATGGCCAGCGTCGACGAGCCGCACTTCACAATGTTACCCGGTTGCACCAGCACCTCGGCCGAGGCGGGCAGAATCACGTCACAACGCGAGCCAAATTTGATGAGACCGATGCGCTCACCACGGACCAAATGATCGCCCTTGCGCCGCGAAAAAACAATGCGGCGAGCCAGGAGTCCGGCAATCTGCTTGAACACGATGACCTGGCCGTCTTGCAGACGCAGGGTGCAGATGCTCTGCTCGTTCAGTTCGGCCGAAGCAGGATTCATCGCATTCAGGTACTTGCCCTTGCGATACTCCACGTCGGTAATGATTCCCGCGGCGGGCGAGCGGTTTACGTGCACGTTGAAGACGCTGAGAAAAATGCTGATACTGGTGCGCGCTTTGCCATCCACCTGGATGGTGGTGACGCCCGTGACTTTTCCGTCAGCAGGCGAAACAATGGCTCCGGGAGTGGTGGGAATGGCGCGTTCCGGATCGCGGAAGAACCAAAGAAAGAAGACCGCCAGCAACAGCGGCACAATCGCAAGCAGGGGCGTGGTCCAGTTACCTACCAGGACCGCCACTGCAACCAGAGCCAGCGCGTAATAGATTCCGTCGCGTACCATGAGGACCTCTCGATTATAGCGAAGCGCGAAGCATGATTGGCTGGGAAAGCCGGACTGGCCCAGTTACTAGACAGGGCCGCCCGATTACTGCTCATCCAGCAGTTTCATGACGGTTTGCTCGAAGTGCTGCCGAACCTCATCGAGCCTGCCTGTGGCCGGTCCGGAGAAGCCTGCATGGATCACACGCACGCGCCCATGACGATCAAGAAAGATCGTGGTGGGATATGCGCCGAAATTTCGTAACTGCGGCAGAGTCCTGGCAATCTCGCCAGAGTCGGTTGTGCCCGCCAAAAGCAGCGGAAAGCCAATCCCATACTTTCGACGGTACACGTCAATCAGGCGCAGGCTGCGCGCACGGTCATCCACGTATTCGTAACTCAGGCCTACGACCTCAAGGCCGCGCTCGTGAAACTTTGCGAAGAGCGACTGCAGAACGGGCGCTTCATCGTGGCAATTCGGACACCAGGTTCCGAAGACATCGAGCAGCACCACTTTCCCGCGAAAGCGCGGATCTTGTTCGGTGACGGTGGCTCCGGAGGAATCAAGACCGTGGAAGCGGAAGGCCTCTGAGGGATTGGCGACGGACGTCATGTGCTCGGCTTCGTCGAAACCACTAGAGCCCGCGGCCGTTCGCGTGGCAACAAAGTTCAACGGGGATCCCGGCGAAACGTGGAAGACACCTTCGATGCGATCCGGCGAAACCATGTGACCGTCAAGGCGGAGCGCGTGAATGCCGTCGAAACGGGAGAGGTGAAGCTCATTGTTTACGAGTGAGCCCGCAAGCAGGCCATAGTCTCCGCTGACGGGAGCGACCGTGCCTTCGACCTGGTCCCCGCGAAGCTTGAAGTGTGCAGGAGCTGAGGCTTCGGCGGCGGCCTTGCCGGATGCGTCCGTGAATGCAAACTGCCACTCAGGTGCGAGGGTGGGAGCCGATAGCGTTTCTCGATACGGAACGGGACGCGCGCTGATGGCGAAATGCGAGATGGAGGAACCCTTCTGGCGCACGTATTCGCCCTCGAGCATCGAGCACTTTTGCGCTGCTGAGACGCAGTGGGCGGTGAGCGTGGCGTCATACTGATCGAGACGGAGAGTGATCTCTCCATCGTGCTGCACCGCAGAGGAGAAGTCGATACGATCGCTGCCGTTGAGCAGCGCGGCGTGCAAGCCGGCGGGTGTGTGCTCAATCAGAAGATCGAAGGGAACCACGTATCTCTCGCTCACTCCGGGGCGCGCTGCCGTGAGTTGAGCCGACCATCGGGATGCAAGATCCACCGGGGAAGCGAGGACAGGCACAGCGGCTGAGGCCGAGATCAGCACAACCGATATCAGCACTGCCGGAAGCGCAAGGACTTTCTGCATCTCCTGATTGGACCACACTTGGGTTGAGGTGGAAAGCCGCGTCAGGTGGCTATGGAAACGATGTGCATGGCGTGGGATGACCAGCAGCGTGGGCGCTGCGGCTGGTCATCCCCTGGCGCAAAACATTTGCTCGCGTCGAGTGAAAGCACTCGAGAGACTAACGTCTCAGGCGAGATGTGTGCGGGCCTGGTAGGTTTCCATTTCATCTTTGAGGCGGAGTTTTAGTTTCTTGAGGCGGACTTCTTCGACTTTTTCGTCTTCCGAGAGGTACTTCTTGTTGGCGAGGGATTCGAGACGCTGAGAGTAACTGGTGTGTTCTTCGGCCAGCTTGCGAAACTCATCGCTGCTGGCCATCAGTTGTTCGCGTACGGGAGCATTCATTTCAGCACCTCCAAGCCTGAAATCAGGTGCTGTAAAAGCTAGCATTGAGGCAGAGGCCTCGCAAGCGAAATCGCAAGCTAATTCAAAGTGTATGCACCATAATTAGTGCATCTTCGGGAGGGTTAAGGTAATAAGCATGTCGGCGCGAGAGTAGCTGAAAGCCGGTGGCCTGATAAAGGCGTATCGCCGCGTCATTGGACTCGCGAACTTCCAGGAAAATCCGCTCTGCCCCTTGCTGGCGCGCTGCGGCCAGCAGGTCATTCAGCAATTCCCTTCCAAGGCCACGGCTGCGGAATTGGGGTAGCACGGCGATGTTCTCCAACTCCCACTCTGGGCCGTTACTTTGGGCTACCAGAAAGCCGCAGGCATGGTTCTCACCTTCACGCACGTCCTCGGCGACCCAGGCAAGGCGTGCGGGAATTTCGGTATGGAAGATATCGAGCCACTGCTGAGTGGTCCAGTGCGCGGAGAAGTCTGCGGACTCGCCTATGGCGGCGAGTTGCGCGAGGTCGGCTTCGGTGGCAGGGCGGATCGGCATTTCAGGCGGGAGTGATGCCGCTTTGGGGCGCGGAAAAGATTTCGGCGTCAGAGCGGCGCAGGTAGTTGGCATCCAGCGTAGCAACGTCAGCACGGATTCCAGCGCAGAACTTGCGGTGCGCAATGCGGGCGTAGGCTTCCGCATTGGGGCGAGGCAGCAAGTGAGATTCGACGCCGACGTCGCGGAGACGCGAGGCAATGGTCTCATCCGGAGTGATCACCTGTTTCGCGTCGGTGGTGGCCAGTGCGGCGGCAAAGCCTTCAAAGCTGGCCAGCGATTCGTGAATCATTTGGGCTTGATCGGCCTGTGAGCGCTGCACGAGATATTCGCCGTAGAAGACTTCGGAGCGCTGGGCGTCGAGGGCGGCTACCACCCGTCCCTCCATGGGACCGGCAATTGCGACGGCCTCCAGCACGGAGACGGCGACCACGGGAGTGGAGAAAGCTTCCGCCAAGCCCTTGACGGTGGCAATAGCCACGCGGAGTCCGGTGAACGAACCCGGGCCGCTGGCGACCGCAATCAAGCCGAGCGAGCTTCGTCCGGCACCTTGGCGCTCGAGCATTCCTGCGATGGATGGGACGAGGAGTTCGGAGTACTGGCCGCCCGCGAGGGGCACGAACTCCAGAGTAAGCAGCGCATCGTCGGTGGCGCGCAGAAGTGCAACGCTGCCGTGCTTGCCCGATGTGTCTATGCCGAGAATGAGCACTACCGCTCCTGCGGGGCGAGTTTGCCGATGATCTCGTCGATCAGCGAGTAGGGATCGCGTTCGTGTCCGGCGACCTGTGCGGCATAGAGCTCTACCTGTTCTTCGGAGAACGCACCCTCGACGATGCGGCGCAGCACCTCGTCGCGCAGCATCTCGCGGAGGCGATTGCGCCAGTTGGCAATGCGGCGCTGGTGGCCGAGTTCGCTGGTGGCGAGAAAGGTCTCGTACTCATCGATGGCGGCGGCCAGTTCGGCGACTCCGGCTCCGGTGCTGGCTACGGTCTTCAGAACTGGGGGCACCCAGTTGTCATGGCGCATGGAGAGCGACTGCATGGCCTTGATCTCACGCTCGACGCGCTCGGCACCCTCGCGATCCGCCTTGTTGATGACGAAGATGTCGGCGATCTCCATGATGCCGGCCTTGATGGACTGCACGTCGTCTCCCATGCCGGGGACCAGAATGACGATGGTGATGTCGGCAAGGCGAACGATGTCTACCTCATCCTGCCCGACGCCGACGGTCTCAATGAGCACAAGGTCGCGTCCGGCAGCATCGAGCACGGTGGCTACATCGGCAGTGGTGCTGGAGAGGCCTCCGAGCGCGCCGCGAGTGGCCATGCTGCGGATGAAGGTGCCGTTGTCTCCAGTGTGCGACTGCATGCGGATGCGGTCGCCGAGGATGGCGCCGCCGGTGAAGGGCGACGTGGGATCGATGGCAATGATGCCAACGGTCTGCTGACGCTTGCGATACTGCGCGGCCAAGGCGTCGACCAGCGTGCTCTTGCCTGCTCCGGGCGAACCGGTGAGACCGACGACGCGGGCACGGCCCGAGTGGGCGAAGAGCGCCTTCAATAACTGAGGAGCGTCGGTGGTGCGGTTTTCCACCGCGGTGATGGCGCGGGACAACGCGCGAATGTTGCCGCTACGGATCTGTTCAGCCCAAGCAGAGATAGAAGAGGTCACTGGATAAGTTCTCGCAAGCTAGTTTAGCAAAGCGAGAGCTCACGCTCGACAGATCGGACGGATCGACCTCTCTGACCCAAAAGCGTAGGGGTCCTTTGCTCCGCTCAGATGACATCTCATCGGAGCTGGTTACTCCTGCAGAAGCTGGCGGGCAATGACCATGCGCTGGATCTCGCTGGTGCCTTCGCCGATGGTGCAGAGTTTGACGTCGCGATAGAACTTCTCTGCCGGGTAATCCTTGATGAAGCCGTAGCCGCCGTGAATCTGGAGCGCCTCATTGGCGGCGCGGACGGCCACCTCAGAGGTGTAAAGCTTGGCCATGGAGGATTCCAGGGTGGTCTTGCGGTGATGGTCCTTGAGCCACGCCGCGCGCATGGTGAGCAAGCGGGCCGCGTCAATCTCGGTGGCCATGTCGGCGAGCTTCCACTGGATGGCCTGGAATTCACTGATGGGCTGGCCGAACTGCTTGCGCTGGCGGCTGTAGCGGAGAGCGCACTGATAGGCTCCGGTGGCCATGCCAAGGCCGAGCGCGGCGATGGAGATGCGTCCGCCGTCGAGCACGCGCATGGCGTCAATGAAGCCTTCGCCCTCGCGGCCGAGGAGGTTCTCGGCGGGGATTTCACAGTCCTCAAAGATCAGCTCGGAGGTATCAGAAGCGCGGAGTCCGAGCTTGTTCTCCTTCTTGCCATGGCGGAAGCCGGGAGTGCCGCGCTCGACGATGAAGGCGGAGAGTCCGCGGGTGCCGACGGACCTGTCGGTGACGGCCACGACGACGACGACATTGGCATAAGCACCGTTGGTGATGAACGTCTTGGTGCCGTTGAGCACCCAGCGATCGCCTTTGCGCGTGGCGGTGCAGCGCGCTCCGGCCGCATCAGAACCGCTGTTGGGCTCGGTGAGCGCCCATGCGCCGATGTGCTCGCCGCGAGCGAGGCGCGGCAGGTAGCGCTGCTTCTGGTCGACGGATCCGGCAAGGAAGATGTGATTGGTGCAGAGCGAAGTGTGCGCAGCGACGATGATGCCGACGGAGCCGTCTACGCGGGAGAGTTCTTCAATGGCGATGACATACTCGACGTAACCAAAGCCTGAGCCGCCGAATTCGTCGGGAAAGATGCAGCCCATGAGGCCGAGCTTGCCGAGCTGCTTGATGGTTTCCATGGGAAAGTGCGAGGCTTCGTCCCACTCCATCACGTGAGGCGCTATTTCACGGGAGGCAAAGTCACGCACTGTGCTCTGCAAATGTAATTGTTCGTCAGTCAGTTGGAAGTCCACAGGCGCTCCGCTTCAATTCGGGTTTCAGAGTTGTGAGATGCAGGCAAGCGGGAAAGCGGCGATTAAGACATTAGAAAAACTGATGAGTGGATCAGCGGATGCCGGGTACCCCTCCCCCCCTATATTTTCCGCTAAAAATTTGAAAACAGGAAAGTTATGGGGAGGTTAGCCACTTTGACCCTTACTTTCAGGATAGCAAGTTGGGGAGGTAATCCCCTCATCTGGAGTGGAACTCTATGCTGTTTGCAATGAGCCGGTTGGGAGAGGCGCGGACGAAGATTTGCTTGACATGGTGCGAGGCGGGGCGGGTCTCATCTAAATCTGGACATATCCCCCAGAGTTGGAACAGCGCCAACTCCGGGCCACACGGCCACCCGTCTTGCGAGCGTGATGGCAGAAATACCTTTGGAGCGCCTCTGGAGATTTGAGCCTTGCGGGGGTCCTTCGCTGCGCTCAGAATGACCCTTCAAAAAATGCTGCCCATTTGACAACACTGCCGCGTAAGAACACCGCCGCGTGGAAGTCAGGCGGTGAGGTGAGTGCCGGAGCAACTGCCCCACTCAACGAAAAGAGCGTTGAATGGGCCACCCCGTCCGACGCACTGAATGAGGCGCGGGCCACATGAGGCCCGCGGAGAGTCAGCGGGAAGGCGAGAGCGGTCTCCCAAGTGGCATATCGCCACGCACAATGCGCGGCTGCCGGACCGGGTACACCTTCCGCGATTCTGGTCTAGAAGTCGTCAAAAGCGAGAGGAAGCGGCTGGCCGTCTTCGTCGTACTGAATGACCGTCTCACTGGGGGACTTGGCTGGTTCGAGCTGTTTCTGCTGTTTGCGCTGTTCCATTTTCTGGGTTTTGTCGGCCCGCTTTTCCTGGCGAGCACGCTCCTTTGAGCGCTTGGTGAAAGTCGTTCTTGCGTTTCCTGCCATTCAGACTCCAGTCTGTCTATTCCGTGTATTTAAGTGCGGCCGATCGAATCAGTGGAACAACATCGTTTCTCTGATTATATTCCTGCATTCATCCGGCGTGAATCGCGGCAGAGTTCATGGCGGCGAGAGATTTCCACGTTCACGTGTTTGAGGTTCTCAACATGCCAAAACAAAGGGCAGCCGTCAGGCTACCCCTCCGCAAAACCGTTCAATAGCCGGTCTTAAAGAATGGTTACGTTCTCTGCTTGCAAACCCTTGGGACCCTTGACGACGCTGAACTGCACAGCCTGGCCTTCGGGAAGGCTCTTGAAGCCGCTCGCCTGAATCGCCGAAAAATGCACGAAAACATCTTCGCCAGTCTGGCGAGTGATGAATCCAAATCCCTTTGCGTCGTTAAACCACTTTACTGTTCCTTGTTCCATGATGATACGTATTCCTTTGTGAATTGAAATCTGGCTGAGTGAGTCGGAGGGATTTGTAAGGAGATACGTAATCCGAAGGCGCTTGGTTGTTCGCTCTCAGTGCGCTTCTACCGCTGCATCCATCCAATTCAGATGCTGGAACAGCGTAACAGCTTGCGCAAGCTATGTATATGGCCAAGCGCACAATCTTTTATTCGGGGGCCTCAGCGGCATCCTGTAGCGGCGTACCGCCATGGCGGGATTAGCGGCGGGCGTTGCGCTTCTTGTCGGCGCGCGGCCAGTACTGGAATTCGTCGGCGTACAACTCAGCGGTGAGATCGGAAACGCGCAATTGCATGCGCTCCTGCGCATGAGCGATGGCGCGATTGTAGATGGCAGGGCCGATGTCTTCCAGAATGAAGTTGAGCAGCAAGCCTGCAGGAAGATCGCCGAGAGGCTCGGGCATGTTTTCTTCGAAGTAGCGTTTCAGGGAAGCAATGGCATCGGCACGCGCATGCTTGGAAAGCTCGATGGTGGACATGGATAGAGCTTCGTTGAGAAGAGAGGGAGGAGTCAACCTCGCTAGCCGCGCTGGAGGTCGGTGTCAGGAGCGGGGTGACCAAGGAGACGCAGCATAGCAACGAGCTGGCCCTTGTGGTGAAAGCCGTGGGTGATGACGTGGAGAAGGATGAAGGCAGGACTGCGCGGCGGCCCCATCCAGCGCTCGGGGAATCGCTCCAAGGGGGCGTAGAGCTTTTGTTCGGGCATGGAATCCAGATAGGCGATGGTGGCGGACTTCACCTCCTGCTGGAGCTGGCGAATGGCCTCGACGGTGGTGAGGGCTTCGACATCAGGCTTCAGGAAGTGCTGGAGTTGGAGGCCACTGACCCATCCGCGCTCAGCCGAGAGGATGTGAACGATCTGGTCGCGCACGGTGGGCTTGGCGAAGCCTTCGAGCGGCTTCGTCCATAGCTCGGGCGGGACGGTGGCGAGGTGGTCAAAGACAACGCCGAGGGAGTCGTGAAGACAGGCGTGCAGGCCGGGAAGGACGGTACCGGGTGAGGTGATGCCAGAGCCGATGTCAGCAGGAGAGCCAGCGGGGGAAACCGCAGGCGCGGAGGCGGGTAACGCTTCGCTGCCGGCCGCAGGCGCAGAGGCGGGTAACGCTTCGCTGCCGGCCGCAGGCGCGTGGGCGGGTAACGCTTCGCTGCCGGCCGCAGGCGCAGAGGCGGGTAACGCTTCGCTGCCGGCCGCAGGCGCGTGGGCGGCCGCAGGCGCGGAGGCGAGGGCTTCGGCTTCTTGGATGACGCGGGCGAAGAGGTGGGCGATTCCCTTCTCCAGCGCGGGCTTGATGCGGTCGCCGAAGAAGAGAAGAGGGGCGCCGGTGAACTCCTGCAGGGTGCGCAGTTCGGTGGATTGCTGCTCGGGCATCCAGCGAAAAATGTAGTGCTGATCGCCGGTGACGCCAGAGCCTTGTCCGCGAAAGTGCACGTAAAACGGAGGCGTGGCATCGAGGATCTCAGGCGTGAGCGTGAAGGGCATGGGCTTGAGCATCTGAATGCTGAACTTTGCGCCCTTGGTCCACGGCTCGCCGCTGACCCAATGCACGTCGCGGATGGCGTCGGGATCCCAGCGCGACCAGAGCTCAATGTTTTCGAAGACCTGCCAGACGTGCTCCGGCGTGCATTTTGCGACAGCTGCGTATTCGATGCTGAGCGACATAAGCTTCCTTGGATGCGAAGGTTGAAGACTCGCGGTCGGGTACGCGGCAAATGCCTCCGCTCCGGCCGCAGGCGCTAGGCGCAGATGGCGCGCAGGATGGCAAGCGCCTGCTCACACTGTGCGGGCGAGACGTTGAGATGCGTGACAAAACGGATGAGCTGCGGATTCACGGTTCCGGCGAGCACGCCCGCGGACTTTAGCGCGGAGGCAACCTCGGCAGAGGACTTGCCGGTTCCGCTGACATCGCAGATAACGATGTTGGTTTCGACGGTGGCGAGATCGATGGTGATGCCGGGAATCTGGGCGAGGCCGTTGGCAAGCTGACGGGCGGTGGCGTGATCCTCATGCAGGCGCTTGGGACCTTCTTCGAGGGCGATGAGTCCGGCGGCGGCGAGAATGCCGGCCTGGCGCATGCCTCCGCCGAGAGCTTTGCGAACGGCGCGCGCGGAGGAGATGAAATCTTTGCTACCGACGAGCATGGAGCCAACGGGAGCGCCGAGTCCCTTGGAGAGACAGAACATGACGGAGTCGAAGCCGCGAGTCAGCTCGGCAACAGGTTTGTTGAGGAAGGTGGCGGCGTTGAAGACGCGGGCTCCGTCGAGGTGCACAGGCAGGTGGCGCTCATGGGCGCGGGCGCAGATGTCATCCATGACGGCCACGGGAGTGACGGTGCCTCCGGCCATGTTGTGGGTGTTCTCCATGGAGATGAGTCCGGTTTGCGCCATGTAATACGTGGATGGCGCGATTTTGGCGGCAACGAGATCCCAGGAAAGAATGCCCTGCGCGGCGGCAATGGGACGGACGATGCATCCGCTGAACCAGCTCAGCATGGCCATCTCATAGTTGAAGATGTGTCCGCGCTCTTCGCAGATGATCTCCTGCCCGGGGCGGGTGTGTAGCTTGATGGCGATCTGGTTGCCCATGGTTCCGGAGGGAACAAAGATGGCGGCTTCGCGTCCGAAGATTTCGGCGGCGCGAGCTTCAAGGCGATTGATGGTGGGGTCTTCGGAATAAACGTCATCGCCAACTTCGGCGGAGGACATGGCGCGACGCATGGCGTCGCTGGGGAGAGTTACGGTGTCGCTGCGAAGGTCAATCAGGGGAGTGCTCATGATGGCTTGTGCTCCGATGCGAGGGTGAAAACTCCAGTGTAAACGCTAGAGCGTTCGATCGACGATTGCAGGATCGATTGGAGGGCATCTACGATTGCGGGATTTTCGATTGACGGTTTGAAGGCAGGGGCAAATGCAAGATCAAAATCGCTGATGGGGATGGCTCACTGGCTCCCACCTTAGCCGCGCAAAGAACGCGCGCCGAAGGTGGGGCACCCGCCGGTGTTGGTGCGCTAGTCGCGGAGAAAGGCGGCAAAGACTTCATTGGAGAGCAGGCGGCCTTGCGGAGTGAGGCGCAGCCATCCGTCTTCGATTGTTAGCAGTTCGCGCTGGACGAGATCGGTGATGGCCTCTCGATATTGATCTACGGCGGCAATGCCAAACTCTTCCTTGATGGCCAGCAGCTCGAGGCCCTGGGTCATGCGGAGGCCGAGGAAGTAAGTTTCCTCGATGGCTTGCTGGGTGGTGATGATGGTGCGCTCGGGAGGGGCTCCGGCGATGAATGAATCAAGGGTGTCGGGATAGGCGATGCGCACGGCGCGATGAGGCTGGCCGAGAACGGGGGCGAGGAGCATGGAGTGGGCATCGACTCCGAAGCCGAAGTAAGGGAGGCGCTGCCAATAGCGCAGATTGTGGCGCGATTGGTGGCCGGGGTGGGCGAAGTTGGAGATTTCGTACTGCTGAATTCCCGCGTCATTGAGGCGCTGGCAGGCGCGCTCGTAGAGAGTGACGGTCAGATCCTCGTTGGGCACGTGATGGGCGTGGTAGCGGGTGCCTCCGGCGATGAGTTCGCGGCCAAGGCGCGAGTCGTCGTCAATCTCAAGCATGTAGACGCTGACGTGAGGGACGTCGAGGGCAAGGGCCTCCGTGAGCGATTCGTCCCAACTCTCGACTGTCTGGTAGGGCAGACCGGCGATGAGGTCCGCGCTGATCTCGCTGATTCCTGACTCGCGCAGGCGGGCGATGTCACGGAGGGTGATTTCGCGGGTGTGGAGGCGGCCTACGGAGCGGGATTCCTGATCGACGAAGGACTGCACTCCGAGGGAGACGCGATTGACTCCAGCGCGGTGCAGGACGGTGAGAATTTCATCGGAGAGCGTACCGGGCGCGACCTCGACTGTGAACTCGACTTGCGGCGAGAGGGTGAAGGTGTGGCGCACGGCAGTGAAGAGGCGATCGAGTTGATCAGGGGCGAGAACGCTGGGCGTGCCTCCGCCGAGATAGACGGAGTTGAGAACTTGATCGAAGTCGGTGCCTGCGTCGCGGGCGAGCGTTGGGGCGGAGGCGATGTCCTGCTCAAGGTGCGCGATGTAGCGGTCGAAGAGCTCGCGGGAGAAGACTCCTGAGGCGAAGTTGCAGAACGAGCACTTGGTGCGGCAGAAGGGCACGGAAAGATAGAGCGCGGAATGGGCGGCGGCGTTCATGGGCGAACCTCAGTGTAACCCCGCGCTTTAATTCTTGAGATGAGGTGTCCTGCCTCCCACCTTAGCCGCGCGAAAAGACGCGCGTCGAAGGTGGGGCACCTGACTTCGACACCCAGAGTTGGGACTGCACCAACTCTGGGCCACCCGCCATGAACCGCTATTGAGAGAACTACTCGTGAATGGTGGTTGCGGAGGGCGTGTGCTTCACCTTGACAATGAAGAGAGCGAAGATGGGCATAACGAAGCAGAGGGTTCCGAGAAGCCAGAAGGCATCGAGGTAGGCCATGGCTCCGGCTTGCTGGAGGACAGAGCGGTAGAGCATGCGGGCGGCGCGAGCTGTGGGCAGGGCGAGGCCGTCGGCATGCTGTGCCAGGTATTGAGCGGATTGCATCTGCCGAACACGAACGTGTCCGGCGGAGAGGTGGTCACTGATGCGAGCCTGGTGGAATTGCGCGCGGCGTGCGAGGACGGTGGTGACGGCGGCAATGCCGAAGCTGGAGCCGAGGTTCCGCATGAGGTTGTAGAGCGACGAAGCAGCGTTGTTCTTGCCCGGCGGCACGCGAGAGAAACAGGTGGTGCTGATGGGCGTGAAGAGCGACGCCAAGCCGACAGAGGACATCATGCGGACGAGGGTGAAGGTGGCGTAGTCGGTTTGAAGCTGGAGGCGGGAAGTGAGCCAGAGCGAGCTACCCAGAACGATGAATCCGAAGATGATCATGGGACGCGCGCCGATGCGTCCGAGAAGGAGTCCGGCCATGGGCATGGCGAAGATGAGGACCACTCCGGCGGGAGAGAGCACCATTCCGGCACGAGTGGCGGAGTAGCCCAATAGCGTTTGCAGAAATTGCGGAAGCAGGACGGTGCTTCCGGCGAGCACGAAGCCGAGGCTGAAGATGAGGATGTGCGAGAGCGAGAAATTACGCTCGCGGTAGAGGCGGAGATCGACCACCGGACTCTTGATGATGAGTTCGCGGATGATGACCGCTACGAGGCAGACGGCGGCGATGGCGACGAGGAGTTGAATGCGTCCTGAGCCGAACCAGTCATCCTCCTGACCTTTGTCGAGCACAAATTCAAGGGAGCCGAGGCCGAGAGCAAGGAGGCCCATGCCGGTCCAATCCATGGAGAGGAGATTGGCTCGGGTGAGCGGCTTTCCGGCCAGGGCGGGGGGATTGTGAATGAGTCGCGAAACCAGCAGCAGGGAGAGAATGCCGACGGGAACGTTGATGTAAAAGAGCCAGCGCCAACTGTAGCTGTCAGTGATCCAGCCGCCGAGGGTGGGCCCAATGGCGGGAGCAAAGACCACGGCCATTCCATAGATGGAGAACGCCATGCCGCGCTGACTGGGCGGGAAGGTGTCGGCCAGAATGGCTTGCGCCGAGGGCTGAAGGCCTCCGCCACCGAGACCTTGCAGGATTCGGAAGAAGACGAGCAGAGGCAGGCTAGGAGCGATGCCGCAGAGCAACGAGCTGGCGGTGAAGATGACGACGCAGGTCATGTAGAAACGCTTGCGTCCGAAGAGTTCGGTCAGCCATCCGCTGAGTGGAAGAATGATGGCGTTGGCGATGAGGTAGGAGGTGAGGACCCAGGTGCTCTCATCAACGCTGGCGGAAAGCGATCCGGCGATGTGGGGCAGCGCGACGTTGGCAATGCTGGTATCGAGCACCTCCATGAAGGTGGCCAGCATGACGGTCATGGCGATGAGCCACGGATTGACGTGGGGGATGTCATGCGCTCCGGAGAGCGTGGCGGAGGAATGCACAGACACTACTCGAAGACCTCCGTGGCGGTTGCGATGAGGCTGGAGAGGAACTCCTCGCGTGAGACGGCCAGCTTTTGACCGGAGATGAGCATCACGATGCCGCCGTGCATGCAGGCGAGAAGCGTGAGGGAGTATGCGTCAGGATTGAGCGAGAGCTTGCGGATGGCGATGCACTCGGCCACCAGGGTGCGAAAGTGCTCGCGCAGACAGCGGCGGGAAGGGATGTCCACTCCGGCGAGAGGAGCGTCGATGAACGTGAGGCGATAGTGGCTGGGGTGCGCGGCACAGAATCGGATGAAGATGGCCATGCGAGCGCGGAGCTGCTCGACCAGTGGAAGCGTGGGGCTGGGCCGCTCCAGGTTGCGCAGCATATGCGCAAAGGACTCGTCACAGATGGAGAGAAGAAGATCCTGCTTGCTGGCGAAGTGGCGATAGACGGCCATGGGCGAGCAACCTGCCTCCTGGCCGATGCGGCGCATGGAGACGCTCTGGTAGCCCTCCGAGGTGAAGAGCTTGCGGGCGTGCTCAAGAATGGTGGCACGAAGATTGCCGGAGGCTGCGGTGGTGGTCATTACGCTTACAGTGTACACAAATGTTTACGGCGTAAGCAACATGAAACGAGACGGGCGGGAGTTGCTGAAGTGAATTTTAGAAAGCTGAAGCGTAACGACGCCCCCTTCCATCTAAAATGAACAGAGATGGCCTCTGAGGAAGAAGTACTAGGAAAAGCATACGATAGCCGGATTGTTCGCCGGTTGCTCAGCTACCTGAGCCCCTACACGCTGCAGGTAGGGCTGGCGATGGTGGCCATTGTGTTGAAGGCCGGAGCTGATGTGCTGGGCCCGTACCTGACGATGACAGCCATCGACAAGTACATGACGGCGAACCCCGGTGCGAGCCATTCATTTCTGAGCCGCCTCCTCAGTCCTGAGCCGCTGGTTGGCATTGCGCAGGTGAGCGCGCTGTTTCTGGGCGTGCTGCTGCTGGGCTTCCTCTTCGAATTCACCCAGACCTACATGATGCAGTGGACCGGACAGAAGGTAATGTTCGATCTGCGCAGCCAGCTCTACAGGCATTTGCAGCGGATGGACATTGCGTTCTTTGACCGGAATCCCGTGGGACGGTTGGTGACGCGGGTTACGACGGACGTAGACGCGCTGAACGAGATGTTCACGTCAGGCGTGGTGTCAATTGTAGAAGACATCTTTGTGCTGGCGGCGATTCTGGCGATCATGCTGACGAAGAACTGGCGGCTGGCGCTGATCGCGTTCGCAGTGATGCCGCTAATCATTTTTGTTACGCAGGTGTTCCGCAAAGCGGTGCGCGACAGCTACCGGCGAATTCGCGTGGCGATTGCACGGATCAATTCATTTCTGCAGGAGCACGTCAGCGGCATTATTGTGCTGCAGCTCTTTAATCGCGAGAGCAAGTCATACAAAGAATTTGAGGCCGTGAACGCGCAGCATATGGAAGCGTTCAAGGACGCCATCCTGGCCTATGCGCTTTACTACCCGGTGGTGGAAGGGCTGTCATCGGTGGCGATTGCCTGCGTGCTCTGGTATGGCGGGCACATGGTGCTGGGGCATGTCACCGTGCTGGGACAACTGACCACGCTGGGCACGCTGGTGGCCTTCATGCAGTACGCGCAGAGGTTCTTCCGTCCGATTCAGGACTTGAGCGAGAAGTTCAACATTCTGCAATCGGCGATGGCGGCGGCGGAGAGGGTTTTCAAACTGCTGGATACCGAGCCGAAGATTCAGTCACCAAAGGTGGAGAAGGTTCCGGCGGGGCCAGGGCGGATTGAGTTTGATGACGTGTGGTTCGCATACCGGCATATTCCGGTGGAGAAAGATGGAAAGGTAACGCCCGGTAACGAGTGGGACTGGGTGCTGCGGGGAGTGTCATTTGCCATCGAGCCGGGAGAGACGGTAGCGATTGTGGGGCACACGGGCGCGGGAAAGACGACGCTGATCTCGCTGCTACTGCGCTTTTACGATGTGCAGCAGGGAGCGGTGCGGATTGACGGCGTGGACGTGCGCGAGATGAATCTGCAGGAACTGCGGCGGCGCTGTGGAGTGGTGCTGCAGGACCCTTTCCTGTTCAGCGGCACGGTGGCCAACAACATTCAGCTGGGCTCGGCACATGTGACGCGCGAGGCCGTAGAGAAGGCTGCGGAAGAAGTGAACGCGGCGGACTTTATACGGTCGCTGCCGGAGGGATTTGACTCGCTGCTACAGGAGCGCGGCAACACGCTGTCGACGGGACAGAAGCAGCTTGTGTCATTCGCTCGGGCGCTGGCGCACGATCCACGAATCCTGATTCTGGATGAAGCGACCTCGTCGGTGGACACGGAGACGGAGTTCCGCGTGCGGGACGCGCTGACACGGCTGGTAGAGGGCAGGACGTCTCTGATTATTGCGCACCGGCTTTCGACGATTCAGCGAGCAGACAAAATCATCGTGATGCACAAGGGCAAGGTTCGCGAGGCAGGCACGCATCAGCAACTGCTGGCGTCCAAGGGCGTGTACTGGAAGCTGTATCAGTTGCAGTACAAGGACCAGGAACTGGGCGCTCCGGTGGCGATTGCGCAGGCGTCGCCTCAGCCGGAAGCGCAGGCGGACTGAGTGGATTGACGGTTTTCGATCGAGTCAGTGACGAGTGAGAGGCAACAGCCCCAGAGTTGGGACTGCGCCAACTCTGGGCCACCCAGGAATCGATGCCTGCTATTCTGACGGCGCACATGTCTACCGAGAAAAATATCGAGCCTCATGCACTGCGCGTGCTGATCTCCGCCGGAGAAGCTTCCGGCGAGATGTATGGCGCGGAGTTGCTGGCCGAACTGCGGAAGCTGCACGGCGGCGCGGTCGATGCTTTCGGCATGGGCGGCGAGCGCATGAAAGAGGCCGGCTGCGAGCTGGTGGTGCAGGCTCGCGACGTGGCTGTGGTTGGACTGTTTGAAGTGCTCAGCCATCTACCAGGAATCTACCGTCAGTTTCAAAAACTACTGGCCGAGGTGGACCGACGAAAGCCGGATGTGGCCGTGCTGATCGACTTTCCGGACTGGAATTTCAGGCTGGCGCGACAGTTGCGCAAAAGAGGGATTCCGGTGGTGTACTACGTGAGTCCGCAGCTCTGGGCATGGCGCAAATCAAGGCTGAAGCTGGTGCAGCGCGATGTGGCGGAGATGCTGGTGATCTTCCCTTTCGAGCGCGAATTCTATGCGAAGCACGGCGTGCAGGTGGAGTTTGTTGGGCATCCATTGAGCGAGCGGAAGCTGCCGGCGATCAGTCGCGAGGAGTTTGCAAAGCGGTGGGCGCTGGATGCATCCAAGACTTGGATTGCGCTGTTGCCGGGAAGCCGCCGCAAAGAATTGCGGCTGAACCTGCCAGCGATGCTGGGAGCGGCCGAGCGGCTGGGAAAAGGCTTTGAGTTCGTGATGCCGGTGGCGAGCACGCTTGAGTACGATTGGGTGCGCGAACAGGTTGAGCTGTGTACCAGAAGCCTCGCCGTCAGACTCACAAATGACCCGCGAGCCAGCTTGCTGCATTCGAGGGTGGGCGTGGTGGCCAGCGGTACGGCCACGGTAGAGGCGGCACTGATCGGCACACCGTTTGTGATGGTGTATCGCGTGGCCGGGCTGACCTGGGCCGTGGGACGGCACCTGGTGAAGCTGCCGCACTACGGCATGGTGAACCTGGTAGCCGGGCGCGAAGTGGTGCCGGAACTGATCCAGGAGAGGTTCACACCGGAGAGCGTGGAGGCCGGAGCGCGACGGTTGCTGGAGGACGGAGTGGCACGGCAGACCATGATCGCGGCGCTGGATGAAGTGCGCGAAAAGCTGCACGGCGAGCTTCGAAATGCTCCTCAGCCGGGACCGGAGCCCGACACAGCGGCGGGCAGGGCGGCCCGTGCGGTATTGCGCGTTGCGGAAATGACCTCGCACGAGAGAGAATAAGCCCGCAATGTAAGAAGCTGTCCAGCATCTTCTGTACGATTTCCTACATCAACTAGACTTGTGCAACTCGGCAGGAGCAAACCTCAAATGCAATTTGCAGGACGGAGCACGAGACAAGCCGTTCTCACATCGTTAGTAATGCTGGCTGGACTGCTGCTGCCTGTAACTGCAGGAGCCGCAGAGAAGCCGCGCATCCAGGCCGAAGATTACACAATTGACGCCAAGGTTTCGCCGCAGACACATAAGCTGACGGCTCGGGCGGTAGTCAAGTTTGTGGCGCTGGACGACATCAGCATTGCGACCTTTGAGCTGCACAACGCGCTTCGGGTTACGCAAGTGACAGACGCGCAGGGGAATGTGCTTCAGACGGAGCGCGTGTCGCAGGATTCCAGTGTGAGGGTTCCGCTGCCGAATGGGATGACGAAGGGGCAGGAAGCCACCCTGACGTTCGACTACGAGGGCATTGTGACCTCGGCGGACGATAGCCCGGTTCCGGGCCTCAGGCTGGCGTATGTCGGCGATCCGATCACGTACCTGCTGTACTCCGGGCGATGGTTCCCGGTGACGAACTTCGGGATCGACCGATTTACGGCGAGGTTGAATATCAGCGCTCCGGCAGGTTACACGGTGATTGCCAGCGGAGCAGGCACCGCCGGACAAGGCGACGCCAGCGCACGGCCGATCGATAAGAAGTCCGCGGAAGAGGCGGAGGGTTCGAAGTTGCGCGTCCGCTCCAAGGCTGGAGCGAAGGCTAAGCAGGCTCCGAGCACGCGGGCCAACGTAACCTCCGACCCGAACGGCAGCACATTCCACTTCAACTGGACGAAGCCCAGCTTCCCCGGGACAGTGGTGGTGGGCCAATTTGTGGACACGCCGGTCAGCGAAGCAGGTATGACCGTGCATGTGTACTTTCTGCAGGACAAGGCGGCGTTGGCGCAGCAGTATGGCGAGACGGCGGCGAAAGAGCTTGGCTTCTTCATCACCGTTTATGGGGTGCCGATCAGCTCAGAGCTGAAGCTGGTGGAGTTGCCGGATGATTCGGTGCCGACGACATGGGCTCCGGAGCTAGCGGGCATTGCGGCACGCAACATCAACGCCAAGGTGAACTACCGATTGCTGGCAAACGCCATCGCGCATCAGTGGTTCGGGACGATTGTGAGTCCGGCGACACGGAACGACTGGTGGATCCAAGACGGCGGCGCGCGTTACAGCGAGAGCCGGTACATTGAGTATGCGGCTGGCGCGGCGGGAGCGCAGGAGGCGGTGAAGGATATGGCCGTGGGCGCCCTGGCCTATGAGACCGTGCCGCTCAGCCAGATTGGAACGCTGGACACATTCGACCCGGTCTTCCAATCGATGGCGAACGACAAGGGAGGCATGGTGTACCACATGCTTCGCTGGGTAATGGGCGACCAGCGCTTTGACAAGACGATGCGCACGCTGTTCCAGACGTACTCGGGCAAACCGATAGGCCTGAAGGACCTGCAGAAGGTAGCCGAAGAGGTGCAGGGCGAGCAGTTGACCTGGTTCTTCTCGCAATGGCTGGACTCGACGGGCGCGCCGGAGTTCAAGAACAAGTACACGGTGTTCCGCATCAAGAAAGGCTTCCGCGTGGTGGGCCAGGTGCAGCAGGACCTCGACCTCTTCCGGATGCCGGTGCAGTTGAAGATCGACACGGACGGCAAGACCGAAGACAAGACGATTGATGTGGTGGGAACCGACTCCAGCTACACGATTGAGACCTTTGGCAAGCCCCGGCGCATCACCATCGACCCGAATAACTGGGTGCTGAAGAATTCGGGAGACTTGAAGCTGCGCACGGCGATCATGCGCGGACAGCAGATGGTACAGCAGGGAAATCTGGCGGAGTCGCTGAAGGAATTCCAAAAAGCGATTGAACAGAACAAGAACAGCTCACTGGCTCACTATCGTATTGCCGAGGTTTTCTTCCTGCAGAAGAACTATCAAGCTGCGGCCAACGCCTATCGCGATTCGCTGAACGGCGATGGCGAACCGAAATGGACCGAGGTTTGGAGCCACATCCAGTTGGGCAAGATCTTCGATATCACGGGACAGCGGGAACGCGCGCTGGGAGAATATCGGCAGGCGCTGCAGACCAATGACAACACGCAAGGCGCACTGGACGAGGCCAGACACTACCTGACAGGACCGTTCCAGCGCTCGGACGGGAACTAATCTGAAGGTTGACGATTTTCGATTGGGTCATTGACGATTGCGAAATCAACGTCAAGTACCCCACTCAACGAAAAGAACGTTGAATGGGCCACCCGCGAAAACTGCATTGTGCTTGAACCACCTGAGTCAAGAATGAAGAAGGCCGCCCCGGAAAAGGGCGGCCCTTTTCTTGTGAGGCTTAAGCCGAGGTGACGGACTGGCCGTCGCGCGTGACGGTATAGCTGGAAGCCATGCGCTCGGCAAGCCGTTTGGCCGTGGCGAGTGCAGTTTCACTGGTGAAGGTGGAGCAGTGGATCTCGGCGCGGTCTCCGGTGAAGTACATGCCAACGATGGACTCGGCCTTGGCAGAGGTGTCAGAAAGATCGAGGGCGTGACAGTTGCTGACGATGACGGTGTCAGGCAGGCAGATACGGTCGAGCAGGCAGAACATCTCCAGCTTGGATTCGTATTCGTCCGGACCTGTCTCCATAACGATGCGCGCCTGTCGGGCGGCGTCTTCAATGCTGGTGGCGCAGTCGATGCGGGAGAATGCCTCATCGGCATGGGCCTGATCGAGATCACCGGAGGCGACCGCATCGTCGAGAGTCTGACGAATCTCCTGACGCGCAAAGGTCAGAGAGGTCGGAATCAGGTCCTCGAGAATGACACGATACCCGGCCACGGCAGCACGGCGGGCCAACTCCCGCCCGACCTTGCCTGCGCCGATGACTGCGATCATGCCTGCCTCCGCAGCCGGCATTTACTTATCCAGCTCGTCGACCATCTTGGTGAAATTGGGGTCTGAGTTGCGCATGTACTCGGCGAGCTTCTTGCGCTCCTCCGCCGACATGAATCCGCTGCCAACAACAATGCGACGGAGCGTGGTGGCGATGTCATCTACGTAGTTCATCATTCGAATCAATTCACCGCTTGAAGCCATGATGCCTCCTAAAAAACTTGCATGCGCCTGAATTCCAGAATAGAGCGCAACACAGTGTATTGTCTGCGTTCGCGACGGGTTCGTCAAAGCGGTCCCGGAACACCGACCCGCGCCACCGCATCCAACCTTTTGTGATGCACGATAGTGGCACATCGAACGGACTTAGATCACGAACAGAGACTCCTCCGGTTCCCGGGACGGCGAGCGAAGCACTGGAATTTGTCCAGCAATTGGAGGAGACCCAGCGCAGGATTCGTCCGGGCTCTGCCTATCGCGTGCAGTTCAACCAGGGCTTTCGCTTTGTGGATGGACTGCGATTGCTGCCTTACCTGCAACGGTTGGGGATCACCACGCTCTACTCTTCGCCCATTCTGGCTGCGCAGGCCGGCAGCGTGCACGGCTATGACATTACGGACCACAACCGCATTAATCCTGAGATTGGCAGCGAAGAAGAGTTGCAGAGCCTGCTGGGCGAGTTGAAGCGCCGGGGAATGGGCCTGCTGTTGGATGTGGTGCCCAATCACATGGGCGTGGGATATGGCACAAATCTGTGGTGGCGTGATGTGCTGGAAAATGGCCGCGCATCGGAGTATGCGAACTACTTTGACATTGACTGGAATCCGCTGAAGGCTGACCTGCGCAACAAAGTGCTGCTGCCGATTCTTGGCAATCAATATGGCGAAGAGTTGGAAGTGGGACACATTGTGCTGGTCTATGGCGAGGGCGGCTTCCGTGTGGAGTACTTCGACAAGGTGCTGCCGGTGGACCCGCAGACGATTCCGCTGATCTTCCGTCCGCTGAGTGAGTTGAGACAGCCAAGCGATGCGGCACGGGAGCTGCTCTCATTGCTGGCGGCGCTGTCTGAGTTGCCGCCGCACACCTCTAGCGCACCGGAGCATGTCACGCGCCGGCAGCGCGAAGTTCCCTTCCTGCTGCGCCGGTTTGTGGAACTGGTGGAGCGGTCCGATGAGGTACGCGAATATGTGCGTGCCGCAGTGGAGCGGCTCAATGGAGCGAAGGGCGAGGCGCGCAGCTTTGATGCACTGCATGAATTGCTGGAAGCGCAGGTGTATCGCCTGGCGCATTGGCGAGTTTCGGCCGAAGAAATCAACTACCGGCGCTTCTTCGACGTGAACGACCTGATTGGATTGCGCATGGAGGATCCGCAGGTCTTTGCCTCGACGCAGAAACTGATTCGACGGCTGCTGGCAGAGGAAGCGGTGATTGGTCTGCGCATCGACCACCCAGATGGGATGCTGAATCCCCCGCAGTACTTTACGCGGCTGCAAATGTTGTTTGCGGCGGCCAAGCTTCACGGGCCTGTTCCGGTGGGAGAACTGGCGGAGAACGGCATTGAGATGGACGTGCAGACGGCCTTTGCCCGCCATGCGCTGCGTCCTGGACGCGAGCCCTTCTACGTGGTGGTGGAGAAGATCCTGGAAAAGGGAGAGGACCTGCCGCGCGAATGGCCGGTGAGCGGAACCGTGGGCTACGAGTTCACCAACGCAGTGAACGGAATCTTCATTGACGAGCGGAACCGGAAGAGCTTCACCAATTTGTACCACCGGCTGATTGGAGAATCGCTCAATGTGAATCAGCTCACCTATCAGGCGAAGAAGCTGGTCATGCTGACGGCGCTTTCGAGCGAAGTCAACGTACTCACTCACATGCTTGACGAAATCAGCTCCACCAATCGGCGCGCACGCGACTTTACGCGAAAGGTTTTGAGAGACGCCATCCGGGAGACGATTGCGAGCTTTCCGGTGTATCGCACCTACGTGGATGAGCGTGGCAACATCAGCGAACGCGACCGTGAATTCATTGCCGAGGCTGTGGCCACGGCAAAGCGCCGAAACAGCTCGATGGCATCGCAGGTCTTCGACTTTCTGCAGGATATTCTGTTGCTGCGCGAAGACAACAGCGGCACGCCCATCCATGGATTTCGCCGGCAGCTCTATTTTTCCCTGAAATTTCAGCAGCTCACCGGGCCGGTGATGGCCAAGGGGCTGGAAGACACGGTTTGCTACGTCTACAACCGCTTCATCTCGGTCAACGAGGTTGGCGGCGATCCGGGCAGCTTCGGCGTGAGCCTGGAGGAATTCCACCACGGAAATCAGGAGCGGGCCAAACTGTGGCCCGATTCGCTTCTCACCACGTCAACGCATGACACCAAGCGCAGCGAGGATGTCCGCATGCGTCTGGATGTGCTGAGCGAGATGCCCCGAGGATGGGCAGCACAGGTCATGCGATGGCGCCGCATCAACCGTGCCAAACGAAAGACGATCGAGGAGGACAGCGTTGTTCCGGACAACAACGAGGAGTATTTCCTCTACCAGACACTGGTGGGCACGTGGCCAATGCCGGCGAAAGCGTCTTTGAATCCGAATGAGTGGACGTTGAGCCGCGAGGAGCGCATGGACTATACAGCTCGAATCCAGGAATACATGCAAAAGGCCGTGCACGAGGGAAAGATCAACCTGAGCTGGATCAATCCGAACGAGCAGTACACGGAAGCACTTCGCCAGTTTGTGGCGCGCATCCTGGCACCCGGCACGGAGGCCAAGCCAAATAATTTTCTTCGGCTGATGCACGAGTTCATGCCTCGCGTGGCATGGTTTGGCGCGGTGAATTCACTGGCGCAGACCTTGCTGAAACTGACTTCGCCCGGAGTGCCCGACATCTACCAGGGACAGGAGCTTTTTGATTTCAGCCTCGTGGATCCGGACAATCGCCGGGTAGTGGATTTTGCTAAGGCGGAACGATACCTGGACGAGTTGGCCCCCTGCGAGCCGAGCCCGGCACTATGCCATGAACTGCTGGATCATTGGACCGACGGGCGGCTGAAGCTGTGGACGACGCATCGGGCGCTGGATGCGCGCAACGCGGCACGCGCTCTTTTCCGCCACGGGGATTATGTGGCTTTGAATACGGAAGGCGAGCGACACGAACACGTGGTGTCCTTTGCGCGCATGCACCAGGGGAAGACCGCGATTGTGGCTGTGCCGCGGTTGACGTTCACCATGCTGAATGGCGAGCCCCGGATGGCACGCGCCGAAGACTGGGGAGCAACCCGCGTCGTGGTGCCGCAGGGGTTGGCTCGCCGCCAACTGAAAAACGCGCTCACGGGAGAGCGCGTTGAGGTAACAGGTGATTACCGGTTGCTATGCAGCGAAATCTTCGCCGGATTCCCCGTGGCCCTGCTGGTCGAATGAGGGCTGACGGTCAGTGACCTCGGCAAGGGTGGCGAGCTTTTGCGCCAGTTCGGGTCGCAGAGCTCCGGGCGAGTAGCGCCAGGTCCAGTTGCCATCACCATAGCTAGGCACGTTCATGCGCCCCTCGGCGCCGAGACTCAAAACATCTTGCAACGGAACCACGCAGAGGTTCGCCGTGGAACTTTCGGCAAGACGAATCATCGCCCAATTGATGCCATCGCTGGAATCTCCCAGCAACGCACCGGCAAAACGGCGCTCGTTGTCCGAGCAGCTCTTCCACCATCCGAGAGTGGTGTCATTGTCATGCGTCCCGGTGTAGACCACGGTGTTGGGCTGATAGCGATGCGGCAGGTAGATGTGGGCGCCGGGATCGCCAAAGGCAAATTGCAGGATGCGCATGCCGGGCATCTTCCACTGCTCGCGCAGGGCATTGACGTCAGGAGTAATGACGCCGAGATCTTCGGCGATGAACGGCAGGTCGCCAAGCTTCTCTTGCAAGACGCGAAAGAGATCGTTACCCGGACCATCAACCCAGCGACCATGAACGGCGGTAGGTTCGCTGTTGGGAATCTCCCAATACTGCTGGAATCCGCGGAAGTGATCGAGACGGATGATGTCGCAACTGGCCAGGGCCCAGCTCATTCGGCGGACCCACCAGTCGTAGCCGCGCTGCTTTAGCTCCGCCCAGCGGTAGAGAGGATTGCCCCAGCGCTGGCCGGTCACGGAGAAGGAGTCCGGAGGAACGCCGGCAACGAACTCCGGCTCAAGGGTATTAGCATCGAGGCGGAAGGTGTCTGGGTGCGTCCACACATCAGCCGAGTCATAGCTGACGAAGATGGCCACATCGCCGATCACCCTCACGCCCTTGGTGCGGCAGTAGGAGTGAAGTGCTCGCCACTGCTCAAAAAATGCAAACTGCAGGAAGCGGGAGCGGTCGAGTTCGTCATGCAGTTCCCGGCGAATGGCTGCCATAGCATCGGGTTCGCGTCGTGCGAGTTCGGGCGGCCAGGTGTTCCAGCTACGCTGCTCATGGCGAAGGCGCAGGGATTCGAACAAAACGTAGTCTTCCAGCCACCAGGAATTTTCGGCGACAAAGCGGTCAAAGCGCGCGCGATGGTCTCCGCTAGCGTTGCGCAAGAACGATGCGGCGGCTTCCTGAAGGAGAGGTACCTTCTGCCGCGCAACCTGCGCGTAGTCCACACGGCCATCTCTGACGTTAAGCGCCTGCACCTTTTCGTGCGCGATCATGCCGCGGTCTGCCAGGCGCTCCAGGCTGATGAGCAGGATGTTTCCGGCGAAAGCGGAGGTGGAGGAATAAGGAGAGTTCCCAATACCTGCGGGATTCAGGGGAAGAATTTGCCACAGGCTTTGCCGCGCGTCGGCAAGAAAGTTAATGAATTCATAGGCTGACGGCCCAAGATCGCCGATTCCCCCGTGACCGGGGAAGGAGGTAGGGTGCAGAAGGATTCCGGAGCTTCGCGTTTCGAGCATGGCCTCAAATTCTTACGGATGGGCGGAACAGAGTATTTCAATTATAGGATGCACTGCCTCGTGCACTTTGGGGAATAAAAAACGGGGAGGATAGACCCTCCCCGTTTGCATAACTTGGTTCCACTACTGGTTGGCGCTGCCGCCACTGCCCATGGCATCCACCTTCTTCTTGTCGACGAAGATTTTGCCTTCTTTTTCCATGCGGTCGCGAAGAGAAGCGATGAAGACTTCCTCTGCTTCAGAACGCTTGCGGTCGAGTAGCGAGGCCTTGACGCGATCCTTCACGGAATCGAATTCTGCGTCGGTGGGCGTCTGCTTCTCCAGCAATGCCACGACTGCACCCTTCTGTCCGAGATTGATGGCCTGGCTGATGTCACCCGGCTTCATGTCAAAGACCTGAGGGGCGGTGGAAGAAACCTGGCCGAGATCTGGAACCTGGCCGTCAGGAGCAACAAGTTCGCTGGTCTTGACCGTGGCGCCCACGGACTTGGCAGCTTCACGCAGGTTGTGTGAAGCGTGCGCCTTGTCAGCGAGTTCCTGCGTCTTCTGCACCAGAAGCGACTGCGCTTTCTGCTGCTTCAATTCGGCGGAGAGACGATCCTTCACCTGCTCGAAGCTTGGCGTCGCAGGAGGCTTGATGTCCGTCACCTGCGCGACAACTACGCCGCGCGGCAGAGTAATAGAAACCGGAGCGGCATTGGCCTTCGCATTGAAGATGGTGTCAGCAAACTGGGGAGAAGCGCCCACGCCCGCCAGTGAATCATTGCGGGTAATGTAGCCGCTCTCTTGTACCTGCAGACCGTTGCTGGATGCAGCCTTCTCAAGACCACCAGACTTTGCCTGGCCTTCGACGGTGCGGGCAAGCTGCTCAGCGCCCTTCTGATTCTTCTGCGCTGCCAGAACCGGCTCGATCTCAGGACGGACATCTTCAAATGAACGAGCGTGCGCTGCGACCTTGTCATCCACGCGGATGATTTCGAATCCGTAGCTGGTGGGGATCAGATCGGAAGACTGCCCCTTGGACAAGCCGAAAGCAACCTTCTCGATCTCAGGAGCGGTGCCGGAACCCTGTACCAACTGGCCCACGGAACCACCCTCTTTTGCGGTGGCCGAATCGTCAGAGTACTTCTTTGCGAGTGTGGCGAAATCCGCACCCTTCTTAAGCTGGCTCAACACATCCGTGGCCTTCGCCTTGGCGGCGTCCGCCTGCTTGGCGTCTACCTTGCCATCCGGACCGGGCAACGGAAGCTTGATAAGAATGTGGCGGACCTTGACCGACTCAGGAACGCGATACTCAGCCGCGTGCTGACGGTAGTAGCTCTGCAGATCGTCACTGGTGGGCTTGGCCGGGTTGGGCAAGCGCGCCGGGTCAACGAGCACGTACTTGACCTTGCGCTGCTCAGGGATGGTGTTGGCAAACTGCTGCTGATTCTTTTCGTAGAAGGCGCGCAGTTCGGAATCATCCACGGTCACAGACTTTTCGAGGTCGGTGACGTTGAGCACGGCGTAGTCGAACTTGACCTTGGTCTTCAGCTTGATAAAGGCATCGTGTACTTCCGAGCCTGAGACAAAGACTCCCGCACCGATCATCGTGCGCAGCTTGCGCATGGTGAGTTCGTTGCGGACTTCCTGCTCAAACTGCGCCACGCTCAGATTGAACTGCGAGGCGATGAGGTCACGATATTGGTCAGCACCGATGAACGTGCCGCCGGGATAGAGAGCCTGGGCGAGTCCGCCATGCTGCATCTCGTAACGAAGATCGCTGTCAGTGGCTTCCAGCCCAAGGCGCTTGGCCTCGTGCAGATAGACCTTCTGCATCACGACGGCTTCGACGGCCTGGGGAAGAATGAACTGCTTGAACTGCTCGGGAATGCGGCGCTGTTGCATCATGTTGCGCGCCACCATATCCACTTCCTGAGTAGTGACCTCCTGGCCATCTACCTTGGCGACAGCGTTGGCGCCGACGGAGCGGCCACCCATGTCATTGAAGATTCCGCCAGGAACGAGCGTAACGACCATCATGATGCAGACGATGGAAAGGAAACCGACCAGAAGGGCTTTCTGAAATCGGCCAGGGGTTTGCAGGAATCGAATCATCTTCCAATAGGCTCCGAAAAATAAAGGGCGAATACAGGATTATAAACCAGTGGCTCCGATTGCCAGAGCCGTATCTGCGCACGATTGAAAATCGAGCAGCATCCCCGCCTAATGGAGAAGTTTGCCCTTCGGGGCCGGAATTGCACCTTTGGGTTCGGCGGACTTCCCTTGCCCCTCGGCAGCCGTGTTGTAATGAACGCTAGGTTTCTATGTCGCAGAAGAAGCAAGCTCTTCGTGGTAAATGGATCGCCGCCAGCCGTCGCCTGAGAGAACTGGGCATGATCGCCCATGGATTGATAGACACCAATCATGTCGTGATGGCTCACATCATCCCCATGCGGCGCTGTAACCTGGCTTGCGCCTACTGCAATGAATACGACGCCACCAGCAAACCTGTCTCGCTGGAGATCATGTTCCAGCGCATTGATCAGCTTGCCAAGCTTGGCACTTCCATTGTCACTATCAGTGGCGGTGAGCCCATCCTGCACCCCGAACTCGACGACATCATCCGGAGAATTCGCAAACGCGGCATGATTGCCGGCATGATTACGAATGGCTACCTGCTGACGGCAGATCGCATTGAGCGGCTGAATCGCGCCGGACTGGACCACATGCAGATCTCGATTGACAACGTGATGCCGGACGACGTGTCTAAGAAGAGTTTGAAGGTTCTGGACAAGAAGCTGCAGTTGCTGAGTGAATACGCGGAATTCCACGTGAACATCAACAGCGTGGTAGGTGGCGGAATTCACAATCCTCACGACGCGCTGGTGGTGGGCCGCCGCGCCCGGCAGCTTGGCTTCACGTCCACGGTCGGCATTATTCATGATGGAGACGGTCAACTGCGTCCGCTGAATGGCGAGGAACGGACGGTCTTCTTCAAGATGCACAACATGGATCGCCGCAGCTACTCGCGCTTCAACTGGTTCCAGGACAACATTGCCAACGGCAAGCCGAACGACTGGAGATGCAGAGCCGGCGCACGCTACATCTACGTTTGCGAAGACGGCCTGGTGCACTACTGCTCGCAGCAAAGAGGTTATCCTGGAGTGCCGCTGACGCAATACACCAAGGACGACGTGCGACGTGAGTTCCTCACTACGAAGGGCTGCGCGCCGAACTGCACGGTGAGCTGCGTTCACCAGGTAAGCTACATCGACTTCTGGCGCGCTCCGCAAACGTTGCAACCGCAACCACGCTCGACAGAAGTTGGCGACCTGATCCAGATTCAAAGCGATTAATGCGCTTGCGGCGGGGAGTTGGAATGCGCGCAGATGTGACGGATTGCGGCTTTCCACGAGGATTCGCTGCGAAACGTTGCACGATCCAAACACGTTTGTTACTATCAAAAAGGTCCTGAGCCAATCAGTGCCGCTGTAGGAACCGGCCCCAAGCAACTCTCCGCTCATGGTCCGTCAGTAAATAATCAAGAAGGGCGCGTAGCTCAATTGGCAGAGCAACTGACTCTTAATCAGTAGGTTGTAGGTTCGATTCCTACCGCGCTCACCATCTCCTTACAAATACAAGACTTACAAAAACGGCCTCAAGCTACTGAGGCCATTTTGCTAACATTTGCTAACAACTCTACTGCGAAAATACCCAGCGGTGCGCGGAAATCATCCATCGTCGCCCTGTCATAGACGTTCATGGCAAGATCGACCTTGGAGTGTCCAAGTACACCGGACACCGTGACAGGGTGAACCCCTGAGCGACGCAGCGTTGTAGTGAGCGTGTGCCGAAAGTCATGCCAGCCTCCCAGTTCGATGCCCAGCTCTTTTGCCACCGGATGAACGTACCGCTTCATTCCGTTGCCGGGATTGATCGGAGTTCCTACACGCGAACAGAACACATATTCGCTGTTCCCCAGCTTCCGCATACGTTCAAGGAGGTTGAGGTCTAGCGGAAGACTGCGAACCGCTGCCTTCGACTTCACCTCACCCTCGTCGCCATCGTAGATTCGGTGGGTGACATGAAGGACATCGCTCTCCACGTCTGACCACTTCACCGCGACAGCTTCACCGATACGCAGTCCCGTCGAGCACAGGAACAGCACTAGAGTTGCGTACGGCTCCTCCAGCTTGGATACGAGCGCGCTCACCTGTTCAGCAGTCAGCACAGTGCGGGTCACCCTGCGTCCTCCTGCCACTTTGGGCAGACGGATTCTTACGCAGGGATTCCGCTCCAGATACTGGCTGTTCGCGCCCCAACCCAGAATGAGACTGAGGACAACTCTCATGCTCCTCAGCGAACTGTGGCTGTAGCTGGTGGCCTGCTTCACAAGGAAGAGCTGAATCTCCTCACGGGTGATTCTCTTCACATCACGCTCTCCAAACGTGGGGAGGAGATTTGCCTTTAGCGCGTTCTGGTAGTGGTTGAGCGTGGAAACCTTCATGGTTGGCCCCTCAGCTTTCGTCCACCGCTCAGATAGCTGCTTGAATGTAATGATCGCGCCCTCTTGCGGTGCGCCCATCGATTCAACAAGCTTCTTCCGCGCTGCATTCTTTGTTGGCAGTTCGGCAAGCGTACCAAGCCGGATGGACTTCTGCCGCCTGACGATTTCGCCATCAGCATTGCGTTCATCCACCCGATACGTGCCGTACCACACCTTCTTCTTTCCTCTCATCCGCACACTTCCATCTTGATACCGAAAAGGCATTACGCCCCTTTCCGGTTTCAACGACTTCCCATCGCAGATTCTGCCTGAGAACTTCTCTGAAAGCAAAACGCTGTCGAAACGGATGCGCCCTCCAACGCGAACGATGGGTAGCTCCGATTTGTGGCGGTACACCCAACAGGGAGACACGCCCAGATATTTTGCGGTTTCGGTGACACCCCAGAGCGGTGTCTTTGATTCTCCTTCCGTGCTCGTATTTTCCAACTTGTTGCGATCTGCTTGGCGTCTAAGCGTGTGCTTCGACAGCGGAGACCTCAGCAGGTTGCGCTGCAATCCTGCAACTTGAACCTTCCGGCTTAATCGTGTCGGTGAGGAGGCGCATCAACTCATTAAAATCGTAATCAAGCATGAACCGCCGCGAGGACTGCCAAGAAGCTTTTCAACGAGAATCCTCGCGACGGTGCTTAGCTTCTTGTCAATCGATTTCCCTTCTTTCAATTCAAGGAGGCGAACAACTGTGTGTGCTTGCTTTTCGTTTGCGGGAGTAATTTTCTCATCGACGATGATGTCATTTTCCCTGCCCATACAGAACGTGCGTCGCAGAAAATTGCCATTCTCCCTGAAAACGCTCTCAACATGAACATTGTCAAAATACTTTAAGCAGGTGAAACGCCCAAATCCTTTTCCGCCCACCTTGAGTTTCAAGTCGCCGTAGAGTGTGTCGAACGAATCACGATTTTCGTTTGTGAAACCGATTCCGTTGTCCTCCACCGCGAAGCTGTGAATGTCAGGCAAACTGCTGCTCAACTCAGCCTGCGGACTGCGGATGGCGCGAATGTGAATCTCGCCCTGATGCTGGCCGCAGACCTCAATGGCCTGAATAGCGTTTACGACCACTTCGATTAACGGAGTGTATAGGGGGTGCAAATTGTTCCGGCCTTCAAATCGACGGTGACCGCCGCCAAGCCAAACGCACACCGCCGCATTTTCAAGTTCTTTCCCCGCACAGGTGCAAAGTATGCGCAACCCGCATAAACACTGAACAGAGCATCTCGAAGTCGAGTTATGCGTGAATTGAAAGGTGCTCCACTCGCGGCGGTGACACAGCGCACAGTGTGCGTTTGTACAGAAGATCAATAGAGCGGGATTCCATCGTGGGGCAATTTGGCGCGTCCCAACCAGTACTAGTGGGATGGGCTGATTCCTGCGAACATAGCTGGCATGAACTTCGATGCATGGCACAAGCCGTGGCCGCTTGGCGTTTTGCTTTTCGGTCTGCTCATGGTGATCCTCGCAGTGATAGGGTCATTCACCGGGAGACTGTACGGTAGGGGCAGTTGCACCGTTCGCGCCGAAGCCCCTTTCACCTTCTGGCTGACGCTCGTCGTGCAAACTCTGTGCGGTTTCTTTCTGATTTTCTATTGGCTCGTCGCGCTATCGCGCTGATGGTGCTAGTGGCAGCATCAGATCGTGTCCATCAATAGTCCTCAATTGCACAGAAGTGGCCCTTCCTGCCCTCCGTGAGGACACCGCGAGTGGGTGCGTCCGGAGGGCTGCACATCAGTGCGGAGTGGCGCGCTCACTGCTTACCGGGGAATCAATCCGGAAAAGGTCGCAAAGCGGGTGGATTTTCGCTGTTGCGATCACCCTAAGAGAGAAGGTGCCGGATGCGGCAAGTGCCTCGCGGAAGTGAGGAGGATCGTCAGGCGGTCTTCCATATTTCATAACAAAAGACTTCACGCCGCCGTCGATTGTTATTTCTGAGATAGATGACACAGGCGCAA
>Ga0181528_10000284_pt1 | contig 41510 bp, 29 predicted proteins | sample PEATcosm2014_Bin_47_FD_119742 | JGI IMG/M metagenome (GOLD analysis project Ga0181528, IMG submission 119742) | Peatland microbial communities from MTU Mesocosm Facility, Houghton, MI, USA - PEATcosm2014_Bin10_10_metaG | ecosystem: Environmental > Terrestrial > Soil > Wetlands > Peat | place...
CGATGACGCGTTGCTATACGCGCCTATGTCTTCGCTGTAAACCAGGTCGTCGATTTCGAGCTTCGGCAATTCCGCGGATTGCGTGATGGTGTCCATGCCGTCGCAGGTCTGGCCGAAGACCGTACAGATCTCGGTCGCGCCGCGCTTGAACGCGTTCACGCGGTACTGGCAGTGGTCGAAGAGGATGCCCGAGTACGTGTGGTAAACGTCGTCGTTGATGTAGTAGCACTGCTTGCCGTCCCGCACGGCCTTGCCGATGATGCGGGCGACCACGGTCGCGGCCGTCGCCACCAGGAACCTTCCGGGCTCGGCCAGGATCTCTATGTCGGACGCAAAGTGCCGGTCGATCTCGGCGCTGATTTTGCCCGCCAGTTTCGGGAAGATGTCCACGTGCGTGTCGTAGGGCACTGGGAAGCCGCCGCCGATGTCGAGGATCTTCAGCTCGTGGCCATGCGAGCGCGCTTCTTCCATCACCGCCGCCGCGCCGGCGCCGCGGCCCACCCCGGCGCGGGCCATCAGTCCACTCGAGCGCGCCGACGTGCTGAGCGTGTTACACGCGGTGCGCTTTCAAGATCGTGCTCCCGCCGCCGTGCAGGCCGCGCTGCTGGACGAAGGCCAGTACCTCTGCTCGACCCGCATCATGTACCGCATCCTCGCCGGCCAAGGCGAGTCGCGCGAGCGCCACGATCAGCTCGTGCATCCCGCTTAGCGCAGCGGCTGCCAGCTACTTCACGGCGATCAGCGAAATCTGTTCGATTTCCGGATAAATGCCTTCCGCGTGCGGCCGGTTGCGGTCGACAGGAGTGATCTGCTGGATGGTGGTCCTGGCCGGCGCAACGCCGCTAAAAAACAGCGCGTAAACCTTGTTCATTTTTTGAAACTCGCCGAGATCATCCAGGTAAACGTTGGTGGCTACGACCTTGCTCAAGTCCATGTCTGCTTCTTCCAGACCGTCCAGCAGATTACGCACGGTCTGGCGGACCTGCTGCTCGATGGTGGCGACCACGACGCCCTGGTGGGGGCCGGGAATGAAGGCGCTTTTCGCGGAGCAGTAGAGAGTATCTCCCGCAAACACGCAGGGACTCGCCGTTGCGCTCGGCCGCATGTTTCTGGGGCGGACAGCTCGCCGCGCCGACGAAGCGCGAACCGCGACGCCGGTGAATTCGATCTGGGCGTTCTCCGGCAGAGAAGTGACTTCGATGGTCGCCCGCGCTGGCGTGTTCCCAAATTCGAACCGCTTGGCATACTCGCGATTCATCACGTCCATGGGAACCGCCTTGGTCAGATAGGGATTCACAAATACCATGTGCGCCATCGTCAACCCCGCGGCTTTTAATACCGATTCGACCCCATCAAGCGCGAGCTTCACTTGTTGCCCGGGGTCCGGAGGGACTGCGTGCTTTGCGAAATCAATACCGCGCATGCCCGAAATGTAAAGACGATCCCTGGTGAGGATTCCCGGCGATACCGGTTCCGCGGGATCAAAACCTGGCACGCTCAATACTTTCTTGTCCGCGAGGTTGCGCACGGCGACTGCGTTGATCTCGACGGGGGTTCCAGGCAGCTTCGCCACCCCGAGCGTGGCCCTCGCGGGAGGCGCTTTCGCAAAATAGGTCGCATACACACGGTTCATTTCCGCGAAGTTTGCCATATCTTCGAGATAGACCTGCGTATACACGATGTGATCCAAGGTCAGACCGGCGGCTTCGGCGACCGCCTTGACGTTTTCGAGCGTCTGCCTGACCTGGCCTTCGAATGTCGGGGGCAGGCTGCCGTCCGCGGCTTTCGCCCCCTGTCCGGAGATATAGAGATAGTCGCCGGCGAATACGCCCGGCGTATACGGCCCAACCGGAGGTGGTCCTGATTTTGGCGCCACCGGGACAACCTCGGCTAGAACCAGAGACGCCGCCAGCGCCAGCACGGGAATCGCATAGTAAATCTTCACGCAACACCTCCTCGGCCGATTGCTCGTTCATTCGTCCAGGCCTTCGACCACCGCGAAGCCCGGCGGATCAGGCGTTTTTCCGGGCCTCGTTCAGAACTTCCCGCAGTCGCTTTCCCACAATCAGATCTTCGCCGGGCTGGAGAGTCATGGACACAATTTGCAGCAGGTTGGGATGCTCGCCGCGCGGCGCTTTGGGATCGGCCGCGCGGGCATCCCGGTGCAGCACCAGACTCGGGTTGCTGGAACTCATGACCTCTATGCGCGGTTCGCCATCCCGAAGCTTCGCGACACAGTCCGCGACCGGGAGCTTAAACGCCGCTTCGTCCCAAGTGACTGTCAAGGTGGGGTAGCTGTTTCCATCGGCGGGAATCTCTATTCTGGTTTTCACGCCGGGCACAGTTTCGACGATCCGCGCGATTCGCTCGACACGTCCGTTCCATTCGCGGTTCAGGGAGGGCAGATCCTTGTGCTTCCAGGCTTCCACCGCGGCCAGCATGCCCATAATCTCCTCCTTGCCGACTTTCATTGGGCGGCACACGGCGCCCTCCCAGGGGGAACTGTTGGCCAACGCGGCCTCAATCAAGTCCTTGCGGCCCAGCAGCAGGCCGGCGCACTGCGGCCCGCACAGGCCCTTGCCGCCGCTGACAGTGAACAGATCGGCGCCCAGCTTGGCCGCAAGGCTCAGATTTTCGAACGGCGGGATGTTGGCCGCCCAGTCTACCAGCATCGGTACGCCGGCTTGCTTGGTGACCGCCAGCGCCCGTTCCAGGCACGCTCCCGTATCGGTGGAATAGACCATGGCCGTCTTCTCATTGATGGCCGCCTTGAGGTCCTCGGGAGTCCGGGCCAGCACCAGTTTGCCGCCCGCGGCACGGATGGCGCTGTCAAACGCGCTCCGGCCGCCCAGGAGGATTACTTCCCCCTTCAACCCAGTGGTATCCGGCAGTTGCCAGATTCTGTCGGGATCGGTCCCGGCGATGCAGGCGGCGGTAGCGGTTGCCATGGCCGCCGCGGCCCCCGCAGTGACCATCCCCGATTCGAAGCCCGAGAGTTCCGCCAAGCGCCTGCCCGCGCCGCGCTGGAGCTCAAACATGTCCACGAAGTGCCCGGCGGCCTGCTGCATGGCAGCCCTCACCTCGGGCAACTCCAGCGAGCCGCTGAGAAATGTCCACGTGCCGCGCGCGTTAACGATCGGCCGCACGCCAATCCGCGTGTAGATGTTGTCCGTAAACGAAAGTTTGGCCGCTTTCTGCGCCTTGGCCCAAACGTCCTGCGCTGCAAAGTACCCGAGCCAGGGGAGCGCCGCCATCCACTTCAGGAGCACGCGCCGATCGGGAACAAAACCGCCTGCCGGCATACCGATTGCCCTCCTCTTGCCTTTCTGGTTCATTCAATCGACGTTCACTTCAAAGCTCCCGCGGGTTCCCTTCGACTCGGGCGTGGGGGTCCGGCTTTCTGCCAATCCACGGCAGTGCGCCCGTTCAAATCCCAAACCACACGCCCATCGCGCACTGTCAGTTCGCACTCCAGCTTTTGGGTCCCGGAATACCGTAAGTTGGCTGAGTCGACGAACCCAAAATCTCCGGTTCTCAGGCGCAGCACGGCCACATCGGCGCCCGCGCCCACGCTCAGGTTGCCCAACTCGGGACGGTTGATCTCCCGGGCCGGGTTCATGGTGGACATCTTGATCACGTCCGCCACGCTCACCCCGAGATTCAGAATCTTCGACATGGTGGTCACCATGTCTTTCATTCCAGCGTTCATGCTCGAAACATGCATGTCGGTCGAGATCGAGTCGGGGACGAAGCCTTGTCGAATGGCGGGAACGGCCTGGAGCCAAGAGAAGCTGCCTCCGCCGTGACCCAGGTCAAAGATAATGCCGCGTTTGCGGGCCTCAAAGAGGTAGGGCAAGAGGCGGCCCTCAGCGTCGAGCATGGGTACGGCGGATAGATAGGTATGGGTGTAGATGTCGCCGGGCCGTAGCTTTTTAAGCACCAGTTCCTGGAAGGGGCGCTCGGGCCGGAACTCGGCGAAGTCAACCATGACCGGGATACTGGCCAGTTTGCCGGCCTCCACGGCGCGCTCGTAGGGAACCCAATCCGGACCCGCGTAGTGCGCAACCTTGATGCCCACCACGAGGTCCGGGTGCTGCCTGGCGGTCTCAGCGGTGCGGACCGCGTCCATATCCGTGACGTCTTGCTCGACGGTTGTCCGCCCGCCCATACCGCGGCCGACGATATTCAACATCGCGAGCACGCGGGTGCGGGAATGGTTGATGGTCTGTTGCTGGAACTCCGCGAAGTTGCGCCAGCCGGAACTGCCGGCGTCGACCACGGTGGTCACGCCGCTGCGGAAAGTAAACCCGTCGGGGCGAACACCGAATTCGCCGGTGTACTCGCTGCCCATCGTCCCGGCAAAGACGTGGACGTGCATATCGACCAGCCCCGGAACCACCAATAAACCGTCTACGGGGACGACCATCTTCGCCTGGCTGGCCGCAATGCCCGGCGCAACCTGCGCGATTTTACCGCCGGCAATGGCGACGTCCATCACTGCGTCTATTTTGTTTTTGGGGTCGATGACGCGCCCGCCCTTCAGGATCAAATCATACGGGGGCTGCGCCGCGGCCATGCCGGCGAGCAAAAGCAGCCACGGCAGACGGTGCCTCATGGACTCTTCCTCCTGTCACAGTGTAGACCCGCCGCCGGAACGAAAACTCGATCATGACGATTCCGGCCAAGAGCCCGTCCAGCGTCAGAGCGTATCAGACTTCGCAACTGCGCATTTGAGGGACTGGAACTTCTCAAGGAACGGAATCATGCTGTGCTCCGTGTTGTCCAGTTCCTGACCGCAACCGCGGTCTTGCAGTTGGGCACCGATACATGGGAAAGTCCGACTCTGCGTGATTAGGCGCGGGGTTAGGCACTGGGCTGACTGAACGCAGCAGTGGCACGTTTGGGCTGGTTAACACGCCGTGACGCTCGCGAAATCCGGCTAAGCACATGCTCCAACCCGACCATCCGATCAGATGACTGTGTGCCATTCTCCGAACCGGGGCTACAATACTCACGTGAAGATCCCTCGCCGCGACCTCTTCAAATACGCCGCAATGGCCAGTGCCGCCACCCTGGGCCGGGCACAAAGCAAGGCCGCTACTTCCAAGACCGGCATGCCCGGACCGTTCCCCGGACTGGTGATCGGCGTGGAACATGCGGGGTCGATAGTTAACGGCGTGTACCAGGCCGAACCGGTCCGCAAGATGATGGAGAAAGGGATGACCGCTCTCACCGGCGCGCCGGACTGGACCCAGGCATGGCGGTCGTTTTTCGAAAAGGGCGACGTCGTCGGTATCAAGGTGAGTCCGGTCGGCGGACCGGCTCTGTGCTCCGACCGGATCGTCCTCTATGCGATTCTCGCTGGACTCAAGGCGGCTGGCGTCGCCGACAGCGACGTCATCGTCTACAATCGCTACCGGGACGAGTTCCTGGCTGCGGGTATCGACAAGTGGGTGCCTGCAGGCATACGCACGGAGTTCGGCTCCCCGCGGTTTAGCGAATCGCAGTTGGACATGGACGGCTACGACCCCGACCATTACATGGAGATGGCGCTGATCCAGCCGGGCCAGAATTGGAGCGACTCGCACTTTCGCCGCTCCTATGTCGCTAAGACGATCACGCGCCAGGTCAACAAATTCATCAATCTTCCGGTGCTGAAGCACCACCAGTCGGCCGGCGTGACCATCGCGCTGAAGAACATGTCCCACGGCATGGTGAACAACGTCTTCCGCAGCCACCAGACACCGACCTTGAACGCTTGCGGTATCTTCATCCCCTCGGTGGTGAACCTGCCCGTGTTCCGCGAGAAGGCCGTACTGCACATTTGCGACGCAGTGAAGGCGTTGTACCACGGCGGTCCTGGAGCGCGCTCGCAGTTCGTGTGGGAGCACAAGGCGATGTACTTCGCGACGGACCCGGTTGCGTTGGATAAGACGGGCTGGAAGTTGATCGACGCCAAGCGTGCTGAGATGGGCATGGCGCCGATTGCATTGTCGAAGCCCGATGCCGCGAGCACCTTTCTGAATTGCCAGGTCGAGCACATCGAGATCGCCGGATCGCTGGGTCTTGGCGTGTTCGACGACGAGAAGATCCAGGTGAAGAAGTTTACCTTGTAGGCAGCCCGAAAGCGCCGCCGTCGCGGCGGTGAAGATGCAGGAGACGTGGTAGGCCGGTCGGCCGTTCGCCACATTCAGCGTCGTTCTCCGGGGGTGGGTCTTGGCCACAACTTACGTCGCGAAGCCGTTCCAGCAACACACGCGATTGGCCAGAACGCATCGTCCGCGGGCTTTGGGGAACAACAGAGGCCGTCCTTGCGCCTCACTCATCTTCTACACTTGGCGACGCCAAGTGTAGAAGATCCGTTTGACACCGGCGGCGGACGTATTTTCGCTGGGTGTGGTCTTGTACCAGATGTTGGCGGGACAACGGCCATTCGAGGGTACAAGCACGTTCGAAATGTTCCAGAAGATCCTCTCGGCGACGCCGGCGCCATCAGGTCCGCCTATCTCCGCCGAAGGAGCTGGACTAGTGGACTGTCTCTCCCATGTGATTACCGTAAGTGAGCATTAGAATCGCGCCGCACAGCACGGCAAGTCCCGTAGCAACGATCAGGCGGGTGCGGAGGCGGCAGCCCTTCCACTCTTTGAAGAGCACGGCGAGCGCGTTGCTGAACAGCACAAGCATGATCATGTGGATTGCCCAGCTGGAGAAGGCGTATTGCGTCCCCAGGCGCACGTGGCCGAGGTTATAGAAGAAGAACTGACCGTACCAGAGCGTTCCCGTGAGCAGGGCGAAGGCGAAATTCCACTTGAGGGTTGAAGCGCGAAATCCCTCCGGCAGGGCCTTCAGTTGGCCCAGCGAATCGTTCTTTCGAGCGAGGTACAGGCTGTACAGCAGCGCGGTAACGAACGCTCCGGAATTGACGAACAGGTACGACACGTTGCCTTTCCAAATGCCCGCGCCATAATGTTCCGCCAAGTCCGCCACCGGAGCCGCCACTTCCAGAGCGAACCCGTAGACTGCGGAAAGCAGACCGGCCAGAAGCGAGAGGAGCAGGCCGGTGAGGAGAGCGAAGTCCTTCAGCCTGCCGGGAGACGCATCGAGGTCCCGTTCTTTCAGGTGGCCGGCCACGCCGCAGATTGCGATACCCGCGGCGCCTGCCACGACTCCTCCGATCACCCACTCCGAACCGGGCTTGCTCAGGATGGCGCCGAGTTGTCCTCGGACCATTGGCGGGACCAGAGTACCGAGCACGCTGGAGAGTCCCACCGCGATGGAATAGGTCAAAGCAAACCCGATATACCGGATGGAGATATTGAACGCCGTACCGCCCACACCATATGCGATCCCCATAAGAAAGCAGTACAACATTCGATCCGACGGAGCTTCGGCGAGCACGCGCCCCAGATGCGGGATGGTAACGACCGCACCGATGATGGGCCAGAGCAACCAGCACCAGGCGGCCTGAACCATCCAGAAGATTTCCCAGGACCAGCCCTTCAAGTATTTCTGCGGCGCGTAACAGTTAGCGGACAGGAACGCGCCGGTAGCATGGAAGGCAATGCCTTGCTCGAGACTGGGTGCAATCATGACAGGACGGCTGGGAGGCTGAAAAAGGCCAAAAGTTCTGTTGTCTTGCGCATTGAAGACACAACGCTACCAGAATCACCGTTGCCGCTCAACACCCATTTCGCCTCATGTTTTGTCTTTTTCGGTCGAGCTGATAACCTCGCTGTGTATGTCTGCGACGCCGAAATCCGGCTGGTCCGGCCTTTCCGCCGACCAATGGGCCGAACTGGGTGCGTACGCCAGCCCGTTCTCCGGGACTGGCGTCGAGTTCCTGCCGCTCGGAGCCAAGCCGGAGGAGGTTGAGATCGTCCTGCACGAGGTCGGCTATCTTCCGCACCGTCCGCACTGGAACTATTCCAAGGTCTTCAGCCCATTCTGGCGGTTCTATTACGATCTGAAGGCTGGGCATAAGGTTGTCTTCCCGGACCGTGAGGTTGTGCTGGGCCCCGACCGGCTCGTATTGATCCCGGATCACCAGCTTTTCCAAACGATTGGAACCGGGCCCAGACCGAAGTTCTGGCAAGCGTTCAGCTACGCCTGCCAGCTTGCGCCGGGTCAGGCCATCCCCGTGGAACTGACGGCCACGACGGCGGAAAAACGCCTGATACACGATCTGATCTGTTTGCTGAATGAACCCCGCGCCCAACTGGACCGCCATCGCGTCTATCACCACAGTCTGGCTCTTTTGCACCTCGCTCTCGGGCGGCCAGAGATAGCCTGGCAGACCGTGAGGTCACTCAGCATGGCCTCAGTGATCCGGCACATTCAGGAGAACTATGCGCGTCCCCTGTACATCGAAGACCTCGCGCGGATCGCCGGGATGAGTGAGACCGCGTTTCGCCGGAAGTTTCAAACATCTCGCGGCGTGTCCCCGTCGCGGTTCATAGCTCAGGTCAGGATTCGCGAAGCCGCGCACCTGCTTGCAACCAGCACCCTCGATATGGGCCCGATCGCGGAACGCACGGGGCTCCCGAATGCCGCCTATATGAGTAGGATCTTCAAACAGATCACGGGAGCATCGCCTGCCGGGTTCCGGCGCAACTCCCGGCTGAGCCAGTTCGTGTCGCCGGACACGCCCCTGGCTTAAGCATGCGTGCCGAAAAAGACACGAAAACGGCCGAATGTGATATTGAGCCGGCGTCCACCGGCTGCTACTCTCCCATCAGGGACAAATCAGGTCGGAAACTCTGGGTTATGGCTACAAGCACGTCGATATCGGACAGGACCGGCAACTGCGCGGCCAAGCTGGCTCGCATGAACGCGGCGTTACACCATCGGGAACCGGACCGTGTGCCGGTCAGCGACTTCTTTTGGGGCGGCTTTCTCAAGCGCTGGCGTGAGGAACTCGATCTTTCTCCCGACACGGACATCTATCGCTATTACGATCTCGATTGGATGCAATTCAATCCGAACGTGGATCCGCACATCAAACAGTTCGAGGTTTTGCAGGAGAACGACTCCGAAATTACCGTGCGCACCGGCTTCGAGGCCGTTCTGCGCAAGAAATTCGACCAGCCCATGCCGGCGTTCGTCCACTTCGAGACGGACACCATCGAGAAGATGGCGGCATTCCAGTTCGACGATCCGTGGGACCCACGGCGTTATTTCGCCACCGGTGACGACCAGATCAACGGAGTGGGTGACGGTTTCGCCAGGAACACGGCGCCCTTTGTCGAGAGGGTGAAGGCCTCGCACGCGGATTTCCCGGTTTTCGGCGGCGTTTGCGAAGCCCATGAAATGATGTGGCGCATCGTCGGATCCGAGAACGTAATGATGTGGATGGGCCTGTATCCCGACGCTGTCGCGCGGTTCGTGGAACGGCTGCATGCGTTCTCGCTGGAAATTCTGCGCGCGCAGATCAAGGCGGCCGGCGGAATGCTGGACGGCGTTGTGATCTGGGGGGACGTGGCTTACAAGAAGGGAATGCTCTTCTCTCCCGTATTCTGGCGGAAGCACTTCAAGCCGGGAGTGAAGGCCCTCATCGAGGAGTGCCACGCCCACGGATTGCCGGTCATCTACCACGGTTGCGGCAACGTAAGCCGGATCCTGGAGGACTTCATCGAGATCGGCGTGGACGCCTACAATCCGCTCGAATTCAAAGCCGGACTCGATGCCGTTGATCTGCGGCGAAGGCTCGGCCACCGGTTGGGTTTCTGCGGGAATTTTGATGTGCAGTTGTGGTCGTCGGGCGACCGCGATGCCCTTAAGGCCGCGGTTCTTACGAAACTGAATGCCGCAAAGGGAGGCGGGTTCATATTTCAGTCCGACCACTCGGTGCCGAGCAACGTGCCTGGCGCCAGCTACGACTATGTTGTGAAACTGGTCCGGGAATACGGCCGTTATCCATTGGAACTGGGCGAATACGACCTGCCTGAATTCGATGAGGTGAAACGATGAGCATGACGAGACGCGAGGCAATGGGGCTGTTGGCCGCCGCCGCGGCAGCGCACGGCCAGGAACCGAAACCGGAAATCGCGCGCGGTCCCTTCCAGGCCGCAGATGGATCGCTGGACAAGTACTCCTGCCCCGATTGGTTCCGCAACGCTAAGTTCGGCCTCTGGGCGCATTGGGGACCTTCGTCCGCGATTGGCGCCGGAGACTGGTACGCCCGCAACATGTACATGGAGGGCAGCCGCCAGAACAAGTATCATTTGAAGACCTACGGCCACCCTTCGAAATTCGGCTACAAGGACACCATACCGCTGTGGAAGGCCGAGCGTTTCGACCCCAAGGCCCTCGCTCGCCTGTACCGCCAGGCTGGAGCGAAGTACTTCGTCAGCATGGGCGTCCACTGCGACAACTTCGACCTGTGGAACTCCCGCAACCGCCGCTGGAACTCCGTCAAAATGGGACCCAAACGCGACATAGTCGGCGAGTGGCGCCAGGCCGCGCGCGCCGAGGGACTGCGCTTCGGCGTCAGCGAGCACGTCTGGGGCAGCTACAACTGGTGGGAAACCAACAAGGGCGCGGACAAGGAGGGCGCTTACGCGGGCGTGCCCTACGACGGCAATGACCCGGCCAATCGCGATCTCTACTTCGCGCCGCATGCGCCGGCGCGTGAAGCCTGGGCCGAGCAAGGCAACGAGCCGGAGGAGTGGAAGCGCGAGTGGTTCCTGCGCGCGCAGGATCTCATCGATCAGCACCAGCCCGACCTCTACTACGAAGATGGCGCGATCCCCTTTGGCCAATGGGGCCGCAGCCTGGTGGCGCACTACTACAACCAGAGCCTGCGCCGGCACGGGGGGAAGGTCGACGTCGTCTACACCGGCAAACGGCGCAGCGAGTGCGCGTCGGGTACTTGCGTGCTCGACGTCGAGCGCGGCGTGGTCGACGAGATCGAGCCGCAACCCTTCCAGACCGACACCTGCATCGGCGACTGGCACTACGACCGCGATATCGTCTACAAGCGGCCCAAGACGGTGATCGATCTGCTGGTCGACATCGTCAGCCGCAACGGCAATCTGCTGCTCAACATTCCGCTGCCGGCGAGCGGCATGCCGGACGACGCCGAGTTGAAGATCCTGGCATCCATCACGGCGTGGATGAAGGTGAACTCCGAGGCGATTTACTCTACGCGGCCTTGGAAGATCTTCGGCGAAGGCCCGGGTATTCGCAAGAGCGCTGCGGGCGAGGGCATGAACGGCACGCCGGAGCACTTCAACGAGAACAAGCGCGTCGACCTCACGGGCGAGGACATTCGTTTCACGAGCCATGGCGATAGGCTCTACGCCTTCGCCATGGGCTGGAATCCGCGCGAGACACATATCAAGGCGCTCGCCCAATCGCGCAGGCTCGAACAGCGTAAGATCACGCGCGTCGAACTGCTCGGCTCGCATGATCCGCTGAAGTGGAATCTCGCCGACGACGGCTTGCACATCGAATCGCCCCAGAGTTGGCCAAGCGAACATGCCGTGGCGTTCCGGATCCTGTTCGGCTGACTTGGCGGAGAGCAGATATCGAGAAGGTGGGGGACGGCCGGTTTGATGTCCTTCTCTTCTCTCCGATGGCATGATTTAGTGTTACCGCCAGGAATTCGGCGCGGGCACAGGGAGCGAGGTTTACGGCCATGTGAAGAACCGCTCGGCGGAGTGATCGCGTTTCTCGTTCTCTATCCGTCGGCCGGGGCTGATTTCCGGCATCGACCCTCAGCCAGCAGAAGAAGATCGTTCGCTACTGCGCCCGCTTCACTGCGGCTACGAGGCCAGGATAGGGGTCAATCGCCTTCCCCTTCCACCACAGCTTTTCCGGCCCCAACTCGAAGATCGCAAAGTGCAAATGCGGCGCGCGCGAATCTGCATTCCCCGTCGATCCCACAAAACCGATGATGTCTCCACGCTCAACTCGTATCCCCTCACGCAATCCTTCCACGTACCCCTCCAAATGCGCGTAGTAGTAGCAATAGACTTCCATTTCGTCGAACTCGTATACCGTGTTGCCGCCCGGCTTGCTCAGAAACAGCTTGCGGACGGTTCCGGATACCACCGCACGCACGGGTGTCCCTCTCGGCTCCAGAATGTCGATCGCCTCATGCGGATGTCCGTTGTGAACTTCTGCGAACATATCCCGCAGATCCGCGAGAGAGAGGCCGGCGATGGGCGCAGTCATCTCAAGAATGGAAGAGGTCGCGCCAACAGCCGGTGCGCGAACAGCCAGCGCGCCCACGGCGAGCAACACCGTGCAAAGCCCGGCAATGCAAATCCAGAGCCGCACAGCTATTCCTCCAGGACGACGGGCGTACCCGGCCGTACCATGTGCGACAGATCATCCACATCCCAGTTCGTCATCCGGACGCACCCGGACGATTCGTCGTGCCGGATATGCCCCGGGTCCGGCGTTCCGTGGATTCCATAATGTACTTTCGTGAGGCCGATCCAGGTTGAGCCGGCGGGACCTCTCGGGCCCGGCGGAAGTACTGCTTGCGCTTTTTTCGGATCCGGGTTCCAGAACAGGTTCGGGTCATAGTTGAACCATGGAAAGTGCACCACTTTCGTGACGTTCCAATGACCGATCGGCAGCGGATCGTGTATGCCGCCGATCGTGGCCGGATATTGGGCCAGTTCCTTGTCACCGGCGCCGTAGGCGAGGACAGTGCGTTTGGACTTCGACACCACCACGCGCAGCGCCCGGCGCACAGCGGCGGAGCGCCGCACATTCGGTACCGTGATCCGCTCCCCCGCCGTGTCCAGCTTCGTGCCAGGATTCAACTCGGCCAGCAACTTCGGCGAGCAATGGAACCGCTCGCCTAGTTCCTCTCCCGGCGTTTCGAAGCCCAGCCACTTCAGCTTCGCCTTTTCCAGAATGTCGGCAGGCGCTGGTTCGAACGGGCCTTTCTCATCGGCTTGGGTAATCGTGTAGGTCAACAGGAGGGGGCCGGCGTCGCTATTGAGCAGGCGCCACATCTCCGCATCAATCGTGCCGGTCGGCTTCAGCCCGTGGTTTTCCTGATATCCCTTGACCGCAATCCCGAAATCGTTGCCGTAGACACCGTCGATTTCGCCCGGCGAGAACCTCGCACGGTCCAGAAGAATCTGCGCCCGCACGACCCTGGGCCCTGATGCGCCCGGCCCCACCGCGCCAGTCTTCGCTGCATCCTCGATATCGTCCGCGGCAAGACTCCGGGCGGCCGGCGCGCCAGCACGCATCTTCACCTGTCCGGCTGTGCCCGCGGCGCCCAACGCCAGAATCGAAGCAGTCACCACCAGCAAACAAGTCTTGCGCATACCCGGCAATGGGCACTTTGCAGGCCGTTCCCCGGCCGGTGCCGCTTTCGTCTCCTGAGCCTGGCTTTGCGCCGTCAAGAGCATACCTGCGAGCGGGCGCGGCAGGTCCGGGTGTTGCGGTTGCGGCGGCGGAGACAGCACTTATTGCCAGATGAACGGCAGAAGTTGCATCGCAAAACCCGCGAGAGCCGCGGGCTGCCGCCTTGTATTCACATACTTCCCGCTTTGGACCTCCATCTGCCCTTAACTGGATGAAGAGACGCAGGAAAGAGGTAAGAAATGATGACGATCTTGATTGTTCTTGTAGTGCTGTTGCTGCTCGGCGGTGGCGGGTATGGATATTCTCGTTGGCGCTGATACAGGCGGTTCGCCGCTCTGTTCATGCCAGCGAGTAACGTGAATTTGAGGCGTCAGGATTCGGCAAACGGCCACACGTTGCCACATTGAGGGAAACGTCCGACCTGTAAAGTTGAAGACCCGTGCGGAATCCTGTCGCGAAATCGCCTTACGACGAGCAAATGCACTAGACGGCTTCCCGGACATGAAGACGGCTTAGACCAACAGGCCGGCAACACAGCATACCGCTGCCGGTATCACTGGACATCGCTCTACTCGAAGCCCTGCTGGTCGTGAACGCCGATGAACCGGTACTAGGCGTACGTTTTCAAGTGCTCCGGCACGACGAGCGAAGACTTTGGCGAGTATCTTTCGAAAGTGGCTGAGGATGCGCAGGCGTGAGCACCTCGCGGGTTCTCGAGAGGATCCCGTCTCTTGTTGTCGCTCCCTTGGGCCGGCCGATTTGGTTTGCGGCTGGGCTTCCCGGCTGCAAGCATTTCGCGGAATCAGCGGACTAATAGCCCATGACGCGGCGCACGTACTCGCGACTCAGCTTGAAGCTCTCGCGCAAGGGCCGCGTCGGCTTGAATCCCTCTGGATGGGCCAACTCGATTGCCAGCGTGCCGGAGAAGTTCGTCTCACGCAGCGCACGTCCTATCGCGGCATAGTCGATCACACCCTCGCCCATCGCCTCCGACCAGACTCCATCGGCCTTTCGATCGCGCAAGTGCGCATATACGATCCGGCCGCCGTAGCGATGAACGAAACTCACCGGCTCCACCTTGGCCCCAACCAGCCAGTCGATGTCGGGACCGAGTTTCGCGTCGGGGATCCGCGCCAATGTCCCACGCAGATCGTATTCATCGTCCCTGACCTCGTAAATGTGGTTGTGGAGGTTCAGGACTACGCCATTTTCCGCGCAGATTCCCGTCAGCTTGCGGAGCATCTCCGCCTGCGCGTCGAGCTCGGCCGCGATCTTCGTTCTTCGAGCGTCGCCGACCGAGGTTCCCAGCGTGTGTCCGCCCACTTCGGCGATGCGGCCGATCACGGCCCGCGCGTCCTCCATGATTTCGGTATGCCGTTCGCGATTCCACATCGGCGCCTGGTAGGAAGCTCCGATCACCGGTAAGTTGTATCGTCGCGACAGGTCGCGCACTCGCGGCACGACGTCCGCGTGCCGCAGGGCCGTGTCCATCAGTTCGACCCCGTCTACTCCGGCGTAGCTGAGATCGGCGAAGATCCGGTCCAGGACCGGGGTAATGTCATAGCCCGGCAGCGAGGCCGCGTACACCCACGGATGCGCTCCCACCATGATCTTCGGCCCATTCGGGAGCGCGGGGACGGCTGCAAGCAGCGATACCGTTGTCGCTCTTAGGAAGTCGCGTCGATTGGATCGGATCATCACGTTCGCGAGCCTATCATGGCGCGACGTAGAAATCGACACCGAGGCGCACGACTACCGTGCCCCGACTGCCGATTCAGAGGTGAGAACTGTGGCCGAAGACGAGCCGGCGACCGCTCCGCTTGTCCGGCCGATCATGGCTTTGAGCCCGGACTTGGCGCTCCGTGCCTATTGTCTAAATGCATGCGAGTAAGCAAGGAGTGGGGTCCGCTGTAGAGAAACTCAAGGGCGATGTTTCCGCCCACATATGCCAGCAAATTGTAGTTGCCCAGGCGGAGCGCATCCTTGGCGCCGTAGCGGCTCGGGTACCAGCCATAGACGGCCGTCATCGTACCGGCATACGGTGCAACGAGCGCTGGGAAAGAGAAGACGCGGTGTCCGTCTTCGCCGCGGCGTGCCGTCAAAGTCGAGATCACAGCATGCCTCAGGCGGGGAAACGCGCCGCCACATTCACAGCGGTAGTACAACGTGTCTTGCTTGAAAGCTGCTGCCAACGCATAACGCGTCGTAGTGGTTACCGCTGCGATTCCGAGGTTGGACCCGAATCGCTTGCCGTAACCTTCAACGCCTTGCTTCCATTCGGGAGGTGCATTACTGACCTGGCTAATGCCAGCCGTAAGCGCCGCGCCGACGATCGGATATGGACCGAACGCGTCGAAGAAGTAGTTGCGAAGCTTCGTCGTCTGCGTCGGACGCGTGTACGGCAGATCTTGTCGCGCCGGAGTTGTATTTGCAACCGCGCCGGAAGAATCTTTCGAATCGGGCAGCGATTGCCCTTTTGTGAGCACGGCCAGGGGTGCGAGACTCCCGATTACCAATAGAAAAAGAATCACTTGATGCTTCAGCGCCCGTTCCGAATACCAGCTTCCCGCTGCGCTATTCCCCTTTTCATGATGTTCGGCGCCAGGACGATGGGCGTGCGCGGCAAGTTCTTGCTGCTCAGTGGCTTTCCGGTGTGCGCCGTGCATGGTGTTTCCTCCGGTGGAAGCGTAGCCCCCTCCGGTCTCACTTCCGAGCACGAGAAGGACCGAACGTCTCTGGACGGACATTTCAACGCGGCTAACTAGCCAAACATCCATACCACAGGCACCGCGGAGAGAGCCTTTGGGCTCATAGACCGGGGATTGCCGATCGCTCGTCTGCAAACTTCGCACTTCAGGTGCAGCATTTGCGTCTCGCCTCCGGTGAGTTCCGTCTGACCCCACGCGGACGCTGTCTTGCTTGCCGTGTTCTATCCCAAAGGCAAGGTCCACATGGCTACCGATAATGCCCGATCACGCTCGCTATTAAGGGGAATGGAATGAATGAGTTGACGTTGGAGAATCAGGCGGCGAATTGGAACAGACTGAAGGTCTTGATCCTGGACAGCGTTTCGTCGCCGATCACGCGGAGAATCTACAATTGTGCTCGAAGCACTATCTTTTCGATTCTGAGCGAAACGCTTTGCCCGCCGGAATCACTCAGTCAAAGCCGGAGGGTTGGAGCACCAGGCTCGACCGCCGGGAATCGCACCGACCGGAGGAGTGGACGGAAGAGGCTTGCCTCTCCGTCCACGGTGCGATTGCGAACGCTTTCGGAACTGAGGGTTTAAAGGCACATTATGCTGTCCACTGCCGCAGGCGAGGCCTTGCGCCACGCCCCGCCCGCGCGCCAAGACCTGCCACGCCAATGATTTCCGCACCTGATTTGCCCGAGCCTCTGGTATTCTCTTCTCACAGGAGAGTGGCTGGTCTGTTCGATGAGACCTATCTGGGGGCCCTGCAGGAGCGGAATGCCGACGCGCAGAACCAGCTTGTCTCTTCTTTTTCCAGGGCTGTCCTGAACAAGCTGCGTGCGCGTTTGCGGTCCCCGGAGTTGATCCAGGATGCGTTTCAGGAGACCTTCCTGCGCGTGCTGACCTACTTCGGATCTGGAAAGACCCTCGACAGGCCGGGCAGCCTGCCGGGATTTGTCCACGCAACGTGTCAGAACGTCGCCCTGGAGTTGCTTCGCGGTCATACGCGTCACGATCAGTTCCCGGAGAATTTTCCGGAACCCGTCGCTGCCGGTCTCGATCCCGAACGCCAACTGGTCAGCGAAGAGCGCAAGGCGATGGTCCGGCGTCTGTTGAATGAACTTACGGAGAAGGAGCGGCAACTCCTGAAGCGGGTGTTTCTCGACGAAGAAGACAAAGACACGGTCTGCCGGGAGCTTGCGGTGGACCGGAGCTATCTTCGCGTCTTGCTGTACCGGGCGCGTCAACGCTTCAGGGCCGTCGTCACCCTCGAAGTCAAAAAGAAAGCCGCCGGAGCTTAGAATGCGAAACGATTTGTTCTCGGACCGCACAATGAGTCAAGCGAGGTTCTAAGGAGAATGGACCACCTGAAAGCAGTTAATGACCAGTCCGCGGAACGTTATCTGCTCGGAGAAATGTCCGACTTCGAGGCGGAGGAGTTCGAACAGCATTACTTCGAGTGCGTGGAGTGCGCGCTGGCAGTTGAGGCGGGTGAGGTCTTCGTCGCGAATGCTCGCGCCATGCTGGCTGAGACGGAAGCCGAAGCGGTGCGTAAGAGAGATGCCCCCGAAGCGCCGAGGCAAACTTTCTGGGGTGCGTTTGCGGCCTGGTGGGCCAGGCCCGCCACCATGTTCCCTGCTGTGGCGTCTCTGGCGCTGGGCGCGCTCTGCCTGTACCAGGGCGCGGTGGTCATCCCCGGTCTGCGGCAGAGTCTGGGCGAGGCGCGCGTGCTGCCGGCGTTCACACTCGTCGGGGCGTCGCGGGGAGAGGTGCCGCAAATCACGCTATCTTCCGGGACTCCATCGTTTGCCGTGTCGGTGGATATTCCTCCTGGCGTGGATTTTTCCCGGTATCTGTGTTACTTATCTGTTGGCGGGCGCACAGTGTTCGAACTGAATGCCGGACCGCCGGCAGGCGGGCAGCCCATTACAATTCTGGTGCCCGCGAAAGACCTGCAAGCCGGGCCATATGAACTGGGAGTCTATGGCGCGGATTCGAGCGGCCACAAGCGTGACCGCGTCTCGACCTTTGCGTTTGCGCTGAAGTTCCGTTAACTGTCAAATCCACTTCGGAGGTGCTTCATTGCCCAGTCGCTTTCGCTTCCATGGGTATGCAATCGGTGCAGCCGGCCGGATCCACAAACCCTTTTCCGAGCTGATTGAGGTGCAGGCCGCTGCGGCGCTGCCTCAAATTGGCGGGTACGGGTCGGCCCGTTCTGCCGGCTTCAAGTATCGCGAGATTCTGCAATTCGAGCTGGCTCACACGGAGGTCACAGGCGCGGTCTGCAACTGTGATTGCGATGGCAAGCCACCCTCGCACAGCACCCGGATCACCTCCACCGTCGAGGGCCTGAACATCCTGGGCATGGTCACGGCGGATCGGGTGGTGGCCACTCTTTCCTCTACCTATACGGAGGCCTCCGATGGGGAACCATCGGTCAGGTTGATCGGGACGCGGTTCGAGAATCTGAGAATCGCGGGGATTCCAGTGGACCTGGATCTTGGGACCGACGTCTTCGATCGCTACGACACGCATCGCACTCTCGCCGAAGCTTACAAAACGGACGGCAGCGTCCGGACCTTCGTCGATCAGCTCACCTTGAAGCACCGCGCCAAAGAGGCTCCGGCGCATATCCTGCGTTGGTTCAACCCCGCCGAAGACGGCGGCGAGCTGCCGGCCTCGCGAGGCATCACCGCAGTGTCGCTGGTGCGCGGACTCTCGCCGCGGCAGGCCGGTCTTGAGTGTTGGGGTCACGTCATACACCTGAGCGGGTTCGGAACCATCCGGCTCGCCGAAATCGAGATCAGCAAGGCGACTCGAAACGTGAACATGATTCAGGTTGACCTGGATTGCCCTTACAAGGGACAAATCATGCTCTGCTCAATCGCCGATGGAGGAGATGACTATTAAGCCGTTGCCAAGCAAGCCTCGAAGTTCGCACTCTGGCAGCAACGGGAACTGCCCCCCAGTTTGATGCGCGTTCCGGTCGCGCTCACGCTGTTGGTTCTCGCCGCGTGCCGGAGCAGTGTCCCTTCGCTCGATGCCGAGTTCCTCGAAGCGCGGAGCCTGCTCCCCGGCGAGCAGTACGACCTGGCGCTACCTAAGGCGGAGGCGGGTCTGTCCAGGGCAGAGCGCAGCGGCAATCCGGCGGAGATCTGGCGGTTCCGTTTGTTGAAGGCCGATATCCTGATCGGCAAGCGTCTGGCGGCAAAAACCCTCGCCCTGTTGGACGGGTTTGGCGAGCCGCCGTCCGGAGCGCACTTCGCGGAAGTCCGGGCGCACCTGCTGCTGCTGCGCGGACGCGCCGCCTATAGCCTGAACCGCCTGCGCGAATCGCAGGAATCGCTCTCGCGCGCGGCTGTGGCCGCGAAAGAGGCAGGATCGGAATCCCTGTCGGCCGAAGTAATGCTCCGGCAGGGAGCCTTGCTCGTCCGGCAATCAAAATTCGAAGAAGCGCGGCAGGCCTTTCAAACCGTGGCCGGGACCGCGGCGCGGCTCCGCGATTCGTATCAGGAGGCCAGTGCGCTCGGCAATCTGGGATACGCCCTGTTAACCGAATCGCGGAACGATGAGGCCATTCCCTGGTTCGAGCGCGCGATCGTCATCTTCACGAGTCTGGGCTCGGGAGACTCGGTGGCGCGCACGCACGGGAACCTGGGCAACTGCTACTTCCGCCTCGGCGATTACGATAACGCCCGGCTCCATTACGAAAACGCGCAGGAGTGGTTTGCCAGGACGGGCAATCGGGACAGTCAACAGATCTGGATCGGCAACGCGGGCAACGTGTCTTATGAAATGGCCGACTACTCGGCCGCGGAAGCCGCCTATAAGCGTGCGCTCGAAATCGCGCGCCAGGTGCCGAGCCCGGTCTGGGTCGCGCGTTGGCTGAACAATCTGGCCGCCACGAGCCTGGAACTCGGGAAGTGGGATGCCGCCGAGACCTACAACAACGAAGCGCTGGAGAAGATGCGGAGCCTGCAAGACACGAGTTGGGAACCGACCGCGCTGGTGAACGCGGCCCGGATCGAAGAGGGCAGGAATCACCTCGACCGCGCCAGGCAGGTTTTTCGCTCGGCGCTCGCAAAGCGTGCGGAAGATCCCGGTGTGCCGGTGGACGCTCACGCTGGATTGGCCCGCACGTATCTTCGCGAAGGGCTCACTCGGGAGGCCGAAGCCGAATTCCGGAACACGGTCGGCTTGATTGAGCAGCGCGGAGCGAAGCTGCTCAAGGATGAGTACAAACTATCGCACCTCTCCAGCCTCATCCGGTTTTACCGCGAGTACGTTGACTTCCTGGTCGCCAACCACCAACCGGAGAGGGCACTGGAAGTGGCGGAATCCAGCCGTTCCCATGTTCTCGAGGAAAGGACCGGGGGCAAGGCAGCGGTCGAACGGCATACGGCGCAGGACTACCAGCGACTGGCGCAGCAAACGCATTCCGTCCTGATCGAGTATTGGCTCAGCCCGGGCCAATCGTACCGGTGGACAATCGCTCCCCCCTCGATTCGGCTCGACAAATTGCCTCCTGAGAGCACGATTCAACCTTTGGTTGAGAACTATCGCGCCATGATCACGGCAGGGCGGAATCCTCTGGAGACGGCCAGCGAATCCGGCCGGCGGCTGTCCCAGATTCTGTTAGCGCCAGTCGCCCAAGCCGCCGCGAAGGGCGCCCGCTTCATCGTCGTGGAGGATGGAGGTCTCCATTCGTTCCCGCTCCAGAGTCTGCCCGATCCGGGGGACTCGCGTAGGTTCTGGGTCGAACAGGCGTCCGTCGCGATCGCGCCTTCGCTGAACTACCTCGCGAGCCGGGCGCAATCCAACCGTGGACGGCCGGCGATGCATCCGGCTATGGATTTGCTGATCATCGGCGAGCCTTCGAGTTCCAGCCCTCAATACCCACAATTGGAATTCGCCGCTCAGGAGATGGACTCTATTGCGTCAACCATGAGCGCCGCCAGGACCACAACCCTGCGCGGGAATGCCGCGACGCCCGGCGCATATACAAGCGCGGAACCGGGGCGCTTCGAGTTCATCCACTTCGCCGCTCACGCCACGGCGAATCCGCAAAGTCCGCTGGACTCCGCCGTGATTCTTTCGGGGCCGGCGGAGAGGAACCGGTTGCTGGCGCGCGAGGTGATGGCTGTTCCACTCTCCGCGGAGATGGTTACGATCTCCGCGTGCCGTAGTGCCGGCGGCAAGAGCTATTCCGGCGAAGGGCTGGTAGGCTTTGCCTGGGCCTTTCTCCGTGCCGGAGCCCGTAATGTCATCGCCAGTGACTGGGATGTGAGCGATCGCTCCACGGCGCAGCTTATGTCCGGCCTGTATCGGGAGATTGCCGCCGGCAAGGAAGCGCCTGAAGCGCTTCGGGCAGCTCAACTGGCGCTCATCCACTCCGGAAGCGCTTACTCGAAACCGTTTTACTGGGCTCCGTTTCAGCTCTACGTCGGGTCGCCGCGATAGCATTTGCGAGATCCCGGAATATGCTTCTGCTTGCCACCGCCATGGGCTGCTCACAGTAGGCCACCCATTGCGGCGCCATCGCACCGTTCCTTGAGTGACATAATCTACGCATGCTCCCCCGCATACTTAGCCTGCTCGCCCTCGCGGCCTTCATACTCCCTGCCCAATCCCAGCTTGCCTCTTTGCCCACGCTCACTCCCAACGCCAACAACCGCATGGTCTCTCCCGAGAACCCCACCGGTCGAAAAGGTCAGGGCGCGATGGCCGTTCCCAACCCCGCCGACCCCGACCTCGCTTTCTCTAATGCCGCCCTGGACCTCGGGCAGGGATGGAAGGTCCGCCCTTTCATCAAGGTCAAGCCCCACTCCACGGTCACCCTCATGGACGTTTCCGGACCAGGCGTCATCCAGCACATCTGGATGGCCACCGCCCCGGATTGGCTGGGCAACGGCCGCGCCTCCGTCCTGCGCTTCTATTGGGACGGCGAGCCGACCCCATCTATCGAAGTCCCCATGACCGACTTCTTCGCCGTCGGCCACGACATCTTCGCCAAGGTTAACTCCGCCGCCGTAGTCGTTCTCCCTAGTGCCGCTCTCAACTGTTACTGGTCCATGCCCTTCCGCAAATCCGCCCGTGCCACCTTCACCAATGACTCCGATAAGGAACTCGACCTCCTCACGTGGCAAATCGACTACTCCGAACAGAGCGTACCCGCCGATGCCGGCTACTTCCACGCCCAGTGGCGCCGCGACGTCACGGATCGCAGCCACCCCGAGCACACCATCCTGGAGGCCAGCGGCGAGGGCCGCTATGTAGGCACCTTCCTCGCCTGGACCCAACTTTCCGACGGCTGGTTCGGTGAAGGGGAGGTCAAGTTCTACATCGATGGCGATACCAAGTTCCCCACCCTCGCCGGAACCGGCACCGAGGACTACTTTGGTGGCAGCTACGGCTTTCCTGAAGTCTTTTCCACGCCCTTCGTCGGCAGCACCCTGGATCACAAAGGCAAGGACGGTCCCCCCAAGTGGAGCCTCTACCGCTGGCACATCCCAGACCCCGTGGCCTTTCACAAGGACCTCAAACTAACCATCCAGGCCATCGGCTGGTGGCCCAACGGCCGCTATCAGCCTCTCGCCGACGACATCGCCTCAGTCGCCTACTGGTACCAGGCGGAGCCGCACTTGGCCTTCCCCGCTTTCCCGCCCCTCGCCCAGCGCTGGCCGCGCTGAGAATGGCGCGTTGTAGGGCGAAACCGCTGCTGATATCACCAGATAACGCCGTATTTACCCAGCACGCGGCTGCCTCTGAGATGCGGCATTTCATACGCCCGGAAGCGGCGAAAGTTACTGGAACTCCAGCACGAGGCGAGGAACCGCGAGGACCTCTATTCCCTCGAACTGCGCCGCTGTTTCTTTGCCTCGCTTCCGGGCCAGACGCTTGCCGCTGAACCTCATTCAGAGATGGGTACGGGGATGCTTTTGTGCCCTCCGGGAATCGACGCCGATGCGTCGCCGATTAGCCCGTTGAGCAGAGCCGCAGTCTCCTCGACATGCGGCTCTTTGAAAATCGTGTAATGGGTGCCGTTAAGCAGCTTCCTTTGGATCCCTTGAGCCGACAACTCGCTCCAACCGAGCCTCCGGTCGAGCGGCGAGCCGGTCTGCGGATGGTCCTTCGCATCCAGAGTCACGATTCGCCCCGGATATGCCGCCGGCCGGTACAGGCGCGCCGCCCTTCGATTGGCCACCCTGACATTCAGTTCGGCCCTGAGAGGCGAAGCCTTGGTCCTCCTGGCTCTGAATCGTTCCCAGGGGCCGAGCAACAACCTGGTCATATGAGCGGAGAAAGACTTCCAATCGTCAGCCAATTCCGCGCGCGGAATGCGGTGGCGCACGAGCGCGGTGAAATGAAACCGGAACCCTGAAAGGTAAAGCCGCCAGTGCCGGACCGGGTTGGGATAGTGCGGAACAGGTGCGTCGACGATGGCGAGCAATGCAACATCCTCGCAAGCCGCGCGGAGCTGCCGTGCCGCCTCGAAGGCCACGATCCCACCCACGCAATGCCCGCCAAGCAGATACGGACCATTGGGCTGGATCCTGCGCATGGCATTCGCAAACTTGCCGGCTACGTCCTCCAGCGAATAGACGCCGCGAAGTCCAACCGGCGTCGGATCGCGCAGCACGTAGAAGGGCTGTTCCGTCCCGAGATGCCGGGCGAGCGGCATCAGGTAGAACGGGTCTTCGTCATCCCATGGAACGAAAAAGAAGGGCGGTCCCGACCCATACGGTTGCAGAGCGATCACGGGCAGACGCTCCGGCTGCACCGGACTTCTTTCGCAACCCGTCGCGCTACGCTCGATCGCCTGAGCCATGCTGGCAATCGTCGGCGTGTCGAGAAAATCGATGCGCTCCAGGTCCCCGCCGGCCAGAGCGAACTCCGCCTGCACCTCCGTCAGCAACAAGGCGGCGGAAAAGGAATCACCACCGAGGCTGAAAAAATCGTCGTGGATTCCGATCCTGCCTACCGCCAGAACTTCGCGCCAAATGCGGGCCAGTTTCATTTCCACGGGGTTAGCCGGAGCGACAAAGCCCGCCGCCGCAGGCGCGCTGCCCGGAATCAGTCGCGGGCCCAACATCCGCGCCAGTTCCAGCCGCTGGATCTTGCCCCCGTCAGTCTTGGGGATCTCGGGGAGAAACACGATTCTGGCTGGCACTTTGTAGTCTGCCAAGGTCGAGGTGACGAACAGGCGCAGCTCCCGTTCCGACGTTTCGGCGCCGGGGCGGAGAACCACGGCCGCGGCCACTTGCTCGCCCAGCTTCTCGTGAGGCATGGGAAAGACAACGGCCTCCAGCACGCCGGCATGGCGGGCGAGCGCGGCTTCCACCTCCGCGGGCGAAACCTTCTGCCCTCCCCGGTTGATCTGCTCCCGGATGCGGCCGCTGATGAACAGATAGCCCTCCGCATCGCGCCACCCCAGATCACCGGTACGGAACCAGCCATTGAGAAACGCCTTCCGGTTGGCCTCCGGATCGTCCTCATAGCCCCGCATCACATTCGGGCCCCGCACCAGGATCTCGCCGGTCTCCCCGCATGCGGCCGGCTCGCCGGAGGAGGTCATCACCATCACCTCCGGCCCGTCCGGCAATCCCACCGAGCCGGGCTTCCGGCGCCCAGGCGGAATGGGGCTGCAGGCAATCCTGGGGGCCGTCTCCGTCATGCCGTAGACATCTATAACGGGGGCCTGAAAGGCCTCCTCGGCCTCGGCCAGGAGTTGGGGCGGCAGTGCCGATGCGCCCGATCGAACCAGACGCAAAGAGCAGCGCTCGATGACATCACGCCGGCGACGCGCATGTTCCACCAGTTCCCGCAGCACGGCCGGCGGGACGAAAATCCACGTAGGGCGGTATTCGTCCATCCAATCCAAAAACCGTGCGGCGTGGACGCCGGGCAAGCAGCAAAGGCCGGAGCCTGAAATCAAAGTGATCAAGACGTGGGTCACGCCGGCGATGTGATGCACCGGGATGGCGGCCAGCAGGCGATCATTCGGGCTAAAGCGCGTGCTGGCGACGCTGTGGCCGGCCGAGAAAGTAAGGTTGGCGTGCGTGAGCGGCACCCGCTTGGGCGAGCCCGTCGTTCCAGAGGTCTGCATGACGAGTGCGACGTCGTCGGGCTGCTGTTCGGTCCACGCTGTGGGCGAACCGAGTTCCGCGCCCCTTTCCAGGCTGAATGTGCCGGCCGGTCCGTCTGGCTCAGGCCGGACTTTGATCACCGGAATCCCGAGATTCCGGGCAGCCTTCAGCGCGGCCGGGACACCGGCAGCGTCCACCAGCAGGCAATCGGCCTTCGTCCGCGCCAGGTCGTTCTCGAACTCCGCTTCGCGGCTTGCCGGATTCAGAGGTATGCTCACAGCCTGCCGCATTACAGAAAGCTGACACGTAATTGCCTCGGGTCCTACTGGAATCGCCATCGCAAGGCGGTGACTCCGGCTCGCGCCGAGACCGCGAAGCTGCGCCGCCACCTTGCTGGTGAGCTCGTCGAGTTGTCTGAAGTTCAGGGGCTTGCGGCCTGGACTGGTGAGAGCCACGCTCTCGCCGCGTGTTGCTTGCCGCCGGATCAGTTTATCAATGGTCTCAATCACCGCGCAGTCCATGAAGCCGCAGGGCGCGCCCGAAGGTACAACACTTCTGACCGGCTGGTTCCGGCCGCCCAGCCCAGTAAGCAAGCAATAGTCAATTACTGAGCTTGCCCGGGATTTCTATTTTGGCTCTCAGCTTCCGCTGATCATATCATCAGGCCCCATCTTTTGATTCCCCGAAGTGGCGTGTCTTGCCGTTCTTTTCGTCGGTTGCCGTTTCTAGATCACCTGTGCCCCCGTCCACCCATCGCGCGCGAGCACCGGGATACGCAAGGCTGCAACTTCACATCCTGCTGGACCGGTGCTCGGGCGAGGTCTTTGCTGAAGGTGGGCATGCCGCCCTCACCGGCCTGATCTCCCCTCTCCCGCGGACAGGAAACTGGCATTGTACGCAACGGGGACAAGCCGACCGTGAATTCGGTGCAGGCATCGGCGCTGAGGGTGCAAACGCAGGACCGACGCTGACGAGGGTGCGGTCGCGGTTCATAATGGTGCGATGGGTGAGAGTCAAATGAGGCGCGCACGCCTGGATCGCGGGACAATGACACGGCGCCAGTTGCTTGCGGCGATGCTCCTCGACTCTATTCCGCTGGACGCGCAGATGGCTTCGCGAGGCGTGAAGGCGATGCCCCGCGGAAAGCCATCCGGCCTTCCTTTTCACGCCTCCCTCACCGATGTTGCGATGCAAGCCGGGCTGACCCATCCAATCGTCTACGGAGGCGTCGACAGGAACGATTACATTCTCGAAGCCGATGGTTGCGGAATCGCTTTCCTGGATTTCGACAATGATGGCTGGCTTGACGCCTTTGTGATCGGCGGGACGCGGTGGGAGGGTGCGCCAGCAGGCGCCACAAACAGGCTGTACAAGAACAATCGGGACGGAACGTTTGCCGATGTGACGGAAAGGGCCGGACTCACCCACGCCGGCTGGTGTTGTGGGGTCACCGTCGGCGACTACAACAACGATGGGTTTGAAGACATCTTTGTAAGCGGCTGGCCGCGGAACTTCCTCTATCGCAACAACGGCGACGGCACGTTCACCGATGTGACCGAAAAGGCCGGACTGCTGGAGCGGGAAGCGCGCTGGAGTTCTGGTTGTACATTCGTGGAAACGAGTCGCAACGGCCGCTTGGACCTGTTCGTGGCTCACTATCTGAAGTTTGATCCGAACGTGATCCCGCGTGCCGGAACCAACGCCGGTTGCAACTACAAAGGGGTCCAAATCAACTGTGGCCCTCGCGGACTGCCGCCTGAAACACACTCCCTGTACCGCAACAATGGTGATGGCACGTTCACGGACATCAGTGTCGCATCTGGTATCAGCAAGGCCACAGGATCGTATGGCCTGACAGCGGTGGCCGCGGATTTTGATGACGATGGATGGCCTGAGATCTACGTCGCATGTGACTCGACCCCGAGTCTGCTGTTCAAACGTCAGAGCGATGGCACCTTTCTCGACGTCGGCATGGAATCGGGTGTCGCATTGAACGAGGATGGCAACGAGCAAGCGGGCATGGGACTCGGGATTGGCGACTTCAATCTCGATGGACGACTTGACATCCTGAAGACCCACTTCACGGAGGACACTCCGGCGCTCTACGCCAACCGCGGTGGCCGATCCGGATTCGCGGACGTGACAATCCGTTCGGGACTGGGCGTTGAGACGCGATACGTGAGCTGGGGTGCGGCAATCGTGGATCTCGACAACGACGGGTGGCCAGACCTGTTCTGGGTCACCGGCAGCGTGTATCCGGAAGTTGAAAAGGCTCTTCCGCAATTGCCGTACAAAACGCCTCGGGTTCTGTTTCGCAATCTGGGAACCGGCAAGTTCGAAGAACTCATGGATGGGGCGGGGCCGGGCGTCGGGGCGGAGCATTCGAGCCGCGGTTGCGCTGTCGGAGACTTCGACAATGACGGAGACATGGATATTCTGATCGTTAATTTGAACGAGCCTCCGTCGCTCTTGCGTAACGACGTCAGTGGGAACAATAGCTGGATCAAAGTGAAGCTACTCGGAGTCAAGTCCAACCGCAGCGCGATTGGCGCGCGCGTGACCGCACGGTATGGAGGCAAACAGCAGGCGCAAGAGGTACTCGCGCAATCGAGCTATTTGTCAGTGAACGATCGCCGCCTGCACTTCGGACTTGGGTCAGCACAACGAGTAGACCTCGATGTGCGATGGCCGAGCGGAATCCGACAGTCGTTCAGCCAGGTGCCGTGCAGCGGACTCGTCACGATTGACGAGGTTCGCGGAATCGTGAAGATCGACAAATGGCGTTCATGAAGGGCCGTAGCAGGCATCGCCGGCCTGCCTACAACTTCATCCATAGCTCAGTTCTCTCGCGGCCGGACATTTGCGCCTTTGAACAAGAACTATAGGCCAGTCGATATTTCGCGAAGCCGAAGTGTGGTGCTCAGCAGGCCGCGTACCCGTCCTGCCAGTTGCACGGGCAGATCAGCTTACTCCTGGTGTCGGCCATACGCGCCTGGCGCCAGTATTCCGTCACGCCGGCATCGTCGCAGCCAGGATTTCCTTTTCGGCTTCCTGGCCAGCGGCGATTATATCCTCGGCCGCTTGTGGCCAGGTGGCGAAAACGGAGATCGGATCTAAGCCAGGATTTCGCGGACGAATTGCGCGGTCTGGCCGATCTGGTCGTTGAAGCGCTGATACAGCCCGATGATCATGGCGTCCGTCGGCTTGACGCCTTGAAGCGCCGCGGCCATGCGCTCCTTCACCTGCTGCGGTGAATCGACGGTGCGGCCCGCGGCCAGGACTTTATAGGCCAGGCAGGGCTTCTTCGCTTTGCGGATGGTTTGCAACATGCGCGGTGGATCGGCGGGCAGATAGACCTCGCCCAGCGGCAGTTGTCCGCCCAGGAGTTTTTCGAACTCGGCGCGCGGGCGAATCATGTAATAGAGGGCGGTCATGTAGTAGTCCACGTCCCAGCCGTGATCCTCGGCGTACTCGACTTCGAGCGGATTGTGGCAGGAGAGACCGACCATCGCTCCGGTGTCGCGAATACGCTTGAGATAGTCGAGCGACTTATCGAAGTGGCCAGCATCCCATAACTTGTTGGTGCTGCCGCCGTGCTGCGCGATGCCCATGGGCTGCAGTTTGATGGCGCGCTTCAGCATCTCCGGCTCATCGTTGAAACCAGGACGCGAGAGCATGAGAAGCTGCAATTTGCCGCCCTCCTGCTTGTAGCGCAGCCAGTCGGTCTCGAGGCGCTCGCTCCAACTGGCCTGCCAGGTGTTCAGGCCGGCGCGCTCGAGTTCGTGGAGAAACGAGAGCACGCGCGAAGTGGTGTGGTAATCGGCCATGTGAGCCGAGTAAACGTAGTTGAAATGGGAGTAACCGTAGATGGGGTTGGCGCCGGCGATGAGGCGCGTGATCTTGTGCGTGCCGAACGGGACCACTGGGAGCAGGGGGCCGGGCGCGGCCGCGGGCACCTGGTCAGGTGCGGCGGGCGGCTGCGCGTGCGCCAGGCCGGCCGCTCCAATGAAGCCGGCGAGAGTACCCGCGCCCTTGAAAAAGTCGCGGCGCTGAAGGCTGTGGTCGTCGAGCGGGTCGCGCTCGACCATGCCGTTGATCCGTGGTCCGTCGTCTTCGTGCATGGAGAAGGTCTATCACATTGCCGCGTGGGGCGTAAGGACCAAAGCATCGGGGATTCCTGTGATGGATCAGGTTCGGGTAACGCGGTTTCCCATGCCCGAGCACTTGTCCGACGCGGCAACTTCCCGTCCTAATGAACTGATCAGCGAACTACTGGAGTCGGCGCTGGTCGGGACTCCCTCCGCAGCTTCGAATCTTGCAGGCCTCCATAAAAAGACGGCGGGGTGTATACTCACCAGTACTGAGAAATCCAATTATTGAAAGCGCGAATAGCGCGAACAGAAAGAGTTCTAGCTTCCGAATGACTACGACGATGAGTACTTTGCACTCACATTCCACGAACGGCCTCTGGCTAGGACTGCTGTTATTCTTTCCAGTAATCTCAGATGCACAATCCGTCGGCGCCATCAGTCAGTACGTCATCACAAGCCCCGATCCGAGGCCCTGGGCGATCACTACCGGGCCGGATGGCGCGCTGTGGTTTACGGAGAGTAAGGGGACCAATATCGGTCGGATCACAACTGCAGGGATAATTACCGAGTACCCCCTGTCCGCCTCTGATTGTCTCGGCATTACTACGGGACCCGACGGGGCGCTGTGGTTCACGGAAGTCGGAAACGGGGCATTCGGCGGGAAAATCGGGCGAATCACCACAGCCGGCGCGATCACCGAATACCCCGTGCCCCCTCCCTTAACGGAGCCGACAGACATCATAGTCGGTCCAGACGGCGCCCTGTGGTTCACGGGGTTCGGCGGCCCCTATATCGGGCGGATTACAACAGCGGGGGCCATCACCGAATACTCGATCGCTTCAAGCACTCGCGGCCCCCAGGGCATCACAACAGGGCCAGATGGCGCTCTCTGGTTTGCGGAACTGGCCGGCAACAAAATCGGACGCATCACTACCGCCGGTGTGGTCTCTGAATATGCAGTTCCTACACCGAATAGCAGCCCTTGGTACATAACCACCGGGCCAGATGGCGCGCTGTGGTTCACGGAGGGTACCGCCAACAAAATCGGCCGCATTACAACAGCGGGAGTCTTTACAGAGTACGCCCTCCCCAGGCAAGATCAAACGCATCCCCTCGGAATCAGCACAGGACCGGACGGCGCCCTATGGTTCACAGAATCCGGCGATGGCCTCAACAAGATCGGCCGGATCACCACGAGCGGGGCGATAACCGAGTACGTTGTCCCGACTTCAGATGACAGCGAGGTCATGGAAGTAAAAACCGGGCCGGATGGTGCACTCTGGTTTACGGAAGCAGTCGGCAATAAAATCGGGCGCGTCACCTTAACCAGTGGCCGTGCGTCCATGGCCCAACTGGCGTCGGGCGGCGGCTGGACGACCACCCTGACTCTAGTAAATACTGGTGCCGCACCAACTCCTGCGACCCTGAAGTTCTTCGATAACAGCGGCAATCCGCTCCAATTGCCGCTAACCTTCCCCCAGGGCTTCTTAAATCCGGTGACGACCGCAACGTTCACCGGTACCTTGAATGCTGGGGCTGAAATGGTGATTCAAAGCGCTGGATCTATCAGCCAGCCCACCCAAGTGGGATGGGCGCAGATCTTGACGAGCGGGAGCATCAGTGGCTTTGCCGTGTTCAGCGCAACAACCGGGAACAGCCTACAAGAGGCTACGGTGCCGCTGGAGGACCGTACTCCGGGCGCGTTTGTCGTATCGTTTGACAGCACTAGCAACTATGTGACTGGAGTGGCGCTCGCCAACCTCGTCGCCAATTCAGCGAATATTGAAATTGTCATTCGCGACGACACCGGCGCGGTATTGTTGACGGACTTCATTGCGCTTCCGGCCCGAGGCCACACGTCGTTTGTTTTGGCTACCAACTATCCGGTCACCGCTCAACGTCGCGGAACAGTCGAATTCGACACGCCCCCGAACGGCCAGATAAGCGTCCTAGGTCTGCGATTCAACCCGACCGGTGCATTCAGTTCGATACCCGTTAGTGCCGAGTAGCCCGGTAGCGGGTCAGTTACCGAAATCGCGGATTAACGGCGATCCACTCGCAATCCTCGGGTTCCGAACCACGAACGAGACCGAGTCAGGCGCGACCTGCTCGACCACTGTCACCGGGATGGGCTTACCGCCGGTCAGGTTGGCCGAGACTCTGGGAGGCCTGGCCCGGGTTGCTCCATGATGCGGCCGACTCGGGCTTGCCATGCCCAATGGCTGCTACCTTCTCGGCTCATACCGCATCGCCACCGCTCCCGAGCCGAACTCCAGCCGGCTCACGAGCCTCAAGTCGACGGGCTTCGATAGCCCCGCAAACAACGTCGGCCCGTGGCCCGCCAGCCTGGGATGCACCACGAACTCGTACTCATCGATCAATCCCAGCTCCGCCAACGCCTGCGGGAGCTTCACGCCTCCCGTGAACAGTCCCTTGCCGGGCTCCCGCTTGAGCTGCTCAACGGCCTTCCGTAGATCCCCTCGCACGAGTTCCGCGTTCCAATCGACCCGCTCCAGGGTGCTCGAGACGACGTACTTCTTTGCGGCGCCGATCGTCCGGGCGAAGGGTTCCATCCACTCAGGCCTCGCTCCCGTCGGCGCCGGCGGCCGCCACGCCGCCTCCATCATTTCGTAAGTCACCCGGCCAAAAAGGAGCGCACCGGCCTGCTCAAGGTTCTCGACGACATTACGAAACAGGTCTTCGTTCGGTGTGATTGCACGATGATCGCAGCACCCGTCCAAGGTGACGTTGATGGAATACCGAAGGGGTCGCATCACGCAAGAGTACCGCCGATGGGGTAGACCAGCAAGGTTAGCCCGCTTCAGGGCTAGAAGCCACTCACTTACCGGTCAACCTGGACGAAAGGTACACTTCTCGTACATTGGGCCGCTCGCTCACGCTCTTGCGGGACATGGATCGCGCCGGAAACGGAAGCTGACCCTCTACCGGATATCTCGGTATGCTAATCCCAGCCATGTCCATCACTCAGACCGGCCGGCAGCGGGTACTCGATGCGCTCGCACATCGCGAGGGAGGCGTGCCCCTGGACTTCGGTTCGACCTCGGTGACCGGCATTCACGCCACCGTCGTCGCTGCGCTGCGGCAGCATTACGGCCTGGAGCGGCGGCCGGTACGGATCCACGAACCAATGCAGATGCTGGCCCTCGTGGAGGACGACCTGGCCGAAGCGATGGGCGTTGACACCATCGGCGTTCCGCGAAGGCGCGCACACTTCGGGCTGTTGTTCGACCGCTGGAAGCCGTGGCGCTTCGACGGCCTCGACGTGGAGGTGAGTGCGGACTTCAACGTCACCCAGGCTGACAACGGTGACACTTTGATGCACCCGCAAGGCGACGTCACGGCGCCGCCCAGCGGCCGCATGCCCAAAGACGGTTTCTTCTTCGACGCCATCGTGCGGCAGAATCACTTCGACCCGGAGAACCTCGACCCGGCCGATAACCTCGAGGAGTTCCAGCCCTACACGGACGAAGACATCGCGTGGATTCGTTCCGCCGTGGCGGGAGTGCAGGGCCGAGACCGGGCTGTTGCCGCGAGCTTCGGGGGCACCGGCTTCGGCGACATCGCGGCGGTGCCCGGTGTGGGATTGAAGGACCCGCGCGGCATCCGCGACATCACTGAGTGGTACGTCTCCGTACGTTCGCGCCGCGCCTACATCCACGCTGTTTTCGAGCGCCAATGCGAGACCGCCATTCATAACCTCGAACGGATCCACGCGGCCGTGGGCGAGCAGGTGGACGTGGTCTATATCTGCGGCACCGACTTCGGCACGCAGACTTCGAGCTTCTGTTCCGTGGGCACCTTCCGCGAACTGTGGCTGCCCTACTACAAGGCGATCTGCCAGTGGATTCACGCGAACACGCAGTGGAAGTGCTTCAAGCACAGTTGCGGCAGCGTGGAGCGGTTTCTGGAATCATTCATCGAGGCGGGATTCGATATCCTCAACCCGGTGCAATGCTCGGCCGTGGGCATGGACCCGGCGGAGCTGAAACGGAAGTATGGCGACCGGCTGGTGTTTTGGGGTGGAGGCGTGGACACTCAATCGACGCTCCCCTTCGGAACGCCTCAGCAGGTGGCTGATGAGGTTCGCAGGCGCTGCGAGATCTTCGCGCCAGGCGGGGGATTCGTATTCAATAGTGTCCACAATATTCAAGCGGGTACGCCGGTGGCGAACGTCGTGGCGATGCTCGACGCGGTGAGGGAATTTCGAAATGACTGATCTCCAGAGACTCCATCCGCCGCAACAGGGTCCACGCGGCGCCTGAGGCCATCGCAAAGTGACCAGCGATTGCCGGGTCCGTTGGACAACTTCCCGTTGGAGCATCTTCAATCCAAGACGCCCGGCGGATGCCGTCGGTCCCGGAGCGTCTTTAGACCAGCTTCACATCTTCTGTAGTCCGGTGCTCCTGAGCCCGGAGCACCGCCCTCCAGCACAGAACCGCGAATGAAAAGAGCGGTCCTCGGCGCAAGACGGCAGTTGTCCGCTCTCTTGCGTTCGCGGTTCTGTGCTGGCTATCGGGATGCGCGCGCAGGCCACGGCCTATAGAAATCGTGAAACTGCTTTAACTCCGTATCGGTGCGGATAACAGCTCAACAGCTGCTGAGCCCGTCATGGAAACGAATGCGGCGTGGCGCTCGGTCAGCATGCTCACGACGGGTCACGAGAGCCAGGCTTGCGGCTGGAATGCTGCTGCGTTCATCTCCGGGCCGTGTTGGATCCTGAGTGTTCCCTGGGGTCCACGGCTCTACAGCGGCGCCGTCCTAACGTCGAGAATGCGCAACCTGAAGCTTGATCTCCTGCAGCGTCATACCGTAGCCGCTTCCGGGAGGATTCTCGCGGTAGTTCGTGTGCAGGTAGCCGTTGGTGAAGTTCGCGGCGTAGCACAACCACGCCGTTTTGCCGTCGCTGCTGATGAATTTCGACGGGATGTTGACGAAGTAGCCTTGCTCGCCGAAATTCCGCATGTAGACGACCAACCGCCACGGCCCGGTGATCTCATTCGCTTCGAGCACATACGTGTTGAATCTTGAAATAGTGTTGCCGCCGTCGGTAATCGCCATCAGATACTTGCGCAACGGCGCGTTGTAGGTGACTGTCACGTTGCCGCAGTTATTATTCCAGTCCAGAAGCGGCTGCATCGCGGCGAAATCATGCGTCCAGAGCGCGCGGCCGGAGCGGTCGCGTCCCGCGTAAAATTCGTACTTCGAAGCGTCGTTGATGTTCTCGATGGAAGGCGTGACGCGGGCGAGGTAGATCTGATCGCCGGTGATCCAACTGGCGTTGGCCGGGCGCGGCTGAGGATCCGGTTCCCGCGAGCCGTGTGCCACCAGGTAGGCCCGGCCATCGGGGGAGTGCTCCATGTTCCGGCCGAAATCGACGAAGTGCGGCACACCAAAACGGACCGTTCCACCAAGCTTTTCCGGTTCGCCGAACAGCGGTTTGGCCGGTGTGTGCGGCGTTTCGGTCCAGGTCTTGCCGTAATCGGTTGAGATGCGAAAACCGACGAATGGGCCGAGGATGTCCCAGTTGAGGCCCTTGCCCGGATCGCCGTCGCTGTCCATCAGGCAATAGGTACCGTAATACCAAATGCCGTTGTGGACGAGACTACCGCAAGGATAGCGGCCCTGGTAGGGTTGCGGAGCAGCCGCTACCAGCCCGGGGCGGAGGAAGGTGAGGTGCAGCGGGTCGTCGCCGGCAATGGTCGCAAAGCCTGTCGTGGCCTTGGCGCCGAACGAAGACGAGCTGACACCATTGACTTCGCCGTCGGTCCAGGGTGAGTAGAGATTGCCGTCCGCGGCCCACGAAGGATACCACGTGTCGGCATTGGCATAGCGGATGTTGCGGCCTGTAAACTCGATGCCGGTGATTTCTTGTGACTGCTGGAAAGGCACATCGCGCGGAGGATCCGAGGGCCAGGAAAACGGCGCGAAGGGCGCGCTCACCGACTTGGTCTGGGCGGGAGCGATGGAAGTGAAGAGGAAGATCAGCGCGGCGAGGATCCGCGGAAAGAGATGAAGCGGCGCATGCGACCGGAGAGCCATGATGAAGGACACCTCAAATTGAAACCGATGTTGCGATCGTAAGCTCCCAATCAGTCTACACAAGCGGCGCAAGAGGTCGATCCGTGCGACCTCGGAAGGCCTGATAACACCGGAGATACGCCTGCGGAAGACTACTGCCCATGTCGCCATCGATTCTGATCCGATCTGCGTCGGACCTCAAGCTCACATCGTGGCGATTGCCCAATAACATTTCTTCTCCGCTCTTCTGACTGCTGCCGTACCATAAACTGAGCTTCAGATTAAGCTCGACTCATGCCAGACAACAGCCTTTCTCCAGTCCATGACGCGTTCAACGGCAAGCCAGCGCCCGGAACTGCGCTCTGCCTTTCCGGCGGCGGTTACCGGGCCATGCTGTTCCACGCCGGATGTATTTGGCGCCTGAACGATGCAGGGCTGCTCGGCACCCTGAAGCGAGTCTCGAGTGTTTCCGGAGGCTCGATAACGGCTGGCATCTTAGGCATGAACTGGAGCGCGCTCGGCTTGTCGGCCGCGTCTCCGGGCGCAGCAGGCGACAAGTTCACGCAATTCTTCATTGAGCCTGTCCGCATGATGGCGTCCACGACCATCGACGAGAGCGCAATACTCGGCGGGATCTTTCTGCCGGGCTCGATATCTGATCACGTCGCGGACAAGTACGATTCGCTCGTATTCCATGGCAAGACGCTGCAGGACCTGCCTTCGGACGATGCCGGACCGCGCTTCGTGATCAACGCCACGAATGTTCAGTCCGGCGTGCTGATGCGATTCTCAAAACCGTATATGCGGGACTATCGCGTGGGCCAGGTGCTGAACCCCGTGCTCCCGCTGGCGCGGGCCGTCGCGGCCTCGTCGGCGTTTCCGCCCATTCTGTCTCCCTGTGACATCGAGTTGTCGAAATACGGGATGGAGTTCGCGCCCGCGGATGGAACCGAGGATTTACACGAAGAGCCTTACACAACGAAACTCGTACTGTCCGATGGCGGCGTATACGACAATCTCGGTCTCGAGACGGCGTGGAAACGCTTCGACACCATCCTGGTGAGCGATGGCGGCGGCCACTACGCGCCCGATCCCGATCCGCACCACGACTGGGCGAGGCATGCGGCCCGCGTACTCGACCTGATCGATGGCCAGGTACGAGCCCTGCGCACGCGTCAGTTGATCGCGCTCTTCGGCGAGGGAGAACGAGCCGGAGCTTACTGGGGCATTCGGCAGGACATCACCAAATACGGGCAGCCGCCCGCGCTGCCTTGCCCGGTGGATCGAACCATGGATCTCGCGGCGACGGCAACGCGACTCCAGAAGATGGAAGACACACTGCAGGAACGCCTGATCAACTGGGGATATGCGGTCTGCGACGCGTCGCTCCGGAAGTTCTTCAGGCCCACGCTTCCCGTGCCGGCCGGATTTCCTTACCCCCATTCGCCAGTCTGATCCGACGCTTCTTCAGTTTTGGGCACGCCGACGAATTGGGCGCCAGGCGGCATCCCGTGAAGTCGCCGTGCACGGTACCCTGCGCGACGAACTCACCGTACCGAGGTGTCCCATGGAGTCGATGACCACCGGGATCGCATCGGTAGTACTGGTGGTCGCGCCGCGGATTCCAGCGACTCAGGTCATGGTTTGAATCGCATAGCCTATCTTGAGCGAAAATGGCCGAATTCCCTTTGCTTGACCCGAAGAAGAGAACGAGTCAGCGGCGTACCCCGCTTCTCCAACAAAGGACGATACGCGGGGCGCAAAGCACGCCAACCGGCGTCAGTAACGATTCCTACAGCAATCCCTGTCGGCTCAGTGTGCGGGTCTTGGATTTTCCCATGGTGGTAGTGCTTCCCACTGGCCGGAATGGGAAGGACCCAGGCTGTGCAGGCGCAGGGCCAGCCCCAGCATGGAGACTGCGCTGAAACCAAAGTAAGCGCCCAGCCAAAGCAGGTCTGAGTGCGACCCTGGTTCCACGTTGATCCAGCGAAACCCCAATGCAAAGAACGCCAATGCAAACCCAACCGAGGTTACTCCGGCCAAGGCAAGAAGCCATCCGTCCGCAATATGATGCTGACGCCGCAGGGTTCGCGCGATTTCCAATTCGAGAATGCTGTTGCTCATCGCCATCAGGATGATGAGGAGCGAGACAGTAAGAAAACTAATTCGAAAACGGGTAGCACCGAAACAGATCAGTCCGAGCGCGCCGAGTGCAAGACCATTCAGCACCAAAGGCCAGCATTTGCCCTTTGCGGACCTCCAAGTACCAGCCGCGATCATGCAAGCTCCTGCCGCCAGCGCGAGCTTACCCAACAACACAACCGTGCCGTTCCACGAATGGAAAGTCAGCGGGCCATCCGCGCCCCGCATGATCAAGTACATGACTGAAATGATCGCGTCAAGAACGCCACCCAGGGCCAGTAACCACCAGTTCTCAATCAGCGTTTGGATCATGCGCACCTTCCCGGATCGAGATGCGACCCTCCCTCCAAGGCGTTGAGGATTCCCCCATAATCATACTGCCACATCAAGTTTTTGCACTTAGCAAAGGATCCGGACTGATCCCGGAATGTCCGCCATTGCGCTCCCTCACTTGGCCGCTTCGGCGCGTGGCAGCCAGACGAGATATTCCTTCGCCTCGGCGAATGGCACAAAATGGAGCATCAAGTCTCTTGACTGCGTGCTTTCCAGCACCACTCCTGGCATGGAGTAGAGGCCCGGCCTTTCCGCAGTTAATGGCGCTGCGTTTACACGCGCCGAAGCAGGCGATTTCGAACCAGGCATGCTGAGATTGCCTTTCCGCTCCTTCACCACCTGCGAAGGCGCCAGTTTCACGGCGACCTTGCCGATGTCAGCGAGTTCAAAATTGACGCCCTTATCGAGAGCCAGCACCAGCGGGCCGCGCTCGATCGCGACGGAGTTCGGATAGCTCTTGCCGCCATCCACGAAACGCGCAGGCAGATCCAGTGCGATCTCCAGCCGGTCGCCGCGTTTCCATTCGCGGGTGATCCGCAGATACTCGCCCGGCTTGCCCGCGAACTTCTCTCCCGTCTGGATGAGCTTCACCTTGTAACTGGTCGACCATTCCGGCACGCGCAAAGCGAGCGTGAAGGGATGCGGTTTGTCGGGCGTCATCGTCAGCACGGCTCTTCCAGAAAAGGGGTAATCGGTTTCGGAGACGATCAGAACGTCGTCAATCAGCACTTTGCCGGGGGCCAGGATCTCGATCGCAATCGAGTCCGTCTTCCCGTTGGCGCCGAGCGAGCCCCACATCAGCTCGGGAATCATCGAGATGCCGCGCGGTTCCGACGACCGGCAGCAGTTAATGTCCGCGCTCGGGTCTTTTTTGCCGTCCATCGCGGTGAAATAGCAGATGTTGCCCGTTCTCGGATCCTGCGCGGCCAGCAGTTGGTTGAACACCGTGCGTTCGATTTCCTGGCCATAAGCCGCCTCGCCCGTCAGGCGCAAGAGCTGCCAGTTCAACTGCATCCAGGTGACCGTGACGCAGCCCTCACCGACCTCGTCCTTCTGCTCCGCGGGCAGGTCGAAATCGGCGCGGAAGTGTTCGTGCGCCGAGGCCGTGCCGGTCAGGTAGAGGCGGTGCGCGACGACGTCTTTCTGGGCGGCTTGCGCGGCTTGAAGGTATCGCTCCTCGCCCGTCAGCCTGTACAGCTCCAGCAGCCCCACCAGGTCGGACATCATCTCGTAGGCTTTGGCATTCGCGGTCTTGAATACCGAACCGGTGCTGAGCAGCGACGATACGATCTTCGGTCCGTTGGGCTGCTCCCAAGCCTTATCTACGATGAAGCGCGCGAACTGCAGGTAGCGCGGGTCGCCCGTATAGCGGTAAAGCTGGCAGATCGGTTCCAGGACGCTGGTCGCGGCCATGCCCATGTGCTCGGAGGAAGCGATGATGTCATGCGAGCCGTTTTCAAACGTGGCGATCAACAGGTCGCCGATCTTCTTGGAAGCATTGAGAGCGCGCTCGTCGCCCGAGACCCGGTACCAGGCGAGCAGACCGATCAGGTCGTACTTGTGCACCCAGACGTCCCAGCTCGTCCAGCGTTTGTCGTCGGTGTAAGTGCCGAGATAGCCGTCGTCCTTCTGACAGGCGATCAGCGCCAGCGCGATCCGGTCCATCTGCTCGCGCAGACGCGGGTCGTGCGTGAAGCGCCAGGTATTGGCGGCTGCATCGAGGTACTTTCCAACGTGCTCGCCGATCCAATCCTGAACGCCCGGCCTCTGGCGGAACCCGGCCAGAACCTGCGGCTCCTCAATCGCCAGGAGCCGCTGCTCCAGGTTGACCCGCATCCGCTGCCCCAGCAGTCCACCGATCTTCTGCGTTTCGTAGGGAGCCGGCACGAAGCGGTCCTGCACGGCATCGCGGACTTTGGGCTGCGGCGTACCATCTTCGGGAAGCGCGGCGGCGGAGGCGATACTAAGAGAGAGAAGTGCGAGCGAGATGACGACAAAGCGCATAAAGAACTCCGAACTGGATCATATGCGCGCCGGGACGCCCGGCGCAAATGAGGCGATCCGCGCCGAACGGTTCAAGACCGTCGCGCTCCGCGCCGTGGGGCTCACGAAGGTATACCGCGGCCCGGCCGGCGAGGTTCCGGTCTTCGAGAATATCGATCTTGTGATTCAGTCGGGCGAGCGTCTTGCGCTGACGGGCGAGAGCGGAACCGGGAAGTCCACCCTACTGCACCTGCTCGGACTCCTCGACGAGCCAACCGCCGGCCGCATCTTCTACGGGGACTCCGAAGTGACGGCGCTGGATCTGGATCAGCGCGCCAGCGTGCGCAATCGCCAGGTCGGCTTTGTCTGGCAGGCAAATACGCTGCTGCCGGAATTCTCGGCGCTTGAAAATGTCGCTATGCCATTGAGAATCCGTGGAGTTAGCAAACGCGAGGCTGAACAGTGCGCCGCCGAACGCCTGAAGGAAGTCGGCCTGGAACCGCGCGCCCTGCACCGCGCCGGAGAGCTCTCCGGCGGCGAGCAACAGCGCGTCGCGCTGGCCCGCGCGCTGGTTGGCGAGCCGCGTTTGCTGCTGGCCGACGAGCCCACGGGGAGCCTCGACGCGAAGACCGGAGCCATGGTGATGGACCTGCTGGAAGCCCTCCACGCCCAGCGCTCTATTGCCACGATTTACGTGACCCACAATCTCGGATTCGCTTCCAGGGCGGATAGGGTCTTAGAATTAGAATCAGGTAGGCTTGTATCAAGCGTCTAATGAAGAGACGGGGCTCAGTTGCCGATGAGTTGATCTGAGGGGTTACCGGCGGGAGGGGTCTGGGGGAGGCCGAGAGTGTCTCCAGGCTGCCCGGCCACCACGAGGCGAGCAAATATGTTCGAAAGATACACAGAAAAAGCCCGGAGAGTGATCTTCTTCGCGCGATATGAGGCCAGCCAGTTCGGGAGCCCGTATATTGAAACCGAACACCTGCTGCTCGGCCTGTTGCGTGAGGATAAGGCGCTGGCGAACCGATTCCTGCGCTCCCAAGCTAACATCGAATCCATCCGCAAGCAGATTGAGGCTCAAACGACCGTTCGCGAGAAGGTGTCAACCTCCGTTGACCTGCCGCTGAGCCACGAGTGCAAGAAGGTTCTGGCGTTCGCGGCGGAGGAAGCCGAGCGTCTCAGCCACAAGCACATCGGTACCGAGCACCTGCTGCTCGGGCTGCTTCGGGAGGAGAAGTGCTTCGCGGCCGAGATCCTGCACGAGCGCGGTCTGCGCCTGACGCAGGTGCGCGAAGAAATCGCGCGGACCACCACGGAGAAGGCTCCCGCGAGCCGCCCCAAGGAGAGCTCGCTGCTCACCGAGTTCAGCCGCGACCTGACGCAATCGGCCATCGATGGGCAGCTCGACCCTCTCATCGGACGCGACTACGAGTTAGAGCGCGTGATCCAGATCCTGTGCCGGCGCACCAAGAACAACCCGGTGCTGATCGGCGAGCCTGGCGTTGGCAAGACCGCGATTGTCGAAGGCCTCGCGCAGAAGATCGCCGACGGCGACGTGCCGGCGTTTCTCGCTGAAAAGCGTATTCTGGCGCTCGACCTGAGCCTGATTGTGGCCGGCACGAAATATCGCGGCCAGTTCGAAGAGCGCCTGAAAACGATCATGAAGGAGTTGATGGAGAATCAGAACGCCATCATCTTCATCGACGAGTTGCATACGCTGGTAGGAGCGGGTTCGGCGGAAGGCTCGCTCGATGCGGCCAACATTCTGAAGCCGGCCCTCTCGCGCGGCGAAGTCCAGTGCATCGGCGCTAC
>Ga0181528_10000285_pt1 | contig 41507 bp, 38 predicted proteins | sample PEATcosm2014_Bin_47_FD_119742 | JGI IMG/M metagenome (GOLD analysis project Ga0181528, IMG submission 119742) | Peatland microbial communities from MTU Mesocosm Facility, Houghton, MI, USA - PEATcosm2014_Bin10_10_metaG | ecosystem: Environmental > Terrestrial > Soil > Wetlands > Peat | place...
CAAACGATCCGCTCACCAACCTGAACAGCGGCCTTGCCACCAACCTTGTTCTCGGAATGAATTCGATTTCAGAAGTGACAGTGAACACGCTTTCCTATTCGGTTGATCAGGGGCGGTATGGTGCTTCGCAGGTCAACTACGTCACCAAGTCCGGCACGAACAAATTCCATGGCAATCTCTACGAGCTGTGGAACGGCTCGATCTTGAATGCCTCGAATTACTTCCTGAGTGATACGCCAGGCCTTCACAAGCCGCGCTCAACGGTGAACCATTTTGGCGGCAGCGTGGGCGGACCGATCCTGCACGACAAACTCTTTTTCTTCTTCGATAGTGAATGGGTAAGGATTGCCCTGCCTATCTTCACGACTGCCACTCTGCCCAGCGCCGCGTTTCAGCAATATGTGCTGAATCAGCTTTCGGCATCCCCGCAGTTGCCGTTTTACACGAAGATGTTTTCGCTATATGCGAACACCGCCGGGACGCCTCTTGGTGTGCTCGGGTGCCCGCTGAACGCCAACGGCACTCTGAACTCGAGCAGCGACGGAGACGGTTGTGCCAATCGCCGCGGCGTCTCCCACTCCAGCGATGACAGCGAACAAGTACAGACGGTCCGCATCGACTACAACATCAATGCAAGTAATACCGCTTGGTTTCGCTTTCAATCTGACACCGGTTTGCAGGCCGCCTACACCGATCCAATCAACCCGCTCTTCGACGCGGTCTCCTCCCAGCCACTCTATTCTTTCGCAGCTGGGTACACGCACGTGTTCTCGCAGAATGTTGTGAACTACTTCAATCCAGCTTTCTCCTGGTATGAGAGCTTGTTTGCGCCAAGTAATTTTCAGCAGACCCTCGCAGCCTTTCCGATCGTCCTGCAAGGCAGCGGCGCCGACGCGCCTTTCACCACCATCGGAGGCCTCGACAACACCTGGGTTCAGGGAAGGCGCGCTAGCCGCTTTTTCATCAATGACAATCTCGCATGGAGCCACGGCGCACACGAGTTCAGGTTCGGCACGAATACCCGGATCTTCCGCCTCAACGACTATGATTTCGGTGAGGGCACGGTTCCCACGGTCTCCTACACAACCCTGCCGCAGTTCATAAGCGGCGTAGCATCCACCGCAACGCAGACTTTCCCGACTTCCGCGAACGAACCGTTCAACTTTCTCAACATGGACTTCTACGCACAGGACACGTGGAGGGTGACCTCAAAGCTCACATGGACCATCGGCGTCCGCGATACGTACAACTCCAACCCCTTGAATCCGCACCAGCAGATTGGCCGTCTCAGCGTCTCCTTCGATTCGATATCCCATGATGTCAATCAGCCCCTGAACACGGTGATCCAGACTCATCTCGGCAATCTGTTCTCATCCACCCCTGTCGCCATTCTTCAGCCGCGAACGGCGATTGCGTGGCAGTTCGAACCGAATACTGTGCTGCGAAGCGGCTTCGGCATCTTCAGCGACATCATGCCAGGCAGCATCGCCGACCTGGTCGGAACCAACCCGCCTTATGTCCGGACCTTTCAGGGCGGGCTGCTCGGCACGGTGGGCGGCACAGCGATCGCGCCGGGCGTGCCGAATAGCGCAGTCGATGCCGCCGTGGCCGCCAATCAGAGGTTCGGCGCAGGATTTCAGCGGGGCCAGCTCTCGTGCGCCTCATCGCTCGCCAACGCCGCAGCTTGCCTTCCTCCGGTTGCAATTACAGCAGTGCCCAGCGGTGAGCTTCACGCTCCATACTTCATGGAGTGGAGTCTCGGCCTCGAGCATCAGTTCGGATCAACCTCCAGCGTCAAGGCGCAGTACGTGGGCACGCGTGCTGTAAACCAGCCCTACCTGACACAGGTGAATGGCTACCAGACGGTGTGTCCGGGATGCTTTGCGCCGTTTCCTTACATGCAGCCAACAGATCCGCGATTTGCGGCGGTGACACAGTTTTCGACCGGCGCAAGTAGCCACTACCACGGTCTGCAATTGACGGCGATGAAACGTCTGGGGCATGGTTTGCAGGGGCAGATCAACTACACGTGGAGCCGCTGCATGGATGAAGTCTCCAACGGCGGATTCCTGCAATTCTCCGCGGGCGGAATTCTCTCGCCTCTGCCGGGAAACCTTCATCGTGACCATGGCCCCTGCGACTACGACATTCGCAGCAACATGAACGCGCAGTACGTGTACCAAATACCGGTGAAGGTTCGCAGCCCTTGGCTCGGGCACATCGTGAACGACTGGCAAGTATCAGGAACACTGTTCTGGCACAGCGGCGTCCCGTTCTCCGTGCTCAGCACGCCATATTCGGCAAACGGGAATGGCATCGTGCAGGGCAGCGGCCCTCAGTTCGCAAGTCTTGTGCCTGGAGCCGATCCCTATTGCCGTCATTGCAATCTTGCATCCACCCAGCCTGGCACGGTGCAATGGCTGAATCCCGATGCGTTTGCATCAGTTATTGACCCGAGCACCGGTGCATGTGTCGGCGGAGATAGCGCGGCAAACTGCCAGTTCGGCAATTCAGGGAGAAATCAATTCCGCGGCCCCGGATTTATCTGGTCCGACATGTACCTTACGAAACGAATCCCTCTTGGCGACAAGTTGACCATGCGAGTGGAGGGCCAGTTCTTCAACATCTTCAATCATCCCAACTTCGGACTGCCCAGCATGGTGCTGGCTGGCGTTCCGGGCAAATCTTCAACGCAGACAGGATTCGGGGCGCTGACATACACTACCTCGCCGCCGACTGGACTGCTTGGCGTCGGCTTGGGTGGCGATAATAGTCCGCGGATGATTGCGTTTCAGGCCAGGCTGGAATTCTAGTGAGGAAAGCACCCATGAGCCGACGGTCTATCGCCCTTGCCACGCTGGTTCTCATCGCAGCGCCGGTTGCCATTCTCTCCGGTCAGGAGACCTCTACCTCCAGAGAGAACAACGCACAGATCAAGAAGGTTCCGGCTCCTTATACGCGAGCATCATCCGGCAAGGATATGTACATGGCGTACTGTGCCTCATGTCATGGAAAAGATGGCAAAGGAAACGGTCCAGCTGCATCTGCCCTGAAGTCCGTCCCTACGGATTTGACGCTGCTTGCGGCAAGCAACGGAGGCAGGTTCCCCGAGAATCACGTAGCGCAAACGATCAGGGGCGACTACGCCACACCAAGTCACGGCTCCAGGGACATGCCAGTCTGGGGTTCGATCTTTGCAGCGATGGGAACGACGAGCGATGGTTCGATGCAATTGCGTATTCGCAATCTGACCAAGTACATCGCATCACTGCAACAGCAAGGTCGGCGCTGAGCAACGAGTGGCGGGGACGGCGTTGAGGGAGAGCGATGAAGAGGACCGGTGAAAACGCCAACGCGCCAGCAACCTCCCCGAAGTCAGCCGTTGGGACCGATGTCAATGCTCCGCACGGCGGCAACCTGTCTTTGGATGGAGTGCACGGTTCAGTTGCGGTACCCCACCACCAGGCCGGATTCTGGCAGCAATGGCGGGCTTTCGTTGGACCGGCGATCCTGGTTAGTGTCGGATACATGGACCCGGGTAACTGGGGAACTGACCTGCAAGGCGGTGCTCAATTCAAGTACGGTCTCTTGTGGGTGGTCGGCGTGGCGAGCTTGATGGCTATTTTCATGCAAATCATCTCTGCTCGATTGGGAGTGGTGACCGGCAAGGACCTAGCCCAGTGTTGCCGTGATTGGTATCCACAGTGGACACGTTGGCCGAACTGGCTGATGAGCGAAATGGCCATTGGCGCTTGCGATCTTGCGGAAGTCCTGGGCAGCGCCGTAGCGCTCAACCTGATGTTCCACATTCCCCTGCTGTGGGCTGTGATCATCACGGGCTTGGATGTGCTTTTGCTTCTGGCCTTACAGCACTACGGTATGCGCACCATTGAGGCCATCGTCGTACTTTTAGTGGCTACCATTGCCGTGTGTTACTTCATCGAGCTTTTCGTCCTGCCACAAATCCATCCTGGTTTTCTGGAAATGGGGCGTGCCCTGATCACGCCGCGCTTTCGCCAGGCAGGAATGATATACGTCGCAATCGGTATCATCGGCGCGACCGTGATGCCTCACAATCTTTATCTGCACTCAGCCCTGGTGCAAAGCCGGCAACTGCAACAAGACGAAGCATCGATAAAGCGTGCTATCCAGTTCAACACCATCGACTCGACAGTAGCCCTGACCATTGCTTTCTTTGTTAACGCAGCAATTCTGGTACTGGCTGCAACGGTGTTCTTTGGCAAAGAAAGTGTCACCATCGCTGGCGGACAGGTTGTCAAGTTCAGCGCAGATAGTGACTGGATCCGCGTGGCTTACTTAACGCTGGCTCCATTGTTGGGAGCCACCGCCGCGAGCACGTTGTTCGCAGTCGCATTGTTGGCAAGCGGTCAGAGCAGCACCATTACCGGAACCCTCGCTGGACAGGTTGTGATGGAAGGCTTCATGAATTGGCGGCTCCGCCCGTGGATCCGACGGCTGATCACTCGTTCGCTCGCAATCATCCCGGCGGTCCTCATCATCGGCATACGTGGCAGCAGCAGTATTACCGACCTGCTGACTCTCAGTCAGGTGGTTCTGGCATTGCAACTTCCGTTCGCCATGTTTCCACTGCTGCAATTCACCAGTTCCAGCAAGCGTATGGGGATATGGAAAAACGGCCGGTTCCTACTGATCGGCGGTTGGGGTAGTGCTATTCTCATTACCGCGATGGATCTTTATGGCCTGCCGGAGTCTCTGAAAGCAGCGTGGCAGGTCATCGTTGGCGGATGACGGCAAACAGCAGAAATGGATACCATGTACGAGAAGATCCTAATCACCTTGGACTGCACTCCCACCGACCGGGCGATCATTGAGCACATCAAGCGGCTTGCCACACTGATGCACAGCCATTTGGTATTGCTCCATGTAGCCGACGGATGGGCAGCACGGACTTTCGGTCCGGACGCGGTGAGCCCAGAGACCACCGCGGATGCCTTGTACTTGGAAGAGGTTCGGGCAGAGTTTCAATCGTTGAACATTCCAACCGAGGCACAATTGGCGTACGGCGAACCGGTCAAGGAGATTGTCAATTGGGTTCAAGAGAACGGTTGCGATCTGGTAGCAATGAGCACCCATGGACACCAATTGATTGCTGACATAATTCTCGGCACCACAGCCATCCGGGTCCAGCATAGTATTAGTGTTCCAGTTCTCATGCTCCGTGCAAAGTAATTACTTTGCGCCGCGCTCGCATTTGTCAGCAACTTCGATGGATGGCCGCCCGCCTGAATGCCGCGATATGAGATCCCGTCTGGACTTCGCACTTTTCTACTCAAACTGGAAGATGGCGGACACCCGTAAACGCACAGATGACACGGAAAAGCGTGGGGGCAACGGGTGGGGCAACAAGAAGCGAACATAAGGCGAATACATCAATCATTACAATCACCTAGACATACCCGATTGTAGCGGGTAGCGCTACCATCCCTTTCTTTTCTGTTCCTTACAAACAATTTGTCCAGCCTTGGTGTCCAAGCCAGGGTTTTGTGGACGCGGCCCGGCCAATGTGGTCAGGAAGGCTGCCTCCGCTACCTCGTCATCCTCATCATCGGTGTCCACCGATGGACTTTCCGCTGGCGTCGCTTTCGATTTCCTCAGCGCCGCGTCCATTCCGGCCAAGGTGGAGTCCACCAGAGCCTTCGTGCTGTCGCTCGAGTTTTGATTCTTGCTCAGGTAAGTCGTCGTGGTTTCCATTTCCTGATGCCCCATCCTGGGCATGCATGGTCGCTAAACGGTTCAGGCAGCATCTAGACGAACTGGAGAAGCGGAATGCTCCGGACCAGCCCACCCAAGCCGCCAGCGATGGGCAATGAAAGAGTCGAGGGCGAGCCATCCGGGACCGAAGATGAGAATGAGCGCGGCAGCAAACAGAAACGTGTAAGGATCGGCGCCGTAGAATTTCCCCGGATTGCTAAAGAATGAGAAGAGTGCCTCGCGGTCGGCCGTGAGATAAGCGACGAGCATATTTCCCGTGAGCACCAGTCCAGTGAGGCGCGAAGCCAGTCCCGCGACCAGCAACGCTCCGCCAAAGAACTCAACGCAACCCACAAAGAGCGCAGTGCTGCCGGGTGCGGGGATACCAAGAGTGGTGAAGAACTGCGTGACCTGCGCAAGGTTATGCAGTTTGCCCCATCCTGTCTGCATAAACTGCCATCCCCAGTAAAGACGCACGAAAAGCAGAAACGGCGACTGAGCGCGTGATGCAGTGGAAGTGAAGAGCGAATAGACGCGAGCCAAGTGTTGGACGAGCGAGTTCATTGTGCCTCCGGGGTGGCCGTCTGGCGAGTTTTCGAGAACCAACCAAGGGCGGAAAACAATGCAAAACTACTTTGGATATGTTGCGCGCAAGCCTCGGGTGTGAGCAGCGTATCGGCATAGGCGCGCGCCACGGCGTTTTCGATTGATACACCCTCGGAAATCGCTCGTAGCAAACGGAATGCTTCCTCGTCCAGCCGCTTGTAATGCACCACAAGCTCATGCCGATGGATGGCCAAATAGATGGGCGCGGCTGATCTTGCGCGTTCGACTCGTGTGCGGGCGAGAGCGCGTGCGGAGCTTCCGTTACGCCGCGCGGCCTCACGAATCTCAAGGATCAGCGAATCGACCGCGTGCGTCACTTCCAGCAGACGAATGTGATGCTGAAGTTGGAGTGAGGCGTCAGGATCGAGCGCAGCAATGTCTTGCGGCGTGAGGCGCTCATCTTCTGCGGCATCAAACGATTCAATCTCAGCCCACTCAAGCTTTGCCATGTCGAGCGCTGCTGCGGGATGAGGTTGTGCATACTCGGGATTCGCTTCCAACCAGCGGACGAGGTGCCTGCCGAGATCGCGCATGGTGAACGACTCAGAAGGGCACTCTGTCAGGTAAGTCCGGCGCAGGCGATCAAAGGCACGAGTGCCGAGCAGCGCTTGCACGCCAGGAAAGTCTTCGCTGAATGCATCGAGCACGCGCGACCAGTAGGAGCGGTTGTAGATTTCAAGACGCTCGAAGGCCGTCAGGCGCGAGTTGGGTTTGACCAGTGCGACGCCGTCACGGTTACCACGACGCATATTGTCACGTGCCGTGAGCGGCTGCATGACCGCCCGCGCGAGGGTGCGCTGAAACTCCAGCAGTGCGGTCATGCGGAAACTCCTGCGAGTTGCGGCTCCCGGGCTGCGGCGGTAACGGCGTCGAGATACTTGCAAGCCTTCAGCGCTTCGTTGTGAACTTCCTCAAAGGGCGGGATGCGGTCGTCCCACTCAAGCAGCGTCGCGGTGGGCCCGGTGCGCGCCAATGCGCGTTCGTAAAGCTTCCACACGGGATCGATCACCGGATGGTCATGCGTATCGAGGATGAAGCGTTCATAACGTGAGTGTCCGGCGATGTGCATCTGCGCGACACGTTCGGCGGGAATGAAGTCTACGTACTCGAACGGGTCGAACTCATGATTGATGGAGCTGACATAGATGTTGTTGACGTCGAGCAGAATGCCGCAGTCGGCGCGCTCGACGACCTCGGTGAGAAACTGCCACTCTGTCATCTCGGAGTCGTGAAACTCCGCGTAGCTGCTGACGTTTTCAAGCACAACGGGAACTTCAACGTACTCCTGCACGCGCCGAATATTGTCGGCGGCAACCTTGGCGGCCTCCCACGTGTACGGAAGCGGCAGCAGGTCGTGCGTGTACCGGCCATCGACGCTGCCCCAGCACAGATGATCGCTAAGCCATGGGGTTCCCGTACGCCGAACCAGCGACTTGAGGCGCTTGAGATGTTCGCGATTGAGAGGCTGCGGAGATCCGAAGTACATGGAAACGCCGTGTTGCACAACTTTGTATTGTTCGAGAATCTGGTCAAGGATCGCGAGCGGCCGGCCACCGTCGATCATGTAGTTTTCCGAGATGATTTCAAACCAGTCGACGACAGGCTTCTTCTCAAGAATGTGCTGGTAGTGCGGAACCCGCAGGCCGATTCCAACTCCGTATTCGGTGAATCCGTTGAAGCGATTTGCCGGCATCGCGATACCTCCCAGGTGAAGTGGGGAGGACCTTTCGGCCCTCCCATGCATTGTGTCGATGGATTAAACGGCCTTGGGCTTGGAGCCGTCGGTGGCGCATCCGCCCTTACCTTTGCAGGAGTTCTGTCCCTTACAGCCGTTGTCTCCAGACTTGCATCCACCCTTGCCTTTGCAGGAGTTTTGGCCTTTACAGGCATGCTTTTCGGTTTTCGAATCATCGAAGTTCAACGAGGCAGAGAGCCCGAGTGCACGGCTCATGCTGCTGGTTGTGCCAGTGTTGGTGGAGGTGGAGGCTGCGAGCGTGGTGGTGGCGCCGGTCAACAGTCCAGACATGGCGGCGGTCATCAACAGGGACTTCATGGTGGCTTTGGTCATTGGGATGTTCCTTTCAAAAACGGGTTTGGGTTGATGGATGGCACCGGTAGGTCTAATCCGGACTGCCTGGCAACGCTCATGGGACTGGAAGGAGAACGAAAAGTTACAGCGAAATTGAAAATGTTTTTCAGTATTTATTTTCGCCGAAGTGTAACTTTATGCAATGGTATGGAGTCTCTCCTAATACAGAGATGAACACGCGCGCAATTGCCGGAAATGATGGGGAGCGGACTGCATCCGCAGCCGAGACCTGCGCGCGGGAAGCCGCGATCATCGCACGGATTCTTGCCGGAGAGCGCGAGCTCTTTCACGAGCTGATTCGCCCTTACGAGCGGGGACTCTACGTGGCCGCCTACTCGATCTTGCAGAACGAGGCGGATGCCGAAGACGTTGCGCAGGAGTCGGTGATCAAAGGCTACAAGGGGCTCAAGAGTTTTCGCGGAGATGCGAAGTTCAGCACCTGGCTTATGGCAATCACCTTGAATGAAGCGCGCAGCCGCCTTCGGCAGACCAAGGGAGATCAGCTCGATTCTCTCGATGATTGCGACGAGGATCGCGGCGACTATACGCCCTCGGTGCTCGCCGACTGGCGCTACATTCCATCGGAGCAGTTGGAGCGCAAGGAATTGCGGCAGGCACTGCAGGAAGCAATGGCGCGGCTTTCGCCTGAGCATCGCGAGGTGCTGATTTTGCGTGACGTGCGGGGCATGAGCATCACGGAGACGGCAGAGGCAACAGGAGTGAATGAAGGGTTGGTCAAGGTGCGGCTGTTCCGTGCAAGGCTTTCCATGCAGAAATTGCTGGTGCCACAGTTGGCGCCAAAGCAGCGTGGGCTGATGGGCTGGTTGACCCGGAAGGCGGGTGGCAGATGAAGATCGATTGCAAGCACGTATGGTCGCAGGTCTCCGATTACATCGACGGGACAGTCACGTCGCAGGAGCGCGAGGCCATTGAACGCCACTTGGCAAACTGCCGCCACTGCTCGGCGGTGATGGACTCTACGCGCAACATCCTGGTGCTGGTAGGTGACGCACGGACTTTCGAGGTTCCAGTAGGCTTTGGCGAGCGCCTGCACAACCGCTTGCAGGAGTCGATGAACGAACAGAAGCGCGGTGAATAGCGAACCGAGTACAATTCAAGGCGGAGCGTGAGCATGGGGACATTGCGAGGCGTCTTGATTGGCTGGGCTTCCCTGGCGCTTGCCGCCGTGCAGGCCATCTGCGCCGCGGCCGTTGCGCTCAGTGGCGTGCGAGTACTGCTCGGCATGACGTCCTTGATGGCTGCCGGAGCGGTGGGCCCGGCGCAAGGATTTCACCGTAACGCTCTACGTATTCCTATCCTGTGGTTCGCCGGAATCTTGGCAGCACTCAACTTGCTTCTGCTCTGGAATGAGAATCGCATTCGGCGCAACCCCTCGGCGCAATGGCGACTCCAGCCTTTGACTTCCAGCCAGCGTCGCGGGCGATGGGTACAGCTGGCTACCTCAATTGCTACCTTGTTACTTATTCTCGCGGAAGTCGTCACGCACCCCTGGTTTCACATCGAGCACTAACCCAAGCCGGAAGCCGAAAAGTCCGAACCATACTAAAACTCATTTCGCGCACACGCGAGCTTGCTCAAGCCCGCGCGTTTCTGCGCCAAGTTTTAACGTCCGAATGAATAGCCCAGGGTTACGCCTTCCCGCGACGCGTGTCCGCTACTGTACTCATAGGCGTTGTTGATGAAGTATTCGCGGAACTCGGGACGCAGGAATATGTTGTGGGTAGCGTAGAGGCGCACGCCGACTCCGACGTCTCCAAGGAAATGATTGCTGCTGGAATAGTTGGTACAGGTGAAAACGTCGCAGGCGTAAGTTTGCGAGTAGAAACGTGTGCTCACTGCTCCCATTCCGCCAATCAGTTCCAATTGGGCACGCTTGCCGAGGTTGGGCGCGTAGGTGGCGTGGACATCGTAGAAGATGGGGCGGAACGGCTGATATCCCTGATAGAGATTCTGGGTGGCTCTCCAGGAGACCTCACTGCCGAAGCCGACGTTGTGGCTGAAAAGATAATTCCCGCTGATGGTCAGGTACGCGCCACCCCCGATGGTTTGGAAGCTGTGGTTGCCCGAAGCACTCGAGGAAGAAGGCGCGGTCACGGTTCCGACTGAGAATCCGAGATCACCTTGCGGACCCATTTGCGAGGAGTAGACCCTCTGCGCCTGCGAGGGAATTGAAAAGAGCAGGACAGAGAAAATGGCAGCAACGAAAATGTGTTTCAAACTGCACCTCCGGATTCGATTTTATGAACATTGAGACGCAGGTTTCTCCGGGAGGATGCACAAATGTCCGACGGGAAATACATTTCAGCAGAATCGAAAAGGTCGGCGAGACGAGCTCCTCCGGTCCAACGTCAAATGCCAGGCCAAGAGTCAATGACGCTCGAGTTTCGCATCCACTGAGAACGCCCCGCTGCCGGCAATGAGGAGAAACACCAAGCCCATGACCATGCAGAAATCGGTGCGCGCTTCATGCATGGCAGCCCAGAAGCCGGATTTCATCAGCATGGGAATTTTGGTGGTGGCGATGGCAACAGCAATATCAATAAGCAGGGGAACGGACGCGAGTCGCGTGAGCAATCCGACGATGAGCAGGAGGCCGCAAACGATCTCCACCACTCCGACGAATGGCGCGAAGAAGTGAGGGGCGGGGATGCCGATCTTCACAAAGCGTCCTACGCCGAGCGCCGCGGGAAAGAGAAATTTCTGAATGCCTTCGGTGAGAAAGACCCAGCCCACCAGAATGCGAATGAGGATCACGGACGATGGGGCGCTCGAACTCAGCAACCAGCGTTGGACTGACATGGGCAAACCTTTCTTGACAGGGCAGTTCCGTAAAGCAGCAGCAGGGCCGCCCTAGCGTTCTGCGAGTTGCTGCCTATGTTGTGAGAAGCCATTTCCCTGCCCGGTGTTTCTCGCCCCAGGGAATTTGGCGGCAAGGATTCGGGCTCCGGCATCCAACCCGGTACCTGGTTTGGAACCCTTAGGCTCTTCATCGGGCTGGAAGGACAAACGCCGGGGAATGGAGAGAACGATGCAGCTATTCAGAAAGACTGCAATTGCGTTTGTGTTGAGCGGGTGCCTGCTCGGCGGAGTTGTACCTTTGTATGCAGACCGGCGCAGCGACTGCGAACGACGGATTCAGCGCGCCGAGGAAAACCGCCAGAAGGCAGTGAGAAAACATGGGGAGCAGAGTCCCCAGGCGGAGAAACGCCGTCATGAACTGGAGGAAGTTCGCGAGCAGTGCCGCGAGTTCTATCGCGATCACGACGACCATCACGACCATGATGACCGCCACTAACTTTCGATGAGCTCACGTTCGCCGACAGCAGGCGGCGTGGGCACGCGGGGTGTTACGAGGGAACCACTCCGGTTGAGCCTTCGCCGATGACGGTCATCCATCGGCGCACGCGCCAATCTTTGACGATTCCGTGGAGCACGTAGGGATCGGACTTGGCGAAGTCCTCAGCGGCCTGCTGGCTGCGGAAAATGAACACCGCGCCGTCGGAGGGGTCGGCAAGAGCTCCGGCCAGCACGATCTCTCCCCGCTCATGTGCAGCGTTGGCGAGTTTCAGGTGAGCTTCGCGGAAGGGTGCACGCTTTTCAACGTAGTTGTCTACAACCTCGTAGAAGAGAAGATAGTGCATGGCAGAGTCTCCGTTGCGCCGCCGTGTTCGTGCTGCGACCGCCGGGAATGAGAGAACGCCCTCCACAGGGAGGGCGTTTTGCCTCTTCATGCTAGCGCAGAGCGGGGCAGGTGTCACTCCCTGCCGGAATATTCTGGGCGTGACTTTCTTTCAACCTTCGCTATGGACTGCACCTGGACACGGCTTTCACCCGCCGCGACAACTCCGATGACGGTCGCCTTGCCTCCGGCGAACTTCTCGAGTTGCGCGCTACTGCCTTCCAGTTGATAAGCCACGTTCGGGCTCACCAGCAATTCGTACTTGAAACCTTGTTGCACACAGTCGAGTGTGCAGCTTTGCAGGGTCTGTCCTTTTCTGCAGGCATACTGTCCTGTGACTCTGGCGGAACAAGTCACAGTACCGGTCAACTTCTTTTCGCTGGGAGAAGCTGATTCCGCAAAGGCCGCGGCGCTGAAAGTCGCAAGCAACATAGCCAGAGCGACGAACTGGCCGATATTACGCTTCATACTAGCCTCCTGAGGTCGCCGGGGTATTCTCGGCGTTCAGTAGGATTGGATGGGAGCCAAACTAAAGCTTGCAGAAAAGGTTCCTAAAGATTTCGTAAACGAAGGTAACGGATAGAAAGACAACAGAAACGCCCTCCGCAAAGAGGGCGTTTCTGTACTAAGGCAATATCAGTCGGCGGTGGTTTCAGCCTTGATGCGCGCCAGTTGCACCTTGCTGTGATGTCGGCCATAGGTGAAGTAGATCACCATGCCGATGGCGAGCCAGATGATCATTCGCAGCCAGGTTTCCCACGGGAGAAAGACCATCATCAGCAGTGAAACCAGCATGCCCATGATGGGGACAAAGGGCACCATGGGAGTTTTGAATGGGCGGTGCAACTCAGGCTTGCGCACGCGCAGAATCCAGATTCCCGCGCAGACAATCACGAACGCGAGCAATGTTCCGATGGAGACGAGTTCGCCGAGGATGCCGATGGGAACAACCGCGGCAAAGACAGCGACGAAGAGACCGACCACAATGGAGGACTTCCAAGGCGTGCGGAACTTCGGATGAATGTCTCCAGCCCACTTCCACAATAGTCCGTCGCGCGACATGGAGTAGAAAACTCGCGACTGTCCGAGCAGCATGACAAGCATGACCGTGCTCAGTCCGGCGAGGGCTCCGGCATTGACCATGTAGCTGCCCCAGCGCACTCCGGTTTCACGAATCGCCAGCGAGACCGGCGCGCCCACGTTGAGTCGCGTGTAGTGCACGGTTCCGGTCAGCAGGAACGAGACGAGGATGTAGAGAACGGTGCAGATGAGCAGCGAGCCGAGAATTCCGATGGGCATGTCGCGCTGCGGGTTCTTCGCTTCCTGCGCGGCAGTGGAAACGGCGTCAAAGCCGATGTAGGCAAAGAACACAACACCGGCAGCGCGTATTACTCCGCTCCATCCGTAGGAGGGCGGAATGAAGGGCGTCAGGTTGGCGACGGTCTGAGCGTGGTGATGGAAGACGTATCCGGCAGAGACGGCGATGAAGGTCACGACGGCGAAGAGCTTGACGAAGACGATGGTAGTGTTCAGATTCGCCGATTCCTGAATGCCGACGACGAGAATCGTAGTAACCACGACGATGGCGAGGAAGGCGAGAAGGTTGAAGTGCGCGGTCACGTGAGGAAGCGCATTGAGATCGATTCCCTTGCCCGTCAGCGTAGTGATGGGCACCCAGCGCTGCTCGAAGAGCACCCAGATGGAGCCGGGAGTATCGCATATTTGCGGTGGAATCTTTATGCCGTAATCCTGAAGGAAAGCAATCAGCGTACTGCTCCAGCCGGAGGCGACGGTGGCCGCGCCGAATGCATACTCGAGGATCAGATCCCAGCCGATGATCCAGGCAAAGATTTCACCCAGCGTCGCGTAGCCGTAGGTATAGGCCGAGCCTGCAATCGGAATGAGCGAGGCAAATTCCGCGTAGCACAACCCGGCAAAGGCGCAGGCGACTCCTGCAAGGATGTAGGAAATGACGATGCCCGGACCGGCATAACGCGCGGCGGCAGAGCCGGTGAGGACGAAGATTCCCGCGCCAATGATTGCACCAACGCCCAGCATGATGAGGTTGATGGGGCCGAGCACACGCTTGAGGCTGTGCTCGCCGGTCTCACTGGCCTCCGAGAGCAGCATCTCCAGAGGTTTTGTCAGCAGCAGATTCGCCATTCCTGATTTTTCTCCCGTCGTAAAAAGTGCGGAAATGCCTAATCACTGGACGCCGTCGGAGCAGAGGCTCCGGCGCGCGACCACAAAAAATATACCGGGATGCCCAGCAGTACGATCACAAGTCCCGGCCAGGTATATTGCGGCTTGTAGAGCAACAAGACTACATCAATAAACAGGGCCATCACAATGTAGATGGCGGGCAGCCATGGATAGCCGATGGCGCGGTACGGGCGCGGCGCATCCGGACGCGTGCGGCGCAGAATGAAGAGGCCGACGAGCGTCAGGACATAGAAAAGCAGCACGGCAAAGATGGTGTAATCGAGCAACTGGCCGTAGCTCCCGCTGAGACAGAGAAAGCTGGCCCACACAGCCTGCACCATGAGCGAGAGGTGCGGGGTCTTGAAGCGCGGATGGAGGCGCCCGACGGAGTGGAAGAAGAGTCCGTCGCGAGCCATGGCGTAATAGACGCGCGAACCGGCGAGGATCAGTCCGTTGTTGCAGCCAAAGGTGGAGACCAGGATGGCCAGGGCCATCAGCTTTGCGCCGCTCTGCCCCATGATCTGCTGCATGACGGCCGTGGCGACGCGGTCCTCCGAGGCGTACTGAATGCCGCGGCCCACACTGGTGAGCGAATTGGCGTCGCCCGCCAGCGGCAGCACGAGCAGGTAGATCAAGTTCACCGCAATGTAGATGAGAATGACCGCGCCGGTTCCGATGGCGAGCGAGAGCGGAAGATTGCGTTGCGGATTGCGAACCTCTCCGGCGGTGAACGTCACGTTATTCCAGGCATCGGCCGAGAAAAGCGAGCCCACCTGGGCGACGGCGATGACCGTGATGGTGCCTACCAGTGCGGTGGCTCCGCTGACGCCGATGGGGATTTTATGCAGCGCGCCGAAGCCCGCGTTATGCCAGAAGTTTGCGCCGAAGTTGGCGGCGAGCGCTTCCGGAGTGCTGCCCACCCACACGCCGAGTACGATGAGTCCGAGCAGGGCCGCAATCTTGGCGGTGGTGAAGAGCACCTGCACGAAGGCTCCGGTTTTGACGCCGAAGATGTTGACCACCGAGAGCAGCACGATCGTCGAGATGGCAACCAGGTTCTGCGTGTTGAGGCCCACCTCCATGTTTCCCAGCACCATGGGGCCAACGTGAATCGCCGGAACCTTCCAGATATGGAGAATCCAGTTGGTGGAAGAAACCGAGGGGAGGAAGACTCCGAGGAACTTACCGAAGGCAACAGCCACGGCCGCGATGGTGCCGCACTGAATTACGAGGAAGAGCGTCCAGCCATAGAGGAATCCCCAGAGCGGCCCAAGCGCCTCACGCAGGTAAACATATTGACCGCCAGCTTTGGGCATCATTGCCGCAAGCTCGCCGTAAGAGAGCGCAGCCACAATGGTCATGAATCCCGTGACCAGCCACGCGGCAATCAACAGGGCGGGCGAATCCACAATGCGCGCGATGTCGGCGGCAACAATGAAGACGCCGGAACCGATCATGGACCCCATCACCAGCGTGGTCGCCGACGTCAGGCCGAGGCCTTTGACGAACTCCTGCTCTGGCCCCGAATACGTTTGCTTTGCGAGTTGGCTCACCGCTCTCCTTGCAACAAAGAAGTTTCCAGGATGACGCGTTTGGAATCGGCTTCTACCAGCACCGTGGCGCGGTGCGGTGGATGAGCGACTCCCAATAGGGTTGAAGAGAACTCTACATCATCAGGCGAAAAAATTCCCTAGCCGATTCGAGCGGAGAAACCGAAATGTCACCAATGACAGCTACGGAGTCGGCTCCGGCCTGCAACACGGCTTCCGCATTGGCCCGCGTAATGCCGCCGATGGCAACCAGCGGAAGGTCGCGGCCAGACTCACGCAGCAGGCGGCGCGCCTCGGCCAGTCCTGCGAGGCCGACAACGGGATCGGGATTCTGCTTGCTCGACGTGGCGAAGATCGGTCCGATGGCGAGGTAATCCACTGGCTCGGCAAGAGCCTGCGCAAACTGCGCGGCGTTATGCGTCGAGAGCCCCACGACGCGCGCTGGACCAACCACGAGGCGTGCTCCTTGCGGCGAGAGATCCTCCTGACCAACGTGTACGCCATTGAAGCCCGCAGCCAGGCAAAGGTCGGCGCGGTCATTCAGGATGAGCGTGGCGTGCGGCAGCACGCGGCGTAGTTCGCGCGCATTGGAAAGAAGTTCGCGGGCACCCAGCCGCTTGGCGCGAAGCTGGATCACGGTGCACCCGGCCTCGGCAAGCGCCCGCGCCTGCACACACAGCGCAGGCAGCAACTCGCCTGCAGCACACGTGGCGCTGAGCGTGTCGGCATCGACGATGGGATACAGCGGTGGAATCTTCATTACGCCTATTTGTAAGAAGGGGCGGCACAAGGCCGCCCCCACAGTGATTTCCGCTATCTCTTCTGCGGCATGAAGCGTTCCATGAACTTTGTGTCGAACTTCCCGGCAATAAAGTCAGGGTCGGCGAGGATGCGCTTGTGCAGCGGAATCGACGTATGGATGCCCTCGACGATGAACATGTCCAGGGCGCGATTCATGCGGGCAAGAGCCTCGGCGCGGTCACGGCCATAAACGATAAGCTTGGCGATCAGCGAGTCATAGTAAGGCGGCACGACGCCGTCCTGGTACTGCGCAGTGTCCACGCGAACGCCGTTGCCGCCGGGCGTATTGAAGACCGTGATCTTGCCGGCCGAGGGCGTGAACTTTTCCGGATGCTCGGCGTTGATGCGGCATTCCATCGAGTGACCGCGCGGCGTGATGGGCTGCTGAATGATGTCGCTGAGCTTGGCTCCAGCGGCAATCAGGATCTGGCTCTTCACCAGGTCCACACCGGTGACGAACTCCGTCACCGGATGCTCCACCTGGATGCGCGTGTTCATTTCGATGAAGTGCAGGCTGCCGTCTTCATCCATCAGGAATTCGACGGTTCCCGCGTTCTGATAGCCGATCTCCTTGATCGTCTTTTCTAGGATGCCGTTCATCTTCTTGCGCAACTCAGGAGAGACGGAGGGCGATGGCGATTCCTCGACCAGTTTCTGGTGACGGCGCTGGATGGAGCAGTCGCGCTCGCCTAGGCTGACAACGTTGCCGTGCTCGTCGGCCAGAATCTGGAACTCGATGTGGCGCGGACGCTCGATGAACTTCTCCATGTAGAGATCGCCGTTGCCGAAGGCCGATGCAGCCTCAGAGTGAGCGGCGCTGAACATATGTGGAAGCTCTTCAGCGCAACGGATCACCCGCATGCCGCGGCCTCCGCCACCGGCAGAAGCCTTTACGATCACGGGGAAGCCGACCTTCTTGGCCCACTCCAGGGCCTCGGCCTCGGAGGCGATCACGCCATCGGAGCCGGGAAGGATGGGAACACCGCAACGCTTCATGGCCTGCCGCGCCTTCTCCTTCTCACCCATCATGCGAATGACCTCTGACGGCGGGCCAATGAACTTCAAACCGGAACTCTCACAGACATGGGCGAAGTTGGCGTTCTCGCTCAGCAGTCCGTAGCCGGGATGAATGGCGTCCACGTTGGCGATTTCAGCAGCGCTGATGACGGCAGGAATATTGAGGTAGCTCTCGCCGGCGCGCGCCGGGCCAATGCAAAGGGCTTCGTCGGCAAAGCGCACGTGGAGCGAGTTGCGGTCGGGCTCGCTGTAAACGGCCACCGCTTTAATGCCAAGCTCCTTGCAGGCGCAGATCACGCGGAGGGCAATTTCGCCGCGATTGGCAATCAGAATTTTCTTGAACATGCTTGGCTCCCGCTGGCAGCGGCCATCCCTAACGATGTGGCCGCGCCTTGTTCCGTGTGCGTGGTTCACGGCGCGGCGGCGCCTGTAGACCAGCGATCATGCAATCCGCCGCGGAGAAAAGAATGAGCCGGAGTGCGTCCGGCTCCGGCTGTTTACCGGGTGCGAATCTTGAACAGCGGCTGACCGTATTCCACGGGCTGGCCGTTGGAAACCAGCACCTTGACGATCTCTCCGGCGGCTTCTGATTCGATTTCATTCATCAGCTTCATGGCTTCCACGATGCACAGCACCTGGCCGAGGGCGACCTTGTCGCCTTCCTTGACAAAGGCAGGCGCACCGGGCGAAGACGATTCGTAGAAGGTGCCCACGATGGGAGACTTGATGACCTCAATGCCCTCTTCGCTGCCAGCAGGAGACGCTGCCGGGGCTGCCGGAGCAGTGGGCTGAGCGGTGGCCGTCACTTGCGGCGGAGCATAGGAGACAACGGCTGCCGGAGAAGCCACTACGGCATGGCCGCGCTTTACGCGGATTTTGACATCGCCACGCTCCAACTCAAATTCGGCAATGTCCTTTTCGACGAGATACTCGATCAGTTCCTTGATTTCTTTCTGATTCATCGGCCGCCAGAGCGTCGCCCACAGGCAACGCAGCTTTGGATTTATGAACTACCTTTGGTTCACGCGATGGGCCGCGTGTTGTGACACTTCAGTTCAGTTCGATCAAACTCTTGCCAACCGGGGTCAGTACTTCGTATCCCTTTTCGGTCACCAGCAGCATGTCTTCAATGCGGACACCGAACTCGCCGGGCAGATATGCGCCGGGCTCGATGGTGATCACCATTCCTGGACGCAGCAACGTGTCGGTGTTTGCCGCGAGCCGCGGTGACTCGTGAATCTCAAGGCCCACGCCATGCCCGGTGGAGTGAGTGAAGAAGCGGTCAAGCTTGGCGTGCTTCAGTACCTGCCGCGCCGCCTTGTCCACCTCTCCGGTTGTGACCCCGGGATGCACTGCGCTGATGGCTGCCAGTTGAGACTCAAGAACCGCGGCATAGACATCCCGCGCCTTGGCCTGAGCGCGGCCAAGGTGCACAGTGCGTGTCATGTCGCTGCAATATCCCCCCAACACAATTCCGTAGTCTAACACTACGAACCCCTCGGAAGGCAGCAGCGCGGAGGAGGCCACACCGTGCGGCAGGGCCGAACGGCTTCCTGAGGCGACAATCGTCTCAAAAGACATGGCTTCTGCCCCGGCCTTGCGCGCCAGGAACTCCAACCGCGCGGCAGCTGCCGACTCGGCGACACCAGGTCGCAGCGCGCGTAGCAGCGGGCGAAAAAGCCGCGAGGAGAGATCCACGGCGTTGCGTATCAGCTCGATCTCTTCGGCATCCTTGATGGCGCGCAGGGCCTCTACGGCGCCCGAGAGTGGCACGAGCTTCACTCCCTTGCCAACCGCCTGTTGCAGGCCGCGCAACTGCGCCACGGTGAGATAGTCGGCTTCAATGCCCACGCGTGTAAGGTGCAGGCGAACGCAGGCCTCGGCCGCGGCGGTCAGCGCACCGACTTTGGCGATCACCACGCGCGCTCCCTCCACCTGCTGGGCGGCCTGTTCTGCGTAGCGGCCATCGGTGAAGAACGCCGGGCGGGAGGCGGCCAGCAGCACTCCAGCGCTTCCGGTGAAGCCACAGAGATAGCGCACGTTGGGCAGATGCGTCACGATCAGCGCATCCACCTTGCAGGCTTCCAATTGGTCGCGCAGCATCCGCTGCCGTCTGCGAAAATCCATAACCATGATTGTAAATGGAAGCAGCGCGCATCCGGAACAAAGCAAAGCGGGCTTCCGAAGAAGCCCGCCGTGAGTGAAGGTGTTGCGCAGCCCTAGGTCTGTACGATCTTCGGAGTGATGAAGAAGATCAACTCGTCGGTTTCGGTCTTCACCGAACGCTGCTTGAACAGGTTGCCGAGCCACGGAATGTCGCCCAGCAGAGGAGTCTGCGAGGTGCTGACCGTGTTCGTTGTCTGGATCACACCGCCGATCACGACCGTGCCGCCATCCGTGACCAGCACCTGCGTGGTGGCCTGCTGTGTAGTCAGAATGTAGTTGCTGTTGATGGTGCCGCTGGGCTGCGTGTTTTCCACGTCCACGGTCAGGAAAATGGTATTCTCCGCGGTAATCTGCGGAGTGACCGAGAGGCGTAGAACAGCGTCCACGTAAGACACGCTGGCATTAGCGTTGGATGTACTGGCTGTGTAAACCGGGATCTTTACGCCCTGCTTCACCTCGGCCTTTATGTTGCTCTGGGTGACCACCCGGGGACGGGAGAGGACCTTGGCGAGGTTGTGCGTCTCTGCGGCGGTGAGCACTGCGTCAATCCCGTAGCTCTTCGTGATGTTGCTGAGCGAGATTCCGCTGGTGGCACCGGGGGCGGTAAACGAAGTGAACAGCGGCACAGTGCTGGCCGAAGTTGTGCCGGTAGTGGTGCCGGTGGTCCCATTTGGATTGGAGCCGGCAATGGTGGTGACGCCGTTCCCCCAGCTTAAGCCAAGCTGCACGCCCAGATCGCGGCTGAAAGAGCGCGTTGCGGAAACCACGCGAACTTCGATTTCCACTTCCTGGCTCTTGCGGTCGAGCTGCGAGATCAGGCGGTCAAGGTTCGGCAGCACGCTCGGAATGTCTGAGATGATGAGCGCGTTGGTACGCTCGTCAGAGATGATGTCGCCGCGGGCGGTCAGGAACTTCTTGATGGTCGGCATCGCATCCTTGGCCTTGGCGTAGCTCAGGAAGCGCGTGATGGTCTGGCGATCGACGGCCAGTGCGACTGCTTCGGACTGGGCGCGACGGTCGACAGCTTCCTTGCGAAGAGTGTCGCTGGCGGCGATGCGCAGCACGTTGCCTTGCAACTCGCGATCAAGCTGGTTGTTCTTGAGAACGATGTCGAGAGCCTGATCCCATGGCACGTCATCCAGTACCAGCGTCACGTTGCCGCGAACGCTCGGATCAAGAACGATGTTCAGTCCGCTGATCTCGTGAATCAGTCGGAAGAAGTCTTTCAAATCCACATCTTTCAGGTTCACCGAGATGGGCTCTCCGGTGTACTTCTGCGACATGGAACTCGCCGAAGAGGAGCCCCCCGGAAGCTGTCCGGGAGCGGCGAGGCGTGCCATCTCGACTGGTTGACCGCCTTGGGGCGAGCTTGCCATGGTTCCGGCGGCGACGCCGGCGCGAGCGGCGGGATCGTAGTTCTGGCGCTCCGGAGCAGGTTGCGGCGCGCTGGCAGAAGCCTCCTGAAGTTTAGAACTCGCGGATTCGCCGGCCAGTCTCTCCTGCACGCCGCGGACTTGCGGAACAACAGAAGCAGCAACGCTCGGCGTCTCAACGGCTGGCGCTGGAGTTTCCGTGACCTGAACCTTCACCGGGGCGCTGACCGCTGCCTGCACCTCAGGCTTTGGCGCAGGTGCCGGCGCGGAAGCAACCTCAACGGGCTTGGCGGGTGCGACCTCAGTTGTCTTCGGAGACGGAGATGCGGTCTCGGCAGTTGTGACCGTCGGAGTGTACTTCGCAAAAGCTGTGCCATCCGGAGTTGGTCGATAGCTGTCACCAGCCACCTTGGCCGGACCTGCCGGATCGGGATTGAACTTGGGCGTCACGCTGGCAAGAGCACGGGGCTTCGCTGGAGCGGTTGTCACAGCCGCGCTCGGCTTGGCAGAAGCAGTTGTGACAGGCGCGGCATTGGATGAAGAGGTGGAAGCAAGTGCAGGAGCTGGCGAGGACTTCACTGGAAGCTCACGCGCGGCCGAGTCTTCCGACTTGATGTGCACAATAATCTGCTGGCCAGACTTCGCTACGTTATAGGCACGCGGTCCGCTCAGGTCGATGACGACGCGGGCAATGGGAGGCTCAGCCTGATGACGGCCAACGCGAACCTTCAGCACGTCTTTGTCTTTTACCGCTACATTCTTCACCGAGGAGCGCACCGTGGTGTTGGCAAAATCAAGCACCAGCCGCTCAGGATTACGGAGCAGGAAGGGCTCGGGTGCGTTGCTCGGGCCTTCAATGATCACGTCCATGGTGCCGTTGCCGCGTAGCACGCTGACGTTGCGGATCGCCGCAGGCATCGCGGAAGTGGCAGATGCCACGGGCTTCGCAGGCGCAGCTGATACCGCAGACTTCGCCGGAGCGGCAACCGCAGGAACCGTCGCCGGAGCTGGAGACGAGTTCTTCGCAACTGGACGAGCGTAGGCCGGAGCCGCTTTCGCCGTGGCGGAAGCAGGCAGTGGCGAAGCCGCCGAGGATGGTGCCGGAGCCGCCGCTGGCACAGCCTTGGGCGCGCCGTTGCTCAGGACAACCTGCAACCCATCGCTCTTGTCCAGCACCTGCAGCGTGACGCCATTGCCCACAACGAGCTCAATGCGCGTGACTTCGCTGCCCGAGGCGCTGGTATAGCTGGAGAGCTTGTAGCTGGTCAGCACCGCCGAACTGAGCGTAGCCGTCCGCTGCACAGCTGCGTCGGGAGTGACGCCGTTCAGGTCGATAAGCACCAGGTGGTCGTCCGGCCTATATTCCTTATGGGCAAAAGAACCGGTGGTGCGCAGGTTTACTGTTGCTGCGTGATCCGCGGGCAAAACCTGCACCGAGTTCAGTTGTGAAGCCGCCGTCGCCGAACCGGCGCAAAACAGCGCCATCAGTGCTACCGTCAGCAGTCGCTTGACCCTCATCGTAATTCTCCCCGCGTTGCCCGTTGCCGGGTGTCGCGCGTCCATCTCAGTCTTGCTTTCCAGTTTTCTGGTTGTTCCAATGCTTGCATTCATATAAATCCGCTTACACCGGTGGGCCCGAAATCTTACGGATGACTTCGCGCGTGGACGGTCGGCCTGCATCGTCGGTGGACCGCTCACGCAACACAATGGAATCCTTGGTAATGCGCACTACCTGGCCGTTTGCCAGCGGATCGTTCTGACGCAGAAAATATGTGTGCTCACCGTTGACCACCACTGCGATATAGCCGCTGGCTCCGTGAACCACGCCATGCAAGCTGACCTCGCCAACTTCCAGGCACGCCTTGCCTGTTCCGGTACACACAATCGGGGTGTGACTACGGTCCACGACTGGGCTGACGAATGGATCGCGCTGCCCCTTGCCACCGACCTTTTCTTTGCCGGCTACGCTGGCCACTGGGCCTGCTTTCTGGCTGACGTGGCGTGTCGCTGAAACGCGGCGAGCGCGTCTGGGACTCGCAGTCTTCTCTGCCGTCGCTTTCTCAGGAGTGGTATGCGCCTTGCGAACCGCTTTCGACGGCGTCGCCGATGACGGCTTGGACGGTGCCGCAGCCGTCGGCGCCGCAGCCGCAGTCTTGGACGGAGCCGTCACAGCAGGGTTCGCCTGCTGTTGCGGCAGCCTTACCTGTCCCCAGGCGGTTGCGCTAAGCCACAATGCCATAATCACGATGCTGCTCTTCATGGCTCTCTCCTACTTCTTCGGCGCAGCGGCGGGCGGTCCGGCCTTGGCTGTGCTGTAAAACGTCGTCAGAAGTGCATTGGCCCCGACCGTCTCATTGGGTGCCCACTTGTACGATTTCTTGGCGGCCCCTTTGCCGCCCTTCAGCGAACCCATCGCCAGGCGACTGACGTTCACAATCCGCTCCAGCTTCTGCAGACGATCAAAGAAATTGAGCACCGAGTAATAAGGGCCGTCTACGTCCACATCAAAAGGCACCTCAACGTAATAGTCCTTGGCCACGGTGTCTTTCGGCGTGTAGCGCCGCACCTCAACCCCGGCAGCGCTGGCCTGATTGGCAATCAGGCTGATGAACGTCGGAACTTCCTTTTCCTCAGGCACAATCTTCTTCTGTGCTTCCATCTTCTGCTGAAGCATGGCGGTCTGCGCATTGAGTTCGGCCAGCTTGGCCTTGAAGGGATTCAATTGGGCGATCTCGGCTTGTTTCGCTTTGAGCGTCAGTGCGTCGGCCTCATTCGCCTTTTGCAGCGGCTGAAGGGACATGAAGTACGCCCCCGCCGAAAGCACAAGGATGACCAGCGCCACGATTCCGATTTGAGCCACATAGGGCAGTTCTTTGAAGCTCACCATGACTTAGGCCTTCGCCTTTTCGCAAACCAGGCTGAAACTGAATGTCTGCACTCTCTGGGTATCTTCCTGCTGCGTTTCCTTCAATTCCACGTTCTTGTAGTAGCCGGAGCGACGCAGGTTCGTCATCAGGTTAGCGACATTGTTCGGACCGAGCGCTAATCCATCCATCTGCACGGTCGCGCCGTCGTCGCGCATACTGAGCAGCCATACACCGTCAGTCTTACTGACGGTTTCACTTAAATTCGCCATCAAGGGAACTGGGCCCATCTGACCGGCGCGAAGCTGATCAATAATGTCGAAGCGCCGCTTGAATGCGTCGTAATCCTTCTGCCGTTCCAGGTACGCCTGCTTGACCTTGATCATGGAGGCGATGGTGCGGTCTGCGTCGTGGAGCTGAGTCTGCAGCTTCTCGTGCTGGTTCTCCAACTGCACGTAATAGAAATAAATGCCCGCGCCGCACACCACCAGCAACGCAAGTCCCGTGATCAATGGAGAAGGCCCGTCCGTGGTGAGCTGCGGCAGAGTAAATAACCGCCGGCCCTTCTTCCCCTTCTTCGGCTTTGCCGTTCCGAGCAGATTGATCCGGATCATAGTTTTTCAAAGCTCCTCAGGGCCAGTCCCACGGCCACCGCTAACTGCGCGGCATTCTTCTCGATCAGGTCCGCTCCCTCGCCGATGGGCGGCACAATCTTGAGGAACGGATTCATCGGGTCCACGGGAATCGAGAACTCCTGGCGGAGTGCTTCCATCAGCCCTGGAACCTGCGACGAGCCGCCGGCAATATAAATTTTCTCGATGTGCTCTCCGCTTGCCGTAGCGCGGAAGAAGTCAAAAGTCTTCTGAATCTCCAGCACAATGATTTCCGTGACCTGCTGCAGAATTGGCAGCTTGGCGTCTTCGCTGACGGTGCCAACTTTCTTCCCCAGCTTCAACGCTTCAGCGTCATCAAAGCTCAGGTCGAGTTCTTTCTGGAGGGAGTCTGTGTACTGGTTGCCGCCTACGCTGACATCGCGCGTAAAGAGCGGGATCGATCCCCTCACGATGTTGATATTCATCACGCTGGCACCGATGTTGAGCAGGGCCGCAGTGGTGTTGGGAGCGGGATCGTAGTTGTACTCGTAGCAGTTCTGCAGGGCAAAAGCGTCAATGTCTACAATGGCCGGCTGACGTCCGGAGAGCTGCAGCGCATTCGTGTAGTTCAGAACCTTGTCTTTTTTGACTGCGACCAGCAGCACATCGATGGTGGGGCCTTCCAGGTTATCGGTAAGCACCTGGTAATCGATGTTCACGTCGTCCATGTCAAACGGGATGTACTGAGCGGCTTCATTGCGCACCGCTTCGCCCAGTTCCGGCTCGTCCATGGTCTGCATCGAGACCTTTTTGACAATGACCGAGTGGCCGCTGACGGAGGTCGCAACCTGCTTGGCCTTGAAGGCGTGCTCGGAAAAGATTTTGCCGATGGCGCTGGCGACGCTGCCACTGTCGACGATCATTGAGTCGACGACAATGTCGCTGGCAAGCGGTTCCATCCCAAGATGGCTGACCATAACCTCGCCACGGCTTCGCGTCAGTTCGACAGCCTTGATGCTGTTCGACCCGATATCCAGGCCGACAATCGTTTTGTTGGAACCCGGAAAATTAATACCAAACATACGCGACCACCCTCGCTACCTCACCGCAGCCGTACGCAATGCACGCGGTTTCTTCTTCGGAATGCCTTCCCCGCCGCTGCTCTTGCTCTCCATCCAGCGGTCCAGCAAGGCTTTCTTGAACTTCCACCGGTTCCCCAGTTTGAAAGCTGGGATCTTGTCCTCGGACACGTACTTGTACAGTGTGTCCGGGCTGACCCCCAGATAACCGGAGGCTTGCCGGATGTTCATTACTTCTGGCGACTCGGACATAAGGTTAGCCCTTTCAAGTGCAAGGAGCCCCGTTACAGGAGACCGTGCCCATCCAGCAGCTCTGGAAGGTCTGAGGTCACCCCGCCTTCCGTCAGCGTGCATTCAGGCACGCCGCAGCCTGCGAGGAGGATTCCTTGCTTTCTCGGGGGAATACTACGCGCTGGTTATAGCAGAGTTCAGGGCGGCCAAGTCAACCCAAACTTCCGGCAAAACCCGGAAGATATCGGACATCATCGGCCTATTCCGGCATTGAAACTGCCCCTAACCGCAATGCTTTGTAGCTGGAACGAACATACACCACAAGATGCTGGGGCAGTAATGCAAAGGGTGCGAACACTGAAACAGAGTATTACGAAGGGGCGTAATGGTTTGGAACAGGAGCATAGAGGGCACAGTACCTTCGTGAACTTGTCCCGCCCGAAGAGGCTTGGAATGCTCCAGAAACGGGCTTCCGTCGCCCCTCGGATCAGAACCGGAGGATCAGATCGGTGGCAAAGGAGAGCTGATTCTTGCTCGTCCCGTTGTCATAAGCTGGCATCCGATAGGAACGCTCGAAGCGAAGTTCAGGACGCAGCAGGACCGTTGAGCCAACCCAGTGCCCCCACATCACGGTGTGCTCCGAATAAAGCGTCTTGAAGCCGGTGCGTTGTCCTCTGGAATCGTCCAGAACTTCATTACGGACAGAGATGTAGTTCGATTTCGAGAATTGTTTTTGCAAGTAGTTGACCGCCGCCCACTCTCCAGCGAAACAGCGAATTTCACCACCCGTGCAGACCGCCCCGTTAGTGTTCGGCTCGATGGGCAGAGGCCCCGAGATGCTCGGAACATCCCGTTGATACTCGTAGTAGGCCTCGGTAGCCATGTGCCAGGAATCATTGAATTTGTGGTACCAGGTATTCACGTAAAGCTGGACGTTGTTGTATGCGTACTTGCCGCTGTTTGTTCCGCTGGCGCAGGGATAGATGTTGTCTTTGCCGTTGTTGAAGGTGTAGCTGACGCAGGCCGTCAGCGACGGCTTGGCTCCTCTGGCCCACGGCGCAATGTCATTGCCCGCCGACAGCCCTACGTTGAACAGCCAGCGATTATTCAACACTACCGTACCTACGATTCCGGTCTGGGTGAAGGGGTCGTAGGAGTAGAGCAGCGAGTGCGTGTAGGTGTAGTTCTGCGGAGCCAGTTGCGCTTCGATGTCAGGCAATGAGATGTAGCGCCCGAATCTGATGTTGAGTCCCTTGGCAACATGCGGGATGTAGAGATCTCCGTACAGCATGACCGGGTCGTCCCCGTACAAGCGATGCTGCTTCAGCAGTTGCTGGCTGAGCCATCCCTTCGCAGTGGTGAAGTGATAGTCGATGCCGAAGAAGTTCGCTGCCCGGAATCCCCAGTCCACGTGATCGGTCTGCACCGTGTCTGGAACGCGCTCCACGTACAGCACGGCCTGATCCAATTCCAGGCGATTGGGAACAATGTCGTATCCCCCGGGAAGGTTGGAGTGCGTGGATGTGCTGAAGTTAAATCCTGGCTCAATCCAGCCGTAAACCTGTACGTTGCTCCGCTTCCACGTTTCGCCATTCGGCCCCGCGTAGAGCGCATGCATAAATGGATAGTCGGTGGTGTTGGTAGCCCCGATTACCGAGGCTCCGCCGTAAGTCCATTCGGCGCTGGGAAATGGAGGCGAACTCAGGGGCGACGCGGGGATTCGCCGTGGAGGTTCCAGCGCACTCGAATCCGCTCCATTCCAGTCCTCCTGATAGGCGTGCACGAAGCGGTGCAGAAAGCTCCCGGGGACCTCCGGCGATGTCGCGGAGGGTTGTGCGCTGGGCCGCTGGTCTCCGTCAGCACCGGGCGCAACTTGGGCGCAGACAGGCAGTGCACAGAGCACGGCAGCAATGATGTAGGTGCATGGGATGTTGGCTTGCATAATCCTGCTCTAAGCGAACAGACGAGGACAGCCAAACGGGGAGTTGTCCTGAGCTGCTCCCAGGGGGCCCACATTTAAGTAACTTTTTAGGCGGAGGTATTAGCGCTATTTTTGCTTCGCTTCGTATAGAATCTGGAGGTCGTCATTTTTATCCTGTGTACTCATATTGGCCGGACTCATTGTCCGGCCTTTTTCCTTTGCCCCCAATGCAAAGAGCCCGCCAATGACGGCGGGCTCCTTCTTGCCCCTACGTTGGTAAAACAAGATTGCCAAGCAATTGCGGGGGGCTTGAACTCCGCACTAGGCATTTAAGTTCGCGTGTCTACGGCTGGAGAGCCTAGAACGATCATCAGGAGCAGGAGTCCAATCAATCCCAACATGCTGGTTAGACGAGCAACTCACCAAGAAGTTAGCTCGATTCACTGAGAGTACTTCGCACTGGGCCATCAGAGCAGGCCGCTCGACAGGTGGTAGCGGGACGCAAAGCCGAAAGGCCGCCTCCATGGCGGCCCCGCGTGTTTACTTCAATTGCAATTCCTCTATAGCGAGGATTCGACCACGAAGCCCCACGCTTCAAGGAGAGGTTCGGGAACGAATTTCGAGTTCTTATTTTGCCGCACCCACTCGCGAAGAGGAGCTGATGTCATGTACTGGTCGGGCTGCAAGTTGAATTCGCGAACGACCTGCGCAAATCCAGTGACGGTTGGAGTCACGGGGCCGCTTGGCTCCGGTTTGCCCCAGTTTGGATTGCCGCGTCTCTTTGCCATAAGCCAGTAATCTCCCCGCGATTTCTCGCTCAGATAACGAAATTGTTTGGTGATGTCTTCATTATACCGTAAAGAGCCACTCAATTTGATGGACTAAATGGCTCCACTGCTTGCGGCTCAAAGGCTGCATGGAAGGCTTGGGATTCAGCGTAATAGCGCCTGCCCAGGGGCATTCATGGTTTCGTTGGCAACCTATACAGAGCACCTGCAATCTATCTCCTCACTACGCACGCATCGCTTGCGTATAGCAGGAAAAGCATGTTGAGGAGATGTGGGACCATTCGCGTTGTTGCGTTCTTGCTGTTCGCTACCTGCGTTGCCTCGTGCCAGTCTGTCTTGCCCCACCACATCACATCGAAGCTACCGTTCCGCGAACAGAGTTCGCTTCCTGACGCTCCTTACCCTGCACCGACGAAAGCCGAGGACCGTCGCGGCTTCGCAGGACTGGAGCCTTTGAGCAACACCCCGGTAAACGAACAAGTATTCGTTCGTGCTCAGCTGGACGCCATGAAGCTCTCTGCGCCCAAACAATCTGAAGTTAGCACCTTTCTCGTGAGGTACTTGTCTCCACCGACGCTGAAGCAGAATTCAACCCACGCCGTCTCCACCAGCGGTGGTGTAATGGAGCGAACCTTGTCCGCAGTATCTCCCGTTCTGATCACACATGACATCTCAGGGAAGGCGAGGCCGAATACTGTCTATTTGTTGCAGGTGTTGACCTCGGCGGTATTCCATTCTGCTTACCGTCCCTATCGGGCGCGAACCCCTTCGGCGACGTTCGATGGGTTTCGCTCCACGATCGGCGGCGATGCTGGGGGCCAGGTTTTCCACGAGTTCGAACCTGACATCAGGCAAGTTGTGAAACACCTAAAGCTCGTCTCGCGAATTGAGCAACATCTCGTCGCACACAGCCAGCCCGCGGTGAAGTGACCGACTTCCCCGTCATCTTCGCATGCCTGCATTTTCTCCGTCATCACCGCTTCTCGCCATCCACCCCAAAGCAGTAAAGCTGGGAATACCGTCCGCGCACCATGAGGGCATATTCTCCGGGTGCCAGCGGTTGTTCCGGGATGATACGGAAGGAAGAGGTGCCATATTGCTCAAATCGGATTGGTATCGCACCCTCTTCCGGATTGACTGCCCCGCCGACGATTGAACCATGTGCTTGGCTCAATGTGAATTCCCGGTGGCTCTTGGAGCCTTTCAGCAGCCGCAATTCATAGATCGTCGCGGGGTTGACGTTCGCCCGACCCCGAACCGCGAACTGTGCAGAGGCTGGAAGTCGAATTGGGGATTGGCTGGGCCCGAAATCGGCAACCGTCTTGAACGACGCATAGCCTGGCACCGCCCAGCTCTTCGGGCGGAGCACCACGTTCTTGTACTCTAGATCAATGAAATTCCCGTTCGGGGTCAAAGCAAAGAAGCTATTGATGTACTGTGGCTCTGCGGCAACCGGCTTGCTCTGAGCCTTTAAGATTCCGGTTGTCATCACCATCGTCACAAGGAACGCTACGAGAACACGGTTCTTCATATCTGCTCCTACTGATTCGTTTAGCTGCGGACTTGGACTTTCTGGATATCTGCAGCGACAAAACTCCACACCGAACTCTAACTCCATACAAGCAGAAAAGTTTCGCAACGGGTACCCGAACGTTCAAACCTCCATATCAAGAACCATCCCAACCCAACCTGCGCCTCGGCATCAAGGTCGCATCATACCAGTCATGAAAGAGGTCAGATCATGCGCAACCTCATAAGTTGGATGGCAGTGATTCTATTGTTCGTCGCTCCTCAAATCGCCATGGCTCAGCATCGCGGCGCGGGTGGAACGAGTGGCTCGAAGACCAGTGGAACTCCACCCCAGGAAACTGACAGTGCGATCAAAGACGTCCAAAGGACGTTCGCGCTCCAAGCTACCGAAGAACAAACAGCTCAGTTTCAATCATGGAAAGAAAACACCAAAGCTGTTAAGGATCGCATCCAGAAGCTCCGCGATGGAGCGGTACCAAACGATGCTCCCAGCCGGCTTAACGAACTGCGAGCAGCGATTGAAAAGAGTAGCAGTGGCTACCATGACTTTCTCGGCAGTCTTACTGAAGCGCAACAGAAGGGGCTGAAGAAGCCAATTCAACAGCTCAGAAAGGCCAATGACAAACTGGCCAAAGCCGCCGCAACTTTATTGCACGAGCTTGGACAGGATAATGGCGGCAGCAAACGCTCGTCTGAATTGGAGAAGGCTGAGACGGCAGTCGGGGATCTGCTCGATGAGCAGAAGAGGTTTGCTGCCGAAATAAGCATTAGCTCGCAATAAATGGAGTTCGGCAGGCTGGGAAAGACGTTAAACGTCGGGCGACGGACTGGACGATTATCTGGGCTGATATTGCGGGCGCGCGAAAAGCTGTGGAAAGGCACAATGAGGGAAAGGCCAACAGCCTTTCCCTCATTGTTCGGAAAACGCTTCGCGTTTACCGCTTTCCCACAGCTTCGGATACTGCTGGTTGAACTCCCAAGAAGCCCAGCTGTTTACACAACTGAGCTTTGTCCACCCTAGTAATTCATGTCGAACTTTTCCTGATGCAGTTGCGGATCGCTCTTGATCAGCACAGGATGGCCGATCAACTCTTCCATCTCCTGCAGCCACTTGCCGTTGCCGCCCTTCAACTCCTTGGCGACCTCGGGATTGACCCTGAGAATGATTTCCTTGCTCTCCACGTGGCGGCGCACCTTGCGCATCTCCACGTAGATTTCGTTGCAGATGGTCTGCACTGACTTCACGAAGCCCGTGGCGTCGCAATAAGGGCAGGGCGTGCCGAGCGTGCGCTCCAGTGACTGCTTGACCCGCTTACGGGTGATTGCCACCAGTCCAAAATCATTGAACTGCAGGATTTTCGACGGCGCGCGATCTGCCTTCATGGCCTCTTCGAGCGCCTGCATCACCTTCTGGCGATTCTTGCGCTCGTCCATGTCAATGAAGTCGACCACGATGATGCCGCCCAAGTCGCGCAGACGAACCTGGCGCACGATCTCTTTCACGGCGTCACAGTTGGTCTTGACGATCGTGTCTTCGAGACGCGCCGTCTTGCCAACGTATTTGCCCGTGTTGATATCGATGGCGACCAGGGCTTCGGTCTGGTTGATGACGATGTATCCACCGCTCTTCAGCCACACCTTGCTCTTGAGACTCTTGTTGATCTCCTCGTTGATGCCGAACTGCTCGTAGAGCGGCGTGTCCTTGGTGTAGAGCTTGATACGCCGCACCAGGCTGGGCTGGAAGCGCGAAGCAAAGCGCACAACGCGCTCGTACTCGCTTTCGTTGTCTACCCAGATCTGCGAGAAGTCGCTGGTGACCTGGTCGCGCAGAATGCGCTCCACAAGGTTCAGATCGTGATAGATCAGAGCCGGGCTCTTGCTGGATTCCGCGCGGGTGCGAATCTCGGTCCACAGATGCTTCAGGAAGCGGATGTCGGCGCGCAATTCGTCTTCCTTGATGTTGGAAGCCGCCGTACGCACGATGAAGCCGCCGTGTCCGTTTTCGCGCTCGCTGCTGACAATCCGCTTCAGGCGCTGGCGCTCTTCCTCGCTGCTGATCTTGCGCGAGACTCCAATGTGGTTGACCGTGGGCATGTAAACCAGGAAGCGGCCGGGAAGCGCGATGTGGCTGGTAATGCGCGCGCCCTTCTTGCCGATCGGCTCCTTGGCAATCTGCACCAGGATCTCCTGCCCCTCTTTCAGCAATTCGCTGATGAGCGGCAACGCGCGTGACTGCTGACGCGGACGCATGCGGCCACCGCCACGCTGCGGCGGCGCTCCACGACGTCCACGACGCTCACGACGGTCGAAGCGCGCAGGACGCTCGCGTCCTGGCTCTGGAGCGACGACCACGCCAGCTTCTTCGCTCTCCGCCGGATCGTCACCATCACCCTCTTCCTCTTCGGAATCGGCAACCATCTCAGACTCTTCGAACTCTTCACCGCCGAAGTCGTACTCTTCATCTTCCAGTTCGGTCTCTTCGCCGCTTTCACGAACCGCGCTGCCGAACTGCGAACCGTTGGCGGCCTCGGCATCGTCTTCTAGTTCGCTCTCTTCGTAGCGATCGAAGTGCTCGGCCAGGGCGGGCATTTCAGCCTCTTCCTCGTCGAGTTCCTCGTGCTCTACGTTTCCGCCCTCGATCACGAAACTGCCAAGCTGGCTGCGTTCTTCAACGGGCTTGGTTTCGGCAGCTGGCCTGCGTCTCCGTTCCGGCCTGCGCTCAGGCTTGCGTTCCGGTTCCGGCTCAGGCTCCCCGGAGGCAATCGTCTCAAGTTCGTGAGTGGCTTCCGTGGGCTCATAGGGCTCGTCGTTGGGCTGCACCTCGGCCGGAGTTTCATGCGCGGCGCCAAAGATCTTGGAGACCCTGTCGCGCCAGGAACGGCGTCCGGGGCGGACTTCGCTCTCAGCGTGATGTTCCGGCTCGGCTACGGCTTCAGTGTGCTGTGCGGCTTCGGCGTGAACGGCATCTTCGTGATGCTCCTCGGCTTGCGCTTCGGGCACAACTGGCTGCTCACTGGTAAAGGTGACTGGCTCTTCGTGCTTCGACTCAGCTTCGGGCTGCGGCTCGGCAGAGGCCGGCACAGCTTCTTCTACAACCTCTTCCAGTTCGTCCTGCTCTTCCACTCCGCCAACATGGCGCTGCGTCAGGGGCTGCACTCCGCTTACGCCGGAGTAGCTGGCGCTGGCAAGCGGCTCGTCAGGATTCGACTCAGGCTGCGCGGGCGCAACGGTCTCAACCGGTACCGCAGCTTCCACAACCTCCGCTGGAGTCTCGGCAACGTGCGCCGTCTCCTCGGGAGATTCCACGTGCGCCGGAGCAACTGTCTGCTCAGGAGCCTCTTCGTCTACCGGTGCCATCACAATCGGCTCAACGCCGCGATACTTCGAGATCGATTCGCCAGGCAGAACGATTGGTGTGTAGTTTGCCGGAAGGGCAACGTTTTCAAACTCGCGCGGTTCACGCGGTTCGCGGTCGCCGCGATCACGGTCGCGACCACCACGGCCACGATCACGATCACCGGGACGGCCTCGGCCGCCGCGTCCACCACGGTCGCGTTCTCCGCGATCACGGTCACGGCTGCGTCCATAGCTCGGTTCGGTCTCTTCGCCGCTGGCAGCAGGAGCCGCAGCAGGCGCTTCGCCTTCGCCACGGTTGTACTTGGAAATCGATTCTCCCGGCAACAGCATGGGCGTGAAGGTACTCGCAGCCGCCGCAGGCTTCTCTTCCGCCACCGGCGCAACTACTTCTGCTGCTTCTTCGGGCTCTTCCTCGGGAGCCACGGCGTCGGCGTCTTCCACGTTGCGAGCCAGCCCGTGCACCACCAGGCCACGCGGTTCAAAACCGCGCAGTTCGCGCTTCCTCGGCTCACGCGCCGGCGGGGCAGCCTGCACATCGCCTTCGTCCTCAGCACCTTCTTCCATTTCCAGAGCGGAGGGCTGGGCTTCCGAGTTCACGGTACCGGGCTGTGCTTCCGCCGGACGATCACCGTTCACACGTTCACGTCCGCCACGGCGGCCACGACGACGACGGCGTCCACGCCAGCGCGGAGCACCCGCAGCATCTTTTCCTTCAGCCGACTGGGCAGCCTCGCCTTGTGCGGCGGGCTCTTCTTCAGATTCTTCGGAGTCGTCCTCAGCCACGGGCTGGGGCTCGGGGATGATCAGGCCGTTGGCGTTGGCCAACACCGCGCCAGTCACCTTTACGTCGGCAAATTCGCCGTCCTCGTCCTCATCCTGCAGTTCCAGGAAGTCGGAGACATAGAGGAACGCGTCGCGCTCCAGGCCGATGTCGACAAATGCCGACTGCATGCCCGGCAGCACGCGGGTGACGCGTCCTTTGTAAATGGAGCCAGCCAGCGTGTACTCGTTCTCGCGCTCGAAATAAATCTCGGCGAGCTGATCGTCTTCCACCAGCGCCACCTTGGTTTCATGCGGCGTGGATGAAACGTAGAGTTCCTTGTTCATGTTCGCTCCCGGCCTGGCCGCAATGGCCAGGCTGTTTGAAGCCGGAAGCAGAAGGCTGGAAGGTCAGTTTTGAAGATCAATGCACCGCACCACGCCAATGAGCCCTAAGGCCAGAGCGTGGGGCGAAGTTCGCCCGCTCAACAGATTTGAGGGGATCATGCTGCAGGTTCCGCCTTGGCGCTGTACGCCATTCGGGGATCCGGCTGCGTTTGATGAGAACCTATGCACCGATTCCGTACTCCCCGGGTCTTTTGCACCCGGTCCGGTTACGCCGCGTCTGGGTTTTGTGGCCACTTCTCTCCGCATTCCTTACAACTGGAAGACTGGATGGGGCCGTTCCCTGCCCTAACAACGCTTCGTAATTCATTCCTGACCGGCCTTTCTGGCCGGCTGTGCCCTCGCTTCGAGGGCTTCAACTCGTGTGTTATGCGGCCTGGGAAATCCCTGGCCGAAAGCCCCGGCTATTACCGCCGAAGACCCATTTGCTCCACCTTCTTGCGGCGGCACTCCTGGGATTTTTGCAAAAAAGATTGTGTTCCGCGAGCCTTGCTTTTAACAAAGCCTTGCGCGTACGCACCGGAGAGCCTCCGTAACGACAAAACCCGGATGCAAAACCCCGTGCGATTTACTACAGCGTGATCCTAATTCACGAACCGGCGCATGCGAACGTTCATCACAATACCCAGCGCCAGGAAGGTAAACAGGATCGAAGACCCACCGTAGCTCATCAATGGCAATGGAATCCCCGTCACGGGCATAAACCCCACCACCATTCCCACATTCACCAGAACATGGAATGCCAGCACCGCTACCACTCCCATAATCAGGAAGACTCCAGCGCGGTCCGGCGCCGTTTGAGCGTCATGAATCAGACGCATCAACACCCCGAAGTATAGCAGCATTACCACCAAAGCGCCCACAAAGCCATGCTCTTCGCTCCAGGCCGCAAAGATGAAATCAGTGTGGGGAACCGGCAGGAACTGCCCCTGCGTCTGCGTTCCCTTGGCAACGCCCTTGCCCCACACGCCTCCCGAACCCACAGCGACCATCGACTGGATGACCTGGTAGCCCGAACCGCGCGAGTCCGCCTCCGGTGCCACAAACGTCGAGAGACGTTCCTTCTGGTAGGGCTTGAGTCCCCACTTCCACATGGCAGGCATCAGTACGGCGGCAATCACCAGCACCACTACTCCATGCTTGGGCTTCATGCCGCCGAGGAACAGCGCCATGATGGCAATGGGAATGTAGGTAAGCGCCGTTCCCAGATCCGGCTGCTTCAGCACCAGCAGCATCGGGAAGAGCACCACCAGTCCGGCTTTCACCAACTCGCGGAATGGCAGTTCATTTTCCCTGTATTCCGCAAAGTACTTGGCCATGGTAAGAATCAGGATCAGCTTGACCCATTCCGATGGTTGGAAGTGAAAGACACGGAAGTCGATCCATCGCCTTGCGCCCAGATATTTCTTGCCGAAGATGAGCACCGAAACCAGCGAGACCAGGCTGAAACCATACAGCCATGGCACCAGTTCCAGCAGCGCCTGGTAGTTGATCAGGCTGACCAGGAACATCAGTCCCACGCCCGCCATAATCCAGTACACCTGCTTGACGTGCATTCCCTCGAACTTCGTGTGCAGGGTTGCTGAATAAATCTCTGACACGCCGAGCAGGCAGATGATGAGCACAAAAATCAGCAGGACCCAGTCAAAGTCACGGTAGCGTACGTAGCGGCTCACTTGCCACCTCCCATGCGCCACACGGGTTCAGGCAGGGCCGCCACCACTCCGGCAAGATCGCGCCATGACGTGTCCTTCTTCTCGCGTGGCTTCGGCAGTGGGCTTGGCGCAACACTCTGCGCGAAGGCTTCCATGCCGGGGGCGGCAACGGCGCGGCGAAACTTGCGCTGCGGTCCGTTGGCGCTGCTGAAGCGTGCGCCCTGGAGATGGTCTGAATCGCCGCCATCGTTCCACAACCCGGTCACTACCGTGGGCTTCGCGGGAGCAGGCGACGGAGGTGGCGCTTCCTCTGGCTCATCGCGCGCCGGAGCGCCTTCATCCGTGGGCGGCTTGATGGGTCCAATCTGCTGATGGTTCTTCTTGGCCTCGTAAGCCTTGATTACTTGCGTCGCCAACCGCGCGGCCAGCTTTCCGTGCTCGCCGCCTTCAAACAGGACGACGACAATAATGTCTGGATTGCGACGCGGCGTGAAGCCTACGAACCAGCCATTGTCTTTATGCGCGTTGGCGTCCTTGCTAGACATCTTGGCCTTCAGCGCATTGGAGACCGTCTGCGCCGATCCGGTCTTGCCCGCAATGTCGAGCCCCACAATGTGCGCGCTGGGCGCGGTGCCCTCAGGCAGAAGCACTCGGCCCATGGCGTCGGTGATGGTCTCCCATCCCGCCGGATCAATGGCGATATCCTTTGTCTCATCGTACTTCAGCGCATCGCGATAGCTCTGCGGAACCTTGTCCGGAAACACAACGTGCGGGCGAACCATGTGCCCATCCGTGGAAATTGCGCTGATCGCCCTGATCAGTTGGATGGGAGTCGTTGCGACCGCGCCCTGCCCAATACCCACCGAGATCGTCTCCCCGGCAAACCACTTCTGCCGGTAGTTCTTCAGCTTCCACTCCTCACTTGGCAAGACGCCGCTGACTTCCTGCGGAAGGTCGATGCCGGTCTTCTGTCCCAGGCCAAGTGCCGAGGCATATTTTGCGATTCGTTCAATCCCCAGCCGTTCCGCAAGCGTGTAGAAGAAGACGTCGCAGGATTGGTAAATCCCCCTCGTCAAATCCACTCCGCCGTGTCCGCCCTTGAGCCAGCAAGAAAAGCGGCGTCCGTAGAACTCTCCGCCACCGTTGCAGTTGATGTGCAGCGTCTGTGCAATGCCTTCCTGCCATCCGGCCACGCTCATGATGATCTTGAACGTGGAGCCCGGCGCGAGTTGCGCCTGGATGGCTTTGTTGAGCAGCGGCTTGCCCGGATCGGTCAGCAGTCCGTTCCATTCCTTCGAAGTAATGCGCACGGCAAATGCGTTGGGATCAAACGTTGGGCGGCTGACCATGGCGAGAATCTCGCCGGTCTTCGGGTCCATGGCCACGATGGCTCCGGGCTTGTCGCCCAGCGACTCTTCCGCCGCAATCTGCAGGTCGAGGTCGATGGTCAACTGCAGCGGCTTGCCCGGAATCGCCGGAGTGTCGCCCAGTTCACCCACCTCTTTGCCCTTGCTGTTGACGAGCACTCGACGCGAGCCGTTCTTGCCCATCAGCATGTCGTTGTACTCGGCTTCCACGCCGCTCTGACCCACCACGTCTCCGGAGTTGTAGAGCTCGAAGCGCGGATTGTTGAGCATGTCTTCGCTGACTTCGCCCACGTAGCCGATGAGGTGCGCCATGAATCCATTTTTGGGATACAGGCGGCGGTGCACGGTGATCGTGTCCAGCTCAGGGAACTCGTTGCGGTGCGACTCGATGAAGGCCAGCTCGTCTGGCGTGATGTCGTACTTGATGAAGATGGGTTGATACCCGGGCATGGAACTGAGCCGCTTAACGTGCGTCTTCAGATCGACAGGGTCCATGTGGAGGCCGCTGGCGATCGCGTCCAAATTGGCGTCACTGATCTTTCCCTGCGAGCGCAGCAGAAGCGCTGAAAACGAGGGATAGTTGTCCACGATGGCGCGACCCTCGCGATCAAGCAATTTGCCGCGAGGCGCAAGGATCGGAACCTCTTTGATGCGGTTCTGCTCGGCCATACTGTTGTAGTAGTCCGTGTGCAGCACCTGCAGCCGCCACAGCCCATAAACCAGAAACAGCACGATGGCCAGTATGATGTACTGCGCCATTGCCAGACGAATTAGTGGAACCTTTTCTTCGCGACCGTACATGAAAGACTGCTGCCGTTAGTCCCTGATCTTGAAACGGTTGAGCATGGCGAACAGGAATACCGCCATCACCGAATTGGCGACCGCAGCACCTGCCTCTTGCCCAAGATTGAAGTGAACCGGTTGCCCCATCAGCCAGCGCTCAATGGCCATGAAGACCGCAAGATGGATGGCGTAGAAGATAAACGTCAGTAGGAAGCGTGATCCGGGATTCTCCACATCAATCTTAATTCCAATCGACGAGGCACCGTAGCCGACCAGCGTTTTAGCAATGCCGAACACGCCAAACGGTGTGTGCGTCAGGCAATCCTGCAACAAGCCGATGGCTGCACCGGTCAACATGCCGCTGACCTGGCTGCGGCGCGACACGGCAAAAAAGATGGTCAGCAACAATCCGAAATCGAAGATGCGGAAGTACGGCATCCGCACCGGCATGAACGCCTGTATGCCCACCATCAGCACGGGCAGGCCAATCGACACCGGCCATGAGAAGCGATAGACCTCTACCTGCTCGCGCGAAGTGTAGCTGAGTCCAATGTCTCTCATTGCGGACGCGTCCCTTCAGCGGTTGCGGGCTTGGCCGGCTGCGGCTTGGCGGGTGCGCTCGGCTTGCTCTGCGTGGCTGTATGCGGAACGCCGGGAGTTGTGCCGGGCTTCGCGCCCGGCGCCGCACCCTGCGCGGCAGTGCGCGCTGCGTTCGTCTGCGTACTAGGAGGCTTGCTCTGGTTTGCGTTCTGTGTGGTGTTCTGTGTCGTGTTCTGTGCAGGCTTCGGCGCTGTGTTCGCTGCGGGATTCGGTGTAGCGCTGTGTGTTGCGTTCGGCTGTGTCCCGCTCGGAGTTGCAACTGCGGGCTGCGTTCCCGTTGCTGTCGGTTGTGCACCCGGAGTTCCCGGCTGCGTACCAGGCGCTACTTGCGGCACACCCGGCAAATGCTGGGCAAGAATATCTGACGCGCGAATCGGCCCAAGGCCTGCCACGTCAGGTTCGCGCTGTTTCTGCGAGGTAATTATCAGCACTTCTTCCAGGCGGTCCAGATCGACGGCGGGCTTGACCATGATGTCGAGAAAAAGATTTCGTCCCATGCTCACCTTGGCCACCTTGCCAACGGGCAGGCCACGCGGAAACACACGATCTCCGCCGCTGGTGACCAATACTTCGCCCGGCTGCACGCTTTCATCGCCCATGATGTAGCTCAGCGTGACCTCGCCGGTGGGTGTGCCCTTCACAATGCCCTGCAGTCGAGAGGTGACCAGCGTTGCGCCCACTCCGCTCGTAGGATCGTTCATCACCAGCATCTGCGAGTTGTGATCTCCGTACACGGCAAGAATTTTTCCTGCCACGCCATCCGGAGTGATCACCGGCATGTCTACCTTGATTCCGTCCGCCGCGCCTTTGTCGAGATAGAGCAGGCGTGAGCTTTCGGTGCCGCTGGTGCCAATCACCTGGGCCGCTACGGTCGTATCAATCCACTGTTCCTTGAATCCGAGCAGCGACTGGATGCGGCGTGCCTGGCGAGCGTCTTCCTGCTCTCTCGCGCGCTCCAGCCTCATCTGCGCAGCCTCGGCCTTGAGCCGCAAATTCTCTTTGCGCACGTTGCGCAGGTCGATATATCCAGACCACACGCCGCGCGCGCTCTCGCCGGTATAAATCAGCATGCGCTCAAAAGGCGCGAGCGTATTCACGGCCACCAGCCGGATGACCCGCACCGGGCCCTCCGCCGTCTGGCGCTTCACCTGCACGGCCAAGGCCAGCAACTGAGCCAGCAGCACCGTCGCCAGGACCACCGTGTTCTTGTGCCGCGAAAAGAGATTCATGTCTTAAGAAATTTATTTCGGTCAGCGTTGTGCCGCGCGCTGTGAGGCGAGCCGCGCTTCTTCACTGCGCGCAAAGTGCAAGGCCGGAGCAACGCTCCGGCCTCCACCGCATCTACTCGATGCTGATCTTGCGCAGCAGCTTGAAGTCGCTGAGCATTTTGCCTGTGCCCAGCACCACGCTGGCCAGCGGATCGTCGGCAATGGAAACCGGCAGGCCGGTCTCTTCGCGAATGCGCTTATCCAGGTTCTTGAGCAGCGCGCCACCGCCCGTCAGCACAATGCCGCGGTCGCTGATGTCGGCGCTCAACTCGGGAGGCGTACGCTCCAGGGCCACGCGGATCGCGTTCATGATGGTGCCCACGCACTCGCTGAGCGACTCGCGAATTTCGCTGTCGTCAATGGTGATGGTCTTGGGCACGCCCTCAATCAGGTTGCGTCCCTTGATCTCCATGGTCAGCGGCTTCTCCAGAGGATAGCCTGAACCAATTTCAATCTTGATCTGTTCCGCCGTGCGCTCGCCAATCAGCAAGTTATATTTGCGCTTCAGGTAGTTCATGACGGCTTCATCCATCTGGTTGCCAGCCATGCGAACCGAGCGCGAGTACACAATGCCGCTCAAGGAGATCACTGCAATATCCGTGGTGCCGCCGCCTATATCCACCACCATGTTGCCGCTGGGCTCGGTGATCGGCAGACCTGCGCCGATTGCCGCGACCATAGCCTGCTCCACCAGGTGAACTTCGCTGGCTTTGGCGCGATACGCGGAGTCCATCACAGCGCGCTTTTCCACCTGCGTAATTTCGCTGGGCACACCAATCACAATGCGCGGATGCACCAGCATCTTGCGGTTGTGCGCCTTCTGGATGAAGTAGTTCAGCATCTTTTCCGTGATCTTGAAATCGGCGATCACGCCATCTTTCATCGGCTTGATGGCAACGATGTTTCCCGGCGTACGGCCAAGCATCTCCTTGGCCTCTTTGCCCACTGCTTCCACTTCGTTGGTGTTCTTGTTGATTGCGACAATCGAGGGCTCGTTGACAACGATGCCTTTGCCTCGCGCATAGACAAGCGTGTTCGCCGTGCCCAGGTCAATTGCAAGGTCGCTTGAG
>Ga0181528_10000286_pt1 | contig 41325 bp, 40 predicted proteins | sample PEATcosm2014_Bin_47_FD_119742 | JGI IMG/M metagenome (GOLD analysis project Ga0181528, IMG submission 119742) | Peatland microbial communities from MTU Mesocosm Facility, Houghton, MI, USA - PEATcosm2014_Bin10_10_metaG | ecosystem: Environmental > Terrestrial > Soil > Wetlands > Peat | place...
GAAAGGAGTCTGCAGTGACGGCTCACGCCACCGGAACATTCGAAGTCAAGATGGAACCGCAGTCGGAAGAAAAAACGGAGGGGGCGAATTTGGGCCGGATCTCGCTTAGCAAGCAGTTTCACGGCAGTCTGGAAGGGAGCAGCAAAGCCGAGATGCTGACTGCCATGACCAGTGTAAAAGGCTCCGCAGGATATGTCGCCATTGAGCGCTTTACCGGCACGCTGGACGGACGCACCGGAACCTTCGTTTTACAGCACAGCGGCACAATGAAACGCGGTTTGCCACAGTTAATGATCACGATCGTGCCAGACTCCGGTACTGAACAATTGACTGGACTTAGCGGAAAGATGACCGTCGAAGTCTCTGGCGAAAAGCATTCGTACGATTTCGAATACACCATCGAGGCGGCGCACTGAACCTGCGGGACGTGAGAATTGGAGATTGGAGGAATCCAAACCAGGCTGCGTGCCCTCTAGCGGAATGCAGGACGTTCGTGCTTCATTGCAGGCGTATATAATTTTGGGTTAGACGTTGGGGAACCAAAGAATCAGCAACAGTGCGGAAGGAAGATCATGCCGACTGACGTAATTATGCCTCAGATGGGCGAGTCCATCTTTGAAGGCACCATCACCAAGTGGCTCAAGCAACCGGGTGACAAGGTCACACGGGACGAGCCATTATTCGAAATCTCAACTGACAAGGTGGATGCCGAGATTCCCGCGCCTGCATCGGGCGTATTGAAGGAAGTCAAGGCGGCAGAGGGTCAGACGGTGCAAGTGAACGCCGTGGTCGCCGTCATCGATGAATCCGGTGCGGCAGCGGCGACCAGTAAGCCGAAGGCGGCCGAAGCTCCCACGGCTCCTGCGCCTGCGACGGGTTCGCCCACGCCAACTCCGGTAGCCAATCAGGCAACTGAAAACCAGGGACCGGCGACAGACGTTGTCATGCCGCAAATGGGCGAGTCGATTTTTGAGGGGACGATTACCAAGTGGCTGAAGAAGGTGGGCGAGCAGGTTACGCGCGACGAGCCACTCTTCGAAATCTCCACCGATAAGGTGGATGCAGAAATTCCCGCACCCGTCTCCGGTGTACTGACGGCCATCAAGGCCGAGACCGGACAGACCGTGCAGGTGAACAGCGTCGTCGCCGTGATCGGCGGAGACGGAGCAGTGTCAGCAACTCCTGCCAGCGTAGCTCCGTCTACGCCCGCCGTGGTACCTGTGGAGACTGCACCGCAAGCGCCTCAGACGCGCGAGCCCGCGACGGCCTCAGGCGAAGAGGTTCGCACCTCTCCTTTGGTGCGCAAGTTGGCCTCTGAGCACAATGTGGACCTGCGCCAGGTCACGGGCAGTGGCACCGGTGGACGCGTCACCAAGGAAGACATCCTCGCCTTTGTCGAGCGCGCAAAGTCCGCACCGGCTCAAACCGCACCTGTTACCGCTGCTCCGGTAACGGAGAAGACCGCAGCCGCACCCGCCGCCCCGGCAGCGCCGAACAAGTTTGCGGGAACCCCCGGCGTGGTGGAACCCATGTCGGTCATGCGCAAGAAGATTGCCGAGCACATGCTCGCTTCACGCCGCACCAGCGCCCACGTGCATACCGTCTTTGACGTGGACATGACGCGCATTGTGAAGCTGCGTGAGAAGAACAAGAGCCGCTTCCAGCAATCCACGGGACTCAAGCTCACTTACACGCCGTTCTTCATCCGCGCCGTCGCACAGGCATTGCGCGCGTGGCCGATCATGAACTCCTCGGTGGAAGGCGACAACATCAATTACAAGCGTGACATCAACATTGGCATTGCCGTCGCGCTCGACTGGGGACTGCTCGTGCCCGTCATCAAGCACGCCGACGAGTTGAGCTTTGTCGGCCTGCAGCGTGCGCTCAACGATCTTGGCGAGCGTGCGCGCAGCAAGAAACTGAAGCCCGATGAAGTCTCCGGCGGAACCTTCACCATCACCAATCCCGGAATCTTCGGCGCAAGCTTCGGTCTGCCCATCATCAATCAACCGCAGGTCGCGATTCTCGATCTTGGTGCGATCGTCAAGAAGCCGATGGTACTCACCGATAAGGATGGCAATGACACGCTCGCCATTCGCTCCATGATTACCATGGCCATTGGCTTTGATCACCGCGTAGTGGATGGCGCAGTCGCCGATCAGTTCATGATGGTCGTCAAGTCCGTGCTTGAGGGCTGGAGCGAGCTGCTATAGCTGCGACGCAATTGTGATTCACCGCGAGGACGGCCCATCGGTCGTCCTCGTTTGCGTTACTAAACTCCCGCCGGAATAGGCCCGAGCGTCACCGGCCATTGGTCCACCAGCGTCATGTAGCCGAGCGGGTTCGCCGTAGCGGTCGCCGCTGCAATGGCCATTGCCAGATCTGGACGCAATTGCTGAAAGGACGAGCGCACCATTGCGATTGCAACATCGTTGTCGGCTGCCATGGTCGAATACGCCACGCCATAGAGCGTAGTGGTTGACGAGAGTGCTATGTACACGGCGACGGCTGCAACCGATCCCATAGGCTGCACGGTTTTGATGTACGGTGAGACATTTAGTGAATCCATAGGCTTCCTTTCGCTCCCCCTGTGCGATAGCGACAAGGCTTGCTGACCGATGCGTTCCCTTACTTTGCCTTCGCCCAAACGGACGCGTTCAGGCAGTCCACCACGCCGTCAATCACCTTGCCCAGGCCAGCGCTGAACTTGTCGCTATCCACGATCTGCTTGTTTTCAACCGCTCCCGCAACTCCCAGCGCCGCACCTACAAAGCTGAGCGCCGACTGTTTCTTCTCGTTTCCGGTCTTGCTGCCAAACAATCCCTCCGCGCCGTGCACAATGGCCGGAATGAACGAAACTCCGCGCAGCAAATCTGCCAGAAAAATCATGTCAGCATTCCTTTGACTTCGTTCACGACTGCCATTAGTTTTTCCGCATACTTGGGATCTGTTGCCCAATGCCTGGCGAGTTCCACCACAAATTCGGCTTCATTTCCCAGTTTCTTTCGCGCCGCTGCGTACACTGCTGCCTTGCCGATAATTCCATCGCGGCAGCGGAAGCAGTCGAGCATCGATGCGTACTTAGCGAACGCAGCCGCAATCACGACCTCCGTGCCTTTTTCGCATTCGTGGGTCTTCATCACGATGCGAGCATGGCTGCCGTGCGCCTTGATCCCAAAATAATTGTTTGCCTCTCGCGAGAGTCCTGACTGACCCCAGTTGCTCTCCAGCGCGGCCTGCGATACGGTCACAAGCGGCGGCATTCCGCTTTGCTCAGAGCTTTGTGTGGCAGCTTCGTACGCTTGCTTGATAAATTCTTCTTTTGTCATCAGTGATGTATTGTCCTCAGCGAGTCCAGCGCAAGATGCATGATGGTCAGCAGAATTCCAGCCGCTACGCCAAGCCCCGCCGTTCTCTGCAGTGCCGCTTCGTGCTTCTGGATTCTCGTCTCAAGTTCCTGAATCTTTCCTTCGTTGCCATTACCCACAATCCAGCGCATGTGCGTTTTCAATTCACCCAAATCGCGCAGGACTCGCTCTTCAAAATTTGTCATCGTTACACTTCCACATTCAAAACCGTCGTGTAAGTCGAATACTGCGGAGGCGTGCTCGCGTCGAATTGTCGGAGATAGAACGTCTGTGTCACCCCCGTGCTCGGCAAAGAAATGCTGCGGCTCGCGTATCGTCCAACCAGATTCTGATTGATCGTCATCCCCCATCCCCAATCTCCCTCCACGCGCACTTCAAGGCCACCCCCGGGTATGGGATCGGTGCCTGCGTCCAATGTCAGGGTAGTTGTACTGACCGTGGTAATTCGCGCATCGGGCAATCCAGCCACGCGCGTGGAAACGTCGTCCTGAAGATTGCTGGCGACCACTGCCACCAGTGCATTGTGTTTGGCGCGGACAAAGCGCACGCCGATGGGCTCAGCCGCATCATTGGCGAGTTGCACTGCAAACCGCGCGTACTGATCTGAAAGGTCCTGAAACTCGATCTCCACCTCGCGCACAACCGCCGAGCAGTTTACGCCCCACAACGCAGCCGAGATGCTCCACAACTCACCAGGTTGCACATCGATTGGGCCCGCAGGAAGCATTCCCGCCCACACCTGGTACTCCACCTTGCAAGCGACCTGCGTCAGATCGTCTAGTAACGCGCGCGCCGCCTGTTCGCAGTCCAGCGAGGTGCGTGGCAACGGAGCCGTGACATGCACAACTATCGCTCGCGTTCCTCCGTCCTCTGTGTTCGTCAGCGCCTGAATACTTTGCGGATCCACCACTCGTCCGCAAGCCAGCGCGGAAGTTCGATAGAAGATCTCAATCTGCTCGTTCAACACCGGCTCGCTTGCAGCCGTGAAGTGAAGTTCTTTCCCGGTTACATAGCACTCCGCTCCCGCAGAAACATCTCCCACCACTCGCGTACGCCACGCCTGCCCCGGTGCCGCGGACTGTACCCAGAATGCGCCCTCGTTGATGGCTGCCGCGTGGCCCAGTGTGCAGGTCAGGCTCAGCCCCCACAGCGGAAGGTAATCCGCATAGGCTTGAACGTTCGCCATCGTGCCATCGAAGATTACAACTTGCGGAGAACTCAAGGTGGACGGGTCTGCCGGATTGATCTCCCGCATCGTCAATACAACATGGGTTGTTCCGGACCACACTTGCGAGGTGCGCGCTCCCTGCCCGTTGTGCACGCTGCTTAAGTACACCTGCCCGGCGCGGATCGGCTCCGGATGAAAGATCAGAGTGCGGAACTCGTAAAGCATTCCTGCTGTCAACTGCTTCACGGCGGCGTTCACCACACCACCGATTACCGGTTGCACTTGTCCGTTCTGCAGCATCACGCCCGCAATGCAGTAATTTGGTCCCACCCCACCGCAGAAGAGTCCGCCGACAATACCTTGTCCATTCGTGTAGCTGATCCCTGTTTGCTCGAAGATGATCAGGCCGCCCACTTCCACACGGTCGCGGTACCGCAGGGCCACCGGACCAGCGCATGCCACACCTCCCTGCGTGAACATAAGTGGTCCGGGAAAATCGTTCTTCCACTTCGTCGCGTCCAGCGCCATCGTGTGGAAGTCGTCCTCCACCAGCACCGAGTTCTTTGCCTTAAACGCGCTCTGCGTTAACGCCAGTGTCATCTCGGTGCCAGTCGCGGTGAAATGATCGCGCACGTACAAGGCTGGTTCCTGGCTTCCAATCACGGTAATGTCATTGGCCGCTGCCCCGCCCAAAACCAGCTTTAGCGAATCCGGAGAGAACTCTGCGTCCCCATCCGTCAGCGTTCGTGCTACCGAGCCCACCGGCGCCATGGTCAATGCGCGACTCTCCGCGCTCAGGGCGGCGCGTGCACAGTCTGCTATTTCGACGCTCGCCGCGCTCCACAGTTCGCCTGTCCCCACCGTATAGCTCGCCGAGAGCGCGACATCCTGCACCGCAGCTGTGCTGAAGGCTGAGTTCGCTTCTTGCGTCAACACCGTGACTGCCTGTCCTGCTGTGCGTCCTCCCATCGCGGCGCGTTCGCTCAACACAACTCGATCGAGTGCCCCCATCTCTCCCTTCGCATGCAGCACCACGCGGAACACAGCCGTTCCCATCGCCATGCCAGCGAACTCCCGTTGCGGAGCCTCGTCCATGTATCCGCTGAACCACAAATCGCCCGTGTCGCGATACAGGCGCACCTTGCTTCCCGCCGCTGCCGTGATCCCCAATCCCTCGCATGCCAGCCACGCCGTCAGCAGCGGAGCCTCATTGAGCTTGCGCACAATTTTCGGAGGTGCTTCGGCGTCTAGTAGTGCCGTGTAATCCGTCTCGCCCAGTCCATCCAGGTTGTCAATCGTTAGCTTCATCTCATCCCTCGCCCGTCCATCTGCATCCAACGCAGAAGGGGCGAGAGCTTCGCCCCTTACCATTTATGTCTGACTCTGAAACCGAAGCCATCGTCGCTCTGCAAGGCCGTCTTCGGCTGCGGCTAATCGAACTCGGAATGGCCGACGGCTTACCGTTGGAAAACCTGAGCCGTCATCTCGCTCATGTTTCCGTCTTGGGCAGCAACTTCGCCGAGCACACGCTTCCTCTTTTTCTCAGCATCGCGCCCGAGCATCACGACTCCCTCGCCAGTCTCAGCGTCTCACTCAAGTGCGATCTCGAGGAACTTCGAGACGCCCTCACTGATGTTGAGCCCGATCTGCTCACGCTCATGCAGTTGCTCAACCCGCGCTGAGCCCGTTCACAATCAGTACGCCGGAGTTCCCGCCGCAGGAATCGACGAGCGATAACACACCACGGTCTCGCCATCATTCGCATCTGTAGCTGCCATGGCTGCAAACTCCGCATGCAAACATGCCGCGCTCACTCCACCCGCCAACGCCGTCACGGTCTCCTCTGCGGGAGCCGACGATTGCAGCCGTGGATAGTAGAAGAACACCTGCCCGCCACTTTCTTCCTCCAGCGCAAATATCGCCGACCACTCCTGCAAGAAGCTCGCGCCCTCGCGGTCCACAAATCCGACCACCTTCTGCACCTTCGCTCCGCTTGCCGGAGCGCCGCCCGGAAGAGGTGCATCTAGTTGCAATCCCGGCGCTGTTACCCCCGCCACGCAACCCACGTTGTAGCTCACGCGCCGCACCGCATCGCAATCCAGTTGCGCGGAGCCCAGAACCACGCCGCCGGTGATTCCCGTTCCCAGGTCGGTCATGCCCGCAGCGTAGTCCACGTCCACCACAATCAGTTCGCCGACCGCATAGTTTCCCAGCACCGAGGGATCCAGCAGAATCAGTGATGCTGTCGACCCCGTCAGCAGCACCTGCGCGGGCTTCGCGCTTCCGCCCGAAGCTCTCGCCTGCGCGCCGTCGCTCTCCAGCACGTTCATGTGCTGCGAACTCGCGGCCACAGCCATCTGCAACTTTCCCCACTCGCAAAAATCCAGACTCACCCGCGCATCCACCAGCTTGCGGAACTGCACCTGCGCCACGCCCGCCGCGCCCGTTCTCACCGCCCCGATCGTCGACTTCGCCACGCGTTTGAAGTTGCGCACCAGTCCCAGATCCACCCACGGAGCCGGCGGGCTGTCCAAGTCAAATGCCGCCGACGGATCAAACACCGTACCTGTCTCCGTCATGCGATTCACAGGCGCGAAATACGCTCGTACTGCCCCGAAATATTCCTGCATTCCAGCTCGCTGCATCACGCCACCTCCGGGAAGAAATACACTGTCATCGCCGCCGAGCGCTGCAGCACGCCTTTCGCCTGCTTCACGTCACCCAGTACCGGCGCATTCCAGAAGATGAAACTCCCCAGGGCCGCTGCAGGTGTCTGCGCGTAGTCACATTTCGCAGCCCGCTTCGGCTCGCAGATCTGTAGCAACTCGCCATCCATGGCCGTCAATATGCGGCCGCGATCAGTACGCAGCAGGTCATCCGTGCCTTGGCTGCCATAGCTCAGCTTGCACTCCATCTGCATCAGCCCCTGCCCCGGAGCCACCTGCGCCGCTCCCTGCCAGCTCAACAGGAACGTCTCCAGTTGCGTCTCCGCCGCCACCGGAGCCTCGTTCTCCAACGTCAGCACCGCAGGACGAGCCACTCCGTCCATCGTCACCGTTCGTGCCGGATTCACCGTCGCCAGCCGCTCCGCCAGTGTCTTCAGAAATGTATCTTTCGCCGCCTGCATCTATTCCTCGATTTCCAGCTCGTAGAGCATCTCTGCGCCGCCGAAGCGCTTTACCGTCACTGACACAACGCGATACTGTGTCCCCCCCGCGCGCAACATAGATGTGCACAGCAGTTCCGTCGCCTGTAAGGTGTCGCCAACGTTGATGGCCTTTTGCACCGTACTCCGCGTAGCGATCGCCAGCAGGCTCTTGCCGTCCACCGTCGACTGCAGCAGTACCGGTTCCATCTCCATTTCCGCCACCGGAGGGGCGTTGATCCCGAGCCCGATCAGCGCACTCTCTGCCACCGGTTGCGTCAACAGCAATGAAGCCTTGTCCGCACCCAAGGTGCGCAGCATCGCCTCTGCCGCCCTCTCCAGTCCCGCCACATCGCGCCTCATGACGCCAGCCTCTGCGCCACAAACGGAGCCAGCAGCCTCTTCACGTCTGCATCGATCAGCGAATCCGCAAAGTACTCCAGGTACATGCGGTCGATCCTTTGTTTCGAAACATTCAGTGCCGGAGTCGCCAACGCGTTCAACGTCAGCTTCGCGCATGCCTGCTTCACCGCCTCCGGAACCGTCGTGTAGCCCGCCGTATAAGTCACCTCCAGATCGCCCAACGCCGGAGACAAAAACCCGCCGCGCACAATCACCTCTCCGCTCGCCGCATCCACATCCATTGCCGCTGAAGTAATCACAACCCAGGTGTTCGGCGCTGCAAACACTCCCGCAATCTCCGCGGCAAGCTCTGATTCTCCAGCCCACCCCTGGCTGCTCCGCAGGTATCGTCCCCGTACCTGCACAATCGGCGATGACACTCCATCTGCGGAGGCCAGCGGAAGAAAGGTCAGCCTCACAATTCCCGACCGCCCCACGCGAAACCGTTCCATGTACTGTGCAATGCCGAATCCGCTCCTCCGGCAATGCGCATCAATCAAGTCCGACGCTGCGTTCACCAGGCTGTCCGGAGTCGTGTCCTCAAGTCCGTACAGCTTGTATTCATCCCCTGACAGATATGCCATCTCCCACTCTTCTCTCGCGCACTAAGCCGGCCATTCAGCCCACAGGCGCGTTTTGATTCCTGCTTCCTCTTCGTTCGCTTGGCCTTTGCGAAGGCCCGCCCCCCGGCAGGCCTCCGCTCAAACCTCCGGTTAACGGTTCACGTTCACCAGTGAGTGTGCGTATCCGGCGCCCTTCACAACCACGCCGCCAAACTTCACAACCACCAACTGGCGAGCCAATGAGCCGGTCATTCCAAGCTGGAAAACGCGAGGATTCGCGTCGGTCAGCCAGTGGTACTCGATCAGGTCTTCAGTCACGATGTAGGCCGGAAGCACAGCTGATCCGCTTCCCGGTGTTCCCGAGTAAGGAAGCGCCCATTCCGGAATCAGCGGCAGCTCACCCGCCTGCGTCGAGAGGGTCTTCACCGTCAATCCCCCCGCCACCTGTGTGGTGGAGAGCACCACGTTGAACTCCTGCTTCATCTCGCGATCAATCAGGTCAAGCAGAACCGGGTTGGCATAAATGGCCGTCGGACGAACCTCGTAGTTCGAGCTGGACACCATCGCAGCAACCTGAGACTTCAATCCGTCCACAATGCTCTCGTTCGTGGTCACCGTCGCCGTGTTGCCGCCCGCGCTGATCTGCGATGCCGCGCCGTAATATTGCAGTGTCGTCGGAGTGCTCAACGAAGTGTCGTTGCCATTCCACAGCGCGACGTCATGCGTGCGCATCACGCCGTCCACCGCGTCCTTCAGATCCTTCGCCTGCAGGAAGGCAAACTGCTCCTGCTGCTGGCCGACCTCCATGTCGAACAGGTTGTAGTTGATCTGTGAGACCAGTGCCTTCAACGGTACCGAGCGCTCCACCCGCGTTGGCGAATTCACCGTGGCCACGATATTGCGCGGATCCACAAAGCCATTCGCGGCACTGGGAGCAGCAATCGCCGTCTCTTCAAAGAAGCGCGACGGGTGACCGGTTGCCGGAACGTTGGTGATGCGCTGCCCGAAAGCACCACGACGGCGCACAATGTCAAAGATCTCCGTCTGGTAACGGTCGATTTCAATTGCGCCCGGTCCCATGAAGTCTGCTGCGGCGTGCAAATCCACAAATTGTGTATTCATTCTTTTCTCTTCCTTCTCTGCCGAAGCTCTTCTCCGGCTCGTTGATCCGCGGCGACTCGCTGCCCCGGTTGTTCCCTGTAAAATTCCCGAACCAATCCGGCAATCGACTAGGCGATCATTCCCGCCCGCGCCAGCTCAGTCTTCACGGCCATGCGCTGCTCCACTGTCAACCCACTCAGTGCCTGGGCCAGCGTGCCTGCCTCAATCTGCACGCCCTCTTCCACTCCGCTCTTGGCCAGCAAACGGCCCACCAGCGGAGCCACCGTCTTCCGCCCTGCCCGCTGACGAAGTTCCCGGTTCTCTTCTTCCAGCTTCATCGCGGTCGCGCTGGCCGAAACCTCTTTCTCGCCGCCCTTCTCCTCCGCCTGTTTCTCCACGGTGGCGATAATGCGGTCGATCTTCTGGTTCAGCGCCTCGTACTGCGCCTCCAGCTTTCCAATCACGCGCTCTAGGGCCTGTGCCGCGCTGCTCAACCGCGCTGCACATTCCTCCATCGAGCTCTTCTCCTCTGCGCTGTTCTCTTCGTTCATCTCTTCTCCAATAAAAATGGTCAAAGCTCGCGGGTGCCCCATCCTGGCCATCCTTTGGCTAGGGTGGGGTCGTTGACTTTGACCCTGACTCTGACTTCGTCTTTGCTCTTACTGTGAAACCTGCGCAACCTGTGAAACCTGTGCAACCTGCTCTTACGCCAGCTCCACGCTCGTCCCTTCGTACGCTGCCTTGTCGCGCAGCAACACCGCCGCCCCCGTAAACGTGAAGTCTGTCGCCACCCACACCGGAGCCTCGGTATCCACCACGCGAACGTCGGCAATCTCGTAGCTCATCCCCAGTTCGCCTTTGCGCCGTGACATATCCTGCACCACCTCCGGAAAGTCGCGCGCAAACAGGTATCCCTTCACATCCACCTTCTGCGCCGCGCCGCCCGCAGCCCGCAGATCGGCGGATGTGATGATGCCAACCTTCCTGCGAGCGTCGTGGCGATCCAGCTCCGGTGTGTAATCCACCGCCATCCCCAGCAACGACGGTAATGCCCGCTCCGTTGCCTGCCCCGTAAGCAGTACCCGGTGCCCTCTCGCCCCGCTCGGAGCGCGGTCTGACGGCGCATCCGCCAGCGTCAGCACCCCTCGGAACTCGCGCCGGTTGCAATGCCCATCCACCCTCGGCATTGCCAACGCCATCGCCTCTAATTGCATCCTCATCCTTCCTCCGTTCCCGAATCGCCCAGCGGCTGCCATCCCCGCGCCGCCCGAGCCTCATTCACCGTCAACACTCCGCTGTTCAGCAGAATCTGGTCGATCTGCGCCTGCTCCAGCGGGTCGGTCGCATCCAGGTCGAGGAAGACAAACTCCAGGTCATCCCAACCCAGTCGCTTCGCAATGGCATCGCGCGTGATGTGCTCGGAGAGCAGCCGCGCCGTCGGCACAATCGCCGTACGGAACGCCGCACCCGTCAGTTCCGAGGCAGTCGCGCGATTTACATCTCCCTCCACACCCAGCAACAACGGCGGCAAATCGAACGCTGAGGCAATCACCCGGATCAGGAACTCCTGCCACGCCATGCGCAGGTCCGCATCCGTGCCTGCCCCAAACCTCAACACCTCCGGCTTGTTCTCCGCCGTCAGAATCGGAACCCGACCGGTGCCTTCGATCTCATCCTGCCACCAGCGAATCAGCCGCTCATGCTGTCCCGGATCCATCTCCTGCATCCACAGCGCATACTGCACCACCGAGTTGCTTGCCAGCTTGGCGGCAAATCGATGGGCCCCCAGGAACTCGTGAATCGTCTCGAACGCGACCTCCAGCCGCCCCAGCCCAAACGGCGTATAGCTGCGCGGGTTCAGGCGGATGTATGACAGCTCCTGATCCTGCAACTCGATCTGGCCGCCCGAGCCCACCGCCGACGCCATCTGCACATAGCGGATAGCCTCCGGGCTTCCGTTCCAGTCTGCCCGCATCTGGATCGTTGCCCCATCCACCGCGTACAGAGCAAGCGGCTTCCGCTCGTCGCCGGTCAACCGCAGCTCCACCGCGCCGTACCCGCCCACGATGATGTCTTCCAGCACCTGCTCGGCAAACGAGCGAAACGAATCATCCGGATTCGGCTGTTCCAGCGTCTCGGTAAGCACCTGGATGCGAGCCCGCATCGCCTCGTCCAGCACCCGCCCCCGCCGCGGCTGGATGCGCCAGTGCATCCCGGCCACGCGGTCCTTGATCGTGTTGATTGCCTTGCGCGCCACCGGTGTTTCGGCAAAGCGGCGCAACGCCTCCGGAGTCTTCTTCGGCAGTAGCTCCGCCCTCGTTCCAAACGTTCCATACCTCTGCAACTCCGAGGGCAGCTGCGCCGTCTTGCGCTTCTGCGTCCCACCGTCGCCCGCCCCCAGCAGCCGCGCACTCGCCTGCCTTACCGGCTCCCAAATCTTCTCCGCTATCGTCATCTGCTCCTCGCCTCACATTCCCGCGCAATAAAAAAAGGACGCTCCTTAGAGCGCCCTTCCTTGAAACTTCGCACTTTCACCCGGCAATCCTTACTGCAATCCTTGGTGCCCCATTTCTGCCTTCCTTTGGCAGAAGTGGGGCTGTTGACTTTGATCTTCCTCGCTCTACTGCAGCCCCATCTGTTGCCGCACGCTCAGCCCAATCCTCGGCAAATCTGCCGTCGTCGCCACCACAATGTTGCTGGCCCGCAAGGTCTCCAGCGCGAACATCGTCACATCGTCGTCGCGGTTGAACTCACTCTCCACAATCGCCGTCAGCGCCGACTCCGCTTTCTCCGTCCGCAGAATTCCCTCCCGCAGCTTGGGATAGCTGAATGCCAGAACCTTCGCCGCGTTCACATCCGTTTCCAGCGAAAGTGCCTGGTACATGTGCACCGTGCCGTTGGGACGGTATGCCGCGTCAATCTTCAGCGGGTCTCCGCGATGCGTGTACTCGCTCACCGCGATGTTGTGCCGCATTAATCCCCACACTCCCTGCCGGGTAAACTCGCCGCGCATGGTCTGGAAGATCTGCATCCGTCCGCTTGCCGTACGCGATCCTTTCTTCGCCCGCTCCAGGTACATCTCCGCCAGCCGCCCAATCTCTTCCTGCGGAGAATCGGCCAGCACTGCCTTGGCCGCCGTCAGCCGAATGCTGTTCGAAAACGTATCCTGCATCCGCTTCAGCAGCCACTCCTGGCTGCCTCCACCCTCCAGCATCCGCTCTTTGATCTCGCGCTCGAACCCTTCCAGCATCTCCACGTCGGCGTCGGGATCCATGCAGCGCACCCGCTTCCAGTCCTTCGTAAAGCGCACATCTGCCCAGCCGCCGGCGCTCTCATAGAGCACCACGCCCACGTTGACGAATTCGTCCTTCACCGCGTCCGGAGCATATCGCAGCAGGAAGAACTCGCATTGCCGACGCTCTTTCATCCCTTCACTTCACCCTCTCCGCTCCACATCCTACAACCACCATCTTCCCCTTCCACCACCCGTTCCCACTTTCTTTCTCCCGCTTCCCTCATTGCACCACATCCCTCCATTTTGGGAATGGCTCCCGGCTTGAATTCCTGAACTGGGATATCAGAGCAGACACCTTCCCCCGCCGCCGCCCCAGGGTCTCTACCAGTTGCTCCAGCTCGCAGCTTTCTCCGTACCATGCCGGGGGAATCTCCTCCGCGCAATGCCACATCGTCTGCAAATCCATGCTCTCAATGTTGCCCAGCCAAGGCTCAAAGCTCTTCCAGCCTGTGACCTCGCGATACACATCATTCCGCGCGTACACCCCGCGCAGCGGCGAATCCGGAAAGCTCCAGTCCCCCGCGTTGAAGCAGTATCCCTGGTCGATAAATGACACCGTGAACTTCCGCTCCCGGCTCTTCTTCCAGAATGCCGCCTGCCGCCCATTCGCGTTGCATGTCCATTTGTCCAGCGCGAGCATCCCGGCGAACGTTCCCAGGTTCCTCACCCGGTCCAGCAGATGCTCCGGCAGGTAGTCATAGATCAATCCATCCATCGGAGGCACCACCAGTCGAGAACCAAACTGCAGCCCCGCCGGACACGCCTTCGAGCCATGCACCAGCTCAAACTTCAGCTCCGGCGTATGCCCGATCAGCCAGCTGTCGACCTCCACCACTTCTGTCGCCGGAACCGGCAGTCCGGCGGCCTGCGCCAGCCGCGTGGCCAGCATCTCGTTGGCCAGCACCCGCGTGTGCTGCGGATTGTCCTGGAATTTGACCACGTAGAAGTGTCCGTCCGAGCAGCGCATCAGATGACTCTGCGCTCCTCCCCGCATTCTTCTCACGTGCTGTACCGCCACCACCGCCAAGCCCGCCCCCGGTTACCGCAAGCCAAATCTCAACATTGCCTGAAGCTATACTCTAAACGAAATCACCACCAAAAAGTCTCGGGTGGCCCATACAAGCCCGCCGTTGGCTTGTGTGGGGCTGTTGCTCTTGCTGTTGCTCTTGCTGTTGCTCTTGCTGTTGCTCTTGCTGTTGCTGTTGCTGTTGCTCTTGCTGTTGCTCTTGCTCTTGCTCTTGTCTTTTCTTTAAGGTGTCATCCTGAGCGCAGCGAAGGACCCCTACCCCGTTCACCTCTCTGCTCCACCCCAGGTCACCTGCCAGAAAACCCTGACTCCCTCACCGCCAGCGCCATCGCCATCGCCATGATCGCGTCATCATGCGCGCCCTCTGACGCCGCAATCCTTCCATCCCCATGCCGCACAAAGGTCCGGCACTCTTCCAGTAGCCTCCGGCTCATAAACAGATCGGAGTTTGCCACCAGCGCCGCCCCAAATCTCTCCAGCATCGTCGGACGAGTCAGCACCGTCGTCACCCACCCCGAATATCGCTGGTACCGATACAGCGGTTCGTACTCTTCCACCCGCTCCAGCATAGCCAGCACGGCGTGCCCGTGATTGTTCCGCTCCACCACCACCAGCCCGTGGTTGTACTCCCGCCCCAGCCTCGCCGTCTGCGTCGCCAGTTCCTCTGGAGTGTAGTGCCCGTACAGTTCCGCGCATTGCAACCCGCTCGCCCGGTCGATCACCTCTACGCACGCGTAGTCGCCGTTCACTCCGCCGCCCGCCGCGTCCACTCCCAGGATGTACTCCCTTCCCTTCGCCGGAGGCAGCCACACCTGAATGCGTCCGTTCTCCCGCTCTTCCGTGGCCTTCCCCAGCCGATGCATCCTCGCGTCAATCTTCGCCACGTCGAACACCGCCGCGCCAGACGCCAGGAAGCACGTCGCCGGATCTTCCGCATACTCCTCCGCCGCCCGCTCCCCAAAGTTGTTCCTCGCCTCGCGACGAAACGCCACCTGCATCTCATCCAACCCGAAGCGATCCACCAGCCGCTGCTCTTCTTCGTCCAGCGGAGCCTCCATCAGCTCTCTCGTCTCGCGGCCCGCAATCCTGTATCCCGCGTCCATCCACCACGGGAAGAAGTGCCGCACGTATCCCGTTTCGCCGGCCCGTTGCCATTCGCGATAGAAACACCCGCCCATCCCGTTGGCTGTCGACTCCAGCACAATCTCGCCCCCCAGTGGCACGGCGGCCCGCAGCGACGCCAGCACTTCCGACGCGTTTGCGCCCCACCGTGCCACCTCCGAGCAGTGCAGGTTCTGGATCGTCAGTCCTCTGCCGGCGTTCGCGTCTCCCGCGGTCTCCACGCGGTACTCGCTGTCCAGCCCCGGAAACACAAGTTGCCTCCGGTTTGACTTCGATCGCCTCAGCGCTCCGCCTCTCAGGTCTCGTGGCAGGTTCTCCACAAACCTGTGCACCATGCGGAAGATCTCTTCCGCAGCCTCTTGCGTATGCGCTACCTGCACCGTCAAAGTGCCCGGCCGTGTAATCGTGCTCAAGAAGAATCTCGCCGCCACCCACGTCGAGATTCCCATCTGCCTTGCCTTCAGCACGATATTCTTCGACCCGCACTTCAATTCAAATTCCCGCTGCGCCACGTTCGGCACAAGATTCACTAGCCGCCCGCGTTTATTGCGAACCATCAGTAGGCTCGCCGCCAGCACCTCGCGATAGCTTCCCTTCTTCGTTCTCTTGTCCAGCTTCTTGCCCAGCGCCAGCAGGGCCTCCAGGTCCATCCCCTTGGAAGCCCCTCTCCCCCGTCCAGCCCGTGTCGCCGCCACTTCTTCACCTCACCATATTCATGCTTTTCGCCGGTGACCCTGAGCAAAAGCTGGGTGCCCCATCTTCGCCGCGCTCTTTGCGGCTAAGGTGGGAATTCGAGCACCTCACCCATCCCGCCCCTGCTCCTGCACTTGTTCTTGTTTCTTGTTCTTGTTTCTTGTTCTTGTTCTTGTTCCTGAATTTGAATTTGAATTTGAATGAAGGGTCATCCTGAGCGAAGCGAAGGACCCCCGATTCGCTCAAATCTCCCGCGCCGATCCAAGCTTCTCAACCGGATGCCGCAGGTTCCGAATCTAGAATCCCAACGCCATCTCCGCGCCAGTGATCTCGCCACCTCGTCCAGCAAACGCAGCATCCACTCTCTGCCAATCCGCCGGACTCCAATACCGCACCACCGATTGCAGCTTTACCGTCCTCTGCGCCGCCGCTGCCTGTGCCTCCGCCGGAGTCCGCGCCGCCGTCAAATATCCGTCCACCACGTGAATCGCCGCGTCCAGCGCGCTCAGCGCAATCTTCGCTTCAGCCTGGCTCCTCGGATTCTTGATCTCCAACGCCGCCATCAGCCCCGCGTCCGCATCGCTCACCAATTGATCCACCACCGCTTGCAGCTTCGCCCACCCATCACTCGAAGGTCCCGCCGCATACGCCCCGCTCACCGACTCCAATTCCTGCAACTCGCTCTGCACCTTCGCGCCCACCGCCTGAATCTTCGCTCCATCCGTCGCATCGATCCCCGCTGCGATTGCCGCCGCGTCATTCGCCAGCCCCATTACAACCGGCAGATACGCATGAATCGTGCTCGCAGCCTTCACCGCGTCCGCCTGCGAACAGCCCACCGTCCCGCACGCCAACCCCACCGCAGCCACCATCGCCAGCATCCATCTCTTTCTCATCTCATCCTCCCCAAAACAAAAGCCGCCATCCCTGGCGGCCTCATTATCTTGATTTTCGTGTGTTGACTTTGCTCCTGCTTTGTTCTTGAAGTGTCATCCTGAGCGAAGCGAAGGACCCCCGCTCCGCTCCAATCCACCGCCCCGCCCCGGAGGCACCTCAACCAGCAACCTACCCTCGAGTGTCTTTGCTTCTCGGTTTCGCTGTTGTCTTTGCTCTTGCTCTTAACCTGTGAAACCTGCGCAACCTGCTCTTTAATCCTTCGCCAGCAACCCCAGCATCGCTGTCGCCAGAGCACTCGCCAATGACACCACCGTTCCCGTTCCCGCGTGTCCCAACGAAATCCCCTGCCCCTGTAGCACTCCCAGCACGGTCGTTACCGCCAGCAGCACTCCTGCCAGGCTCGTCTTCGGATGCTCAATCACCCGTTCCCACAGTTCCATCTCAGTCTCCGTTTTAGTTCGGTGTGCACAGCACGTCGTACGTCATTCCCGCCGTGGACGCATGCGCTACCGTGATCTGGTTCGTAGTCTTCGCGCTCACATAAGTGGTCGCGTGGTTTGCTGCCGCCGTCGAGTTCGTCGCCGTCAACGAGCAGTGTCCCGTCGAACTCATGCCCTGCAGCGCCACCGCGTCGCTCGCGGCAGCCGTCGTTGTCAGTGTCGCCGGCATCACCGAATAGCTCGCCCCGTTCGGCGTCGTGAACGCATAGCTTGCGGTCAACGTGTTCGTTGCCCACGTCGCGTTGTACGTGCTGTTCAGCAGCTTCACCGAAGTCACCGTCGGAGTTGCCGTGCACGTTGGCGCCGCCGATACGCTGCCCGTTCCTGTCTGCGTGAACACGCATGGCGTCGTCGAGGTATTACCTGCCAGGAACGCCGTCGTCCCCGCCGCACTCTGATAAGGAATCGACCCCAGCGCGCCTCCCGCCACACTTGTCGCCGTCGGAGCATTCGAATTTCCGAGTTGTCCCTCCAGCTGCCAATACGTGCCGTCGAACGTTGCGCTGATCCAGTGTCCCGCCAGCAGATCGTTGGCAATCAAGTTTCCTGAGCCGCCCCACTTCTTGATCGTCGCCGCCGCAGCACCATTCACCGCCAGCGTTGCCGCACCCGTATTCGCCACATCGGCCTTGAACTGGATGTGATCCCCCGCCACCGGAGTAAACGTCGGCGCGCTCGTGCACGTGTATGCTGTGCCGCTCGCCGAAGCTGCCGCGCAGTTCGCCGGCACAGACAGATTGTGCGAGGTTCCTGCCACCGCTTGGCCGCTCGAGTTCGTCGCCAGCGCATTTGCCGACACCGGAACCGTAGCGCCGTTGATCTTTGCCACCGTGGTCGCCGCCTGCGTTCCAGTCACGTCTCCCGCCAGCGCTCCCGTAAACGTCGCCGCGCTTCCCGTGGTGTTCTGATTCAACGTCGGCACATCCGCCGCCTGAATCGCAGTCAGCGTCGCATTCGTGCCGTCGCTGCGCAAATACTTACCCGCGCTCTGCGTTCCCGTCAGCGCGTTGATCGCGGCCTGTTGTGTGACCTGCCCCGTACCTCCATCGCCAATCGGAATGCTCGTCGTGATCGCCGTTCCGTTGATCTTGAAAATGTTCCCGGTGCCCGAGGTGTCGAACGTCTTGTTCGTAAGCGTGTTACTCGATGAATCCAGCACCACGTTTCCGCTCGCATTCGGCAACGTGTACGTCTGGTTTGCCGTCAGCGTGGCATCTTGAAATTGGCCGCCATAGGAGCCGTTCATCAACGCAAAGAAGTTCGGATAGAAATAGGCTGCCAGCGTACCTCCGGTCACAATATCAAGCTGATTGCCAGCATAGTTGGAGATCCCATATCCACTCGCGCCCACCTGAATTCCTGGCTGCGTTGTATTGCCCGCCGGCGTAATCGGCGCCACCTGGAACGTGGGCTGGCTGTCGAACACCAGTTTGCCCCAGCCGGTCTCTCCCATTACTTGCTGCCCTGCAATCTTCAGCACGTTACCAGTTGCGCCAGTGTCGAACGTCTTATTCGTGAATGTAGCCGTGCCGGAAGCAGTCAGTGCCTGCGTGCCAGCCGCAGTGCCGCTCGGGATAATTCCCTTCAGCAAGTGCCGCTGCCACCGGATCACCTCCGCGTCAGCAATGCCCGCCGAGGCCGGGACGTACACCACAAACGGGTATGCGTATGCGGAGTATGCTCCACCGGGATTCTCGACCCACGTTCCGATATGGTCTCCGGTGCCGAGAGAAGTAACTTTCGTGGCTCGCGAAACAAAATGCCAAGCTCCATCCAGGCTTGAGGTCTGGGTTGAGTAGTTGGAAGCGTACAGAGGATTCCCCACCAATCCATTGTCGAAAGCGGTGAGCCCCGTTCCATTTGTAGCCGCCAGCTTGTAGTCGCCAGCGGCACTTCCAACGTCTCCCTGCACCCAGCCACCAAAGATGATCCAATCTCCCACCGCTGGAGTCGACGTGCTCCAAAGCTGGTTCGGCGCAACTGTGCAACGCTCTCCGCTGCCAGCCACTCCATCCGGCCCAGTCACCACCGCGCACGTTCCACCGCTCGGAAAGCTCACACCCTGGGTTGCGTAAGGCAACGTCACCAGAGAAATCGGAAGGCCGACAATATCCGAATCGAGCTTGCCGCCACCGCTGGTTTGCCACGTGGTCTGAGGAGCAATGCTCCAGCTCATACTCGGGACCGCCTCGCCATCCAGATAGATACCCTGCACCTGCGGCGCGTTCGCGTTGATCAGGCTTCCGGTGCCGCCCCCTGAGTTACGCATCCACGCGCCCATCATGTGGTACAGGCTGAGATTGCTCACTCGGTACGCAGTTCCTGGTGTGATGTAGAAATCGGAGAAGCTGCCAACCGCGTCTTCGAAATCGAGACCATCCACCGTGATGCCGTTGATCCCGCCATGCACGGTGTTGGTGGTGATGAAGGGGTTATGCCCAGACTGATAGCGAATGTCCTTGAAAGAGAATGGCCCTTCACTCCCGCCCGTCACACTGACCGAGTTATCAATCAGCACACCATAGTTAAAGAACGTGGAGCTCGCGAAGAAGATGCTGCCGCCCTCTTGCTGTGAAGTTCCCGGCGCATCCGTTCCAGTCGGCGAGTCAATCGAGTAATGCACCGTCCATGGAAGCGCCGAGTTGTTCTGCGTGAACACGCAGTGGTTGAAGTAGACATGGAACGCGGCAGCGATATAGACCGGCGCAGCCGCAGTGGCGCCAGGAAACGTAATCACCTGTACGTTGTCGAAGGTCAACAGATTCGCGAACCGGATGTCGATGGCGATGCCCAGCGGATTCGTGATGTTGATATTCTTCATCGTCGAATTGCTGGCCGTTCCCAGCGGATAGCCATAGAATGCAACGGTCGCCCCACTCGGTGGCGGGATGATATTCGCCACCGGCCCAACGCCAAACTGGGTAGATTTCCCACCGCTCAAGCCTTCTACATCCACATTGGCCGGAATGGAAAGGGTGCTGGTCAGCGTCAGCGCACTGTCAATCAGCAGTTTGATGTGTGCGCCACTGGTGCCATTGCTCCAAGCGACAGACGTACCGGCCACCTTGCAGTTGTGCGCATAGATCGTGCCGCCATTCGCCACCGAGACCAGCGCCAGGTTGAATGCTGCCGTGTCATCCGCAGTGCCATTACATGTGCCACCGTAAGCTCGCACATCAGCATAAGGAGTGTTCTTCGGCATCAGGTCCGTCGCGTTCACAACTCCTGGAGTCGTCGCGCCAATCGGTCCCGGAGCCGCAAGGTTCGGAATCGAGGGCGTGTTCTGCAGGTCGCTGTAGCTGCCCGACTTCGCCACCGGCGCCAGCTCCGCAATCTGGCTGTCCACATAATCCCGGCTCACAAACTGTGCTGCCACGCTCTGTGGAACCACCTTCGCGCGAATCACCGCCAGCGTCGTAGTTGCCGTCGCCGGAACCACCCAATTCTCTTCGCTCGTCGTGCCATCGTCCAGTTTGACGACCACCTTGTAATATCCGCCCGCCGGTGTCGCGCCCACATTCGGAATCAGAGGAATCGCAATATTTCCGTTCACGTCCGTTGACATCGTCATCTCTCCGGCCGCAACCGCTTCACCTGCGCTCGTCGAAAATGCGTTCCATCGGATCGTGAGATTGCCGTGCGCCACACTTCCATCCGCCCGGTACAGCACGTCCTGCAACATGGTTTTCATTGGCGTTGCCTTGGCAAACGTCCCGCCCGCCAGCAAAAGCGCCACAAAAATCAAAAGCCGCCCGGTCAGGCGGCTTGCGTTCTCCCATACTTTTGTTTTCATGCTTTCCTGTCGCCGTCCTTTCGGCTCTCTACGGCCTTCGCTCGTGGCCCGTCATACACTTTCAGAAACTCTGCCACGCTGCGAACATACACTTCGGCAAAGTCCACCACGTACCGCTTCGTCTGGATCAGCAGCTTCGCATCCTCCAGCGTATATCCCGTCGCACACAGCACTGCCAGCGCCATCATCGGAGCGCGATGCACCCCAGCGGCGCAATGCACAAACACCTTCGCGTCTGGATCTTCCAGCGCGCGCAACGCAAAGTTCACACCACGCAGGAAGATCACCGGGTGCTTGGGCTCAAAATCGTCGTCCACCGGATTCCACAGCACTTCCACTCCTGCCGCTTCGCCCAGTTCCGTGTCGTCGAACTCAATCTGCATATCGATGACGTGCGTCACTCCTGCACGCACTACTTCATCCATTTTTTCTGCAACCCAGATGCCGCCACCCACTGCAATCCGGTCCGTCACCCACGTCATATCCATTTCAGCGTTCGCCTCAGTTGTTCCAAATCAATGCGCCCAAATCAACGCTCTCTTATTCACGAGCGCTCTGCAAGCGCCGCTTCCTGCTCTCCGTCGCTCTCAGCCTCGTCCAATCGTTCCAGCACCAGTTTAGCCCACGGCTCCCCGTTCGCCTGACCTTCTGCCTCGCCGTCGAACATGTGTCTCGCTCCAGTCATCTCCAGCAGCGTCTTGGCATGAGGACAGCTTCCCTCTTTTGCTTTCCTCACCATCGTCGCCACAATCGCTGGAACCGAGCCCTTCACCGTCTGCTTCGCGACTTCAAACGGATCCGCCCCTGCTACCGCCGCCTCATCTGATTTCGTCGTGCTCTCGTGCTCCGGCTTCGTCCGCTTCGTCTCCGCACCAGCTTTCTTAGCCGCTACTTTCTCGGCCGCCAGTTTCTTAGCCGCCGCCTTCTTCGCCGCTGCCTTCTTCACAGCCGCTTTCTTAGCCGCCGCTTTCTTCGCAGCTTCTTTTAGAGCACTCTTCTTCGCTGCCGGTTTTTTCTTCTCAGGTTTGGCGGACGCCACCGGCTCTGCGGCCTGGCCATCCTTGCCAGCCCGTTTCTTATTCGCCCTCTTCTTCGGCTTCTCGCTCAATGACCGCCCCTCTCCTTGCCACCTATCTTCAGGATATCAATTCCACCCCCCTCATCCCCTCACCTCGCGGCCAAACTCTATTTCCACTGCTCTCAATCACTTGCTTCACTTTCCGCGTTTTTCTGCTCTTGACAACAAATTTTGTCACTCATCCACTAAGCCTCCATCGCAATGTGCGCCACTCGTCCAACCACGTAGTCTGCAAACGTCTTGCCCTTCTGCAGTTCCACAAATCCCAGACCACTGTTCTGATTCTCCGGACGCAACGTGAGTTGGTTTCCCTGCAGCTCTACATAACGAATCTTGTAGCCGTCACCGCTCTTCACCACATAAAGATTCGGCTCGCGACGCCGATAGCTCCGCAGCGAATTGTAGTGGCGATCAATCAGCAGCATCGCTCCAGGCAGCACTCGCGGACGCATCGCCTCCCCGGAATCCTTGTCTGCCCGGATCATTACAAAGCGTTGCCAGTGGCCGCGCTGATTCGCCATCTCCGGTTTGATGCGCCGCAGAAAGCTTTTCTTGAAGCGCAGAAACTCCATCACTTCTCCCGTGCTGAACTCGCTCTGCAGCAACGCAGCACTGCCAACTACCGGGATGGAATCAAACGCCGCGTCACTGGCTTGCGCCGCGCCCGTCCTGCGGTTCTCGGCCGGCATCAGGTCGCTCACCGTCAACCGCAGCGCTTTCATCACCTTGTCCATCGCCTCAACGCTCAAGCCTCTGCGCTGATTCAAGAAGTTTGAAATATGCGCCTGTTGAAACCCGGCGCGCTTTGCCAGCTCTGTTCCCGTCAGCTCTTTTGCCTGGATCCGTTCACCGACGAGAGCCCGTAGTCGCTCATGCAAATCTGATATCAACATAGTTCGCTCCCGGGATGGATTCTCATTTCGTTTATAACTTCGAGTTATGCTTTAAACTCTAAAGTAACTAAAAGTAATTTTTCATTTGACTTCCTCTTCTGTGCTCCCGGATGATGCACCAGTAGTTCAAATGTTCTTGGGCCCGGGAGCGGATACATGGAGCGCGGTACCAGCGAGTCCTACTTCGTGGAGTTTCGTCGTAAAGTGCAGAACTCGGAACTTCTCGCCTTAGGAGTCTCGCAACTTCTCCGGGAGATTCGTTTCACCGGTCGTGTCAGCGTCGTTATTCAGAATGGCGAAATTCTGAAGTCAGGTTATGAAGAAGGCTATTTCACCCGCAGGGATGATCGCCGGTTAATTTAAAGCACATAAGTCCGGCGGCTCACATTGGGGTACCGCCTCTACAATTCACGAATTCCGTACAGGTCATCGCAAAATAATCGAGCCCTGTCGCCCGCAGCTTCATGATCTCTGGCTGGTATCCAAATCCAGCATTGATCCTGTCGCCGCCTGCGTCAGGGTTTTTCTTTTTAGGGGGGACGTAAACAAAAATGAAATCGACCAAACAACCCGTGCAGTTCGGCAATATGCAACTGAAGTATTGCGAACGTTGTGGAAACATCTGGCTGCGCCGCTCAGGAAGCGTCCGGTCTTTGTGCGCACCCTGTGATCGGGCAGAAACCGCGCTCGCATCCGGCAATGTTTCCTTCCTTAGCCTGTGGACCCGGCTCCGTGCGGAGGCCCAGGCATGAAACAACAAACCTCGGGATTGCAGCTTGTACCTGCTTCCGCCTGCCGGCCGGATCCCAGCACTCTGCCGGCCTATCGCCCTTACACCCGCGCACTGTTGCGGCGCTACTTTCGAGTGGCCGTCGATATCGGACGCCTGCCCAGTATTCTCGGCGGGCTCTGCTTCCGGTCGCGCGTCTCTTCCTACAAGCTGCACACCTTCGAGGATGCCGTGATCTTTGTCCATGATATCGAGCGTGTCTTCGACCGTGTCGAGCGTCCTTACATGGAGATCGTCGCCGGCGTCATTCTGCTTGATTACAGTTTGCCTGAAGCAGCGCTGCGCCTCGGCATTACCGTGCAACGGGCCGAGCGGCGCTACGCTGCGGCAATGGATGCGCTCTCTACTGTTCTGCTCGAGGTCGGTTTGCTGCGATCCATCTTCAACGCCGATCCCGAAGACGATCCGGACGCCTCCGGCGATGCGCTCCCGCAGCGCCAGCCGCCCGGCTCTGTCCAGTTCGCAGGCCGGGAGCCGCTTCATCACAACGGCTCCTCATCGAAGCTGCAATAGCCCAGTCCAGGGAGTTTCCGTAGCCCCCCGCTCCCTGGGTCGCATTTCAATTTATCTGCGCTCTTCTTCATATCCGGACTCATCTGTTATCATCGGCACCGCGCCGCCTCTCACGGGGCGGCGCGGTGTTCTTACATTTCAGCTACGGAGAATTCCCGTGAGTGACGCCCCCACTGTGCCCGTTCCTCCTGCACCGCCTCTACGCCGCGACGAAGAGATTGCCTTGGAGATGATGAAGTTCGTTGCCACCACCACCGGCTTTGGCCGCACCGGAACTCCCGGCGCTGGCTTCCAGGGTGGAACCGTTTCTCGCGCCGAAGATTATGCCAAACATCTTATCGACCTCTATGGCCAGTGCCTCGATGCGGTAAAGGCCAAGCGCTAGTCCAACGGTCCTGCTGTCGAACCTACTCTGAATCAGAGGAGTCGCCGGAGTGTTTCGCCCAAGCAAAATATCCCGTGTGTCTTATTTCAGAACGAGTCCCATCCCGGGGAACGCCCTGGCAGCGCTCGTCACCTATATAAGATGAGCAAACACCTTCCCGCATCCGATGCCACACTCTCTGTTCACGCCGGAGAAGATCGTCACGGCCGCAACGCTCCGCTCACCACGGAGATTCAGCAGACCGCTGTCTTCGCTCTCCAGAACACCGAGCAGCTCCGCCGCTACGCCGCCGGAGATCCGGACGTGTTCCTCTACACCCGCTACGGCAATCCCACCATCCGCGCCGCAGAAGAAAAGATTGCCGCGCTGGAAAATGGCGAGGACTGCATTCTCACCGCCAGCGGCCTCTCAGCCGAGCTCGCTGTAGCGCTCACCCTTTGCAAGGCCGGAGACGAGATTGTCTCCATGCTCGACATCTACGGAGGCACTACCAAGCTGTTCTCCAAGGTCCTCGGCCGTTGCGGCATCCGCACCCGCTTTGTTCCTTTCGCGGAGCTGACCAACATCGAGAAGCATTTCACCCGCAACACGCGCATGCTCTTTCTCGAAACGCCCACCAATCCTACCCTGCGCTGTGCGGATATCATCCCCCTCTCGCGCCTCGCCCACAAGCATAAGATTGCCGTTGTGGTCGACAACACCTTCGCCACCCCTGTGCTGCAGAAGCCGCTCGCGCTGGGCGCAGACGTCGTAGTGCACTCGGCCACCAAGTATCTTGGCGGACACAGCGACCTCACCGCGGGAGCCATTGTCTGCTCGCGCCGCCTGGCCGGCCCGATGCGCGAGACCATGATTCTCACCGGAGGCTGCTCCGATCCCGGCGTGGCCTACCTGCTGCTGCGCGGCATGAAGACGCTCGACGTGCGCATGGAGCGCGCCTGCCGCAACGCCCGGACCATCGCCAACTATCTCAGCCAGCATCCGCGCGTGGCGCAGGTCTTTTTCCCGGGACTGCCGGACTCGCCATGGCATCAGTTGGCGGCCACGCAGATGAAGGATTTCGGGGCGATTGTTTCGTTTGATATCCGTGGCGGAGGCAAGGCGGCCGAGCGCTTTATTGATGCGCTGAAGTTGTGGTATCTCGCCACCAGCCTGGGCGGCGTTGAATCCACCGTTTCCTACCCGGTGCTCTCGTCCCACTCCAGTGTTCCCCGGCGTGAGCTCAAACTTCTGGGAGTCTCTCCGGCTACGATCCGGCTTTCGATTGGGATTGAGGAAGCGGCAGACCTGATCGCCGATCTGGAACAGGCCCTCGGCAACGATTAACCGAAGAGTGAATCGTTCAACCGGCCACCGTAGCAACGTAGTACATGGTTCCCCGGCTTGGTTCAACCATTATCCAAGTAGTAAATACAGTGCTTCCAACGATTGACCCTTCGGTGAATCATTCGTAGATTGTAAAGAGCGGGTGCTCCGGGGAACGTCACCGGAGACGCTTTGCACACATCAATGAATTTCATCCATCGCCGAATCCTGCCGCTGCTGTTGCCTCTTTGTTTGCTTCTCATCTCCTGTGCTCCGGAAAAAGATCAGGATTCCACGCTCCCCGGCACTGAGGCCACCGCGCCCACCCTGGCCGCTCCCGCGCCCAAACCTGCGCCCAAACCTGCTCCCGCACCGCAGGCCGCCGCGCCCACGCCAGCGGAGAACGTGGACCAGTTGATTGCCCGCGCCGAGGCCGAGTACGCCCGCGGCCAAGCCAACTATGCCGCAGGACACATGGAAGCCGCCAAGGATAACTTTGACGCGGCCTTCAACCTCCTGCTCCGCGGACCCGCCGGAGTGCAGAGCGACGAGCGCCTGCAGCGCGAGTTCGACCGCATTGTGGAAGCCACCCACGAGCTTGAATTGCAAGCCCTGAAGGCGGGTGACGGTTTCACCGAGCAGCACTTCGAGCCCGCGCCCATCGACGAAGCCAACAACATCACCTTCCCTGTCGATCCCTCCATCAAGGCCAAGGTGCAGGCCGAACTGGTCAACACCCATAGCGATCTTCCCCTGATGCTGACCGATCCGGTGGTGAGCTACATCAACTATTTCTCGTCGCGCGGACACGGCACCATCGAGCGCGCACTGATCCGCCGGGGCCGTTATCGCGACATGATCTCGCGCATCTTCCGCGAAGAGGGCGTGCCACAGGATCTGATCTTCCTTGCCCAGGCCGAATCCGGCTTCCAACCGCTGGCGCTCTCCCGCATGGGAGCGCGCGGCATGTGGCAGTTCATGCCGTGGGATGGCGTTCATATGGGCCTGCAGCATAGCTGGTGGGTGGATGAAAGGCAGGACCCGGAGAAATCGACCCGCGCCGCCGCCCGCCTGCTCAAGGATCTCTACAACCAGTTCGGCGATTGGTATCTTGCGATGGCCGCCTACAACTCCGGCCCCGGTACGGTGCAGCGCGCCGTGCAGCGCACCGGCTATGCCGATTTCTGGGAGCTTTACCGCCGCAACGTGCTGCCCGGCGAGACGCGCAACTACGTGCCCATCATCCTGGCCATGACCATCATGGCGAAGAATCCCTCGCAGTACGGGCTTGACCACATTGCGATCGACCAGCCACGCGCCTATGACACCGTCCGCATCCACTACCCCATTGATCTGCGGCTGGTGGCCGAATGCACCGAATCCTCGGCCTCTGCCCTGCAGGAGTTGAACCCGAGCCTGCTGCGCATGACGACCCCCAAGGACATGGATTTTGAATTGCACCTGCCGGTGGGAACCGCTGACAAGTTCCAGTCCACGGTGGCAGCCATTCCTGAGGACATGCGCGTCTCCTGGCGTTATCACCGCGTCGAGAGCGGCGAAACGTTGACCGAGATTGCGCGTCGCTACCACACCACGGCCAGCGCCATTGCCGAGGCCAACGATCTGAACGGAACCGAACTGGCGCGCGACACCCGGCTCATTATCCCGGTATCTCCGGCCCGTGCGGTGGTCAGCGAATCGGCCAGCCGCCCTGCCTCATCCTCGGCAGCCTACAGCAAGCGCCCGGTGCGCTACACGGTGCGCAAGAAAGACACGGTGCTCTCGGTGGCAGACGACTTTGGCGTGCCGGCCGACAAGGTTCGCCAGTGGAACCACCTGAGCGGCAACGCCCTGCGCGCAGGACGCTCACTGACCATCTTCAAGCCAGCCACGGTAGCCGTCGCCGCCCATGAAACGACTGTAGCTCCTGCACCTCGCGGACGCTCCAAGGCCTCCTCAGCACGGGGAAAGGCGAAGGGAAGGGTGGAAGAGGAGCCGGAGGAGAAGCCAGCGGGCAAGACCCATCCGGCCGCAAAGAACACCGCTGGCGGCAAGGACAAGGCGGTCAAAACTGCGGAGAAGGCTCCAGTGACCAAGGCCGGAAAAACTCCGGCAGCCAAGAAGGAAGTGAAGGCCCCTCCGGCGAAGAAAGAAGTCGCCAAAAGCGGAGCGACCTCGGTCCCCGCCAAGAAGGGGAAGCACAGACCGCAGGGATGAGTTCCAGAATTCGACGCGTTGTGCGCTTCGGATTCCTCATTCCATTGCATCGTTAACAAGGCTGAGTTATTGTGTTCGGGTGCGTGGGCGCGCATCAAGTTCATGCATTGTGCGCGTGTGAACCGTGTTGTACCTGTGCTCAGCAGTCCTCGGGCGCGGAGCGGCAAAAGATACCAGGAGGAGACATGACGTTCGACGAGACTCTTTACGGTCGCAGCGGTGATGATAGCGATGAATTCGGCGATAACGAATCTTTTGACGATGTAATTGACGACGAAGAGGAAGAAGAGCTGGAAGACGAAGAGGAAGAAGCTGAAGAGCAGGAACTCGGCCACGCTGAGGATGAGGCAGTAGCTCCTTCCGCCAGCCGCGCTCAACGTGAGGTGATCGAAGTCGTGCTCGAAGCAGAGCCGGCGCCTCCCGCACCCAAGCCTGTGGCCAAGAAGCCCGCAAAGAAGAAGGCTCCGGCAAAGAAGGCCGAGGCCAAGAAGCCTGAAGCTCCGAAGCCCGCCGCCAAGAAGAAGGCAAAGAAGGCTGCGAAGAAGGCAGCCGTGAAGACTGTGGCAAAGAAGGCCGCTAAGAAAGCTGCCAAGCCTGCCAAGAAAGTCGCCAAGAAAACAGTCAAGAAGGCCGTAAAGAAACCTGCGAAGCCCGCCAAGAAAGCCACCAAGAAGGCGGTCCAGAAGGCTTTGAAGGCGGTCAAGAAAGACAAGAAGCTCACCAAGAAGGCCGACAAGAAGAAGGCACCGAAGAAGGTCGACAAGAAGGTAAAAGGCAAGAAGGCGAAAAAGGGTAAGAAGAAGTAAATAGCCCCACAGCTCTGTTCCGAGGCCGCGGAGTGACTCCGCGGCCTCACTCTTTTGGGATCAACGCAAAACAAGAACCCCGGCCGTTGAGGCCGGGGCTGATTTCGTGCTGACCTTACGCGCCTGCCGCCCGGTACACCGCAAACGATGCGGCTCCGGCTGCTGGCGCTAGGGCTGCTGCTAGGCGGCTGCGGCTACCTTCTGGTCCTGCTTGTTGAGCTGTTCGATGGCGCGGCGGAGCTGTTCGTCCGGCTGCGTCTTCTTTGGCTCAGGCTTTTCGTTCTCGTCAGGAACCACGTCGCTGTCTTCCGGAGAGACGAAGTCGTCCTGCTTGTCAGCCACCAGCACGTTAGGAGTAATGGCAGCATCCTGGATCGCCTTGCCGCCCGGTGTGTAGTACTTGGCAACGGAGAGGATCAGCGCTCCGCCGTCCTGCAGGTCGATTGTCTTCTGAATAGAGGCTGTGCCGAAAGTCTTGTCACCCAGCACGTCGCCACGCGCGTTATCGAGCAGCGCTCCGGCAACCAGTTCACCGGCCCCGGCGGTGGAGTGATTGACGATGACCACCAGCGGCAGCGTGGTAATGGCCTTGCCGGGATCGGCGGCAAAGCTCTGCCGGGGATACTTCTGACCTTCCACGTAGGCGATCTGCCCGTGGTTCAGGAAGAGGTTGGCCGTGGCCACACCCTCTGAAATATCACCGTCTCCCGAGTTGCGGAGATCGAGAATCAGCTTCTTGGCGCCGTTCTTCTGGAAGTCGCGAACGCGGGCAGCAATCTCCTGCGAGCGCCCCTTCGGGAAGCCTTCGGCGCGAATGTAGCCGATCTGGCCGTCGAGCATTTTGGTGCTGACCGCCGGGTACTTCACCACATCGCGGGTGATGGAGACCTTCTGCGGCTGGGCCTTGTTGACCCGCACCACCATGAGGTTGACGACCGAGCCCACCTGTCCGCCGAGCAGACCATTCAGCTCTGCAACGGACATCTCCCGCGTGCTCTTCTCATCCATGGCTTCGATAATGTCGCCGGCAATCAGCCCTGCTTTATCCGCCGGGCCACCGGGAATCACTGAGACCACGTCGCCGTAGCCAAAGCGCTTGGAGACCGACGCGCCGACACCGGCGGCGGACTGCCCAAGCTGCTTGAACTGCTTGTACTCGTCAGGATTCAGGTAGCTGGAGTTGGCGTCCAGGGCCTCCAGCAATCCGTGCAGCGCTCCATTGCTCACCTGGCCAATGTTCGGCTCTTCCACGTAGTCCGACCGGATACGCGAAAGAACTTCGCTGTAAACGCCCATCTGGCGGTATGCGCCATCATTGCCACCGCTCGCTTTGACGCCAACAGCGCCCGCGACAGCAAAGGCAAGGATGAGAAACGACAAGAGGAGAAGTGAAGTCTTTACGCTTTTTGACATGGATCCTTCGAAGTCCGCGAACTAGCTCATTATACGGCATGGGGCGGAGAGGCTAAGGTCCGCCGGATGTCTGAGCCTGCTTGTTTTAGACGCAGCAAAACGGACAAAGGTGGAAATCATTTTTCACCCTCCGGCTAGCCCTGGGCCGGGGAGATTCGACCGGAGGGCGCTACAAGGACCGACACACGATTGTCGGCTCCCGAAAGCCGCAGCCCTGGTTCCTTGGGCACCCCGGCGGCATCTGAGACGAATAAGGATCGCAAAAAATAAAGTACGGCTCGACTTGGCACAGTGGCGCACGGCATTATTGTTATGTCCTAGCAGGATTCCAAGGGAATCCCCTTACGTTGACCGAGACCCCGGCGCTCGCCAGGGCGGAAAGGCAATACAAAACAAATGTCTGCAAATGTAGAGCAGCTTGAAACGGCAAAGGCATCGGCGCTCGACCAACTCTGCGTGAACACCATCCGCACACTTTCCATTGATGCAATTCAGAAGGCCAACAGCGGACATCCGGGAGCCCCGATGGGCCTGGCTCCGGTGGCTTACGTGCTGTGGAACCGCATCATGCGCTACAGTCCGACCAGCCCGCGTTGGCCGAATCGCGACCGCTTCGTTCTCTCTGCCGGACACGCCTCCATGCTGCTCTACTCCATGCTGCACCTGACGGGCTATGACCTGCCGCTTTCGGAGATCGAGAAGTTTCGCCAGATCGGCTCCAAGTGCCCGGGGCATCCGGAGTACAACATCACTCCCGGGGTGGAGACCACGACCGGGCCTTTGGGCCAGGGCATTGCGAACTCGGTGGGCATGGCCATTACCGAGCGCTGGCTGGCCGCGCACTTCAACCAAGGTAATGACAAGATTGTGGACTACCGGGTTTACTCCATCTGCTCTGACGGAGACATGATGGAAGGCATCTCGCATGAGGCTGCCGCGCTGGCCGGGCACCTCAAGCTGTCAAACCTCACCTGGCTTTATGACTCCAACCACATCAGCCTCGACGGACCGACGACGCTGGCCTACAGCGATGACGTGGAGTCGCGCTTCAAGGGCTATCACTGGAATGTGTTGACGGTGGACGACGCCAACAATCTGCAGGCGGTGGACGATGCGATTCGCGCCGCGCAGAGCGAGACGGAGCGGCCCACGCTGATCATTGTGCACAGCCACATCGGTTACGGCTCCCCCAACAAGCAGGACAAGAGCGCCGCGCACGGCGAGCCTCTTGGGGTGGAAGAAGTGAAGCTCGCCAAGCGCTTCTATGGCTGGCCGGAAGACGCGCAGTTCCTGATTCCCAAGGAAGCGGGCGACCACATGCATGAGGCCGTGGCGCGCGGAAAAAAAGCGGAAGACGAGTGGAACGCCCGCTACGAGGCATGGGCGAAGAAGAATCCTGCGTTGGCCGCTCAGTGGGACGGCATTATGAACGGCAAGCTGCCCGAAGGCTGGGACAAAGATGTTCCCACCTTTGCAGCCGACGCCAAGGGCATTGCCACCCGCGAGGCCGGATACAAGGTGATGAACTCGATTGCCAAGAACGTGCCGTGGCTGGTGGGCGGCTCGGCCGATCTCGAAAGCTCGAACAAGACAAAGATTGATGGTGACAGCAGCTTTGAAGCCGGTAACTACGGCGGGCGAGTGCTGCGCTTTGGCGTGCGTGAGATGGGAATGGGCGGCATCCTGAACGGCATTGCCGCCAGCGGACTGCGCGCCTTCGGTGGAACCTTCATGGTCTTCAGCGACTACATGCGCGGCGCGGTTCGGCTGGCCTGCATTATGGAACTGCCCGTGACTTACGTCTGGACGCATGACTCGATTGCGGTGGGCGAAGATGGTCCGACGCACGAGCCGGTGGAGCACATAATGTCGTTGCGGCTGATTCCGCATATGCGGGTCATCCGCCCGGCAGATGCCAACGAGACGGCAGTGGCGTGGAAGCTGGCCATGGAGAGCACGAAGCATCCCACGGCGCTGGCGCTCACCCGCCAGGCGGTGCCAACGTTTGACCGCACGAAGTATGCGAGCGCCGAAGGCGTCCGCAAAGGCGCGTACGTGTTTGCCGATGAGCAGGGCACGCCGGACGTCATCCTGATCGGCACCGGAAGCGAGTTGCAACTCGCGGTGGAGGCGCAGGAGAAGCTGGCCGCCGAGGGCATCAAGGCTCGCGTAGTCAGCATGCCTTGCTGGGACCTCTTCGACGGGCAGAGCGCTGAATACAAGGAGAGCGTGCTGCCCACTGCGGTGCGCGCTCGCGTGGCCGTGGAAGCCGGAACGCCGATTGGCTGGGAACGCTATGTTGGACTCGAAGGCCGCGTAGTGGGGCAGAAGCAGTTTGGCGCCTCCGGTCCGGCGAAGGAAGTCTTCAAGCACTTTGGCTTCACCGTGGAGAACGTGGTGGCGCATGCCAAGGACTCCATTGCCGTTGTGAAGGCGGGGAAGAAATAGATGAAAGTCGCGGTTGCGGCAGATCACGCGGGTAGCATCCTCCTCGAGCCCGTGCTCGAGGAGATCCGCAATCTTGGGCATGAGGCGCTCGACCTTGGCACCCATGACCCGGTGACTCCGGACGATTATCCGGACCGTGCTGCCGATGTTGCTGCGGCCCTCGTAGATCAGCGGGCGCAGCGCGGCGTATTGATCTGTGGCAGCGGCGTGGGTGCGTCAGTGGCGGCAAACAAAGTGCGCGGCATTCGTGCGGCGCTCTGCCATGACACGTACTCCGCGCATCAGGGTGTGGAGCATGACAATATGAACGTGCTCTGCCTGGGGTCGCGAGTGATTGGCGTGGAACTGGCCCTCGAGTTGGTGCGCGCCTACCTGGGCGCAAATTTCACGGGCGAACCTCGCCACAAGCGGCGGCTGGAAAAGATAGCCGTCATGGAAGACAGATTCAGCAGAGTTCTGAGCAAGTAACCGATTTGAGTAAGGGACAGGGAGAGATCGAAATATGGCCAGCAATCCTTTGGCGCAGTTAAGCAAGTTAGGTCAGAGCCCGTGGTACGACCAGATGACGCGTTCGCTCGTCACGCAGGGCACGCTCAAACAGATGATTGAAGAAGACGGCCTGCGCGGCCTCACCTCCAACCCCACCATCTTCGAGAAGGCAATCTCCGGTAGCAAGGACTACGAAGACGCGCTGAAAGCCCTGGTGGGCCGCGGTGCGGAGATGAACGAGATTTATGACGGGCTGGTGGTGGAAGACATTGCCTCCGCAGCCGACGTCTTCCGCACGGTGTATGACAGTACGAACGGCACCGATGGATTCTGCAGCATTGAGGTGTCTCCTCTGCTGGCGCATGACACGGCGGGCACGGTGAAGGAAGCCAAGCGGTTGCACGGCAAGCTGGCGCGTCCGAACGTGATGATAAAGGTTCCCGCCACTCCCGAGGGCTTGCCCGCGATTGAAGAGCTCATCTCCGAGGGCATCAGCGTGAACGTGACGCTGATTTTTTCCGTGGATGTTTACGCCAAGGTTGTGGAGGCGTATCTCAAGGGCCTGGAAAAGCGCGTTGCCAAGGGCGGCGCCGTGGATCGCGTCGCCTCTGTTGCCAGCTTCTTCGTCAGCCGTATTGATTCGGCGGTGGACAAGAAGCTCGACGAGATTGCGAAGGCGGGCCGTCCGGAAGCCGCGGAGCTCGCGGGCAAGGCCGCCATCGCCAACGCCAAGCTGGCGTACGAAAAATTCCAGCAGCTCTTCAGCGGCGCGCGGTGGGAGAAGCTGGCCAAGGCCGGGGCGCACGTGCAGCGTCCGCTGTGGGCCTCGACGGGAACGAAGAATCCCAAGTACTCCGACGTGCTCTACATCGACACGCTGATTGGACCGGACACCGTGAACACCATGCCTCCGGCCACCTATGACGCGTTCCGCGATCACGGCAAGGCCGTCGTCACGATCACGGATGACCTCAAGGGCGCGCATCAGATCTTCGACAGGCTCAAGGAAATCGGCATCGACCTGACCGCCGTGACCGAAGAGCTCACGGTGGCGGGCGTGAAGAGCTTTGCCGACTCCTACAACACCTTGATTGCGGTGATCGAGCGCCGCCGCCACGAGGTTGCTCATGTCTAAGACAGGCGAAGTTTCGCCTCAAACACAGCAGTCCGAGTTGGAAACTGCGCTGGCCGGGTTGAAAGCGAAGCAGACGGTTGAACGCATCTGGAAGAAGGATGCGAGCGTGTGGTCCACCGAGCCCGAGCACGAGAAGATCATCGCCAATTCGCTGGGATGGCTGACTGTTCCGGAGCAGGTGCTGGCGCGCGTGGCGGAGCTGAAAGCCTTTGCTGCGGAGGTTCGCGCGGCGGGATTTACCCACGCCGTGGTGCTTGGCATGGGCGGCTCCAGCCTCTGTCCTGAGGTGCTGAGCCAGAGCTTCGGCCAACAGCCGGGCGCACCGCAACTGCTGGTGCTGGATTCAACGGTGCCCGCCGCAGTGGCGCACCTGGAATCGCAAATCAAGCTGGAGAGCACGCTCTTCATCGTGGCCTCGAAATCGGGTTCCACCACCGAGCCGCAGATGTTTGAGCGCTACTTCTACGATCGCGTAAAGCAGGTCAAGGGCGCGAAGGTGGGCGAGAACTTTGTCGCTGTCACCGATCCCGGCACGCTGCTGGAAAAGCAGGCGAAGGAGCAGAACTATCGCAAGACCTTCGTGAACTGGGCCGACATAGGCGGCCGCTACTCCGCGCTGAGCTTCTTCGGCATGGTTCCGTTTGCGGTGATGGGCGGCGACGTGGAAACCCTTCTCACGCGCGCCTCCATGGCGACCAAGGCCTGCCGCAACGAAGATGTGGGATCGAATCCCGGAGCCGCGCTTGGCGTGCTGCTGGGAACGCTGGCCAACAAGGGAGTGGACAAGCTCACGCTGGTGGCCACAGGGCAGATCGCATCACTCGGCTTGTGGATTGAGCAGTTGGTTGCCGAGAGCACGGGCAAAGTCGGCAAGGGCATTGTGCCCATCGCCGGAGAAGCTCTCGGTGAAGTCGCCGACTACGGCAAGGATCGCGTATTCGCCTCCATCAGTGTGGGCGAGGGCGATGCAGCGACGAACGCAAAGCTCGCCGCGCTGGAGAGCGCTGGGTACGTAGTGGTGCATCAGCAGTTGAGCGGACCGCTCGACCTTGGCGCAACGTTCTTCATCTGGGAGTTTGCCACAGCCGTTGCCAGTTCGCTGCTCAACATTGACGCCTTCGACCAGCCCAATGTGCAGGAGTCGAAGGACAACACCAAGCGCATTCTGGGCGAGTTCGTTGCCAAGGGCGCGTTGCCGCAACAGACGCCTGTAGCCACAGACGGTGCGTTGAAACTTTATGGCGAAGACAAGACGCTCGGCTCCACGCTGGACGCCGCCGTGGCCGCGCATCTGCACGAGGTTCACGCAGGAGACTACGTGGCCATCACGCAATACTTCCTGGAGACTCCCGAGGTCGAATCTCTAGTGCAGCAGTTGCGGCTCGCCGTGCGGGCCAAGACTCACGCAGCCACCACCACTGGATATGGTCCGCGCTTCTTGCACTCCACCGGACAGCTTCACAAGGGCGGCGGCAACAACGGAGTCTTTATTCAACTCACCGCACAGGATGCGAAGGACGTGGCGATTCCGCGCGAGCCCTTCGGCTTCAGCGTGCTCAAGCAGGCGCAGTCGCAAGGCGATCTGGAATCGCTGGTCAAGCACGGACGTCGCGCCGTGCGCGTCGATCTGGGACTGGACGTGGTTGCCGGATTGAAGCGCCTGCTCAAGGCTGTGCAGCAGGCGTAAGAGCATTCTTCCGCAAGTCAACGGCGCAGCCTTAACGGGGCTGCGCCGAATTCTTGCGGCCTAATGCCCAGCGAAAGCATCCAAAAAACAGACTTTCTGTTTTTATCCGAGTGCGGAGCCGTGGGCTGCGCGGACATCAAACTTCTTGAACCGGTTTTCTTCACCACAGGACTGACCACACGATGAGTACAGTGATTCCCGCGACTCCTACCACGCGTACCGAGGCGCAGCCGCTGCCCGTTGCCGAGCCCAGCATCCTGATCATCTTCGGCGGCTCCGGCGACCTGACGCGGCGCAAGTTGCTGCCGGCGGTATTTGATCTGACTTCCGCGGGATGCATGGAGAAGGGCTTCGATATTGTTGGCGTCGGCTTGCCTGCCATGAACGACGACGAGTTCAAGACCACCATGCGCCAGTCGGTGGAAATGTCCAACGACGCGCGCACCTTCAGCGAAGAGAATTGGCAGAAGTTCGCCAGCAAGCTGACCTATATTTCCGGCGACCTTGACACTCCCGAGACCTACACTGCACTGGCCAAGAGGTTGGAAGAGATGCGCGCTGCGGGCGCCAGCGGAAACCATCTCTTCTACCTGTCCGTGCCTGCCTCCATTGCGCCGAAGGTCATCCAGGGACTGGGCGGAGCGGGGCTGAACCACAACGAACATGGGTGGTCGCGCGTGGTGGTAGAAAAGCCCTTTGGCCGCGATCTGGAGAGTGCACGCACGCTCAACAAAATTGTGCTGAGCGTGTTTGAAGAAGAGTCGGTCTATCGCATTGACCACTATCTCGGCAAAGAGACGGTGCAGAACATCCTGATGTTCCGCTTCGGCAACTCGCTGTTTGAGCCGCTGTGGAATCGCAACTTCATTGACTACGTGGAGATCACGGCCGCTGAGCCCTTGGGCGTGGAGAATCGCGCGAAGTTCTACGAAGAGACTGGCGCACTGCGCGACATGATCGCAAACCACCTGCTGCAACTGCTCTCGCTCACCGCCATGGAGCCACCCTTCAGCCTTGACGCCGACGCCGTGCGCGAGCAGAAGGTGCAAGTGCTCAAGGCCGTGCGCCCCATGACTCTGGAGGAAGTGGCGCGACGCACCGTGCGCGGACAGTATGGCCCCGGTGTGCTCGAAGGAAACCTGGTGCGCGGCTATCGGCAGGAGCCCGGAGTAGCTGCGGATTCATTGGCTGAAACCTACGTCGCGCTCGAACTTCGGGTAGACAACTGGCGATGGTCCGGCGTGCCGTTTTACATTCGCACCGGCAAGCGATTGGCCTCGCACATGACGGAGATTCGCGTGCACTTCAAAGCCACGCCTGAGGCGCTGTTTGTCAGCGGCCAGAATCGCCAACCCGAGCCCAACATCATCAGCATCCGCATCCAGCCTGATGAAGGCATCGCCATCTCTTTCGGTGCCAAGCGTCCGGGACTCGGCATGAACGGCATTACCGTGAAGGCGGACTTCAGCTATCGCGACGCGTTCGGGATGAACACGCCGGTCGCTTACGAAACTCTTCTGCTGGACGTGATGATGGGCGACGCAACTCTCTTCACCCGCGGCGATGAGGTGGAAGCCGAATGGCGCATCGTCACTCCCATTGAAGAGGCATGGACGCAGTTGCCCAAGCCACAGTTCCCCAACTATGCCGCCGGCAGTGAGGGACCGGAAATCGCCAACGCGCTGATGTGGGGAGATCGCCGCTGGAACGACATCCGAGAGCAGCGCCGCTGATTCTTTGCAACTCTGCTGCAGAGGCGTGCAACCGCTACCCCCGTTTCACGCAACTATCCATCATTGGGTACTGGGGAGGATGCGGATTGATCTGGACACTTTTCGTAGTGCTGCTGGCTGGCTGGACGGTAGGCGTCGTGACAGGAGACTTCTTCGGTGGCGCTCTGCATCTGCTTTTGCTCGGAGCCGTTTTCCTGCTCTTTCTGGATACGTTGAGCAATGGTCGCGGCGTGCAGGATTGAAAGTCCTTCGTGCGCCTCTCGCCTGCGCGCTGATTTGCCTCACACTTGTTCTGCCCGCAAACTCCTACTCAGTTCTAACCCATGAGGAACTGATCGACCTGGTGTGGGACAACAGTATTCGGCCACTGCTGCTCAGCCGCTATCCCAAAACCACGCCCGACGAACTGCGGCAGGCGCACGCTTACGCTTACGGCGGTTCGGTCCTCCAGGATCTCGGATACTACCCTTTCGGCAATCATCTCTTCAGCGACCTGACCCACTATGTGCGCACCGGAGACTTCACGAAGAATCTGTTTCTTGAAGCCTCCAGCGTGAATGAATTGGCATTTGCCGCGGGAGCCCTTGCGCACTATGTTTCCGACGTTCACGGGCATCCTTTCATCAATCGCGCCGTGCCCATCGAGTTCCCCTCCCTGCGCGCCAAGTTCGGCCCCGTGGTGACCTACGATGAGGCGCGCGTCGAGCACCTGCGCACCGAGTTTGGGTTTGACGTGCTGCAAGTGGCACGTCATCGCTATCCGCCGCAGAGCTTTCACGACTTCATCGATTTCCAGGTTTCGAAGGAATTGATGGAGCGGGCGTTCCAGCGCACCTATGGCATTCCGCTGAACTCCGTTCTCACCCATGAAGACCTCGCCATTGGAACCTACCGGCGCGCCGTCAGCAAGGTCATTCCGGAGATGACGAAGGTGGCGCTGGCGAGCCGCGGTCAACAAATGGCGCGTGAGATTCCTGACTTCAACCGCAAGCTCTTCCTCTACCATCTGTCGCGCGCGGATTACGAGAAGAACTGGGGCCGCGACTACACCAAGCCCGGAGTGGGCGCGCGCTTCCTGGCGCTTCTTCTGCGCCTCGTGCCCAAGGTCGGCCCTTTCCGCGGCCTCTCCTACAAAGACCCGACGCCGAAGACCGAAGACCTTTATATGCAGAGCGTCAATGAGACGGTGACGGCCCTGTCTGCCCAATTGCGCCAGGTACGCGAAGGCAACAAGGACTTTGCTTCCGTTGACTTGGACACCGGCGCTGCTACTCATGCGGGCGAGTACGATCTGTGCGATGAGAGCTATCGCGAGTTGCTACGACGTTTGCAGAAAGACAAATTCGCCCACGTCGACGCCGGCCTGCAACAAACTCTGCTGCACTACTTCGCGGATTACAAGCCGAAACTGCGCAATGCCAAGGACACCCGGAGATGGGCCGATGACCAGAACGCACTGAATCAACTGAAAGCCGCTGCGCTCACCGCGCAGCCCGCGGCTGCCGCAAAGTGAGCGGTTTGACAGTGCGCGGAAGGCCCAATAGAATCAGTGTTGTCGGTCGCATCGCGGCCCGCACCAGAAGTCTGCCGCCTGCCTCCGTGGGCGCCCCTCGCAGACACCCCCCCGTGGCGGGGTAGCTCAGTCGGTTAGAGCGACGGTCTCATAATCCGTAGGTCGGCAGTTCGAATCTGCCCCCCGCTACCAAAAGAATCACTCATCCAGCTAAGCGTGAACCCCCTTCCCGGCCTTCGCGCTGAGCGCGGACTCGCTCGTTGTGTGTTCTTTATGGATATAGAACGGCCATTTGTGGAAAAACCACTCGTTCCATAGCAGCGGGATGATCCACCAGAAGTTCCATATCAACGACTCACCCTGCACGTATTTATGCTCCCAGTGAGGGTTGCCCAATCCCCAATGCCCCCAGCCGACAACGTAGAAGAAGACATAGTTCACGGCGGCCAGCGCCAAAACTCCGACAGTTCGGAACCCGAACGCTCCCCATGAATCCCGGTCTGACATCGGAACCATGTCATCAAAGTAATGATGCCAAGCCAGCAAGGGGATCAAGGTAAAGCCTGCGATTTCAGCAGCGTGGTACCACTGGAACCGGATGAACTCGGCGTCAAACGGCTTGGCTTTCTTCAGTCCCTCGATCACTTCATAAGGCAGCCATAGCGGAGCGATCTTGGTGCAGATGGTAGCAAGGGTATAGGCCAGAATCACATTGACTACGAATGATACAAGTCCCTTCCAGGGCTGGGGTAACTTGATCAGCGTCCAGGGTTTCATTCGCCAGACGTTCGGCGTCATAAAGAGAACGATAATCATCCATTCCCACCAGCCGAACACCCAATGCACATGGTTCGTCCCCACGAATCCAGTCCACCACGGAACGTTGAACCCGAAAGAATCGCCAAACGCATGCCCATAGAACCATCCCCAGAACGGCACAATCAACGCCGTGTAAAAGAACAGCGTCAACATCGAGCACCAGCCAATCTCCGCCAGTCCTGCTCGCGGCTGCGGCAAGTCGCTGGGACGAATCGGCCATTTCTCAAAAAGAATCGTTACAAACGGATAGCTGAAGAACCCGATCAAAACAAAACATACAACCGCTCTCTCCGCAAACCGGCCCGACCCTGCGGTGAGTTGCAGCAAGGTCAGTTCTTTGCCGGCCGCGACGATCTTTCCGCCGCCCGCGGCTGCCAGTGCTTCCAGATTGCTTTGGCTCAAGAAGTTGAATCCTAGCCCCAGGATTCTGTAGAAGACCACGTGAATCACAAACCATACCAGTGCCAGATTCTCGATGGTTTGTACAATTCCGCGTGCGGGCTGAGGCATGTTCTGAAATGGCCAATCGCCCAAAAGCATGTGTTGCCACAGTCCTACCAGAATCATCATGGCCAGATACAACACAAACGGATAGGGGAAGGAATGTACTGGCCCCCGAGGATCGCTGAAGACGTACCAGATAGCCCACGCAATCATCGTAAACGTCGCCAGAGACACAATACCTGTTAGGGGTTTCCCCCAGCGCGGTTGAAGCTCTTCTGCCATTGCATGACCTCGTCTCTCTTTTTCGTGTAGGTTTTGCCTTGCCTAGCCAAATGAATGGCTCGTCTTCCGCTAACTTTCAGTTTTCGAAGTGATGCGCTTCGTTGGCCCACTGCTCGGATACGCCCGGAATTGTGCTCAGGTTAAGCGCACTGCCATGCCAGTCGTTAGTTGCACCCCGGATGAAGTAACTCAGAAGTAAGAGGACGGCTTGATACGAATAACGGTCGTAGAAGGCTCCTCGCAAAGCAAATGCGAGTCAAGAAGAATCGTGAGCTGGATTCGATATTTAAGTTCGCGAGAC
>Ga0181528_10000289_pt1 | contig 41123 bp, 35 predicted proteins | sample PEATcosm2014_Bin_47_FD_119742 | JGI IMG/M metagenome (GOLD analysis project Ga0181528, IMG submission 119742) | Peatland microbial communities from MTU Mesocosm Facility, Houghton, MI, USA - PEATcosm2014_Bin10_10_metaG | ecosystem: Environmental > Terrestrial > Soil > Wetlands > Peat | place...
CGGCAGGATCAATACCGGATACGGAATGGTCTGCAATTGATCGATGGTAGCGGCATCGATGTAGTCGATGTTATAGCCGGCATCAAGAATGGCCGCCATCAAATCCGGAGAGATTCGCTTCTTCATCTCGTCGGTCACAGAGACATGACCCGGCGTAAAGGCGGCCTGTGCATCGTCTTCGGGAAGAAGAATGGCAATATCGTTTGCAGGTTTACCCTGACGCAGCAGCCAGCTTACGCGCTGCAAGTAGCGTGTAACATCCGGCATGACCGGGAACCACGGATTATGCGAGTTGAAGACGGCAGCCGCATAAAATGCCCATCCCGGCTCGCCCGCCTCCGGCGGAGAATATGGATAGCCGTGCCCGACGAACTGATTGATGCCGAGAAGAAACATCCGATCGGCCTCTGCCTTCATGTCTAGCGGTGTAGCGCGAAACGCGGGAGAATGAAGCCATGTCCACGTTTCCGCCGATGTAATGTTACGGCCATACAAGTGGCTGGCAGAGCTAGCCCAGCGGGTGAAAGAAAAGGCGCGCCACTGCGGGCCTTCGCCCTCCGGCAGATTGGGAATGGCCTCGTCGGCTAGGGTTACAGCCGGTTCACCATACGTCTGCGAGCGGAATCTGGTCTGATGATTCTCGGCAAACTTTGTAAGTGGTGAAAGATAGTTATCGCGGATCAGTTCAGAAAGCGTCACACCCCAGTCGTGCCGGATTGATTCCGCTTCCGGCGTAGCACCGGCAAGTAACTCCGGAAGATGTGGAATCAGATCATATCCGCGCCGCTTCTGAAACTCTTCCGGCAACTTTGCAGTCCAATCTGCGCCGTAGACTTCCAGCGAATCGGAGAAGACGGAGTACGGAGGCTGGCTGCCGAATGCTTTCAGCAATGGTGCCGCAACATCGTCTAGATGTTCGTCGATGGCAGCGCGGGAGAAGTGGTCGAGCACATAGCCCTCAGCCCCGGCTGCCGGTCGCTTGACCATTTGCCGTGTATGGCTGGCGATGAAAAAGATAGCTGTCTGCTTGCCTGGCGCAGTTGGCACAGAGCCAGTGGAAAGATCGATGCGCATCGCGGTCGCCGGATCGAAGGAGTCTTCCGCGCCGCTCACCTCAAAGGCGGCAACAATGTGATCGCCTTCATCCAGAGCAGGAGTAGTTACATGACTACCAACTATAGGTGCGGAAATTATCTTCAGGCGTCCCGCTGCCAAATCCAGAGTGGTCTTGGGCCCGCCATAGGGCCAGCCGCTTCCCAGAGTTATGCTGACGCGCAAACCAAGTGAGCGAGCGGTCCGATTGACGAAGCTGACATCATCGAGAAACTCCGGCGACAGATATTGCAGGTTCCTGATGCCTTTGGAATCATCATCGAGCACCAAAGGATATACCGGCTGAATCTCGACTCCGCCGATACCAGCCCCGCGCATGGTCTCCAGCTCCTTTTGTAATTCCGGCTTGGTTACGGCGGGACCAAACCACCACCAACGCATCATCGGCCGCGCATCTTCAGGCGGATTGATGAAACCTTGTCGCAGATTCATTTCTGAATCCTGCGCAGAAAGATGCATCGATAGCAAACAGACGAGAGCCAACAGGATCTTTGTGCGCAATGAGAGGAACAAGTGCGTGAGTGCGCGTAGCCGATCGATCATCGGAGTTACTCCTGGCTTGCGGGATAAGTCAATCACAATCATCCGAAGTCAACTTGGAGGAAGCCCCTTCCTCCCACTAGGCCTGCGGAACCTTCATGACATTGGTAGTCTCAGGCGGAATCGGGGTAGCGGGCAGACTGAAGGTATCCACCGGATCCGGTTTGGATGGATCGAAGCTGGGAATATCTTTGGTCAGCAGCTTGCGGAGCGGAAGCTTGTCTTCCCGAATGCCGCGAACCACGCAGCGCGCCAACTCATACGCTCCATATTTGTTGAAGTGAGTATTGTCGCTGATCGCTTTGGTTTGATTGGGAAAGGCATTGGCCGGGTAGTGCATGAATGCTTTCAGCGTTCCATCCGGCCCCATCGTTTCAAATAAAACCTTGCTCATGGCATTCAGATCGATGAGCGCAACGTGCTGAGCCGCCGCCACCTCACGAACCGCGTCGGGATAGCCCGCCAGAGAGTTGGTAATCTTTCCATCGGCATCGAAGGTTCGCCGGTTCATGCTGGTCATCAGAACCGGCGTTGCTCCCTTGGCGCGCGTCTGTGCGATGTAATCCACCAGCAGTCTCTTGTAATCGTCGAGGGAAACGGCGTTGGGCTTCTGATCGTTGTGGCCGAACTGCATGAAGAGATAGTCTCCCGGACGAATCAACGAGAATACTTTGGCGAAGCGCTGCTCATCGACGAAACTCCGAATCGTTTCTCCCGATTCGGCATGATTTGCAATGACGATGCCCGGACGGAAGAAGCGGGGAAGCATCTGGCCCCATGCAGCCCACGGCTCCACATCCTGATCGACAACGGTCGAGTCGCCGGCCAGATAGACGGTGGTTTCTTGAATCGGCGTGATCGAGATCGAGCGAAGACTGGGATGGTCGCCATTGAACTCAAGCGTGAGCTTGTTATCCCAATCCAAATTGCCCGGTTCACGAAACTTGAGCTTGACGCGATGGCCGGCATCCCCATTGATCTCCGGCACACGGACGTTCACGTCAAAGGAGCGAGTCACGGATCCCTTCGCTTGGATGGCAACCTTCTCCAGCATCAGCCGGCGCGCTTCGGCCCAAACTGTGGTCGTGGAGGCTTGATCGGAGCCGAGCACGACTGTCACTCGATAACTGCCTTCAGGCACAGCGGCGGAGAAGAAGAAAGGCTGGTCGCTGGAGCAGGAGGTCGCCAGAATCTCCGGCGCGGTGTTCAGGTCGAAGCCGGGAGTGGTTGCGGAAAAATGAGAGTTCGCGGTGAGCTGCACCGCTCCATTCCGCGCCTGCCCGCAAACGTACTGCTGACCATGAACAGCAACAGCGCTGGCGGCAAACAACAATACGATGAGGCTTTTCATATTCACTCCAAAAGTCTTGCGTTGAACACAGCGCGCAGTTCGCCGAACAGGCCTTAGGAAGCCATACCGAGGCCAATCAGATTGGTGGCCGCAATGATGATCAACATACCGGTCCAGAGCAGCCGGATCGGCCTGCTTCCCACACCAGCCCATTCGCCCAGCACCAGGCCAACCAAGCCCGCAAAAAGAACATATCCGCTCATATGTAGCGTCCAGTTCACATACGACAGCCGCTGCGGAATGTTGGCTTGACCCCACGCATAAAAGAAGAATTGCAGATACCACATGATTCCGCCGGTTGCAGCCAGAACTCCATTTTTCATCAGCGTTCCGCCGGTCTGAGAGAGATCGTCGCGGAGGGAGATTTTCTTCAACGCGCCCAGCCGGATAAAGCAGTAACTCAAATTCACCAGAGCGCCTCCGCCCATGATGATCACATAGCTGGGCAGCGCGGCATAGAGCGGATTCACTCCCAGATGCAGCGCCGCGGCTTTCAAAGGCTCAGCCGCATCGATGGCGAAGGCCATGCCGGAGGAAAAGACGCCGCACATCGCCGCCAGCAGCAATCCCAGCTTCAGGTTGAACTCCCTGGGCGCACCGCGAAGCTGCACTTCTTTCTGATGTCCGGCATAGGAGACGATGGCAACGCCAATCAGCGCGACCAGCACGCCAGCCATGGTGTAGAGACCGCTCCTGGTGGTAAACAGCATCGCTCCCTGGCCGTGCATCAGCGGCGGCATCAGCGTGCCCACCATCAGTGTGACGCCGATGGCGACACCAACGCCCAGAGAGATTCCCAGATGGCGCATGGTAAGGCCATAACTGACATTGCCGACACCCCACATAGCGCCGAAGAGCGCAATCTTGAAGAGAAGATGCGCGCTGAACGATGCATAAAAACCATGAAAACTGGGCAGCAGGAGCAAGCTCACAGTAATTGGCAGAAGGATCCAGGAAAAGAAGCCGGCCACGGCCCAGGTGGTCTCCCAGGACCACTTCTTGACCTTGCCAATGGGCGCATAAAACGATGCGGCCGATGCCGCGCCGACCATGTGCCAGCCGATGCCCGCGAGAATTGTCACGATTCATTCTCCTGTTCTTGCGCGTGAAGAAAATCTCCCGCTTACGAGATCCATTTTTCCATGGCCAGAGCCTCTGGCATAGGTTGCACGTGGAAGCGCTCGGCCAGAGCTTTGAGTTCCTGCGTAGTGATCGAATGCTTGATCCCGCCCATCGATAATACCTTGACGAGAACCTCGGCGGCTTTCTCGGCCGTATCGATTAAACCGAAGGCCTCATCCAGCGTCGCGCCTGATCCGAAGATTCCATGATAGGGCCACAATACGAGAGGATGCTTCATCATGGCGTTGGCCGTGGCCTCGCCGATCGCGGCCGTACCAGGCACAAGCCAGGGCAGCACGCCCATGCCATCCGGAAAAACCACCAGGCATTCGGTGCTCATCTCCCACAAGGCGCGCGTGAAGGCCGGAGCGGATAAGTCCAGCACATAAGAGAGCGCGATCAGATTGGTCGCATGGCAGTGCATGATGACCTGGCAAGCGCCATTTGTGATCTGCTGCCGGGAACGATGAGACTTGAGATGCGCGGAAAACTCCGATGTGGGTATGCCCTCGCCTCTGAATCCCCACAAGACCCGCGCCGTCTTTTCATCGGCTGCGATTTCAATCACGCCCAGATGCTCCTCCGGATCCAATTGCACGTTGCGCAGAAACTCTCCCGATGCGGTCACCAGAAAGTACTGCCCGCCGAGTCCGGCAACGGTTTCTCCGATTTCGACAACGCGATTCTCCGTCATGCTGGAGCGAAAGTATTCAACATCTTCCGGAGGCAGGCGCAGACTCACGTTGCCGCCGTTGCGTTCATTCCATCCCTTCAACCACATATCGGCGGTTGCCTTCACCATTGCCTTGATAAACCAGGAATCTTCTATCTTCATTCTTGTATTCTCCGTTGATCGTTCCCTATTTGCGCGATGCGCTCACAGCTTCCCGTCGCGCCGCAATCAGCTTTGGCAGAGCAGCTCAGCCCAGCGGCGAACGGCCTCGGAAGTGAGCGGTTTTCCATCGGCCTCGCTGGCGGCCAACTGCACGGCCAGATTGCCGATGGTAGAACTCTCCGGCTGGCCTGACTCGACCGGCAGCCCCGTCCGCTCCGCAGTCAGTTTCGTGAGCAACTGGTTGCGGCTGCCGCCGCCCAGGATGTGAATGCCTTCGAGTTTGCGGCCTAACATCCCTTCAAGATGGATAAGAGCCTCGGCATAGCGCACCGCCAGACTCTCAAAGATCAATCTGGCAAAGAGCGGCTCGTTGCCCGCGACATCGGCGATTTCATCAAGGCCGCGCGCCTTCAACTCCTGATTGATGCGCTCCGGCATCTTGCCGTCGAGCAGCAGAGGCTCGGCATCCACATCGATGACGCCCTGCGCCTCCTTGCACGCGGCGGCCTTTTGCACCAGATCCTCAATATCCCAGTCGCGTCCCGCCGCGCTCCAGCCATCCATGCATTGCTTCAGCGTCCACATCCCATTGACGTTGGCGTGAAAGCAAAAGCCTCCGCCTGCCGCGCCCTGATTGGTGTAACGCGCCTTCAAGGCATCGGGATGGGTAACGGGAGTCTGGACGAGCGTGCCGACCAGCGACCAGGTGCCGGAGCAGATGTATGCGGTTGCCTTCAAGTTGGATGAAATGCCCGCAATCGCCGAGGCGGTATCGTGGCAAGCCGGCGCGATCAGTTGCGTATCGCGAAAGGCGGGAAGACTGGCCAGCGGCCCCTTCAGGCGGCCCAAGATCGTTCCCGCCGGAACGATGGGCGGGGCGGCGGCGATGGGAACTCCCAGCAACTCAAAGAGGTCGCGCGCCCAGTCGCCGGTTTCAATATCCACCAGGCCGGTGTGAGTGGCGTTGGTGTACTCGGCAACGCGGCGTCCGCCCAGCCAATAGAGAACATACTCAGGCATACAGAGCCAGGGCGCATGGGGATCGATGCCGGAGGTGGGGTCGGCCATCAACTGATAGACGGTGTTGAGGCGCAGTGGCTGCGCGCCGGTACGGCGGAAGAGCATTTCATGCGGAGCAATCTTATCCGCCGCCTGCTGAGAGGCGACGGTGCGCTCATCGCGATAACAGAATGGCTCAGCCAGAGGCTTGCCCTCGGCGCTGAGGCGAACGTAATCCACGGCCCAACTGTCAACGGCAATGGAAGCAACCCCTTCGGTGGCGATCTCCGCCGCCTTGCGCAAACCCTCTTCGAGGCCGCACAGCATGGATTCGAGCGGCCAGCGAAGCGTCGTGCCGCGATGCACCGGCGCGTTGGGCAAGCGATGGATCACTTCAACGCTGGCTACACCGTTCTTCCAGCGCAACAGAGAGACGCGGCAGCTCTCCGCACCCAGATCGATGGCAATTCGGGAGTTTTTTTTCACTTCGGCAGGCATGTCGGGGATTTGGTTCACCGCAAAAATGCCTCCGGACAGTCCTCAGAGAAGCTGATCTGGAGAGAAGCATGAGCTGGAAGGATCATTCATATCACCGAGTGGAAATAAAGAAGAGCGTAGTCAAGATAACATAGTTTGAAGCAATAGGGAATATGTTTCCTAAGAGAATCGCGCAGAAAAACATATCCCGTACGGTTTTCGGCCTTCACCGCAACCTCAAAAATCTCCGCGCTTTCCCTGCGCAAATGACGATCAGCTTGGCCGCCTGAACGGCTTGCCGCAATGGCCTACGCCTTCCCCTCGGCTCCAAGAATCTCCGGAGTCACAACGCGGTGGCGGACGTAGTTATAAGGGGGCACGGTATGGCCGCGCAGCAGGGCAATTCCGATCTGAATGAGGCGAGGGCCATAGCTTTCCACCTCATGAGAAACGGAGCCGATCAGGGCGCTGTTGCCGGAACGCATCTCTTCCATCACTTCGGGAATACAATCCTGTCCGACGATGGCGAAATCCTCTTCACGGTTCAGTTTGCGTGCGGCGTCCAGAATGCCGAGGGCGCTGGAATCCGTAGCGGTGGCCACCAGGATGCGCTCTCCTTTGGGATGGTTCTTGAGAAACTCGGTCAGCGCCAACCGGCTCGGCTCGCGCATTCCGCGGCCTTCAATCTGAATGAAGCGGTCGGCGGGAATCTCATTGAGCCGGACGCGCACGCCATCGAAGGCTCCGGTGATGCGGCTCTGGACAAAGCTGCCGGCCTCGGAGAAGCCGACGCCCATCACCCAGTCCACTTTTCCCTTCCATTTGCGCAGAGCGTGCTGCGCCAGCAGGGAACCGGCTTCGTAGCCGACCTCGAAGTTATCCACGCCAAAGTAGGTGGCGTTGGGGTGGGGCACGTCGATGGCGACCAGTGGAATATCGGCCTTTTTGAAGATATGCGCCACGCGCGGAGCGACCGCCTCTTCCACCTGAAACTCCAGCGCCAGATCCACCCGTTTGGCAACGAACTCCTCGGCATTCTGGATGGCGACATCCGGATCGTAGCGATTATCCAGAAGCAGCAACTCCACGCCGGAAGCCGCGGCGGCGGCGGTAAGACTCTGCACCATCGCCTGGGAAAAGGGCATCTCCCCGCTCTGCGCGGCAAAGCCGAAACGCAGCCGCCGGGGGCGCGATACCAGCCGATAAAGGCCATTTTGCGTTTGGGCGACGTAGCCGCGGTGGACCAGCGTCTTGAGAATGCGATAGACGCTGGTCTTGGAAATCTGTGTCTTCTGGAAGACATCTTCCAGAGAAACCTGCGAGTTGTTCTCTTCCAGCAGCTCGATGACATCGAGCGCTTTGGAGAGAATCGGAATCAGGTACAGCCGCTTGATCTTCGCCTTGGGCAATGGTCTATCTCCATACGCGGCCCTCTTCATACAAGAAGGCCACATATCAGAATACCCCCTTTTATGCGTAACTGACAGCGGCAGAGCGCCGGCTTCCGCGTTCGCGGCCAATGCGCTCCACATATCCCCCGGTGCGCAAGGCCGCCAGCGGATCAACAGGCAGCCCGCGCTCCTTGCGCCAGGCAGCCACAAGCGGGCGGACATCGCTCCAGAACGTGCCCCGGAACAACTCCTCGGCGGCCACCAGATCGCAGGATTTCTGATGAATCGCCAACTGCTTGCGATCCACCAGAGCGGCCTTCAGCCATAGCTCCTGCGCGGTAACGACCGTCTGCACCGTCGCTTCGATCTTGCCCTTGAGGTTATGGCTCTGATCGACCATGAACGCGACTCCATCGGCCAATCCTTCGGCGATGCCGGTGTGAATCTCATGGAAGATGCGGAAGATCTGGTAGGGATCGATCGAGCCGAGCGTCAGATCGTCGTCGGCATAGCGGCGGTCATTGAAGTGGAATCCTCCCAAGAGGCCGGTGTGTAGCAGCCATGCGACGATCTGCTCGATATTCTGGGCGGGCAGATGGTGGCCGGTATCGACCAGGACGCGGGCCTGCGGACCGGCCGTGCGCGCCAGATGCGAGGACATTCCCCAGTCGGCGATGTCGGTGTGATAGAAGGCCGGCTCGAAGGGCTTGTACTCAATGAGCAGCGTCTGTTCGGGCGCCAATTTGCCGTGGGCGGCGCGCAGGGCCTCTTCCAGCCAGCCGATACGATTCCTGATGCTCTGTGTGCCCGGGTAATTTGAACCGTCAGGCAGCCACAGGGAGAGTTCGCTGGAGCCGAGTCGCTTGGCGATCTCGATCGAATCGAGCACGTGGTTCAGAGCCTGCCTGCGGATCTCCACCGAGGGATTGCAGAGTGAGCCGAACTTGTACTCCTGATCTTGAAAGAGGTTGGGATTGATGGAGCCGGCGCGCACGCCGTACTTTTTCTCCAGAGCCTGCACCTCCGGCACATCCTTGATGCCGTTGGGCAGATCCCACAGAACGTGCAAGGCCATGGTTGGAGTGACACCCGTGAGGCGATGGACCTCGGCGGCATCGGCAAACTTCTCCTCGATGGTGGAAGCGGCGGCGGCCTGCGTAAATTTGCCAAAGCGTGTGCCGGTGTTGGCGAATCCCCAGGAGGGAATCTCGATCTGGAATGAATCCAGAGCCTGAACTGCCAGGTCGAAAATTGCTGATTCGGATGATGTCATAATAGCTTACCTAATCCTTGCCGAGCCGGATTTTTCCGGTCTCAATTCCGTGTGGGCAGCACTGCGGTACGTTTCTGCCGAACTTTCGTCGCGCACCAGGATCACATGAAGAAAGCGCGGTCCGTGAACGCCTTTGATGCGTGTCATCTCTATGTCCGCCGTAGCGCTGGGACCGGAGATCCATGTCACCAATGCAGGCGGCTGCTTGCACCGGTCGAAGTATTCGGGCAGCGTCTCAACCACCTGGCTGGCAAGCAGGATGCACAGGTGCCAATCGGGCAACAACGTGAGGATGCGCCGGCCCTCGGCAGCGGTGTGGTGCAGCACAATCGTTCCCGAATCGGCAATGCCGCAAGTGGCCGCGGTGACCACCCCTTCCGCCTGCTCTACCTCAGCGGTAATAAGTCCATGATCGAGCTTCCAGTCAAAACCAAAGGCTCCCCACTCGGCGGGCACTCCCGTGGGAACCACAAATTTGCGCCGTCCGCTGGTGGCGAGCCGCGCCTCGATCGCGGCGGGCAGCTCTGTCGGCAACGACTCAACCACCTCGGCGTCATATTCGCGCAGCCGCTCGATCATCAGCTCCACCCGCTCTTCCTTGTTCAATAGACCGCGCCGCGCATAGCCGCGCGGCAGCGCCGCATAAGCCGCAGCCCTGCCAGCAGCATCTTTGGCGGCATCCTGCGTTGCCGCGCTGATGCGGTCAAGAATGAGTTGCCGGGATGGCGCAGTGGCGCTCATTTGCCCTCCTGACGTGACTGAGCGGCACGCTTTGCCCACCACTGGTGGAAGGTCTGGTCTGGCAGCCCGCGCAGATCGCGTGTCTGCGTCCACTTCCCGCCAACGCCCGGCAGTGAATGAATCCAGCCGTCTTTGCGGGTCCACAACTTGAGACCCATGCGCCCGAACCACTGCGCCGCATGGAAGCGCCAAGCTCCGGCAAAGATCAGATTGGCGATGCGCAAACCCAGGTACATCGGATCGAAGATGCGCCCTGCCTGCTTGCGTTCCTGATCGACCACCTGTGAGCGCAGCTCCAGCAGCACTTCGGGAATGTTGATCTTCACCGGGCAGACCTCATAGCAAGCGCCGCAGAGCGAAGAGGCAAAGGGCAGTGATTGCGCGTGCTTCATCTGCATCAACTGGGGAGTGAGAATCGCCCCGATGGGACCGGGATAGACCGAGCCGTAAGCGTGGCCGCCGGTCTGCCGGTAGACCGGGCAGGTGTTCATGCAGGCCGCGCAGCGAATGCATTTCAACGTCTGCCGCTGCTTTTCTTTGCCCAGAATCGACGAGCGGCCATTGTCCAGCAGAACCACATGGAAACTCTGCGGACCGTCTCCCTCGGTAACTCCGGTCCACAGCGATGTGTAGGGATTCATGCGCTCGCCGGTGGCCGAGCGGGCCAGCAATTGCAGCATCACTTCCATATCCTGGAAGCGGGGCAGCACCTTTTCGATGCCGGCCAGAGTAATCATCGTCCTGGGCAGCGTCAGGCACATGCGGCCGTTGCCTTCGGACTCCACCACGGCTACCGAGCCGGTTTCGGCAATCAGGAAATTCGCCCCGCTGATCGCCGTCGGAATCGAGAGAAACTTCTGGCGCAGGAAGGCGCGCGCCGCGTTGGTCAACTCCTTGGGATCGTCGGAAAGGTTTTTCAGCCCCATGCGCCGCGCAAAGATCTCCCGCACCTGGCTGCGATTCACGTGCAGCGCCGGTACGACGATGTGCGAGGGTTCCAGATCGCCCAGTTGCAGAATGATCTCGGCCAGATCGGTCTCGAAGACATCCACGCCAGCAGCTTGCAAGCAGGGATTCAACTGGATCTCGGCCGAAGTCATCGTCTTGATCTTGATGACCTCTGTGGCTTGCTGCTGGCGCAGCAGATCGAGGATGATCTTGCGGGCCTCCTCGGCGTCGGCGGCCCAATGTACCGTACCACCGGCGGCGGTGCAGCGCTCTTCGAACTGCTCCAGGTATGCGCCCAGATTCTCCAGCGCGTGTGCGCGAATCGCCGAGGCGGCCGTGCGCAGCTCCTGCCAATCCCTCTTCTCGGCCACCAGCTTGCCGCGCTTGGCCTGGATCACATCGATCGCGTGGGCCACATTCTTGCGTAGTTGCGGATTGCGCAGCACGGGCAGCACGGCCTTGGGAAATGGAGCCGCCAGGCGTGGGTCGAGTTCGGCGTGGCTTGCAGCCGAGAGGCTCATAGAGTTACCTCCGCCGGTGCCTCTTCCGTGCTGGCCAAAATCTGCGCCAGGTGAATCGTCTTCATTCCCGCATATTGCCTGTGCATCGCTCCGCCCAGGTGCATCAGGCAACTGTTGTCGAGCGCCGTGCAGTACTCGGCGCCGGTCGCAATCACATCCTGGAGCTTGACGGCCAGCATCGCCGAGGAGACCTCTGCATTTTTGACGGAGAAAGTCCCGCCAAAGCCGCAACATCGGTCGACATTGGCCAGCGGCGCCACTTCCAGACCCCGCACTTTGGCCAGCAGCCGGTAAGGGCGTTCGCCCAGATGAAGCGCCCGCACCCCATGGCAACTGGCATGGTAGGCAACCCGATGCGGAAAATAAGCCCCCACATCTTCCACTCCCAGCTTGTCGATCAAGAACTCGCTCAGTTCAAAGACCCTCGGCATCAGGGCCTCGTACTGCTTGCGCAACTCGTCGTTGCCCAGCTCCTCGATCAATCCCGGATACTGATCGCGCATCATCGCCACGCAGGAGGAGGAAGGAATCACGACGGTATCGGCATCTTGATAGAGGCGGACAAATCGCTTGGCCTGCGAAAAAGCCTCTCCGCGAAAGCCGGTGTTGGCGTGCATCTGGCCGCAGCAGGTCTGCTTGGGTTGGAATTGCACTTCGACGCCGAGCCGTTCCAGCAAGCACACCACCGCCCTGCCCGTCTCCGGGTAGAGCGTGTCGTTATAGCAGGTGATAAAAAGCGAAGTGTGCATCTGTGCCGCCGATTCCCCAGCGCCGAGGCTCGAAAGGCTATGCTATTCGATAGAAGGACAATTTGTCTATTGCATTCTTTCCCGGAGGTCTCTCGTTACGTAAACGATTACTCTCTTTCTCATCGTAATTCAATCTCCATCAAGCCGCTACGGGCGAAAACGGGAAGTCTTGTCTCTCCGCCTATCTGTCCCGTATTGCGCATTCCAGTGGTTGCGCTTGAAGCAAAATAGCCCTGATTTTACCGGTCAGGAGCGGGATTTGCGGATGATCTCCATATATTCGCGCGCGGTCTGCGTGACGATCTCCGGCTTGCCTTCGGCGATGGCTTTGGAGTTAACCAGATCGCCGCCCACGCCCAGCGCGAAGGCTCCAGCAGCGAGAAACTCTGCCGCGGTCGACAGCGAAACTCCGCCCGTGGGAATCAATTCAATCTGCGGCAGGGGAGCCTTCAGCGCCTTCAGATACTTGGCGCCGCCCAGCGCACTGCACGGAAAGACCTTGACCACATCGGCGCCAGCCTCCCATGCCGTCACCACTTCAGTGGGAGTCAGCGCTCCCGGCATCACCGCCACGCCATAGCGGCGGCAGATCTCGATTGTCTTCACATTCAACGACGGGCTGACGATAAACTCCGCGCCGGCCAGCATACAGGCGCGTGCGGTCTCTGGATCCAGAACCGTTCCCGCTCCGATGAGGATGCGTCCCTGGGTCCGTTGCGCCAGTTGGCGGATGACGTCGATCGCTCCCGGAACCGTCATCGTCACTTCCAGCGCCGTCACTCCGCCGGCTTCGATCGCCTCTGCCAGCGCCAGCGCTTCATCGATCGAACTGGCGCGCAGCACCGGCAGCAATCCAATCTCCTTGATCCGCTTCAGTACATCGTCTTTCTTCATCGCCATCGCTTCAACTCTCTCCGCGCAGCTTTCTGATCCTGTATTTCCTTCGGGACGGAGTTACCGTGAAATCCGCGCTGCGCCGCCGCCCATCACGCGCAGAACCTCGGCAAGGCTGGCCGTACTGGTATCTCCAGGTGTGGTCATTGCCAGCGCGCCGTGCGCCACGCCGCACTGCATCGCCCATTCCATCCCCTTGCCTTCCAGCAAACCATAAATCAGCCCCGACGCAAATGAATCTCCGCCGCCGACGCGATCCAGAATCTCCACATCGCGCTGCGGCACGTGATAGATGCTGCCGTTGCCCAGCGCAATCGCTCCCCATGCATTCCGCGACGCCGAGTGCGCCGTGCGCAAAGTGGTGGCGATCACCTTCAGGTTGGGATAAGCCGCAGAAACCTCGCGCAGCATCTGCTCATAACTGGCAATGGGAAGCTCGTCGAAGTGTTCGCTGACACCCACCATCTTCACGCCCAGCACTGCGGAAAAATCCTCCTCGTTGCCGAAGAGTACATCGACCTTGCGGACTAACTCGCGGTTCACTTCCTGCGCCTTGGCCTTGCCGCCGATCGCCTTCCACAGCGACTCGCGGTAATTCAGATCGTAGGAAACCACCGTCCCCGCCGCCTGCGCCGCGCTCATCGCCTCCGAGGCAACGATCATCGTGGTATCGGAGAGCGCCGCAAAGATTCCGCCCGTATGCAGCCAGCGCGATCCCTGCTGCGTGCTGAAGATCGACTGCCAGTCGAACTCCCCCGGCGCAAGCTGCGAGACCGCCGTGTTGCCGCGGTCCGAACAGCCCAAAGCCGCGCGGACGCCAAAGCCGCGTTCGGTAAAATTCAGTCCATTGCGAACCTTGCGCCCCACTCCGTCATATGGCTTCCAGAGAACCAGCTCCTGATCGATGCCGCCTTGCAGCATCAGATCTTCCACCAGCCGTCCCACCGGATTGTCGGCCAATGCCGTAGCAATCGCGGTGCGCAATCCAAAACAGCGGCGCAATCCGCGCGCCACGTTGTATTCGCCGCCGCCCTCGGATGCACGAAAGTTGCGCGTGGTATGAACCCGGTCATCGCCCGGATCGAGCCGCAGCATCACCTCGCCCAGGCTCACACAATCCCAGCGCGCCGATCCAGCAGCCTTGATCGTCAGTAAATCGCTCATAAAATTCCCATCGCAAAATAATTCAGATAGAAAACCCGAACAAAAAGTATTCTACATTGCGTGAGCGGACGGCGCCCCGATGCCATTGTCCTACTCGTCCTTCTTCTCGTTCCGCGCCTTCACTTTGAACCAGACCGGCGTTCCCTTGAAACCAAAGGCCTCGCGGATTTGATTTTCGAGAAAGCGCTCGAAGCTGAAGTGCAGCTTGATGTCGCGGTCGGTAAAGAGCACAAAGGTGGGCGGAGCCACAGCGGCCTGCGTCATATAAAAGATGCGCACCCGCTTGGCCATCGGCACCGGCGCGCGCTGGAAATCGATCTTCTCCAAAAAGCGGTTCATCTGCCCGGTCGAGATGCGCTTGCGCCGCTCGTCGGCCACTGTCACCACCTCATGCAGCAGGCGCAGCATCTGTTTCGCGCCCGCTCCCGTCCCTTCCAGAGCGGAGAGGAAAATCACCGGCGCATAATTCAAATACTTGAGCACCGAGCGCAACTGCCTTTCAAAAATCTCGCGATCCGCCGGAGGCTTGCCGTCCGTTCGTCCCGTAGTTACCGCATCCCACTTGTTCACTACAATGATGACGCTGCGTCCGCTCTCGTGGGCATAGCCGCCGATGGTGGCGTCGGCTGCCGTCACTCCATCAACCGCGTCGATCACCAGCAAAGCCACGTCCGCCGCTTCCAGATGACGCCGCGCCATCACCACGCTCAACTTCTCCGCCATCAGATGCGTCTTGCCCTTGCGCCGGATGCCCGCAGTATCCACAAAGCGCAGTTGCTTTCCCTCGAACTCCAGCACCTCGTCAACCGCGTCGCGGGTGGTTCCGGCAATCGGCGAAACGATCGCCCGCGAGGTGCCGGTCAGCGCATTCAGCAGCGTGGATTTACCGACATTCGGCCTGCCAATGATTGCAATCGAACTCTCGTGCTGTTCAAACTCGCCGTGGGTGCGATGAAGCGACTCAGCGTCCGGCGAAGCATCGTCGATCTCTTCCGCTGAGTCTCTTTCCTCCTCGGTTGACAGCTCTTCCGTGGACGCGGGAATCGCTTCGGCAATCGCCTCCAACAGGTCGCCGATCCCCAGCCCATGCTCGGAACTGATGGGATACAAATTGTGAATGCCCAGTTGGCGGAAGTTCTCCGCGGCCATCGCCATGGCCTCGCCCTCAACCTTGTTTACCGCCAGAAACAGCGGCTTGCCGCCGCGAATCAGCATCCGCACCAGATCGTAGTCGGGGCTGGCCAACTCGGTTCGCGCATCCACCACCAGCACCAGCGCGTCAGCCTCTTCAAGCGCCACGCGCGCCTGCGCATAGATCTCCGTGGGGATCAGCTCCGCATCGTCGGGCACAATTCCGCCCGTGTCCACCACGCGAAAGCCGCGCCCCATCCACTCGTACTCGCCATAGATGCGGTCGCGCGTGATGCCCGGCTCGTCCCCCACAATCGAGCGGCGGCTCTTGGTCAGCCGGTTGAAGAGCGTGGACTTGCCGACGTTGGGGCGGCCCACAATGGCCACCAGCGGCAGTGCGCCCGCGCGCGACTTCACCGGCACAACCGACTTATGATACTTCGACAAAACGAACTCCGATCGCCGTTTGCACGGCTCAGCGCATACACTCGCTCTTCAAAGTCTAGTTCACTTGGCTCAATGAATCACGCCGATCGGCAAGCAGGCGGCATGGAATTCAGTTTTCTCTCATCTCACTGGCAAGAATTCGGCACTCAAATTGCCCTCCCGCTCCACAGGAGGGAACGATGCACATTCACGGGAACTCCCTGGCCATCCATGCGGCCAACTTTTATGCTGCCAGTCAGGGCGAGAAGGCAGCCGAGGCGCGTCGAACCGCCGAGGTCCGCAGGAAGCTGCTGAAGAGCGCAACGGAGATTGATGGCGCAGCCACTCCGGAAGAAACTCTGATGATCGGTCAATGGTTGGATGCACGCCACAGTCAGACCCAGAGCGAAGACGAATATCGCTCCGCGGCCTCGGGCCGTCTCTCGGAGTTCGGCTGAGCCGCGCCGCACAGCAAACTCTGCTGCATCTGCCAGCAGGATCGAGCGCGCACACTATGATGGGGATAGCGCCCGCTCCCGATGCCTGCATCAGAGATCCCATCCCGCGCCCTGCCCACGCTGCACGAGTTCTTCGCGCCGGGAGGTGTCCTTGCTCGCTCGCCGCTGCCCTATGAGTACCGGCCCGGCCAGTTGGAGATGGCCAAAGCCGTCGAGCGCGCACTCGCCGAACGCCGCCACCTGATCGTCGAAGCCGGCACGGGCACAGGCAAGACGCTGGCCTATCTCTTGCCCGCGCTGCGCACCGGTCAGCGCATCATTGTTTCGACGGGCACCAAAGCCCTGCAGGACCAGCTCTACTTCCGCGACATTCCCTTTCTGGAGACGCTGCTGGGCGAGCTGCGCGTCTGTTACATGAAGGGCCGCGCCAACTATCTCTGCCGCCACAAACTCACTGCGCTGCGCACGCAGCCGATTCTGTCAGGTTTGGAGGAGATCGATCAGTACCGCCAGATTGCCGAGTGGGAGCAAACCACCGAAACCGGCGACCGCGCCGAGCTTGCGGGAATGCCGGAGTCGAGCGCTCTCTGGCAAAAGCTCGATGCGCGCACCGAAGCCTGTCTCGGCTCAACCTGCCCCGACTACCGCCGCTGCTTCATCACCGAGATGCGGCGCAAAGCTCTTGAGTCTGACATCATCATCGTCAACCATCATCTTTTCTTTGCCGATATGGCCGTTAAGCGCGAGGCCGGCGGCGCGCCCGATGCCGGCATTCTGCCCGAAGCCGCTGCCGTGGTCTTTGACGAGGCGCACGAGTTGGAAGAGGTTGCGTCGAGTTACTTCGGCCTTTCGGTCAGCAACATCCGCTTCGAGGATCTGGCGCGCGACACCGACATTCTTCTGCGCGGCAAGGAGGGCGCGGAGAATCTTCCCGCGCAGACGCAGCAGCTCCGCGAGCGCTCCCGGATCTTCTTTTCCGGCCTGCCGATTGCCGGCGACGGCCGCCAGCCCTTCATCGGACGCGAAGAGTTTCTGGAGAACTCCGGCGACCTATACATGGCCGTCCGCTCCACGCTTCAGCGCCTTGAATCGGAGATCGACGGCCTGAAGAGCATCGATGAAGCGCCGGGATTGCGGAAGCGCGTCACGCGGCTGCGCTCCGAACTGGAATTCCTGCTCGAATCCAGCAACAATAACATGGTCTTCTGGATGGAGCGACGTGCTCATTTTGGTGCGGATACGAAAGCCTTTGCCGCGCGCGGAGGCTCACGGACCACCTTCCTGCAAGCCACGCCGATCGATGTCTCCGAACTGCTTTTTGAGTTGGTCTTCGACCAGATTCCCACCGTCGTGCTTACCTCTGCCACGCTCACCGTGCAGGGCGGCTTCGAGCACATCCGCAAGCGCCTCGGCCTGAGTGAAGCGCGTGAGTTGGTGGTCCCCTCGCACTTCCGTTACGGCGAACAGGCGCTGCTCTATCTTCCGCTGGAGATGCCTGACCCGCGCGATCCGGAGTTTCCCGAAGCCGCGGCGCGCACCATCCAGCGCGTGCTGGAAATCACCCATGGCCGCGCTTTTTGCCTCTTCACCAGCTATGCGCAGATGCGCGACTTGTATGAGCGGCTGCTGCCTGTGCTGGATTTTCCCATCCTGCTGCATGGCACGGCTCCGCGCAAGGCGCTGCTGGAGCAATTCCGCTCGACGCCCAATGCGGTTCTCTTCGGAACTTCGAGTTTTTGGCAGGGCGTGGATGTGCAGGGCGAGGCCTTGAGTTGCGTCATCATCGACCGCCTGCCCTTCGCCGTGCCCAGCGATCCCGTGGTCGCGGCGCGCATGAAAGCGATTGAAGAGAACGGCGGCAAACCCTTCTTCGACTACCAGGTGCCCTCTGCCGTTCTAACGCTCAAGCAGGGCTTTGGCCGCCTGATTCGCTCCCTCGAAGACCGCGGCCTGCTGGTGCTGCTCGATCCGCGTGTCCGCACCAAGCGCTACGGCCAAACCTTCCTGGCCAGCCTGCCGCCCTACCGCGTGACAACAACGATTACGGATGTGGAAGCGTTCTTCCGCGCGCCTGTTGATTGATAGATGAAATGCCCAATGCGCCACGCAAATTGATTGCAGCGCGGCAGAGCTATCCCAGCATCCTGCCCTGCGCGTAAAATTGCAGCAGCAGCGGCGATCGCCGCTCCGCAAAACTTATGTCCCGCAATTTTTACATCCTCGCCGCCACACTGCTCTTCTTCACGCTTCTCTCGGCGGGAATCTCGCTGCTGCCTTCGAGCTTTCAGCCCGGTCTGCCGGCCAATGGGTCGCTCTGGCGCACCGCATCCTTGCTGCTGCTCTTGGCGGGGCTGGCGGCTGCGCTCGCCGGCGTGCTCAGCCACCTCTTCGAGCAAGTGGACCGGCGCAGCGAAGAAGCGGAACGGCGCAAGCGCCGCGGCGGGCAGAACCGCTAAAATACTCCTTGGGGCGCTGCCCCGCCAAGAATCGAGCAGACGCAATGTATGAAGTTACAGTGGAGGCGGATTTCTCCTCCGGACATTATCTCCGCAATTACAAGGGCAAGTGCGAAAACCCGCACGGCCACAACTACAAGGTTCGCGTTACGCTGGCCGGCGCCGATTTGGACAAGGCCGGACTGCTGCTGGACTTCAAGCTGCTCAAGCAGGTTTTGCGCCCCGTGATCGAACGCATCGATCACCGGATGCTCAACGAACTGGAGCCATTCATCGTGCTGAACCCCTCGGCCGAGAATCTCGCCAAATACTTCTACGACCAGACAAACGAACAGTTGGCGGTCATGACCGAAGGCCGCGTCCGCGTGAAGGATGCAACTATCTGGGAGACGGATTCGACCACGGCCACCTACTACGAATAGCGGCGTGCTTCAACTGCTCAGTTCATCTGGCTCGACTTCGATTTCAGATACTTGTCGAAGGGAATCTCAAAGTAGAAGAGCTCATTTCCTTCGGCGTCGAACAGCTTATGCAGATGCATGCTTGCGCCCGCCAGCGGCTGATCGATTCCGGAGACATCGTAGAACAGGAAGCCGGCGCGGGTAGTGTGCGGCTCCACGGTCAGTGCGCTGAACTCGAAGGTGTTGAAGTCTTCCTCGATCTCTTTATTGCTTGCCTTCGGCTTGAGCTTGATCCGCGGGATGGGAGCCGGCATCGGCAGACTGCCTCCCTCCCGCTCCTTGCGTGTCATCAGACGCTCCACATCCTCCGGCCCCGCTGCCTGAATGCGGTCCCCGGCAGCGGTCAAAAAGAGAATGCGCGCCTCGCTCAGGCGGATCGGGCGATCGCCGTTGTTGGTCACGATCAGTCGGATGGGCATGACGCCGTGGCCCAGGTAATCGACGCGGAAGATCGATTCCTTTTCGCGCGTATCGTACGGTTCCACCGCGATAACCACATTCTCCCGGGCATGCGCCTCCATTGCCGCAAAGCTGGTTGCCGGTTGCACGGGCGGAGGTGTGTGCTGGGCCGCCATCGCCGGCAGAGCCACTGAAAGAAGCCATAGAGATAATCTCCGCATGATTCTCATCGTTCTCGACTGTATCATCAGAGATTAGACTGCAAAACAGGAAAAAACGCATCGCATGACGCTGCTTTTTTACAATCTGGCGTTGCTGGCCGCGCTTGTCGTGAGCGCGCCCTGGTGGCTCTTCCGCATGGCCACTACGCACAAGTACCGCGAGGGGCTGCGGGAACGGCTCGGCCTGATTCCTGCGGAGCTGATTCGACAGCGTGGCAATCGTCCACTCCTCTGGCTGCACGCAGTCTCCGTTGGCGAAGTGCTGGCCGTCAGCCGTCTGGTCAACTCGCTTGACGCCGCGCTCCCCGATTTCCTGATTGTCATCTCCACCACCACACGCACCGGCCAGGCTCTGGCCCGCGAGCGCTTCGGCGCCAATCGCGTCTTCTATTCTCCGCTCGATCTGCCCTGGGCGGTTCGAGCCTATTTGAATGCCCTCAAGCCGACTCTGCTGATCCTTGCCGAAACCGAATTCTGGCCCAACCTGCTCCACGGCTGCGCGCGCCGCAAAATCCCTGTGGCCGTCGTCAATGCCCGCGTCAGCGACCGTTCCTGGCCGCGTTACCAGAGATTGCGCCGTCTGTGGCGGCCATTCTTGAGCCGGCTCAGCCGCGTTCTCGCGCAGAGCGAGACTGACGCTGAGCGTCTCAAGGCCCTCGGCTGCCTTCCGCAGCGGGTTACGGTCTCCGGCAATCTGAAATTCGACGTGCGCGCCGCCGGCGAGGCCGAAGCAACCGCCAAATTGAAGAAGATGAGAGCCAATCTGCGGCTCGTCGTCGCCGGCAGCACACTTGATGGCGAAGAAGCCGCGCTGCTCGAAGCGTGGCCACGGCTGCTCGACGCCGACCCGCAGTTGGCGATGATCCTCGCGCCCCGCCATCCGGAGCGCTTCGCCGCGGTCGAGGCTCTGCTCGAGAGATCTGCTGCAATATGGAGCAAACGCTCTGCTTGGTCCACATTGCAGCCTCCGCTCCATCCCGGACAAATTATTCTCCTGGACACCATCGGCGAACTGGCCTCGGTCTATTCGCTGGCGGCTGTCGCTTTTGTCGGCGGCAGCCTGATTCCTGCGGGCGGTCACAACCCGCTGGAGCCGGCGCAGTTCGGTCTTCCCATCGTGATGGGTCAGCACTACGCCAACTTCCGCGCGATCACTGAGGATCTGCTCGCTCACGACGCCATCCGCATCAGTGAGAGGGAGAAACTCGCGCAGCATCTGGTCGAGTTGCTCTGTGACCCGTTACAAGCCGCCGCCCTGGGCGAACGGGCCAGGCAGGTCTTTGCCAGCCAGGCCGGAGCCACCAGCCGCTGTGTCGATGCGATTGTGGAACTGCTCGCCGCCGGAAAGGAAACGGAGCGGCCGGCATGAACAACTCCTTCTCAGCGCGCCGCCTGCTGCTGCCGCTCGTCCCGCTCTACCGTCTGGCGCTTGCCCTCCGCGAGCTTCGGCTTCGGACAGGGTTGGAGCCTCTCCGGCGTCTGCGCTTTCCCGTCGTCAGCATCGGCAATCTCTCCACCGGCGGCGCGGGCAAGACACCGCTCACCATCGCTCTGGCCCAGGCTCTGATCGAGCGCGGCTTGCGTGTGGACGTGCTCAGCCGCGGTTACGGCCGCCGAAGCAAACTCCCCGCCCGCGTCCTCACCGGCGGAAGTGCCGTGGACTTCGGCGATGAGCCGCTTCTGATTGCGCGCGAAACCGGCGCTCCGGTCTACGTAGCCCCGCAGCGGTACGATGCCGGACTGTTGGCCGAGGCCGAGGCGCTTGCGACTGGCGGGCAGAATCTCCCGCAATCGATCCATCTGCTGGACGATGGCTTTCAGCATCGCCAGCTCGCCCGATCGGTAAATATCCTGCTGATGAGTCGCCGCGATTGGCAGCAAACTCTGCTCCCCGCCGGCAACCTGCGTGAACCGCTCAGCTCCATTCGCCGCGCCACTGTCATCGCTATTCCAATCGATGAGCCGGAGTTGGAAGCGGAGCTGCGAAGCAGAGGCTGGCAAGCTCCCGTCTGGCGATTGCGCCGCACGATGATCGTCCCCGCCCTCAACGGCCCGGTTGCCGCCTTCTGCGGCATCGCGCGCCCGGATCAGTTCTTTGCCGGCCTCGAAGCCGCTGGCGTTCGCATGGCCGCGCGCTTCGCCTTCCCCGATCACCACGGCTACACCGCCCGTGACCTCGAACCCTTGCTCGCTGCCTCTCAAGCCGCTGGAGCGACTGCCTTCATCACCACCGGGAAAGACCGCGTTCGTCTGGGTGAGCTGGCTGCTCTCTTCCCCGCCTCGATGCCGCTCACCGCTGCCGGTCTGCGCATCGAGATCGAAGACCGGAAGGCCAAACTGGATTGGCTGATCGAGCAGGCATTTTGATCCAGCAAAAACGGGAGAGGCCTGAGCGCCTACCCCCGTTTGCAATCCATCGGTTTTCAGCCGCTAAAATCGCTTACGCGTAAATTCCGCGCTGCTTGATCGTATACGCCACACGGTCGATGGCCAGCATATACGCGGCGATGCGGTTGTTCACATTGTGAGCCTCGGCGTAGCGGACCACATCGTCGAAGCTCTCGCGCAAGATGGCCTCCAATTGCTCATTCACGGCCGCTTCCTTCCAGAAGTAGCCCTGCCGGTCCTGCACCCACTCGAAGTAACTGGCGGTCACGCCGCCCGCGTTGGCCAGAATATCCGGCATGATGAAGATGCGCTTCTCGGAGAGAATCTCATCGGCGACGGCGGTGGTGGGGCCGTTCGCTCCCTCCACCACGATGCGCGCCTTGATCTGGTCGGCGTTGCGGCTGGTGATCACGTTTTCCGTGGCCGCGGGGATCAGTATCTCGCACTCCTCCACCAGCAACTCCTCGCTGGGTGTCGCCTCGGCGCCGCGAAAGCCCAGCGTCGTGTTGTTACGCCGCTTGTATTCGATCAACTGATGAATATCGATGCCGTCTGGATTCGACAGGCCGCCTTCCCTCTCGGCGATGCCGATAATCTTGTAGCCGCGCTCCATCATCAGCCGCGCCGCATTCGAGCCGACATTGCCAAAGCCCTGAATGACCACCCGGCAGCCCTCGATATTCATCTTCAGGTAGCGCAGGCTCTCATCGCAGATCACCCCGATGCCGTGCCCGGTGGCCTCGGTCCGGCCGCGCGAGCCGCCAATGTTGATTGGCTTGCCGGTCACCACGCTGGTCACGGTATGCCCCTTGTGCATCGAGTAGGTGTCCATGATCCAGGCCATCGTCTGCTCGTTGGTGTTCACGTCGGGCGCCGGAACGTCCTTCTCCGGCCCGATAAAATCGATGATCTCGGAGGTGTAGCGCCGCGTCATGCGCTCCAGTTCTCCCAGACTCATCTTTTTCGGGTCGCAGATCACCCCGCCTTTGGCGCCGCCGAAGGGGATATTCACCACCGCGCACTTCCAGGTCATCCAACTGGCCAGCGCCCGCACCTCGTCCAGCGTCACCTCCGGTGAGTAGCGAATGCCCCCCTTGCCCGGTCCGCGCGCGATCGAGTGCTGCACCCGGAAGCCGGTGAACATCTCGATGCGGCCATCATCCATCGTCACCGGAAAATGCACGATCACCTCGCGCGCCGGCGTGCGCAACAGCTTCCACAATCCATCTTCCAGATTCAGCTTGCGCGCTGCAAAATCAAATCGTGCTTCCTGGGCCTCCCAGGGGTTGATCTCCTGCTCAAGGGGTACCGATGCCATTCCATTTTCTCCAATTCCGGGGGCGGGACGTCCTGGCGATGGTTCCAGGAAACGCGCACCTTAACAAATAATAGCCGAGACGGCGTTTTTTCAGTTGGCAGGCCCGGTGAGAGCAGACCATGTGAACCTGCTAGCTTATTAGTTGACAACACCCAGGCAGATGATGAGCGGCAGAGCAACACTGAGAAACTGGCTTCTCGCATTCGCGGCAACGGCGATCATGGCCGTAGTGTGCATCGCATACGTCGATCGTTCAGCAGCAAGTTTTTTCGACCAGCATCTGCGCCATACGACGGCGCGTCTCTGGATTGAACGCGCGCTGGCCCCACTCGATCTAACTGTCGCGATGGCTTTGCTTTTCCTGCTCGGATGCGGAGTTTGGGCCAGCTTCAACCGGGCGCTTCCTTTGTGGACTCGTACGCCGCGGCTCTGCAGTTGGGCCGCGTCATGGGCAACCCTGGCTAGCTCTCTCTTCAAGCGCATCTTTGGCCGCGTACAGCCCGATCCGGAATTCCTTCAGAACCACCTCTATGGATTCCGTCTTCTGCATGGCGGTCCGCACGGACATTCCTTCCCATCGGGAACGGCGACGATCTCCGCTGCAATCGTGTTGGTGCTTTGCATCCTTCTGCCGCGCTGGCGGGCGCTTGGCATTTTGATCGTTGCTCTGCTCTCTATTGCAGTCATCCTGACCAACTACCATTGGGTGGGAGATGTTGTCGCAGGAGTGTTTCTTGGCGCCTTCATCGGCTGGATAACCGTTCAGGTGGCAATGACTAGCGAGCGCCATCGATCTGCCTGAAATCCAGAAGTATCCCCTTTTTTGTTGAGTTCTTCTGATGTTGATGGGGGTTGCTCCGCGTGAGGGTCCATCGTCGCCGTGCGGAGAATGCGTCTGAGCAGTTACACTGTCCCTGTGAAAGCCTCTTCCCAATCCGTCCAGCCCAGCCGCAAAGACTTCCTCGCCCTTGCCCAGGAGCACACGCTCGTTCCCGTCTGTCGCATCCTTGCCGCCGACCTGGAGACGCCGGTCTCGGCCTTTCTGCGCGCCGCATGGCCTGAGCGCGAGTGCTTCATGCTCGAGTCCGTTGAAAACGGCGAGCAGGTGGGCCGCTACACCTTCATCGGCCTGGCGCCCTTCAAGCGCATCGTCGCGCGTGGGCAGGAGATCACCATCACCGAGGGCAAAAAAGTTGTCCAGCTCGATGGCGATATCTTCTCCGTGCTCCGCCGTGCGCTGGCCGGACATAAGCCGGCGCGGCTCAAGGGCCTGCCGCCCTTCACCGCCGGAGCCGTCGGCTTTTTCTCCTATGACGCCGTCCGCCAGATCGAACGGCTGCCGGAGCGAGCCAAAGATGAACTCGGCGTTCCCGACGCCTGTCTGCTCTTCTTCGACGAGGTCTTGGCCTTCGACCATGTGCGCAAGGAGATTTGGCTGGTGGTCACCGCCGACGTCACGCGCGGCAAACAAGCCGGCGCTTACGACAAAGCCGTCGAGCGCCTCAACCGGCTGGAAAAGCGCCTCGCTCAGCCGCTGCCCAAACCTTCTGCACATCAAGCCAAAGGCAAACTCAAGGTCAAGCATCGCACTGCCAAAAAGGACTTCCTCGCCGCCGTCAACCGCACCCAGGAGTACATCAAGGCGGGCGACATCTTTCAGGCCGTCCTCTCCCAGCGCTTCGACGTCGAGCCGGAGACCGACAGCTTCCAGGTCTATCGGGCGCTGCGCACCGTCAATCCCAGCCCCTATATGTTCTTCCTCCGCTTTGATCCGGAGGGTCCGCTGGGCGAATTGCCGGACAAGTTCAAGCACTCCGCCAAAAAGTTAAAAGCGCCTGGGTCGCAAACCATCGAGCTGGCCGGCTCCTCGCCGGAGCTGCTGGTGCGCGTCCACCAGGGCAAGGTCGAGTACCGGCCCATCGCCGGAACCCGCCCCCGCGGCGCAACCGAGGCCGAGGATGCCGCCCTCGCCGAAGAGATGATCCACGACGAAAAGGAGCGCGCCGAGCACGTCATGCTCGTCGATCTGGGCCGCAACGACGTGGGCCGGGTCAGCGAATTCGGTTCAGTCAAGGTGGATCAGTTGATGTTTGTCGAACGCTACTCGCACGTGATGCACATCGTCAGCAGCATTGAAGGCAAACTCAAGCCGGCGCTGACTGCCGTCGATGCCCTGCGCGCCTGCTTTCCCGCCGGCACGCTCAGCGGAGCGCCCAAAGTCCGTGCCATGGAGATCATTGAGGAATTGGAGCCGGCGCGGCGCGGAACCTATGGCGGCGCGGTGATGTACGCGGATTTCTCCGGAAATCTCGACTCCTGCATCGCCATCCGTTCGATGCTGGCCGTCGGAGGCAAAGGCTACATCCAATCCGGCGCGGGCATCGTCGCCGATTCCGTCCCCGAACTCGAACACCAGGAGGCCATCAACAAAGCCTCGGCGGTGATTCGCGCCATCGAGCGCGCGCGGCAGATGTAATCCGTGAAAGCGATCCGGCAAATGATAGAAAAATGAGGCGCCCGCATTCCGCCGGCGCCTCGTTCTATTTGTGCCAAGCTCGGAGCGGGAAGACTACGAGATCGCGCGGAAGAGCCAGTAGAGCAATCCGGAGAGCAGAGCCGCGGCGGGCAGTGTGAAGATCCAGCCGGCGGCGATATTGCGAACCGTTGATAGACGCAGACCGCTGCCGTTGGCCGTCATCGTGCCGGCCACGCCGGAGCTGAGAATGTGGGTCGTCGAAACCGGCAATCCCCAGGTGTTCGCTGCAAAAATCGTTCCCATCGTCACCAATCCCGCGCTCGCTCCCTGCGCATAGGTCAGGTGATCCTTGCCGATCTTTTCGCCTACCGTGACCACGACGCGCTTCCAGCCGACCATCGTTCCCAGTCCCAGGGCCAGCGCGACGGCAACCTTCACCCAGTCGGGGATGAACTTCGTCGCCTTGTCCAGCTTGCCCTTGTAGTTGGTCAAAACCGCTGTCTCCGTGCTGTTGAAGACCGGCGTTTTGTGCTCCTTCACCAGGCTGGCATCGCTCTTCAGCAACAGGCGGATGCCTTCACTGGCGATATACATATCGTTGCGGACATTGGTCTGTTCCTGCGCCGGAACGGATTTGAAGAGCTTGTACGGCGTCACTTCGCGGTTCAACTCCTCGACCAATCCGCGCAGCGCCGGGATCGTCTCCGGCGTCATCTCCTTGCTGCGGATGTAGCTGGTGACCCTGGCGCGGTCGTCGAGGCCGGCTGCGGCTTTCTCTTCCACGTGCCCGTCGAGAATTCCGGCGGCCGCTTCCGAGGCCGCGATGAAGCTCTGCACCTCTGCCGGACTGACGGCGTGGTTGAGGGCGTAGGCGGTGGGCACCGTGCCGATCAGGATCAGCATGATCAGGCCCATGCCCTTTTGCCCGTCATTGGAGCCATGAAAGAAGCTGACCCCTGTGCAGGTCAGAATCATCAGCGCGCGAATCGGCCAGGGTGGAGGCTGATTGTCTTTGGGAGCTTCGTAGAGGGATGGGTATTTAATGAACTGCTTGGAGAGAAGGATCAGCAGCGCGGCGGCTCCAAAGCCGACCAGCGGGGAAACGATCAGGGCTTTCAGAACCTTTGAGGCCTGCTCCCAATCCAGTCCTGAGGTGCCCGCGTGGATGTGCATCAGTTGGTTGGCGATCCCGACGCCGATAATCGAGCCGACCATCGTATGCGAGCTGGAGGCCGGAAGCCCGAACCACCAGGTGCTGAGATTCCAGACAATGGCCGCAATCAGCAAGGCAAAGACCATGGCAAATCCGGCGCCGGAGCTGACCTGCAAGATCAGTTCCACGGGCAACAGCGTGATCACCGCAAAGGCTACCGTGCCGGTCGAGGCCAGCACGCCGAGCAGATTGCAGATGCCCGACAAGACGACCGCGGTGTTGGGTTCGAGCGAATGAGTGTAAATCACTGTGGCAACAGCGTTTGCAGTATCGTGGAAGCCGTTGACAAACTCGAAGCCCAGTGCGATTAACAGAGCCAGGCCCAGCAGCAGATAGGGCCAGATGCTGGTGATGATGACCGAATCCAGATCGCGCGCGACATGAAAGGCGATATAAAAGAGTCCGACGCCCAACGCAACCAGGAAAATCACCAAACCGGCGCGGCTGGGAGACTTGCTCAACTTGCGATCAAGTAGCGATGTACCTGAAGGCATTACATTTACAGTTGTCGCCATATCGGCCATCAGAGATCACCAATGCGTCCGGAGAAATTCCGGTGACGCCTGGGCCTCCCAAGTCGAATATCGTCAACAACAATGCAATGGAAATAGAAATGGAATCGCTTGTGGCGGGAGAGAGAAGAGCCGTATAAATTGCCGTCCATAAAACCCCAACAACCGCATTTTGCGCAGTTGTTTGCGTTGCCAGGCGCTGGAATTAACCTGACTGCAACAATTCTACACCGGCTGGGGGGGGAGTTGGGAAGGGGAGAAATGGGACGGCGGTGGAAATCCCCTCCCAGATTGGCTCAGCGGGGAGCCGTATTTCCTTCAAACCATTGAGCAAGCTGCTCCTCGGAGATTTCTCCCGCGGCGAGGCCTAGGATAGTGAGGAATGCATCCTCCTGGCTGGCGGTAACCTCAAGACCGTTCACATCGAGAAATGCAAACGAAACCAGCAAAGCTGTACGCTTATTTCCATCGACAAACGCATGATTGGATGAAATTCCAAAGGCATAAGCTGCGGCAAGAACTGGCAGAGAGGGCGCAGAATCGCTGTAGGCCAGCAGGTTTTTTGGACGTGCTAATGCGGATTCCAGCAATCCGGCATCACGCACACCCGCAGAGCCGCCGTGTGCTGCCAGTTCGAGATCGTGAGCAATCACGGCGTCGACAGTCTCCATCCAAACAGGTTCCTGCACTACTCCGCCAGCTTTCTCAGAGCATCACGGTACTTGCGCATCACGCGTTCAGTGGATTCCAGCTTGCGCATGAATTGGTCGTCATAGGGTGTCAGATGGGCGCCATAAGGTGTTTCGGAGAGACAAATCGTATCCCCCTTCCCCACATTCAGCCGCGCCAAAGTCTCTTTGGGCAGAATGATTCCGGCGGAGTTGCCGATAGCGATAATCTTTGCGGTCGTAGCCATTCCCAACCTCCCAGCAGATTAAATTATAACATATGTAATAACATTCCGGCTTTTGTAAGACTCCCTCTCGATCCAAAATCCTCAGTGCATCGCCCTGGTTTCCTCACCTGATTCGGGCTTGTTCTTGCTCAGCAGAAAGGTCAGCAACACAAGCCCGACCGACATCCACGAAAGCTCCATATACACATCCTGGTAGGCTTGTGTCTGCGCCTGCTGATTAAGCTGGTTGTAGATCTGGGCCAGCGCCATTCCGCCGCCGTTCGCCCCGCCGAATTTGCCGTCAAAGAATCCTGTGAGCGCCTGCCTGTGCTGCTGAAAGGCGCTGTTGGCCGCCTGCATTGCACTCTGCAGATGCTGCTCGTGCCAAAGTGAGCGGCTGGTAACCTGCGCGTTGGTGATGGCGATCAGAATGCTGCCGCCGATATTGCGTACAAAGTTGATAAGCCCCGCCACCTGATTGCTCTCTTCCTTGGGCATACCCACATAAGCCGCCGTGGTGATCGAGATAAAGCAGAACGGCAGCGGCATCATCTGAATCACGCGCAGCCACGAAGCCGCCGGAAAGGTCATCTCCAGTGTGGTCACGTTTGCCGCAATCCGAAAAGTGATCACAAACATGATGAAACCCGCCATTGCCAGGTAACGCGCAGGCACTTTGCCTGTGGCAAAACCGGCCAAAGGCATCATGAACAAGAGCATGACGCCGCCCGCGGTCAGCGCCATTCCCGCAGTCGTCGCATTCCACCCCAGCAACTGCTGCATGAACTGTGGCTGCAAGACGGTGTTGGCGTTCAACACCCCGCCCACCAGCGCCATTAGAAAGCAGCAGATGGCAAAGTTCTTGAAGCGGAAGAGCTTCAGGTTGATGATGGGATTCTTGTGCCGCCACTCCCACACGATCAGACCCACGATGCCGAAGACAAACAGAAAGGCAAAGAAGCGGATAAAGCCGGAGGAGAACCAGTCGTTCTCCTCGCCCTTGTCGAGCATGATCTGCAAGCCGCCCATCGCCAGTGTGAGAAAGCTCAGGCCGAGGTAGTCGATATTCCCCAGCCGCGAGCGATCGGCCTTGATCCAGGGCGGATCGTCCACCAGCCGGCTGACCAGCACAAAAGCCAGAATGCCCACCGGAATGTTGATGAAGAAGATCCAGCGCCAACTGAAGTTATCGGTAATCCAGCCGCCCAGCGTCGGACCGATCGACGGGGCCAGCACGGCAACCAGGCCATAGAGCGCAAAGGCCTGACCGCGCTTCTGCGGCGGAAAGCTGTCGGCCATGATAGCCTGCGCCATCGGCTGCATTCCGCCGCCGCCCGCCCCTTGCAGCACGCGAAATACCAGCAGCATCGGCAACGACGGCGCTGCCCCGCAGAGAAAGCTGGAGACGGTGAAGATCACAATGCAGAGGACAAAGAAATTGCGCCGGCCCAATACGCTCGATGCCCAGGCGCCGATGGGCAGCACAATCGCGTTGGCCACCAGGTAGCTGGTCAGCACCCAGGTTCCTTGATTCGTGCTCGCGCCCAGCGATCCGGCGATGTGCGGCAGCGCCACGTTGGCAATCGAAGTATCCAACACCTCCATGAAGGCCGCCAGCGCCACGGTCATGGCGATCAGCCAGGGATTGACCCTCGGCTTCCATTGCACAGCCGAGCCGTGCTCCGCCAAATTGGGAGCTGGCTTGAGAGCAGGCGCAGCGCTGGGGACGCCGCTGGATGTGGGCTGAGACTCGGACAAAATGACTCCTTGACGGCATTTTTCTGTTGCGGGCCGGGAAATCGCGGCGCTGTTTTGAGTTGATGCGGACCGGAGCCTCGCGGCGGCAGAACTCTCCGCGGGCTATTGAAATCGGAACTACTCTATTTTAGATTCCCATGGCTGCCGCAGGGTTCATCGTTGTCTGATGGCTGCGCAGAGCGCACTTCATACCGCATCGGGCTTTCGCCAGCCAACCAGCGCGATAATCAGCGCCACGGCCTGCATGGCGGCGATGAAGGCGACGCAGGCCGGCCATTTGCCCAGCGCCCAGAAGGCTCCCGGCACAACCCCGGCAGCGGTGCCGCCGAGATAGTAGCAGGTCAGGTAGACGCCCGCGGCGGTCACGCGCGACTCCGGTGGTGAGGCCACGCGCAGATGGCTTTGCGAGGCCGTTTGGGCGATAAAGACGCCGGTCGAAACCAGCGCCAAACCGGTGAGGATGACGGGAAGCGAAGGAGCCAACGTCAGCAGCACGCCCGCCATCGAGCAGAGAATTGCTCCGCCGATGCCCGCGCGCAGCCCCACACGGGTAATGAGAAAGCCGGCGAAGGGCGTGACCACAAAACCGACCAGATAAATGAAGAACAGCGAGCTGAGCGCCGCGGTGGAGAGCCGGTATGGCGCGGCTGCCAGATGAAAGGTGATCCAGGTAAAGACGCCCACCAACGAGAAAAGAACGTTGAAGCCGACAGCAAAGGTGGCCACCAGACGACGGCGGAGAAAGAAGCCTCTCACTTGCTGAATAAATGCTGGTTGCTTGACGGAGGTCGCTGGAATCCTGCGTCCCGGCGGTAGCCAGGCAGCCACGCCTCCCGCGCCGGCCAGAGCGACGGCGCCCAGCACCAGAAAACTTGTTCGCCAACCGTACCAGTCGGCCAGATAACCAGATGAAATCCTGCCAAGAAAGCCGCCCAGCACGGTTCCACTGACGTAAAAGCTCATGATGAGGGCCAGCCGCTCCACCGGCCACTCCTCGCCGATGTAGGTGACAACCAGCGCGATGATGCCCGGCACGGCGATGCCCTGCAGAAACCGCCAGAAGATGAGCTGGGCAAGGGAGGTTGAGGTGGCGGCAAGCAGTGTGGGCAGCGCGGTGGCCAGCAGCGATCCCACAATGACCGGCTTGCGCGGTAGCCGCTCAGCCAGCGCGCCAAAGACCGGCGCCGACAACGCCACGCCCAATGTCGCGGCCGAGACCGTCATTCCCGCACCGGTCTTTGAGGCGTGGAAGAGTCTGGTCATGAGCGGCAGCAGCGGTTGCGTGCAGTAGAGTTCCAGAAAGGCGCAGACGCCGCAGAGAGTCACTGCCGCGGCAGCCATCGAGCTGGGCGAAGTGCGCGGCGGTTGTGCGGGAAGCTCCATTCATCAGGATAATGGATCGCGGCAGATCGAAATTGGTTAGGATAGAGCCATGAGCCTCAAAGGGAAGATCGTCTTCGTCACTGGAGCTTCGGCGGGCATTGGCGCTGCCACCGCGCTGGCATTTGCCGCTGAAGGAGCGCGCCTGCTGCTGGCCGCGCGCCGCATCGAGAGACTGAAGGCCGTGGCCGCCGCCGCCGCCGAGCGCGGAGCCGAGGCCATCCACACCATCCGCCTCGATGTGCGCGACCGCGATGCCGTTCAGCAAGCGATCGAGGGGCTGCCCGCCGATTGGCAGGCCATTGATGTGCTGGTCAACAACGCCGGTCTCAGCCGCGGTCTGGAAAAACTCCACGAGGGCAAGATCGACGACTGGGAAGAGATGATCGACACGAATGTCAAAGGCCTGCTCTATGTGACCCGCGCCGTCGTGCCTGGAATGGTTGTGCGCGGACACGGCCACATTGTCAACCTGGGATCGACGGCCGGCGAAATGACCTATCCCGGCGGCGCTGTCTACTGCGCCACCAAGGCCGCGGAACGCGCCATCAACGACGGTCTCAGGCAAGACCTGCTGGGCACGCCGCTGCGCGTAACCACCGTCGATCCCGGCATGGCCGAGACGGAGTTCAGCATCGTCCGCTTTCACGGCGACACCGGACGGGCTGCCGATTTTTACAAGGGCCTTCAGCCGCTCACGCCGGAAGACGTGGCCGATGCGATTCTCTGGGCCGTCAGCCGCCCCGCCAATGTCAACATTGCGCGGGTGCTGCTGACTCCGGTGCAGCAGGCCAACTCCCTGCTCAATTACCGCAAGCCTTAGGGCATAAAAAAACCCGCACTTGGCGGGCCGGTTTACTGAATTGCCTGTATCTGTCCCTCGATCTGTTCGAGGGCCGCTTCCAGAGCCGCTCGTCGCGCCGGATGCGAGGTCCTTTGCGAGAGGATATTCTCGCGCTGCAACTGAAGCGATTGTCTCTCACGCGCGCGCTCTGTGCGAATTTGTTCGGCCAAGCGTTTGGCCTCCTCGCTGACAAAACCGTTGCCGGGGGCGACCTCCGGTTGCTGCAAGGCACTTGCCATCTGCTCCTCCATGTGGTGAAATTCCCGCGAACCGTCCTATAGAAACGCGAGACCTGTCTCTATTCTACGGGGCTTTGGCCCTCCCGCGTCCCGCCAAGTGAAGCGCCCCCTCCGGACCGGCGGAAAATCCCCTGTTCTTCCCGGTCAATCTCTTCGCGTTTTATTGATTCTTTGGCGCTTACCGGAGTGTTGCCGCTTCAATCCGCAGCTCCTGCAAACAACTAGTGTTGTATTCTCTACACTATGGAACCCATACAGAAGGCAGACCCTTCCATCTACCCCAAGATGCGCGAAAATGCGCTGAAGATACGGCTTGACAATCTCCCCGCAGATTCCGTGCACGCGATTCTGATGGACTGGGATATCGGCAACGGCACCGTAACGGTGCTGGCAGCGGCGGACGGCACGGCAAGCATCTATCTCAGCAGCGGCGGCGGATTTATCGGCGGAAGCCAGAAGTTTCCTGAGATTCGCGATGCGGCTCTCCGTGCGATCCAACTGGCGGCGGATTTAATCTCGCAATTCAAACCAGCAAAAACCACCGGCCTGCCTGGCGAGGGGGAGATCTACTTCTATCTGACGACCAGCGCGGGTGTCTTCCGCGCCGTCGCCACGGAAGAGAGTCTGTCCGATGGGAGCGATCCGCTTGCCGATCTGGGCGCCATCATGCAAGACATCGTTTCGGAGTATCGATCGAGATTTCCCGACCCCGACTGAAACAAACTCTGCGCCCTCACTCCGCGCCAAAGAGCCACCGGAAGAAGCTGCCGATGCTGCCGAAGAAGCCCGACTTCTTTTTGCCGGCGTGCTTGGCGGCTTTCGGTTTCGCGGCCGTTGATGTGGCTTCGTCCGCGGGCGGCGCCGCGAGTGCGGGGCTGGAATAGACCAATGAATCCGCGGGCAGCGACTGGCCGTTCTCTCCCGTCACAGCGGGACCGGGCGCCAGCCCCTCGCTCTGCGCCAAGGGAAACTCATTTCCCGTGGCTGTGGCCGGCGGGCAGCCGCATGGCTCCTTTTCGTTGTCCACCACCTCGTGCAGGTTCCCGTGCTCGAACATCACTCTCTGGCCGGGCTGCACGCGATAATCGCCACTGCTGAAGATGCCGGTCACCAGCACATAAGGATCATTTCCGCTCGTCTTCGACGAAGATCTGCCGCCGGTTGCCGCCGCATTGTCCACGCAGGTATCGCCGTGCTCGCCCAGGCGCACCTTCACATTCGCCGCTCCCGGACCGGCAATCAGGATGCGGAAATCCGGCGTCATCAGGATGTCGGCGTTGCGGCCCGTGGCGAAGCTCGCCTCGACCGCCCCATGATTCATTGCCATCATCAGGCCGGGAACTTCACCGGCGGGAACGCTGGAGTCGGCGGCCAGTTTGACGGTCGTCGCCGCGCAGACCCGCAGTAGGCCGCGATGCGGCAGTATGACCTCCGTCGTCCGGCGGCCGGAGGTGACCGTGCCGCTCACACCGATCATGGCCTTGCCCTGCGTCACCTCTATTGCTCCAGTCACCGAGGCGGCGCTCTCCGGGTTCTCGCTGTCGAGAGGAACGATGGCGATGGGGCCGGACGTGGCGGATGGAGCGGCTTGGGAGCGGAGCAAAGGTGTGTTGAGAAGCAGTAGAAACAGTGCAAAGAATGTGATTGAAAATGAAGACCGAATCGATAGTGAACCGAAAAAACATCCCTCAGAAGCTGGAGTCCAGCCCTGCATTGCTGCATTTTTGGCGCGATTGAAGTTGTGCCTCTTCAAAGCTGCGGCAGATCGCATGGCGGCTACATCTCCAAAAAATTCCGGATCATCTGGTGGCCGCCCTCGGTCAAGACGCTCTCCGGATGGAATTGCACGCCCTCGATGGGCAGCGTGCGATGACGCAGACCCATGATAACGGATGATTTTCCATCGGCGCTGGCGGTACGGGCGGAGACAACAAGTTCGGCGGGCAGCGACTCCTCGGCAACGATCAGCGAGTGGTAGCGCGTGCAGGTCAGCGGGCTGTCGAGTCCGGCAAAGATGCCCTTGCCGTCGTGCGTGATGGGGCTGGTCTTGCCGTGCATCAGATGGCTGGCTCTCACCACCTGGCCGCCAAAGGCCTCGCCGATGGCCTGATGGCCCAGGCAGACTCCAAGAATCGGCGCCTTGCCGGCCATATGCCGGATCAGCGGAACCAGGATGCCGGCCTCGCTGGGCGTGCAGGGACCAGGCGAGAGCAGAATGCGCTCCGGCTTCAGCGCCTCCACCTGCTCGACGGTCAGCTCGTCGTTGCGGTAGACCTCGACCTCTGCGCCCAGCTCTCCCAGGTACTGCACAAGGTTGTAGGTAAACGAATCGTAGTTATCGAGGACAAAGACCATGATGACTTCCAGTGTAGCGCGCCGCCACCTACGATGGGGCCCCGCCACCTGCGGTGGGGCTAGGCGCTCGCTATTCGCTCGCATGGTATTTTTGTATCAAATTCCGGGGATGGAGAGGATCGATCCTGAAAATCCATCGATACCCCATGTGGGAAACACTTGACCCGCTACCCGATTGCCTTGCCGGTTGCACAGCGGCGGCGCATCTGTAAAACTCACTAACGATGGTTCTTCATTTTTTGATTCAGGGCCGGGTGCAGGGGGTGGGCTTTCGCTGGTTTGTGCAACGGGAGGCCAGCCTGCTGGACCTGCGCGGCTGGGTGCGCAACACCGAAGAGGGCGAGGTCGAAGTGGTTGCCTGCGGCCCGGCGGAGGACCTGGCCGAGCTGCGTTCGAGCCTGCGCCGCGGACCGCGCGGCAGCCGCGTGGACCAGATCGTCGAGCACACGCTGGCTGAGAGCGAGGCCGAGAGCCTGACCTCCTTTCGCATCGACGGAGCGTGGTAAAGAAGGGACCAGGGGGCGAAGGGACCAAGGGACCAGGGGATAGGGACCAGGGGACGAAGGGACCGAGGGGCTAGAAAAACGCCTCGAAATCCTCCAGAGGCAGCGGCGGGCTGTAGAGCATTCCCTGGAAGCAATGGCAGCCGAGGCCGGCCAGAAAGCCGCGCTGCTCCTCGCTTTCCACGCCCTCGGCAATCACCGACAGTCCCATGGCGCGGCCCAGCGAGATGATGGTCTGCGCGATCGCGCCGCTGGTCGCATCCACCAGCATATCGCGTACAAAGACCCGGTCGATCTTGAGTTGGTCCAGCGGCAGGCGCTTCAGGTAGGCAAGCGACGAATAGCCGGTGCCAAAATCGTCGAGCGAGAAGCTCAACCCATGCGATTTGAGTTCGCTCATCTTGCTGATGACATCCTCAAAGTTCTCCACCAGCATACTTTCAGTCAATTCCAGCTTGAGATTCTTGGGGTTGGCGCCGGTGCGGTCAAGAGCCTTGAGCACGTGCTCGACAAACTCAGGCTGGCGGAACTGCAAGGCGCTGATATTCACCGCGACCGTCAGATGGCTGGCCTTCGGCAGCTTTGCCCAGCGCGCAATCTGTGCGCAGGCCGTCTCCAGAACCCAATTTCCCAGGGGCAGAATCAGCTTCGATTCTTCGGCCAGAGGAATGAATTCGTCCGGCGCCACCAGGCCGTTCACCGGATGCTTCCAGCGGATCAGGGCCTCGACGCCGATCAGTCGTCCCTGTTCCACTTGGGGCTGATAGTAGAGCAGGAACTGCTGCGTCTTGATGGCGCGGCGCAGATCTTCCTCCAGCGTGGCGCGCGCGTTGACCGCGGCCTGCAACGCAGGAGAGAAAAAGCGCATGGTGTTGTGCCCCGCCGCCTTGGCCTGATGCAGGGCAATATCGACCTGCTGCAAGATCTCGTCGCTGCTGTTTTGCTGATCGCGGAAGACCGCAATTCCTATGCTGGCCGTCGACAGACATTCGCGGTCCTTTAGCAGATAGGGCTGAGCGATCGAAACCAGAATCTTTTCGCCGACGGCCTGGGCCTGAGCCGCGGCCTCCTCGGCAACCACGCTCAAATCCTCCAGCATCACCACAAACTCGTCGCTACCCAGCCGCCCCACCGTGTCAGTCTCCTGTGTGCAATCGCTGATCCGCCGCGCCACCAGTTGCAGCAGCAGATCGCCGGTCTGATGGCCAAGCCTGTCGTTCAACGTCTTGAAGTTGTCCAGATCGATCAACAGCAGCGCCTGCGAGCGGCTGCTGCCAGACTCGGAGGCGAGAACCATCTGCAATCTCTCCAGGAGCAGACGCCGGTTGGGCAGGCCGGTCAGAGAATCATAGTAGGCAAGATTCTGAATCTCGCTCTTGGCGGCCTTGGACTCGGAGAGATCGCGGGAGATCGACAGGACGCAGGGAACGCCGTCCACCTCCATCATCGTCGCCGACATCTGTCCCCACATCAACTCGCCATTCTTCTTCTTGAACTGCACCTCCAGGCCGCGGCAGCTTCCACTCTGCCGCACCAGATCCGACATCGTATGCCGGTCGCGTGAATCCGCCCAAACCTCCAGCTCCAGCGAGGTCCGCCCAATGACCTCCTCCCGCTGGTATCCCAGAATGTCGAGGAATGCCTGATTGCAGTCGATGTACTTGCCATCGCTCAGCCGGTTGATATTGATTGCATCGATGCTGGTCTGGAAGGCGGTGCGGTAGCGCTCTTCGCTGGCGCGCAGCGCCTTGTCCGCCTCCACCAGCCGCTGCTCCACGATCTTGCCCTCGGTAATATCCTGTGTGACCGCAAGGAAGCAGGAAACCCCCGCATATTCAAAGACCGAAGCCGACATCCGGCCCCAAAATACCTCTCCATTCTTCTTTCCGATGCGCACTTCTCCGCGAAATTCCCGATTCCGGCGCAGCGTTTCAAAGACGGTTTGCATCTCTCGCGCATCGGCCAGGAAACCCAGATCCTGCCAGCTATGCCCGATCGCCTCGCGCTGCTCATAGCCCAGAGTTTCGAGAAAGGCTTTGTTGGCGTCCAGTATCACTCCGTCGTCGAGACGGACCATGGCGACAATGTTGGCGCTGGCCTGGAAGGCGATGCGATGGCGCTCCTCGCTCATGCGCAGCGCTTCCTGGGCCTCGGTCAGCCTCCGCGCGGCCGCCTTGCTCTCGGAGATGTCCCGCACCACCAGAAGAAAGCTGGGAACTCCCTGGATCTCAATCTGCGCCCCCGATACCAGAACCCAGAAGCGGCGCCCGCCCTTTCCGGCGAGCAGAAACTCCATATCCCGGACAGGGGCCTCCTTCCGCAGCCTCTCGACCAACCTCTTCCGGTCCGCAAGATCCGTCCATATCTTCAACTCCAGCGAGGTGTGCCCAACCACCTCCTCGCGCTGGTAGCCGAACATATGCAGGAAGGCCTGATTCACATCGACGAACCGCCCATCCTCCAGGTGGCTGATGGTGACGGCGTCGATGCTGGTCTGAAAGGCGGTGCGATAGAGCGCTTCGCTGTGCTGCAGCTCCATCTCCCAGCGCCGATGCCGGGTAATATCCCGGATGATGCCGCGCATCTTGCGGGGATTGCCCTCGGCATCCATCTCCAGCTTGCCCAATCCATGCACCCAGCGCTCGCTCCCATCCCGCTTCCGCAGGATGCGGTACTCCTTGTCGAAGGGCTTTCCCTTCCCAATGACCTCGCCGGTAAAGTAGGCCGACATCATCGCGCGGTCATCGGGATGGACCAGCGCCTCCCAGCCGGTTACGGTGCGCTCATATTCCGGATCGATGCCGAAGATCTCATCCAGAATGCTGGTGCTGCTCCAGACTCCGGTGGAGACATCCATCACATAGCAGCCCAAGTCTCCGATCCGCTGCGCCTCGGTGAGAAAATCTCCACTCTCGTGCAGCGCTTCCGCCGATTGTCTCCGAATGGTGATGTCGTGGGCAATCGCGGCGATGCCCGTCACCACTCCCGCGGCATCGCGGATCGGCGAGAGGGTCAGTGCCACGTCAACTCCGCTTCCGTCCTTCCGCCGGAGCACCGTATCGAAGGGGCCGGCGGCGCTTCCCGCGGCGATCTCCAGCAGAGTCTGCTCGACGGCTTCCTCATGGCCGGGAGGAGCAAGAACCTTCACGCTCTTGCCCAGAATCTCCTCACTCGTATAGCCGGTCAGCCGTTCCGCTCCCGGATTCCAACTGGCAATGCTCCCATCCAGATTTACCGCATGGATCAGGTCTGTGGAGGCATCGACGATCGAGGCCAGCAGGGCGCGCGCCTCCTCGGCCTGCCGCAGCGCGCAGTCGGACGCCTTGCGCTCGGTGATGTCCTTGCCGAAGACCGAAATTCCCGCGACCTGACCATCCATCACGATGGGGTTCAAGGCCATCTCCAGCGTTCGGCCATCCACCAGAAGATACTCTGTCCGAAATGGCCCCTCCCGGAGCGCCTGCTCATACAATGGCGGCCATAGAGCGGCCTTCTCCGGCGGCAGATACTCCTCCGGCCTCATGCCCGTCAGCACGCTGCTCCCGTAGTTGTTTTCGATGTTCTCCCGAAAAGCACAGTTCGAGGCAATGATCCGGTAATCGAGGTCTACCGACCAGATCAGATCTGCGGTGCTCTCGATCAGGGCCGCGAGATTTGCTTCAGCCTGCGTCAGCATTTTCGGCAACTCTTCCGCTTGACGGTATTATCGGCAAGCCAGGACATATTCCTTATCCGGTTCATACGATCTCTTTACAGATGGACCGATTCGCTGCGAATTGTAACATTCAAATGAAGATATTGCATCGACTATGATGCAATATGCGAGATCGTGCAGCCAGTGGTCTACCGGCTGGGATACTTCATGCCGCGCAATGCCCTAGGCATTCATCCAGCTACGCAGTTGCCGCTGCGCCGGTTTTTCCACCAGATGCAGCGCTGCAAGCGCCAACGCGATCAGCACCACATAGCTGATCCAGGGATCGAAGCGGCTCAACCCCAGAAACTCCAGCGCGTGGCTCTCGTGGATCAGATTCCATAAGTTAAAGTGCAGAAGATAAAGGCAGTAGCTGGCCTCGCCCACAAAGACCAGCGGACGCCAGCCGAAGCCGGTTGCCAACGGGTTATGCCCTGCCAGCCCCAGAATGATGCAGCCGAAGAGCGGCATCATCAAGCCGTCGTGAACGATCGCGTAGGGAACCAGCGGACCCAGCATCATGATGAAAAAGGTTCCCGCGAAGCCGCCCACGCCGAGCAGCAAGCGCAGGCGTCCGCCGCGCTCCATCCTCTCGTCCAGATTGGCCAGCATCACGCCAAAGACAAAACTCGCCAGATGGGGCAGCGGCGTGTACTTGAGCGCCTGCAGCCAGGGGCCCCAGCTCCAGCGGTCCGGATGCGCGATGCCGTCTGGATTGAACAGGATATAGAGCGCGCCCGGAAGCATCCCCAGCGCCCATACGCCGGCCATTTTGCCCAGATGCGGCGCCAGGCGATCCGCCCGCTTCCAGCGCGCCAGCCAGGGGAAGAGAAAGTAATAGAAGCTCTCGGCGGACATCGTCCAGGCCGGCGTGTTCAGAAAGGTAGCAACCGGAGGAATCCAGCCCTGCAACAACAGCGGCGTCAGCGCCATGCCGGTCCAGAACATCCCATGCGTGTGCGCGCCGTACTCGACCCGCACCATCCGCCAGCTCATCAGCAGGCTCAAAAAGTAGATGGGATAAAGCCGCGTGAAGCGCGCCTCCCAGAAGCGCTTGCGGTTCAGTTCTCCGGCCCGCGCGCGGCCTGCATAGTTATAGGCCAGCACAAAGCCGGAGAGCAGAATGAAGTAGCTCACCGAGGCGTAACCGGCGTTGACCACCGGCGCCAGCCAGCCAAACCACTGGGGATTGGAAAAATGAAAGAAAACGATGTTGACAGCCGCAAAACAGCGCAGCCCCGTCAGTGCGTACAGCCGTTGCGGCTTTTGCATCTCCATTGGCAGTACGGTGCTCCGACAGGCGACTGAACCCTGGTATCTGACTCCTGCTCTTACGCCGTCACCAGCGAGCCGACTTTTTCGCCGAGAACGACGCGGCGGATATTCCCCGGCTTGTTCATGTTGAAGATAATCATCGGCAGGTTGTTGTCCTTGCAGAGACTCACCGCGGTCAGATCCATCACCTTCAGCCCCTGGCGCAATATCTCCATATAGGTAATCTCGTCGTACTTGACCGCATCCTTGACCAGCACCGGATCGGCGCTGAAGACGCCCTCGACTTTGGTCGCCTTCAACAGCACCTCGGCCTTGATCTCCATCGCCCGCAGGCTGGCTGCCGTGTCGGTGGAGAAGAAGGGATTGCCAATGCCCGCCGCAAAGATCACTACGCGGCCTTTTTCCAGGTGGCGCACGGCGCGGCGGCGAATATAAGGCTCGGCCACCTGATTCATGAAGACGGCGCTCATCACCCGGCAGGGAACGCCGCGCTGCTCCAGCGCATCCTGCATGGCGATGGCGTTGATGATGGTGGAGAGCATCCCCATGTTGTCGGCGGCCACGCGATCCATCTCTTTGGCCTGCTCGGCCACGCCGCGAAAG
>Ga0181528_10000290_pt1 | contig 41077 bp, 34 predicted proteins | sample PEATcosm2014_Bin_47_FD_119742 | JGI IMG/M metagenome (GOLD analysis project Ga0181528, IMG submission 119742) | Peatland microbial communities from MTU Mesocosm Facility, Houghton, MI, USA - PEATcosm2014_Bin10_10_metaG | ecosystem: Environmental > Terrestrial > Soil > Wetlands > Peat | place...
CGTGGTCCCCGCTCCAGAATCGGTGGGGCCTGCGGCTCCAGCCGCTCCGCCGCCGGTCAGAACCGTGGTTGTGCCTGAACCCCCTGCTTTACCGCCCGCGGCGCTGGCTCCCGCGCCTGCCCCGCGGGCCGTTGCGACGACCGCCGTCGTTAGCACCACGAAGCCTCCGGCGGCGCCGGCCTTAGCGTTGAGCCCGTCCGACAAGCTGGTCCCGCTGCGCGGCGCTCCTATGCGCGTGGCGGAGAACATGATTGCGAGCCTGTCGGTGCCGACCGCAACCTCGCAGCGAACTATCCCAGTTAAGGTGATCGACGAGAACCGCCGTTTACTCAACCAGATGCGCGGGTTGCACGGCAAGAGCAAGATCAGCTACACGCACCTGACGGCGTGGGCGATCGTGCGAGCCCTGAAGTCCCAGCCGGGCGTCAATGACGCATTCGCCGAAGTGGATGGCGCGCCTCACCGCGTGGTTCGACGCGAGATCAACATCGGCATCGCGGTGGACGTAGCCGGCAAGGACGGCCATCGCGGGCTGATGGTGCCGAATATCAAGAACGCGGGCGCGCTCAACTTCGCCCAGTTCCTGGCTTCGTTCGACGAGATCGTCGCGAAGGCTCGAACGGCAAAGCTCGGCCCCGACGACTTCAAGGGCACGACGATATCTCTGACCAATCCCGGGACTGTGGGCACCAGCGGCAGCGTGCCGCGCCTGATGCCCGGGCAGGGAGCGATCGTCGCCACGGGCTCCATCGATTATCCGCCGGAGTTTCAGGGCGCAAGCGATGTGCTGCGCGCGCAACTCGGCATCTGCAAGATCATGACGGTGACCTGCACATACGATCACCGCATCATCCAGGGCGCCGAGTCGGGCGCGTTCCTCGGCAAGCTGCAGGCCCTGCTGGAGGGCGAGGACGGGTTCTATGAGGAGATCTTTCTCGAGCTCGGCATGCCGTATCAGCCGGTGAAGTGGCAGAGCGACCGCAGCGCGGCGTTGCCGGGTTTCCGGGATGACAAGCGCTTCGAAGAGATCGCCAAGCAGGCGGCGGTGTTGCAGTTGATCAACGCCTATCGCGTGCGCGGGCACCTGATCGCAGACCTGAACCCGCTCGGGACCTCGCCGCAGTACCATCCCGAACTCGACCCGGCGACCTACGGCCTGACGATCTGGGATCTGGAGCGCGAGTTCATCACCGGCTCGCTCGCCGGCAGGCCCGGCGTGGCGACGTTGCGCGTGATCCTCGACACCCTGCGCCAGACCTATTGCGGGCGGCTGGGCTGCGAGTATATGCACATCCAGCACCCCGAGGAGAAGCGCTGGCTGCAGGAGCGCATGGAGCCGCAGGCGAACCTCTGGCCGCTCTCGGCGGAGGTCAAGCAGCGCGTCCTGATGCGGCTGATCCAGGCCGAGAGTTTCGAAAACTTCCTGCACACCCGGTTCGTCGGCCAGAAGCGCTTCTCGCTGGAGGGCGGCGAGTCGGCGATGGTCATCCTAGGCGAACTGATGGAGCATGCCGCCGACAAGGGACTGCGTGAGATGGTGATCGGCATGGCGCATCGCGGGCGGCTCACGGTGCTCTCGAATCTGGTCGGCAAGTCGATGGCGCAAGTCTTCGGCGAATTCGAGGGCAACGTCGATCCCGAGACGACGCAAGGCTCGGGCGACGTGAAATATCACCTCGGAGCAAGCGGCATTCAGCGAACGTCCAGCGGGCGCGAGATCAAGGTTTCGCTTTCGCCGAATCCGAGCCATCTGGAAGCGGCGGATCCCGTCGTGGAAGGCATCGTACGCTCGAAGCAGACGCGCATGGGTGACACCACGCACGACAAGGTGCTGCCGGTGCTGGTGCACGGCGACGCGGCCTTCGCGGGACAGGGCGTCGTTGCCGAGACGCTGAACCTGTCGATGCTCAAAGGCTATTCCACGGGCGGCACGATCCATCTGGTCATCAACAACCAGATCGGCTTCACCGCGACGCCGGAGGAGAGCCGTTCGTCCACCTACTGCACGGACGTGGCGCGCATGGTGCAGGCGCCGATTCTGCATTGCAACGGCGACGATCCGGAAGCCTGCGTGCGTGCGATTCAGATCGCCTTCGACTACCGGCAGCAGTTCAAGAAGGACGTCGTCATCGACATGGTCTGCTACCGCAAGTACGGCCACAATGAGGGCGACGATCCCAGCTACACCCAGCCGGTGATGTACCGCAAGATCAAGGAGCTGAAACCGGTCGGCGAGCTTTACGCCGGACGGCTGCTGCGCGAGGGAGTCATCTCGAGTGACTGGGCCGAGCGGGTCCAAAAACAGACTCACGACACCTTCAACGCCGCTCACGAAGAGGCCACGAAAAGAGGCGAAAAATGGGAATTGCAGGAGGTCACCGTCTATGAAGAGGAGGCGGTGGAACTCGCCTGTCCGCGCACGGCGGTTGAGCCTGTGTTGGTTGAAAAGGTCATCTCTGGCCTGACCACTTTTCCTGAGAACTTCACTTTGCACCCGAAGCTGAAGGGTTTCACCGAGAAGCGCAAAGAGCTGGTGAATGGCGGGACCGCCGACTGGGCCACGGCCGAGGCGCTGGCATTCGGCACGCTGGTGGTGGAGGGCACGCCCGTGCGGCTCTCCGGGCAGGACAGCGGGCGCGGGACATTCTCCCAGCGCCACCTGGAGTACTACGACTACAACAACGGTGTAGTCTACACCCCCATGCAGCATCTGGCGGCGGGCCAGGCACGTTTCGAAGTGGTGGACTCGAGCCTGAGCGAGTACGGCGTGATGGGTTTTGAGTTTGGATACTCGCTCGGCGACCCGCTGACGTTGACGCTCTGGGAAGGGCAGTTCGGGGACTTCGCCAACGGCGCGCAGATCATGATCGACCAGTTCATCTCGTGCTGCGAAGCCAAGTGGGGCCAGCCGAGCGGGCTGGTGCTGCTGCTCCCGCACGGCTACGAGGGTCAGGGGCCGGAACACAGTTCCGCGCGCCCCGAGCGCTTCCTGCAACTCTGCGCCGAAAGCAACATGCAGGTCTGCAACGTGACCACGCCCGCGCAATATTTCCACCTGCTGCGACGGCAGATGTATGGCGGCAACGACCGGCGCGGCACGCGCAAGCCGCTGGTGATCTTCACCCCGAAGAGTCTGCTGAGACACGTCAAGGCTGTTAGCACTCTCCGCGATTTCACCCACGGCCATTTCGAAGAAGTCGTGAGCGATCCCGTCATCGCCCCCGACCGCGCGACGAAGGTGATCTTCTGCACGGGCAAGATTTACTACGAACTGCTGGCCGAGCGCGAGAAACGCGGCATCCAAGACGCGGCGCTGGTGCGCCTGGAACAGATGTATCCGTGGCCGATGGATCAGATCGAAGACATGCTGTGGCGCTACCCGTCCACTGCGGAAATCGTCTGGTGCCAGGAAGAGCCGCGCAACATGGGCGCGTTCCTTTTCGTGCGTGACAAGATGCAGCCGATGCTCGAGGCCTCGCGCCGGATCCTGCGCTACGCGGGACGTCCGGAGGCAGCCGCTCCCTCGACGGGTACGAGTTCCCGTCACAAGCAGGAGCAGGCGGCCGTGATTGACGACGCGTTCCAGGGCGGTACGATGCTCACGCGGAAGTATCGCGTCGTGGCCAGGAAACGCAAAGTCCCGGCCGACGTGCAGTAGCTGAGTGGTGGGGCAGGCCTTCAGCCCCGCCCACTCATCCGGACGGAAGGACCGTCTGAAGACGGTCCGCAGGCTGAAAGCCTGCCCCACCACGCCGGCGCAGTTCCTCTCCTCGCTGGATTGGTTGTTTCCCCGCAGGCTCCGAGTGGCTGAACGTTCCGTTACAGAAGAAAGCTGGATCTCTACTCGCGCCCGGCGAGCCCGGCGGCGAAGATCCGGTCATCCACGGGAGCAAGCCTTCGGATCTGGCTGCGCGTGAGCAGCGGCGTGTGGCTGATGACGCAGAGATGCTCGGGGACCGCCCAGACGTCTTCCTCGGTGGTCATCCAATGGATCGGGTCAAAGCGCGACAGATTGACGGGGCGTGAATACTTGCGGAGCGTCTTCTCCCGGTCGAGGTTGAAGTAGTGCTCGAAGTAGGACATCACCAATTCGCGCAGTGTGCGATAGACCGGCTCGCGGTGGCGCAGGCCGGAGTAGTTGGATTTGGCGATGGAACCCCAGCAGCCGTCGCGCTGGTAGACCGCGAGCACATGGTCGTCGTCGCGAACAGTCTCGAGATCGACCATCAGCGGCGGGTAGCCGAGCATCCGCAGCGCAGCGGCGGCAAACAACCCGCCCTCCATGCAGTGCCCCGTCCGGTCGCGCAGAACGCGCCGCGGAGACCGGCATGTCGGCCCATCCGACTCTTTGTTATAAGCGATCTCGTGGTCCAGGAACTGCTGGATCTTCTCGGGAGTGCTCAGACGGCGGAAGACAGCGCGCTCACTCGAATCGAATGGGGACCGGGGCATGGCAGATAGGCTATCAGCCTGAGACGGGTCACATGTGGCAGCGGCGCGCGTGCCTGCGCCACTCAGCCCAGGTTGAGAAACCGCGCAGCCCCGAGCACCATTGCGAGCGTCAGTGCTGCGATCCCGAACTCTCCAACGGCTCCCACGATCAGCGGTCGAAGGCCCTGTTTGCGCAAATCCTTGAAGTTCGTTTGCAGGCCGACGCCGGCGAAGGTCAGCAGGAACGCCCAGCGCGACAGGTTGGCGAGGTCGGTGATCTGCGGCTTGGAGAAAACTCCGAGGGTTGCCATCAGGGAGATCAGCAGGAATCCGAGCACGAACTTTGGGAACTTCTGCCACAGAAACGCGGCCTTGTGTTCGACGCTTGCACCGCGGCTCTTGCGCGCCCAATAAACGGCATAGGCGAGAACGACGAAGCCGATGGTCGCGTTGCGCGTGGTCTTCGCCAGGACCGCGAACTTGGCGGCCTCGGCCGAATAGAGCGCCCCTGCGGCCGTGGCTTCGGCTGTGTTGTCCACGGCGAGCCCGGCCCAGAGACCGAACGCGTGGTCGGACATGCCGAGCAGGTGGCCGATGGCCGGGAAGGCAAACAGGCTGAACGCGCCCAGGGCGAGGATGGCTCCGATAGCGTAGGAGACGTCTTCGTCGTCGGCTTCAATCGCGCCCTTGGCTGCGATGATCGCCGACACACCGCAAATCGAGGAACCGATGGCAAGCAGGGAGGTCAGCTTGGGCGAGAGACCGAGCGCGCGGCCGAGCCAGGTCATGATGGCAATCGATACGGCCAGTTCGATGGCGACGAAGACGAGGCTGGTCGCGCCGAGTTTCGCGACGTCCCCCAACAGAAAACGCACGCCCAGCAGGACGATGCCGATCTTCAACCACAGTTCGTAGGTTGCCACTCCCGGCCGGAAGATTTCCGGGACTCCGATGGTGTTGGACACGGCCAAACCGATCAGAATGGCCCACAGCACGTATTCGATGTTGGGCAATGCCAGATGATGCGACTTACCGTAGGCGGAGATCGACTGTTCGGCCAGCTTACCCAGCAGCCCAATGGCGGCGAGCAGGGCTATCCCGGGCAGAAGCCGCAGGAAGTCGACCAGCTTAGAGCTTTCGGATGCAGGGGCGATTGTGGCAGCTTCGCTCATGGCAGGAGTCCCTTTCTGAGGGGCAAGGAAAAGTCGTGCATCGGGTCAGAACGCTACCAGGGGATGTGCGGAAACAGGCCCGACTTAATCAGGAGCGAGGCCGCGAGGGCGGCAATGACAGACCACCAGTCGAGCGAGAGCTTGCGGGGAACAGGGTCAGACGGCATGCTGATGTTTCCTATAGGGTTTAACGTAGATTGTACCGCAAGTCGGCGCAGTCCCACGCCACGCCTGGCAAGCCGTGGCGCTCAGAGGTGTCTTATCCCGCGGCGGACATCTCCGACCGTGTTATGTTCGACTCGGCGCGGGAGGGTTCCCATCATTGACTACTGTGTCCCTATGTTGTAAGGAATCATGGACGTCGATGACTACCTGTATGAGTCACAAATGCTAAGCAGACACGGCACAACCGAGGTCACGTCCGATGCTGCCGGCCGCCTGCTGGTGTTCGAGCGAATCCTGAAAGAATACGAAATTCCGCTGCGCCGGCTGACTGTGTCCTATGTGTTCGAGCAGGCGGACCGGGACGATCTCTACCAGGAGATCACGGCCGCGATTTGGACGGCATTGCCACGATTTCGGGGAGATTCGAGTGAACGGACGTGGGTCTATCGCATTGCGCACAACATCGCGATATCGGCATCCGTGCGGAGCAGGCGGCGGACGCAACGCGAAACCTTGCTGCGGCAAGACACGATCTCCAAATCGCTCGACCCGGAGGCCCAGTCCCTCGAAAGCGAACAGCGGCGGCTGCTGATTGAGGCTGTCCGGTCGATTCGAGGGCTGGACAAGCAGATCATCGTTCTCTATCTCGAAGGCTTGCCCAACGGAGAACTCGCCGAGGTCGTCGGCCTGACAGAGGGGGCGGTTGCGACGCGCTTGAGCCGTGTTCGCACACAGCTTGCGCAGTTCGTGAAGACAAGGACAGGTCAGGAATGAACGACGGTGTTGATTTTCGCAAGCTTTGGCAGTCCCAGCCGGTTGAGAAGGGGCCGGGCACGAGGGTGCCGCGATTCGGGCTACTGGAAGACATGACCGTCCCCGTCTTCGCGCCGCTGTCGCCGTGGCGCCGAGTGTCCTACGCGGTTTGGGCTGCGAGTCTTCCCTTCTATTACTGGCGAGGGGGGCCTGCCTCCGGTTGGTTCAGCCTGGCAACCGGTTGGACCGCGCTCGTCGTTGGGCTGGCCGGCGTGTGCCTGGCGCTGGTGCAGCGGGACCGGACGCACGAGCCGCGGCCCGAGGAGAACATTCAGTCGTACCGCACGGCGCTGGTAAACGAATTCGAGCGCCAGTTCAAGAACGAAAGGCGGATTCTGTTTCTCCTTTGCGGTGGCAGTATCGCCATATCCTCCTTGTATGCCGTCGCACGGGTGCTGGAACGCCAACCGCCTGAGTATAGTGAACTGGCCGGTCCGGTCCTGGTGATTGGATTCATCATCTGGGGCACGCGCATGTATCGTCGAGCGGCCGACGCCGTCCGATCCCGGCTGAAAGCAGAGTCAGAGACGGATCTCTAGGCTTTCGCGACGCGCGCGCGGATCTCGCGCAGCTTGGGCAGAATCTCACCCAGCGCGACCGGCGCTGAGCCCGGCAGGCCCAGTCCGAAGTACAGGCTGCGGTAAAGCGCGAAGAGCTCTTCGCAAACGGCCGCCTCGCGCGGGTCGGGTTCGACGACGCGGTAGCTCGGGCAGAGCGCTGCCTGGGCTTCCTCAACCGACGGGAAGGCGCCGGCTGCGAGGAAGGCGAAGATGGCCGAGCCCAGGCTGGTGACTTCCTGCTGAGGCACGAGCACCGGCTTGTTGAAGACGTTCGCGTAGATGCGGTTCAGCGTTTCGTTGCGCTGTGGAATGCCTCCGCCATTGATGACGCGATCCACGCGGACTCCATGCTCAGCCATGCGTTCCAGGATGATGCGCGTATGGAAAGCGGTGCCTTCGATGGCCGCGAGCAACTCATCCTGCGCCGTCGTGCCCAGCGTCCAGCCGAGCGTCACGCCTCCCAGGTTGGCATTCACCAGCACGGTGCGGTCGCCGTTGTCCCAGGTGAGGCGCAGCAGGCCGGTCGCTCCTGCGCGGTGGCCATCAATGCCCTCGGAGAGCGCCTGGACTGTGGTTCCCGCGCGCTTGGCAATGGCCTCGAAAATGTCGCCCACGGCGGAGAGGCCGGCCTCGATGCCGTAGTAATCGGGATGGACCGAGCCCTTCACAACGCCGCAGACGCCGGGGATCAGCCCGGTCTGCTTCGCCATGGCGACGATGCAGGTGGATGTTCCCACGACGTTTATCACGTCGCCCTCTTTCGCGCCGGCGCCGATGGCATCCCAATGCGCGTCGAAGGCCCCGACGGGAATAGGGATCCCCGCGGGCAAACCCAGCTCCTGCGCCCACTCTTCACATAGGCGGCCCATCAGTACGCTGGAAACCGCATATTCGCCCGCGAGTTTCTCTCGGATGCCATCGAACAACGGGTCCACCGCGCTGAGAAACTCCTGCGGCGGCAGCCCACCGAGATCGGCGTTCCACATCCACTTGTGACCCATCGCGCAGACGCTGCGCTTCACCTGCGCGGGCTCGGTATAGCCGCAGAGCGTTGCGGCCACGTAGTCGCAGTGCTCCATGGCGGTGACCAGCAGAGCGCGCCGCGCCGGGTTGTTACGCAGCCAGTGCAGGAGTTTCGAAAAACCCCACTCGGAGGAGTAGACGCCGCCGCACCAGGCCAGAGCTTCCAAGCCGGCCTCACGGCCCTTCGCCGTGATCTCGGCCGCTTCGCCCTTGGCGCGGTGATCGCACCAGAGATAGTAATCGTCGAGCGGGACCAGCCCCTCACCGAGCGGGATGACCGTGGAGCCGGTGGTGTCAAGCGCCAGCGCAGTGACCGAAGAGCCATCCACGCCCGACTTGGCGAGCGCCGCGGACGTGGCTTCGGTCAGGGCGCGCATGTGGTCGGAGTGGCGCTGCGTGGCGTGGTCCGGGTCTTCCCGTTTTCGCAGGACAGGATACTCGGCCACGGCCGAGCCGAGCCGTCCCTTGACGCTGTCAAATAGAGAAACTCGCACGCTCTGCGTGCCGAAATCGACGCCGGCAACGATTGACATAAGGTGATTACCCGAATCTGAACACTATCAAAAACGATACCGTCGCGCGACATCTCGAAGTCATCGAAGGCTTCCGCCAGACGCTCCTGGTGCGCGCAAGCGAGTTCAACGCTACGCTGGAGGAACGACCATGCTACTCAAGCAACTGAGGGAAGAGGTCCTCGAAGCCAACCTGGAAATAGTGCGGCGCGGGTTAGTGCTGTACACCTTCGGCAACGCCAGCGGATACGATCCCGAGAGCGGGCTTGTCGTCATCAAGCCGAGCGGTGTCCCGTTCGAACGCCTGACGCCCTCCGACATGGTGGTGACCAATCTCGACGCTCACATCGTAGAAGGCGACTTGCGGCCCTCCTCCGACGTGGACACTCACGTCGAGTTGTATAAGGCCTTCACGGGCGTGGGCGGCATCGTCCACACGCACTCCACGGTGGCGACGGCGTGGGCGCAGGCCGGGCGTGAGATCCCGTGCTTCGGGACGACCCATGCCGACTACTTCCACGGTCCGGTTCCGGTGACGGCGCCGCTGACCGATGAGGAGATCGGGGGCGAGTACGAGCGCAATACCGGCTATGCGATTCTGCACCGCTTTGAGAAACTCGATCCGCTGGCTTATCCAGGAGTGTTGGTGCGGAACCACGGGCCGTTTACCTGGGGGCCCACCCCGGCGAAGGCGGCCATGAACGCCACATTACTCGAAGAGATCGCCCGCATCGCGGCACAGACGGTGGCGTTGAATCCCTCGGTTCAGGCCATTCGCAGGACGCTCCACGACCGGCACTTCCTGCGCAAGCACGGGCCCAAGGCGACCTACGGGCAAGGCTGACGGCGCGCGGAACCGGGCCCGCGTACCAGCCTGCGTTCAAGTGGCATCGACCGCGAGTTTCCTGGGTTTTCGCCGGAGGCCGGCGTCGAATCGCAGGCCGTCGAGGGGGCGAAAATAAAACGCGATTTAGCTTCGCAAAAATTAGTCGCTTAGAATCAATCGGTTGGAGATGTGAAAATATAGCGCGTTATATTTTCGCTGCAGGTCCCATCTATCCGCGATGCCTTCGAAGGCAGCAGCAGGCTCCACTAGCCGCCGATGTCGAAAACGACCTTATACCCACCGTCCTTCTGTTTACGCCAGAGCGTCGTGTAGCGGCTCTCGCGCTTCTGCATTTCGCCTTTTTCGTCGCGCCAGGAGACCTCCGCGCGGCCGAAGGTGAAGCCCAGGGTGCCGTCCGCCGAGATATCCGCCTGCACCGGCCACCAGTGGATGCGAAACTGGCGGCTGGCGAACATCTTCGAGTAGTACTCGCGCAGCGCCGCCTCGCCCACGAGCACGTCCTTGGTGGTTTCGATGCGGGCGTCTTCGGCGAACCAGTCCATCCACCCGTCGAGGCCGCGTGCGGCGGTGTCGCGATCGAAGGCCTTGTCGACTTCCATGAGCACCTTCGCCACTTCGTTGTCCGCGCACGACGCCGGCGCGGTGAATGTGAGCAACATGAGCCCGGGCAATCCAAGAAGAACTCGCATGGATCGAGTGTATACGGAGCGTGGCCGGAAGTTACTCTCAGAATCCAGCCTAAAAGAGTCCGCCCCAAACGCGGCGAGGGCCCGTTCACGCGCCATGATCCGCTGAACCTCGCAAAGGCCGGATCCAGCGCGGTACAGAGTGCGCGGAAATATTTTGCTGGAGCCCTACTGAGTTCTCGGCAACCAGCCGATTCAATGTGCGAAAGGCGTCGCCGAGGTGAAATCCGAGCAGCGAACGGGGACAGCCTGAGAGTTTCGGTGAGAAGTACGGACTTATGAGCAGCAGAGGAGAATATCGCGTGGGACTCATTTTCACTTCCGACAATGAAGTGCAGCGGTTGGCGGACCGGTTCACTCCCGATGACAGCGGCATAGATCTATCTCGTTTGGACGACGCCTTTCAGCGGGCGAAGTTCAAAGAGGGCGAGAACGCCCGCGAGGAAGTTCCTGACGGCTATTACGATACGCAGGTCGAGGAAGTCCGGCTTGGCAAGACGCCTCGTACTGGCAACCCCATGCTGAGCTGGAAGCTCCGCATCGTCAGCGAGGACTTTGAGGGCCGGACCCTGAACAAGAACCGTGTCATCACGGAGAAAACGCTCGCGTTCTTGAAGGACGACCTCGCGCGCTGCGGCGTTCACCTCACCCGGCTATCTGAACTCCCGCTCCACCTGGACGAGATGTTCGGGCTGAAGATCAATGTCCTCAAAAAAACGAAGGACCAGTGGACCGACATTTACTTCGTCAAGGTGGAACGGCAGGAACCAGACAATATTCCGTTTTAGTGTTGGGGCTTGTCGTCGCTCGCCGCGCATGAAGCGGGGGCGAGTCTCCAGAGGCGCCCTGGCTTTCCAGCGCCTGCTGAGGCAGTGTTCCGCCCCCCTGGCGTAAGGCGCGAGCCTGGAGAACCGCTGCAATTGCTGGAGAGGCGCCTACTCGCTCCGCAACCCCATGCGGAGTCGGCCTGCTCCTTCGGAGAAGTTGCCACGTGACATGCACGCAGTCTGTCAGCGGGGGTAATCGGCAATCATCTGCTTCAGGTCGGCCAGGCTCGATTCAATCGAATCCCAGGCCTCCGGGCAGAAGCTCAGGTCCACGCACCACCAATCGAGCGGGCAAACCGCGAGCATCTTTGGCATGACGATTTGCCACGGAATGATGCCCATATGGAATGGTCGATGCGTCGAAGTCTCGTCGCTATAGAGCGAACCGTCTGTATCAACGACGTGAACAGCACCGATGCGTCCTCGCAAGAGCTCGAGGAACTCGTTGATGCCGCCGGGCAATATTTCTTTCCGCCCGTGCTGTCTGGCCCCGACGACACCGCAGAGATAAGCGTGCGCGGTGTCAAAGAGGATCTGAAACCAGGGGTGGCCGACTTTGTCGTGAAGCGCCACAACCTCGGAAGGCTTATTGAAGACGAAGCCGGGTTCAAACTCCCAGGCGATGGTGACCCGGGCCTGCCTGCCCAGTTCGGCGCAATCGCGCCAAAGATCGCCCAGGTGGTGGAATGCCAGGTGATACTCGCTCTCGCTCAACGAGCCCGGGGCCGCGACCGTGTCGATGCGAATGGATGGCGAGCCGATGTCGGCGCAGAGATCGAGCAGACGCCGGAAGCGGTCCAGATAGCGTTCCCGGTTCTCCCGGACGAGCGGGCTGACGGCTGTTAGGTCGGCGGAGTAGCTCGAAATCCCCAGACCGTAGCCGGAGAGCATTCGGCGCAACTGAGCTCGCTCGGCCGCGCCCGGATAAGTTTCCAGCGTGACATGTGGCGGAAACCCGCACAGTTCGACGCCCTCGTACCCGGCCTTGGAAAGACGTTCGCAGATCTGGTCGAGGGACTTGGGAGTGGAGGCGTGCGGGCCGAAGGTAAAGGACCAAGCGCCCATCGATATTTTCATGACTTTACTGTCCACTCTATCTTGACAGGTTCTGTGACAGGGCGGATGCAGTTGAATTGCCGATAGTCTGGGTGAGGCCGGCCGTCCCTCCTTGGGCTCGGCCAGGCTTACGCTCATGCCAGCGGTGCGCGGGCGCCGGCGTGTCGCCTGATATCTTGACTTATATCTTGCAGATACAACAGAATGAGGGAGATTTCCCGCAGTCGTCAGGAATTCGGGGCGCAGCGATGGCCAGTTCCGTGAGCCAGTGCTAATGATCCAGTGATAGACATGACAAAATCCCTGAGGGCTCTTCTGGGTGCTTCGCTGGTGCTGGCCGTGGCATCTGGCGTCACACCGAAGCGGCACAAAGCCCAAAAGCAAGCGGCTGTGCCACGCTCCGCAAGCGCCACAACCGGTCATGCGTCCCAAGTCAGAAAGGCGTCAGTGCGCTCCGTCGCCGCGCCCGCGGCCACGAAGTCGCAGGCTTCGCGGCCGGCGCGGATCCGCAGGTCGCCCAGCCCCTGGGATGTGCCGACATATGCGGATTCCACAATTGGCGACCTGCTGGACGGCGAAGATCTCCAGGTCCGGCGCGCAGCGGTGGACGCCTTGGGCGCGTTCAACGGATCTGTGGTGGTCGTCGATCCAAACAGCGGTCGCGTTCTCAGCATGGTCAACCAGCGACTGGCGACGACTGGCGCCTACCAGCCCTGTTCTACGATCAAATTGGTTGCCAGTCTGGCCGCGCTCAGCGAAGGCATGATCGACAAGGACACGCGCCTGCGGATTTCACGCAACGTGTCCATGGATCTGACGACGGCCATCGCTCGCTCCAACAATGCCTACTTTGCGAACCTGGGGGAAAAGCTCGGCTTCGAAAAGGTCTGCCACTACGGCCGGCTCTACGGCCTGGGAGAGAAGGCCGGTTACGACATTGGCGGCGAAAGCCCGGGAATCTTCCCCGATAAGAAGCCACGTGAAATCCCCGTTGGCATGATGACGAGCTTCGGCGAAGCGATCGGGATTACCCCGCTGCAACTGGCGGCGCTGGTCTCCTCAATCGCCAATGAGGGCACGTTGTACTTCCTGCAATATCCGCGCAACGAGTCGGAGATTGAGCATTTTGCCCCGCGTGTGAAGCGCTTTCTCGACATTCGGGAGGCTGTTCCCATGATGAGGCCCGGGATGCTCGGCGCAACCGATTTCGGCACTGCCAGGCGCGCCAGCTATGACCCGGATGAGCCCATCTTCGGCAAGACGGGAACTTGCTCGGACGCTCGCACGCATCTCGGATGGTTTGGCAGTTTTAACGAGGTGGCCGGCCGGAAACTCGTTGTAGTTGTCCTGCTCACCGGTGGCAGAGGCGTGAGCGGACCGGTGGCTTCCGGCGTTGCCGGACAGGTCTACAAGAATCTCTCCCAGCAGCGCTATTTCGCCCGGCCTACGACAGCCTCCACCATCGGGCAACCGTAATTCGCGCCGTCTCCAAGTAACAGCAAGGGCCGCCCGGCGCGGGCGGCCCTGATTTGTCTCTATCCGCGGATTGAGGCAGCTTTTCAAGCTACATGCGGCGTGATCATTTTGACGATATCGCCTTTGCCCACCGCGCCTACGCGCTGGTCGACGACCTTTCCGTCCTTGAACAGCAGCAACGTGGGAATGCCTCTGATGTTGTAGCGCATGGCGGTCTCGCCATTCTCATCGACATTGACTTTCCCGACCTTCACCTTGCCGGTGTATTCCTCGGCGACGCCTTCGACGGTCGGAGCGATCATGCGGCAGGGGCCGCACCATTCCGCCCAGAAGTCCAACAGAACGGGGACTTGAGCAGCGGCGACTTCCTGCTCGAAGTTTGCGTCGGTGATCTCAACAGTAAACTTACCCATTGACTTGATTCTCTCTCCAATCGGCTTTGATGCCGCTCCTGCGCACCGGGATTCAATCTCGACCCAACAGCATCTCGTAGAGGCGCGAATACTCTCCGGCGGAGACGGCCCACGAGAAGTCTTTTTTCATCCCCCGGATCATGCGCGCTTTCCATGCGTCGCGGTTGCGGCAGGCGCCCAAGGCCGCCCGGAGGCAGTCGTAGAGCGCTCCCGTTGAGTACCAGGAGAACTTGAACCCGGTGTCATCCTGAATAGTATCATCGAGCCCGCCCGTGGCGCGGACCACGGGGACCGTGCCGTATTTCAGACTGTAGATCTGGTTCAAGCCGCACGGCTCATAGAGGCTGGGCATCAGGAATAGATCGCAGCCCGCCTCGATCTTATGGGACAAAGCATTGTTGTATCCGATCCACACTCCCACTTTTTCGGGGAACTGGCGCTGCCACGCGTTGAAGAGTTGCTCATAGCGCCATTCGCCGCTCCCGAGCACGACCAGTTGGACATCGCTCTCTTCCAGAAACGGAGCGAGCCCGGCGATCAGGTCGAAACCCTTCTGCGATGCGAATCTCGAGACAATGCCGATCAGCGGCCTGTCGGGGTTGTCCGCGGGCAGGCCGAATTCGCCGAGCAGTTGCTGCTTGCAGACCCGTTTCCCCGCCAGATCGGAAGGGGAGTAGTTCGCCGGGATCAGCTTGTCGGTCGATGGATCCCACTCTTCGTAATCGACACCGTTCAGGATACCGGTCAGGGTGTCTGAACGAAGTCGCAAGACAGGGTCCAGCCCGAAGCCGCCCTCGGCGGTCTGAATCTCGCGTGCGTAGGTCGGGCTAACCGTAGTCAGCCAGTCGGCCATGGTGAGACCGCCCTTGAGGACGTCGAGATCGCCGTGGAATTCCAGTTTGTCGGGCGAGAACCACCCGCCGTTCAGACCCAGGTCCCAAAAACATTCCTTGCCGTACCGGCCCTGGTAGCCGAGGTTGTGGATGGTCAGCATTGTCCGGACACGATCGAAAACGGGGTTGCCGTGCTGCTGGTCGGCTTTGTAAATGGGAACCATTGCTGCCTGCCAGTCGTGGCAATGCAGGATGTCGCAAGGGAAGACTGTCTGTGCCACTCCGAGTGCGGCAAGGGAGAGCACCGCGAAGCGCCGGTGATTGTCGCCATACTCGCGGCCGCCGTCGTCGTAAAGCCCGTTCCGGTCGAAAAAGTAGGGCGCCTCTACGAAGAAATACGTCACGCCGTTGTGGACTGCCTTGCGGATGTCCACGCGATACGGCGTGGAGCCTGCATAGACGACCATATTGTCGAAGGCGCTCTCCGTTTGCTCCCACGCGATACGGCGATAGCGTGGCATCACGATGGCGACTTCGTGGCCCAGCTTCAGCAATTCGGCGGATAAGGCTCCAACTACATCCGCCAGGCCGCCCGATTTAGCGAAGGGCGTTGCCTCACTGGCCACCATCAGAATCCTGCTCATCGGCTAATCTCCATACAGATCACCTCACGCATTCCTCCCGCCTGCCATCATACGCGCCGGGCTTGCGGAAAGCTGCTGCACTTCGGAAACCCGCACGCAGACCGAGGGTAAATCAATACGACCACCTGAGGCCGACCTGGAAGGTCCTCGATTGCAGTGCCGACGTCGCCGTCATGGGCGCATTGGTAACGATGCGGCCCGACTGGTCCACCATTGCGATCGTATCCAGACCCGTGATGTTGTTCCGGTTGAAAAGATTGGAGCATTCGACGAACAACTCCGTTTCCAATCGTTCCCAGACGGGCACTATCCGCCCGTAGCGGACGTTGGTCTGCACCAACGCTGGAGCGCGCAGGGTGTTGCGCCCGACGAAAAGAGGGCGCTGCAAAATAGCCGGGATACTCGCATCGCCATTCAAGACACGGTTTGAGCCGAGGTTCAACGCATCCCCACTCGAAGCAGTGAGAATGAACGAGAAACGGTTATGGTTGGCCAGACGAGCAGCGAACCCGGGCGCCATCCGGAACCGTGGTTCGAAAACGCCGTATGCAGTCACGGCGTGACGCCGGTCGGTCAGGGAATCCCCCCTGTCGCGGGCCCTGTTTGAGGGATCCGAAGGCAGTAGATCCAATGAGTCCAGGACATTTTGCTCAGGCGCGTCGTCGATGGCGTGAGACCAGGTGTAACTGATGGAGTACTCTCCGTAGGCGGCGAGGCGCCTTCGCAGCGTCGCGGTGAAGGCGTTATAGCTGGAGTTGCCTACTGACTCGGCGGACAGAATGTTGTTGAATTGCGGCCACACACGCGCCGAGCCGTAGAGCGGCCGGCCGTCGGCCAGCGTGGAGCCCGAGGGCACGACGTTTATATTGCGATAGACTGGCAGCCCGGTGCCTGCTACGCCCGAATACGTCAAGGCAAGATACGTGTTTTCCGCCAACTGGCGGCTGATTTGAGCGCTCCATTCGGTCGCGCGCAAGGGACGGAAGCGCGGATCGACGGTGGTAATGTCCAGGGCGGTTTGCCCGTAGTTCGGCGGCGCAGTGCGCACAACTCCTGGAAAGTCCGGCGCGAAGCCCGAATCGGGTCCCGTGGAGAGCGTGAAGAAGCGAGGCCGGCCATCGTCCTGGAGCGCCCGCCTGTACAGGTCGGTCTGCGGCGGATCGTAGAAGATCCCGCCATTCACGCGGACCACTGTCCTTTGCGATCCGTTAGGGGACCAGGCCAGACCCAGGCGGGGTCCATAGTTGCCGGTCGCCGTGCGGAATTGCCGCGACCAACTGAATGCGGCGTCCTGGCTGCCCCCCGGGACGCGGTAGAGATCCCACCGCAGGCCTGCGCTCAAAGTCAGATCGCGCCGCAGCCTCCAACTGTCTTCCACATACAGGCCGAGAAAGAGTGAATCGTAGCCGATGGTCGGGCGTCCGAACGTCTGTGTGTAGTTCTCATACGACTTAAGGTTGACCCCGTTGAGGGCGGAAAGATAATCCTCCACCGTAGCGAAGGTGTATTCCGCGTTGGCCGGATACGTGTTGTCGTCCAGGACATAGCGGAGGGAGAACCCGGCCTTGAGTGCGTGCGATCCTTTGTCGAATGACAGATTGCCCGCCACCTCCGGCGTCTTTTCGTTGAAGCGATACCCCAACGATTCTGATCCCCCGAAGCTGATCACGCCGGGGATCACATAAGACGGACCGCGGCCGCTGGCGCTCGAGGCCCGGTCCGTTGTGGTCCGGGACGGCGTCTGGAAGCGCAGTTCGCTGGTAAGCCCCGGGCCGAGCGACGAGATCCATTGTGCGGCCAGCGCAGGCGCCTGATCCCGCAGCGTGTAAGCCTGGCTCAGCACCTGCAAGGAGGATGTCACTCCCGAGTACGGAGAGTTGTTCGTGTAACCGTTGTAGCGGAAGAACACGCGATTGCGATCGTTCCACTGCCAGTCAGCGCGGCCGATGAGGAATTGATTAGACTGCTCCTGCGGAATGGGGAGCGCATAGGAGGCGGGCAGGCGCAGCAGCGACAAGATCGCCGGATCCACGGTGAGCGGCTGCGGCAGGTCGCTCTTCACCCACTCATAGCCCACAAAGGCGAAAAGCCGGTCGCGGAGAACGGGGAACCCCGCGTTGCCAAACGGGTTGTTCATATTGGCGTCCGGAGTATCCTCAGCATCCCTGAGCAGCGGCGAGCGGGCGGTAAAGGCCGTGAGCCGCATCAGGTACGCGATTTCGGCATGCAGGTCGTTGGAGCCGGATCGCGTCACCGCGTTGTACAGGGTTCCAGCCGTATTGCCGAACTCAGCCGGAAATCCATCCGCCTGCTGCACCTCGTCTATCCAAGTGTTGGAGATCGTCATCAAACGGGCTCCCGACCGGTCGCTCTCCGTGTTGTTCGAACCATCCAGTTCGTAGTTCACGCGATTGGTGAACCCTGCTGTGTTCACCTTCCCGGGAACGCCAAATTGGGGATTATCGTGGCCGCTGACTCCAGGTTGAAGCAGGACAAAATTCAGGTTGTTGCGCGAGACCAGGGGCAGGCCTCGAACTGAGTTGTTCCCAACGTTCGTACCCAGGTCCGCGCGGGCGCCTTCCAGCACCGGCGCGCCTCTTTCCACTGCGATTGTCTGTTGGATGCTGGCGACTGCGAGATTGAAGTCCGTGGTGACCACTACGCCCGCTTCCAATCGGATGCCAGTCCGTTCCACGCGTGCGAAACCCGGAGCCCGCACCTCGACGCTGTAGACCCCGAGCGGAAGAAGCGGGAATCGAAACAGCCCCAATTCGTCGGTCAAAGTCCGGCGCCGTAATGAAATTGAGTCATTTGTTACCTCGATCGCGGCATTCGGCGATGGCAGTCCCCGGGCGTCGATGACAACGCCTTGAATCACGCCGTCAACAGCGGAGGATTGTGCTCGCAATGCCGGCGCCCCAATCAACACAACGTAAAATGCCAGCCCAAGCCATATCCCCGCAGGCTTCGCCTTCGAGGCTGGTAGATGCGCTATTCGAGGCGGAGCACCATGCACACACCCACTATTCCATGGCAGCGGTGGCAATCCAACTCGCGGCTTGGCCTCAACGTGGTTTGAGCGGTTGGATCAGAAGTGGTTGACGTTTGGGCCCAGCTCTCGTATTCTATCTGTCGATAATGATCTTTAGATAGTCTCTTTTGGCGCAGTGCTCTCTCACGGCGTCGGGTGCGACTCTGATTCTGGATTTTGATTCGCAGGATCAACTCTGCCTGCGGCGGATTCTTCAAGGCCGTTGCCGGGACCACACCGGCGACGGCCATTTTTCTTCCTGACGACGTGTCCGCACCCAATTCGGCGGACGGGATCTCCTGGCAGGAACGCTGGTACCTATAATGGTTCTGTTAGGAGCTGTCGCCAAGCGCATGGATGCCCTCACGAATATGGATGACCTCAAGGCGAAGATGCTTGAGGAGATCACGAAGCTTGAGCACGAGCTGAGGAACGAACTCCCCAAGGAGATTCTGAAGGCGCGCGCCCACGGGGATCTTCGCGAAAACGCCGAGTTTCACGCCGCGAAGGATCGCCAGAGATACGTGGACTCGCGGCTCGCCAAGCTCAAGTTCCGCCTGGCTGAGCTTTCCATGGTGGACCTCAGCAAGATTCCGCGTGACCGGGTCGGCCTCGGTTCCAAGGTGGTGGTCCTTGACGTCAAGAAGAACGAAGAGATCACCTACAAGCTGGTGGCGAGCGAGGAATCGGATGTCGCCAAGGGCCTGATCTCCACCAGTTCTCCAATCGGCAAAGGGTTGTTGGGCAAGAAAGTCGGAGACGACGTGACTATCACCATTCCGGGCGGCCAGCGGACGCTGGAAGTGCTGGAACTCACGACGATCCACGATGGCGTGGAATAGGTGGAATCAGGGACGGCCCCAATGACTTTCACGCGCGGGATAGCATTGGTCTGCAATAAGCTGCTGCTGCTCATCGTGCATGGTCTGGCCCTGTCAAAGATCCATCCTAACGTCCTGACATTCATCGGGCTGGTGATCAACGTCTACGCCGCCGTGTTGCTCGCGTCAGGCCGGTTTCTGGCCGCGGCGCTCGTTATCGTCGGAGCGGGCATCTTCGATATGGTGGACGGCCGGGTGGCCCGGGCCACCAACCAAGTGACGCGATTCGGGGCCTTCTTCGATTCTGTTCTGGACCGCTACTCGGATCTCGCTCTGCTGATGGGGCTGCTGGTCTATTACGGCAATATAAACCGTCCCTTTTATGTGGTCCTGACCGCCGTGGTCATGACCACCTCGGTGATGATCAGCTATACCCGCAGCCGGGCCGAGAACGTAATTCCCCTCTGCAAGGTGGGTTTTCTGGAGCGGCCGGAGCGCGTGGTGCTCCTGATAATCGGTGGATTATTCGACCGCATGGCGCCGGTTTTGTGGGTGATTGCGGCCCTGGGGACGATTACTGTGATCCACCGCATGGTGTTCACTTTCACCGCGGCCAAACAACTCGACGAGGTGAGTCAGCCGGTGGCCTGATTCCTGTCTTCAAGCTTCAAGAACAACCCACGCCATGGCCTCCGCGGAGGTATGTGTGAGCGACAGGTGAATGGTCTTGACGCCCAGACGGTCGGCGACATCACGCGCAACCCCATGCAATGCCAGCGTGGGCCGGCCTGAGGACAGGTTGGTGACCTCCAGGTCTTTCCAGGTGATTCCTCCACTCCAGCCTGTGCCGAGCGCTTTCATTCCCGCCTCCTTGGCCGCGAAGCGGGCCGCATAGCGCTCGTACTTGTTCGCCTTACGCTCCGCGTAAGCGACTTCGCGTTCAGTAAAGACACGCCGGGTGAAACGTTCGCCGTAGCGCTCGATGGAAGCCTGGATGCGCCCAACTTCAGCCAGATCGACGCCGGTGCCGAGTATCACAGGAGGTCCCTCCGTTGCCCCAGCATACCGAAGAGCCAGGCAACTCAGCGGTCCAAGTTACCATTCGCCCCGCTGTCACGACCGCTTAACTGACCCGAATCGACAGATTTACAGACCTTTTGATACGATTAAAGTTCTCCGAGCCCTCATGCGAAAAGTTTCATTGTCCGAATCGCTCCAGGTTATCCGCCAGGGGAGCCTGAATTGGTTTACTGGCCGTCCCGTCGTGGTGTCCTTTGAGGTTACGGACTCCTGCAATTGCTTTTGCCGTCATTGCGACCATGGTGGCCCGAGGGATGAGTCCCAGCAGCTCAAGCCGGCGCAGTACAGCGAGTACATGCGGGCGTTGAAGCCTTGCGTCGTGCAGATCTCCGGCGGCGAGCCGATGCTGCGCGACGATGTTGTGGAAATCGTCAGAAACATAAAGCAATCCAACGGCTTGCCTTACATCATCCTGGTTTCGAACTGGGCTCTGATGACGGAAGAAAAGTACGTCGCCCTGCACGAAGCCGGCGTGACGCAATTCTCCGTCAGCCTCGATTTTCCCGATCGCCGCCACGACGACTTCCGGCGCTACCCTGGCCTCTTTGACCATCTCTCGGACCTCATCCCGCGCTGCGCGAAGCATGGATTCGACGACATCGTCATGAACACGTGTATTCACAGTGAGAACGTGGGCGAGATCAACCGTGCAGCGGACAAGGCCAAAGAGTGGGGTGTCAACATCGCCTACAGCGCCTACTCTGCGCGCCGAACCGGTTGCCAGGAACTGTTCCTCACGCGACCCGTGGACCTCGACACGCTCCGCAAAGAGTTCGACGGCATCCGGCAGCGCCAGGATTCGACGCACACGATCGTGACTCCGGACAGCACGCTGAACCAGACGCAGGAGTATTTCGAGCAAGGCAGCGCTCCGGGCTGCCGGGCGGGTCACCGCTTCCTGGTGGTCACTGCAAGCGGCAAACTCCAACCCTGTTCGATGCAGTTCAAGCAGTACGAACTCCACGAGCAGAAACGCATGGTGGAGGAGTTCACCGAGCACAATCGTTGTGACGAGTGCTACGTGGCTATCCGCTCGAACCTTGATAAGACGTTCCCGCAGATCCTCGGAGAGAACGTCGCGCGCTACTTCTCCTTCGACTCTGGCAACGGCAAGAACGGCTCCTGCTGAGGTCATACCTGGGAACGCCGATCTCCAGATCGGCATCAATTGCAGCGCCAGCGGCACGCGAAGCTGGTGGAACGCTGTTTGGTGGGTGCGGTTCGGGCCGGCGGGTTATCCTGCGGTTCGTTCCCCGCCGTTGCCGCCCGCTGCTCCAAAGCGATAGAATCGCCTGCGGAATCTGGAGGTGACTCGCATGGCGATTCATGTCGGCGTGAATATGGAGTTCATCCGCTGTGAGGACAAGAGCTTCGCGGCGGGCCTGGAGAGGGCGGCTCAACTTGGTTATGAGTACGTCGAGCCGATGGTCCACAACGGCCGTGAACTGCTCAGCGAGGCCGGCTACTTCCACTCGTTTTCCATGGACGACGACCCGCTCGAAATGCTGGAACTGTTGCAGAAGAACGGTCTGAAAGCCAGCGGGCTCAGCGCGCATTGCCCGCTGATGCGCCCCGAGATTTCCGTTCCGTACCTTCAGAAGGCCATCCGCTTCGCCGCGGCCATCGGCGCTCCCGTGGTCAACACAGATGAGGGGATCCGGCCCGAGTGGGTGCCGCTCGATGAGGCGTGGGGTGTCATGCGATACGCACTGAAGACGGTGCTTCGCACGGCCGAGCGTTACGGCATATACATCGGCATCGAGCCGCACCAGAGCATCACGACGACCACCGAAGGCCTGCTGCGCGTCGCCCATCTGGTTGAGTCGCCGCTGCTGCGCATCAACTACGACACGGGCAACGCCTTCCTGGGCGGTGAGGATCCGTACGCCGGCCTGAAGGCGGTTCTGCCGCTGCTGGTCCACGTGCACGCCAAGGACATAAGCATCCAGCACGCCGAGAAGGAGAAGGGGCTTGTCACGGGCACGCCGGTGGGGTGCGCCTGCGGGGACGGCGTCATCGACTGGGCGCGCGTGCTAGGTATCCTGCGCGAGGCGAATTGGAACGGCGTGCTCTCGGTCGAATGCGGCACTCCGGAGCAGGCGTCGCGCAGCCTCCGGCATTTGGACGCTCTGATCGGACAGACCGCCGCCGCGTAGGCGAGCTTCGGTTCAGGTACAACTGAAAGCATGACTTCATTCAGTCGCCGGATCTTCTTCGGCGGGTGCGCCGCCGCGCCCGCGCTGCTCGCGGATTCAGGCGGGGATACCCTTGCCCAACAGATCGGCCAACTGCTAGCCCGCTTCGACGGCAAGCTCTGGCTCTACGCCAAGAACCTCGATACCGGTGGTTGGTTCGGTCTGCGTCAAGACGAGAAGGTCCGCACGGCTAGCACGATCAAGCTGCCGATCCTGTGCGCTCTATTCGATCTGGTGGCCGCGGGGAAGGTGCGTTGGGACGAGAAGCTGACGCTGCACGACGCGGATAAGATCTCCGGCTCGGGCGTCTTGCACGAGCTTTCCGACGGCACTCAACTCACTGTGCGTGACGTCGCGCACGTCATGATCGTCGTGAGCGACAACACGGCGACAAACCTGATTCTCGATCGCATCACGGCCGACGCCGTGAACGACTACCTCGACCGTATCGGGTTGAAGATCACGCGCTCGCTGCGCAAGATCCGCGGCGACGGCAATGATCTGAAGCCGCCTTCGGGCATGAGCAAGGCCAGCCTGCTCCCGGAAAACAAGCCCTATGGACTCGGCGTGACCACACCGCGCGAGATGGTGGCGCTGCTCGAAATGATCGAGCGCGGCAAGATCGTTTCGCCCGAAGCGTCCAAGGAGATCATCGCCATCCTCAAGCGGCAGCAGTATAAGGACGGCATTGGCCGACACCGGGGCGACGAGGTAGCCAGCAAGTCTGGGGCGCTCGACGCCCTGCGCAGCGACGTCGGCATCGTGTACCTGCCCGCGTCGCGCCTGGCCATCGCGGCCACCGTCGACGACATGCCGAAGGTGGACTACTCTCCGGATAACGCGGGCGAGATCCTGATCGCTGACGTCACTGAGCGGCTGGTGGCCGAGCTGGGTTGATCGCGGAGGCGTTGCGTGCCAACGCCTCGCCGGATTTGCCCTCATCTGCTCAATCGCATATGCTTCTGAGCGAGCTATGCCTAAACGATTCCCTGCTGCCTTGATCTGCACCGCCGCCGTGCTTCTCGCGGCGCTTTTCGCCGCCCCTGCCTCGAAGTGGAAACACCTCTCCTCCGCCGCGGGCGACCTGCCTACGCCCAACACCGGCAAAGAGCAGACATCTGCAACCGTCGCCGATTTCGACAATGACGGCGTGAACGACTTCGTCATTACGGAAAGGACCGAGGCCGATTCGGTTGTGCTCTTCCGGCGAGGGAAGAGCGGTTGGACACGCTGGGTGATTGAGAACCAGCCGCTGCACATCGAGGCCGGCTCCGCGGCGATCGACGTGGACGGCGATGGCGACCTGGATTTTATCGCCGGGGGAGATTGGAAGAGCAACGAGATCTGGTGGTGGGAGAATCCTTATCCGAATTTCGACCCGGCAACGCCTTGGAAACGGCACGTGGTCAAGAACACCGGCTCGCCCAAGCACCATGATCAGATAGCCGCCGACCTGGACGGCTGCGGCAAGCCGGAACTTGTGTTCTGGAACCAGGATGCGCATGGGCTGTTTGTGGCCAAGATCCCGCCCAACCCGCGCGAGGCGGAGTCCTGGCCGATCCTGCCGGTCTACACGTACAGCGCCGACAGCGAACCCGTTCAGCATGGAGAGCCGGCGAGCTTCCGCGGCGTCAACGAGCACGAAGGGCTCGCCGTGGTAGATGTGGACGGCGACGGCAAGCTGGACATTGTGGGAGGAGGACGCTGGTTCAAGAACCTTGGCGGGCTCAAATTCCAGGAGAATCTGATCGATCCGAGTTACAGCTTTTCGCGCGCGGCGGCAGGTCACTTGATCAAGGGCAGCCAGAGGGCACAAGCGGTCTTTGTCGTGGGCGATGGCGACGGCCCGCTGAACTGGTACGAATGGGTAAAGGGAACGTGGATTCCGCACAAGCTGGCCGACATTCATTACGGCCACAGCCTTCAAGTGGTCGACGTGGACGGCGACGGGAACCTGGACATCTTCTGCGCGGAACAACGGCTGAACGGGAACAACCCGCAGTCGAAGATCTACATCTTCTACGGCGACGGGCACGGCAATTTCACCCCGAGCGTGATGGCTACGGGCTTCGATCTGCACGAAGCGAAAGTCGCCGACCTGGATGGTGACGGCCGTCTGGACATTCTGGGGAAACCCTACAACTACCAGACGCCGCGGATCGATATCTGGCTCAACCTTGGCTTCGGCGGAGCGTCAAGATGAGAGAGCACGTGGGAGCCGTGACGCGGCGCTCATTTCTCTCCGCTTCTGTCCTTTCCGCAACGCTACTGCGGGCGGCATCGGCGGACAGGCCTGCGGCTTCATCCTGGATGACTCCCGGCCTGGAGATCTACAGCCTGCGCAGGGAGATGGGCAAGGACCTGGCGGGCACGCTCGGGCTGATCCGGAAGATGGGCATCACAAAGGTCGAGGTACCCGGCTACTACGGGCTGACGGCGGAGGAGTTCGGCCGCGCTCTCGCGAAAGCGGGGCTCCGGCCCACTGCACTGGTGGGGCAATATGACCGCCTCGCCAAAGACCTGGCCGGTCTGCAACGCGAGGCGAAGACGCTGGGTGTGGAGTGGGTCATCTTTCCCTGGATCCCCCACGATGCGGCGCTCAAGCCCGATGATGTTCGCCGTGCTTCGCGCGAAATGAACTCGTGGGCCAAAGATCTGGCGGCCGCCGGGCTGAAGTTCGCCTACCATCCGCACGGATACGAGTTTCAGCCCACGGCGCAGGGCACACTTTTCGACTTGCTCATGGCCGAGACCGACCCGGCGCGCGTGTTCTATCAGATGGACACCTTCTGGATTGCCGAGGGCGGGCAGGATTGCGTCCAGTTGCTCCAGCGGTATTCCAGCCGCTTCCGCCTGATGCATCTGAAGGACCTGCGGAAGGGCGCAACCACCGGCGGCTCTTCGGGCCAGGCGCCGGACGCGGACAGTGTGGCGGTCGGCGCGGGATGCCTGGATTGGCCTGCGATCCTGCAAGCCGCCCGGCGGGCCGGCGTTGAGTCGTACTACATCGAGGACGAAAGCCCGGCCGCGATCACCCAGATTCCGAGCAGCCTGGACTACTTGCGCAAGCTCGCCCTGTAGCCGCCTCGACGGGCAACCGATCAGTCAGCGCGATCCGCCCGGCGCCGCGCGCCTCAGGCCGTGCAGAAACGCGGAGACCCTGCCACGTGTCGCAGGCAGAGCGCCGTCGGCGGGGAGATCCTCGCCAACCTTCTCCTGAACACGCACGCGAAGTTCCGCAAGGCGCCGATCGTGATCTGGCGTCAGGCGGAAGCGCCGGGCTACTTCCGCGCGCGCGCGAAGTACAAGTTCACGATCGAGAGTATTTAGCCTTTCCAGTTCTTCGTAGAGAGTCTTACCGCAGGCCGAGCGCACGGTTGCGAGCCGGCTTTCGAGCGTACTGCCTGGATCTCGCGAGACATTGGCGGGCGTGGCTGCGTTGTCGAATTCCGGAAAGGCGGGCTTCCAGAAGTACTGGCCGGCCACCATGCTTTCGTAAAAGCAGTCAGCCACACCCGGGAAGGACATGTGCAGCAGAGTCTCAGTGGCTCGACCCAGGTCCTTCTCGCCCGGCGGACGGATGTAGGCTCCGTCAGTGGCAAGCATGGTGACCTGGACATCGTTGACCAGGTGTGGACTGCGCTCGACCAGTTGGGCGACGAAGCGGGCGAGCGTGGTTTCATGCGCCAGCACGCTCAGAGGATCGGATTGCGGCGGGTACTTCCGGAAGAAAGTGTAAATGGAGTAGATCCGGTCGATGGGATCGCGCAGGAAACAGAGGTCGAAGAAGACGAAGCCCGGCGCCTCGGGCTTCGGATAGCGCAACTGGTGGCTGGAAATGGCCTGCACCTCCGGATGCTGCTCCAGCCAGGCAACCAGGTTGCGCCCGGACAACTGGCAGTCGGGGCCATCCCCTTCGAACTCCGCAAAACGCGCTCCAAAGTTTGAACTCAGGAGGTTCTCGATGGCCGTTCCAGCGTTCTTGAAGATGTGATAGTGCAGGATCACAAACCGCATGCGGCCCTCCGTCAGGCTCCTGTCGTCCCATCCTTGCAGTTGAGCGGCTCATTCCGAGGAACCATGGTCGCCTGGTTTCAGCCTGAATACCAGAGCGGTCTATCCGCCGTTCCCCGTTAAAGGACGATTACAGGGGCGCGCGAGATTACATCGACGAGTAAATGGCGAATTGGGCAGTGTCGAAGTAGGACGGACCCGGGAATTGGAGCATACCGACCGGGGATAGCGACCGCGATGGGGCTCAGGCCAATGGAGTCTTGCTCGCCCGGAAGTGGACTTCACGGTTGATCGTGCCTGAAAAGGGAAAGGGGAGATGCCCGAAAGCATCTCCCCTCGCCACGTTGCTCGAATTTTACCCTGAATTTCGAACTTGATAGTCCCCTTCCGATCGGGGCTGCAATCAGTATAGCGCGACTTGAATGGATTCGAACTTCGCACGCTCCTACTTGAAAGCGCTGTGCGACCGGCTGCGGCATCACGAGGTGGAGAGTTGGCCAGAGCCGGCCACTTCCAGGAGCGTGAGGAGATTCGCAACCTGGGACTTGCACCCGTCCGCAGCTTGGTGGACATGGCGGCATGGCGGCCGCGCTGACGCGGCTCAGGCAGAAACTGCCCCGAGCGCCCATGGTACTGGAAGGGCTAGTTCAACGTTGGTCGAGAGAAAGCTTCGCTCGTGGTCGTTTTAGCCGCCGTGCGCCGCGTCGAGCGCCCTAAGCTCGACATCCGAACAGGTCTCAATTGTGAGTCGCGGTCACCTGTGTCCTTGACGCGGCGGGCTGGCGCTATTTGAGGGATGTCTTGAACGAGCCGAGAATCTCCTCGCTGGATACGGCATTCGGATCGGTTGGCTTCCAAGCACAGGTGATTTTGGTGTAGTACTTCGTATTGGGCGTCAATGCCGAAGTTGCTCCGAGTGTGAGCGTCCTCTCTTGGGTGTGGCCTGTAGCCGGGATTGCCGACTCAACCGGAGCGGAATAGTCAGCGTTTGTGCTGGTGGTGGCAGTGCATGTCGAGTCCGCGGTGGGCGCGATGTAGGACGCTACGGCATTGGTACTAGAAAGTGTCGTCGGGGAAAAGGAGCCCTTTGATTTGACTCTGAGTGGAATGTTCGCGCGGTATACGTTGACGGCCACCTTTCCGTTCGGCCACAAGGCAGCCCAATAATAAGATAGCCCATCCCGGGATAGGGCACATTGCGCTTCAGTTTCATAGGGCTTGGAGGGATTGCAGCCGTTGATCTTGAATAGTTCGGAAGAAGGGGTCGTGCTGCACCCGAAGTCGTTATGCGTGTTGCCGACACGCCAGATCTCAGGGTGCTGCGAGTAGTGCTTTAATTCGACCAGAAAAACCTGATCTCGAATCCTGCTCGTGGCAGTCGCGGGACTGGTCAACATGAAAGCCCCCCAGCCTCTGATGTTTCGGTCATAAAATCGCGACATGTGGATCGCCGACTGGTCATAGTTGAAGTCACTGTGAAAAAAGAGCGGGGTATAGACGCCAGTGTAGATATTGGCAAAACCAAATGTGTCCACTTGCGCCGCCGACCAATTGGGTTGGGCGATCTGCTGGAGAAGAACCGGATCCCCATTCAAGTCCCAAGCCCACCCAGTATGCGGCTGTCCGCTGGATACACGCACAGGGTGTGAGAAATCAAGCTCGTGAACATGTGCGCCGTCACTCGCGGCATTTGGTGGACGAATGGTTGGGAATGAGGTATCAGTGTCTGGCAGCGCTCCGCCATTCTTGGGGTCACGGTAATACATCTGCGGTGCATCAGATGAGCCATCCGCAGCCATCACGGTGAACTGGACAGTCTTGTCGTTAATAACACTCTTCACGGTGAAACTCTTGCCGTTCAATCCTGGATAAGGCGTGTTGTAGAGATTGAAAGTCCTGCCCACTTCCAGCCAGTGCTTCGTGCCTAGCGTGAGGGTTGCCGTACCATTGGAAACCGCCAGGGAGAGGACGGCCGGGCTCATTCGGGCACATGCGTATGTCCCGCCGGAGAGCCCTGAACCGGAGATGTCAATCACAGCCGTGTATGGATCGGGGAACGATTCGATAGCGTATCTCCCAGTGAGCGCCGTTCCTGCGATCCCAGCGCACCCGGGGCTACCGGTGGGCGTGCCGTCCGCCCGGCGCAATTGGACTACATCCCCTACATCGAAGAGGCTCCGGAACGGAGCTAGAGAGTAGATCGTGAGCTTGCTTCCCGCCACTTTGGATGGCGCGGCATTGACCAGGAAATCCACCGGAATTGGATATTGTACTGGGGGCCAAAGGAGCAACACCCGATCATTCGAAGGCGCGATATCGACCATGTTAGGCCGTCCGCCCAAGCCATATGTGTTCCAACGGTAGCTAGTCCCGCCCTGCTTGATGAACTTGTCCTCGTCAAGCTCACCTGCAATTGTGTTGGCCACCGCATCGTAAACGATGATCGCCAGCAGCCGCGTATTCCCAAATCGGGGTACACCCTGAACCATCCACGCCCAATACCTGGAGCCAATCGACGACGTTCCCTCCGTGTCATTCCGGATCGTCGTACACGCCGGATAGTCCCGACGGAAGTCTCTGATGATAGTGGTCTTCTGCGCGTCAATGTCATAGGATGCAAATTGACACGTTCCAAGGGGAATGTAATACATGAGCTTTGGATTCAAGTCACTCCATCGAAACTCCTGCCCTTCATATGCGTTCAGTTGAGGGTGGGCGTACAGTGAGTTGTCTGAAATCCGGTAGATTGCGATTTGTCCCTTCCCTTTTTTGGGCGGAATATCCCCAAGAATCTGCGTGTAGTATAGCGTGCGATCCGCGTTTTCAGTAGTCCACCGTGACACCGGGATCTTCTCCATGAAGACGGCTGGATTCAGCGGATTCCACTGTGCCAGAACATCGGTGAGCCTGCACACGGTGTTGTTGAACCAGAAGGCGTCCTGGACGCAATTATTTCTTGCGGGCTCGGGCTGATTTGGCTTCTCAAAATTGGGAAAGTTGGAGAACTTGTTTCCAGCGGTGTACCTATATGAATTGAACTGGCCAAGAAGCGGAACAGCCAACGCAACAAATAAGATGACTTCTCGCATGCTCTTACTACCTCCGATAACACCCATCGCCTGAAACGTCTGAGGGCCCCGAATGCGCCAACTACGCACCTAGAACTTCGGTGCCTCCAAGTCTAACCCTCCGAATCGCTCTTGACAAGCTCAATGCAGCCTATTCTCCTGCCGGTCCTGGCCATCTGAATGCACTTCACGACTAGTGTGCTGACATGCGATACATTCTCTAGTAAGACTCACCCAAAACCTGCGGAGGCATGCTCCAGAATAGGCTTCTCCGCGGCGCACCAACGACTGTGCCTATCAAACTCGCCGTGGCCTCCAGCCCGGTATGCTCCCGGAATCCGGCCCGCGGCTGCTCGTGAATCGCGGGATTCGAGTACGAGGCCGTCAGCAGGCAGGTGACGGCCGGGCGAGTGGCGTAGTACGGTGAGATGCACGTGCGGCAACGCGGACCCTAACGGGGGCTCAACGCACTTAAGGGCCAGTTATCGTTGCGGTCAGCGGCCGGCAACTCCGCAATCGGACTGTCATGCGAACCGATGGAGATCACCCCAAACTCGAGCCGCAGACACCCCAGAGCCAGCGCTTCGCAGAGAATAAAGATTGGGGGAAGCGACGATGAAAGCTCATCAGGGACGCCAGGCGCGGTTGAGCGCGAGGTTGTGTTGTCTCCATCGGTTTTGGTTTCAATCTTCCCAAGCGATGGGACCGCAGCGGTCCGACCGAGGCCAATTATTCGGATGCGCCCTGGCTTAGTGTACCTACTCGACGTATTCTGCACCGTGCCCTACTATCAAGCCGCGCTGTGCGACGGGCTGCGCCGCCGCGGGGTGCGCGTGGAGTTGGGTAGCACCAGCTATTACCAGGACCATGAGGCGTTCCGCAGCTTAGGATTAGCGCCAGACCGTGGATTGGTGGACATAGTGGCCTGGTTGCCGCGGCTGCCGCGGTGGCTGCGCCGGCCGCTGAAACTGCTGGAAGGATTGGTGAATTACGGGCTGTTGGCAGTTCGTTTTCTGCTGTTCCCGCCAGCGATCCTCCATGTGCAATATCTGGCATTGGTACCGCTCGGCGTTCCCTTGGAGCTGTGGCTGATCCGGCTCTGCCGTTGGCGCGGCACACGCGTAGTCTACACGGTGCACGACGTACTGCCGCACGACACCGGCATGCGCCACGCTGAGCAGTTCCGGCAAGTGTATGAACTGGCCGACCGGCTGATCTGCCACAGCGATTCGATGCGGAGGCAAGTGAGCGGGAAGTTTGCCATTCCGGCCGGCCGGATCGAGGTGATCCCGCATGGTCTGCTGCAGGCGTCGCGTAATGAGCTATCTCGCTCGGAGGCGCGCGCCCGGCTGGGCCTGCCGGTCGGGCCAGTTTTGGTTCTGACGCTGGGAATCATCAAGCCTTACAAGGGCATTCCGTTTCTACTCGACGCCTGGGCGGAATTGTGCCGGCAGCCGGGCGACGCATTGCTGGTAGTGGCTGGCACAGGGCCGGCTGATCTGTTGGCCGAACTGCGAGCGCAGGCTGGGAGATTGGGGCTGGGCGGCAGCGTGCGTTTCGACTTCCGCTATCTCTCCCAGGAGGAACTGGACGCTTACCACGAAGCGGCCGACATCCTGGTTTATCCGTACCGATCGATCACAACCAGTGGGGCGCTGCTAACTGGCCTGGCGCGCCGTAAGCCGATAGTGGCCACACGCCTGCCGGCCTTCGAGGATCTGCTGTGCGATGGCGAGACGGCCCGCCTGGTCGAATATGGCGACACGGCTGGACTGGCTCGTGCGCTTGCGCGCTGGATCGAGGACCCGTCCGAGCGAGCACGCTACGGACAGGCGACAGCCCGGCTTGTCGAGGCGGATCTCTCTTGGGACACAATCTGCCGCCGGACCTGCGCCTGCTACGAGTCGCTCAATGACAAAGGGAAGCGCACCGCGTGAGATCTTCCACTCCAGCCTCCATCCTGTGACTATACCCGGAGAAGCTCCGCCTGAGTGGCTTTAGTTGTTCAGCTGCTGCAGGCGGCTGGATGCGCGGGAACGGATGGCGTTGCCGTCTATCTGGCGACAGGGACTCTTCAGCGCGGCGATGTACCTGGCGCAGCGGAAATCCACCACCGTGGAGATCAGAATCAGCCCCAGAAAGAGCCCGTCCCACAAGCCGTAAAAATGTAATTGGCCGCCGGTAGCAGGCGCTTTTGCTTCCTCCATGGAAACTGCCAATAAAGCAGGGCAACCAATGCGAGGAAGCCGAAATGGATGCGCGCGTCGAAGAGCATCCAGCGGATTTCACCTAAGGGCATTCGAGCAATCGGGCATATTGGCGCACTAACAACGCTACAACGGCGTCCGCGGAATACTCCCGTTCAACCAATGTGCGCGCGGCCCGACCGAGAGAGTAGGCCAGGGCGGGGTTTCCCAGGAGTTCGAGAATCCGATCCGCGGCCGCCCTGGCATCCTCCGGCGCCGTCAGAAACCCGGTTTGCCCGTCCTGGATCAACTGGCAGTTGCCGCCCACACTCGTGGCAACGGCGGGCAGCCCGGAGGCCATCGCTTCCAGGAGAGCGTTTGACATGCCCTCGCTCCGCGACGGCAGCAGGAAGATGTTGCTTTGCGCCAGCAATCGCAACGGCTCCTCCACCTGGCCCACGAAGCGGATGTTCTCGCGCACGCCCAATTCCCCTGCCAGGCGCTCGAGCTCTGCCTGATACGCCTCATCTAGCACCTTGCCTGCCACCACGAACAGCGCCTCCGGGAGTTTCCGGCAAACCTCCACCGCCGTCCGGACAAGAACGTCGATGCCCTTCACCTTCCGAATATTGGACACCGTCGCGATCAGCGGGCGGCCGGCGGGCACATTCAGGCGGCGGCATAACTCCGCGCCGGATCCACGCTCCGGAATGAGATCCAGTTCGATGCCGTTGGGCACCGTCACGACCTTGTCCGCCGCCACCCGATCGGTTGCGATCACATAGGCGCCCACCTGGTCAGACACCACCTGCACCTGGTCGAACATCCCGCTCAGCAGCCGATAGAGGATGTTCAGCCGCCAGTTGCGCTGGATCCCCAGGTCGCGTCGGCCAGAGATCAGCACAGCGTCAGACCCCGCCTTGGCCAGGCTTCCCGCCCAAAGATCGGCTGTTTCAAAGAAAGTGTGCACAATGCGAATCCGCTCGCGGCGAATCCATCGCAACAGGCGCGGTGCATAGCGCAGCGTATCCAGGCTGTATAGGTTATAGACCGGATAGACCTCGACCGGGCAGGGCAACGCGCGGAATTCCTCCACCTCCGGATTGAGACGGAACGTCAGCACGAACGGGCGGTACCGATCACGGGGAAGGTGGCGCAGCGTGCGAACCAGATTCCGCTCCGCGCCGCCCAATTGTTGCAGCTCGTCGATCACGTAGAGGACACCCACGGGTTCAATCACGACTGTGGCTTTCCTCGCACAGAACCAGGTGCTGCATAGGCATTGCTTCGGCCGGGCAATACCGATTGCCGGCAAACACCCTGCTCGTCCGCGGGATTTCGCGTACGATCCGTGCCGTTGTAGCATGTGGTGATCCAGCCGGTTGAGCGCCCCCGGAGAGCGCCGGCCGCGTAAGAGTCGGATTCGTAATTGTGCGTGTGCACTATGCCGACGCTTTTGCGCACCAGCCAGCGGCGCAATTCGCCGATGGTGTGAAAATCGAGCCGGCCGTGACAATGGGCGATCTCGGCGGGTACTCCCCGAGCCTGCGCGTGCTCCGCCACCTCGGTGTGGGGATTCCGCGCGTCGCAGCCGAGCGAGCGGCTGACCGCTGCCAGGTTGACCAGAACATTTTCAGCGCCGTACCATCCAGCGCTGCTGATCAAATGCAATACGCGCATGCTCACCGCCGGAATCCAGGCGTGTTCTGTTCCGCGCCCGGATCGCGGTGCGACAGCAGGCACCACATGCGATGATATCGTTCGTCGCCCAGGGTTCGGCGCAACTGCATTTTGGCCGAAAAGCCCAGCCGCTGCAGGAGGGACGGCCGCCCCCCGGTCCGCATCAAACGGGCCAAGGTGGCAACAGTATGGCGTCGCTGGATGCCGTACCGGGCAAACACCCGGAGCCCGTGCTCCTCCCAGGCCAGCGGCCAGGTCACCGAAGTGAAGACGCGACGGTAGCCCACTCGGCGGCAGGCCTCGAGAACGCGCTCGTCGTAGCGTCCTCCAGGGAACGAGAGCGCATCCACTGCCTGCCCCAGGCGGTCCTCAATGGTCTGCTTCGGCCTGCGCAATTCCTCGTCCAGATCCTTGTCGGTGCAGTGCGTCATGAAACGGTGCATCCAGCCATGCGCCTGCACCTGGTGGCCTGCCGCGGCGAGTTCGCGCAACTGGTTCCAACTCATGTAGTCCGGCCCCGATTCCGTGAAACCCGCCGTGACGAAGAAGATGGCCTGAACGCCATGCCGCGCGAGTACCGGGAAGGCCTGTTCAAACTGCGTGCGATGGCCGTCGTCAAAGGTGACGCCCAGTCTCGCCCGGCTGCCGGGCGGCGGGGCCTGGAGAGCCCGCAAGTGAGCGTCGAACTCTTCCGCCCGCAAGCAATACATGTGCGGCGAGGCTTCGGCCTCGACCTCGTGATAGTTCAGATAGAGCACCGGCAGGCTCATTTTCGCACCGTTTCCCACACGGCAAACCGATTGCCACGGAGCGCCTCGAGGATGCTGAGTATGACTGCCGCGTTGCCGGTGCAGAAGTAAAGCGGCAGGTTGAACAGCTTACCGAAATGGCGCAGGGGCAGGACCAGGCCGAGCAGGGCCATCCCGTAAAAAACGGCCTGGGCCGCGAACACCCAACGGATCAGCGTGTGATCGACGGCCAGCAGCGCGCTGCTGAGCAAGAGCAGGACGAGCGGCAGCGGCAGCAGATACCGCAGCCCTTTGTGCGAGATGAGTTGGAACGTCACCCAGAATCCCCGTGAGAACCTGAGCATGCTGCCCGCGCTAAGCAGACCGTGGATGCCTTGCGCGGTCACGCGTACCCGCATCCGGAACTCGTCCTTCGCCGACTGGGTGGAGGCTTCGGAGGCCAGCGCCTCCGGCGCGTAAACCACCCGCGAGCCGCGCCGCACGATTTCCATGGGCTCCACCATGTCGCTGCAGGCATCGGCGGCGAGCGGCACATACAACGCGCGGCGCGTTGCATAAATCGGCCCGGAGCAGGCAGTGGCGGTCATAATGCGGCTCTGAAAAATCCGGATGGATTGCTCGTAGCCGCCGTAAAGGATCTGTCCCAGTCCGGTTGGCGAAGCGCCGCCGCGTCCGTCGAAAAAGCGGCAGAGGCCGCTCACCGCGCCCACCGCGGGATCGGCGAAATATGACACAAGCTCGCCAATCGCGTTATCCACGTAGACCGAAGTCGCATCGCTAAAGATGACGATGTCTCCACTGCAGTGTTCCACTCCGAAGTTCTGCGCTCTGGTCTTGCCGCCCCTCGGCACGACGAAGAACCGCACTCGATCATCGTTGAATGCGCCCATGATCTCGTTCGTGCGGTCCGAAGAGCCGTCCGAGACCACCACCACTTCGAGTTTCTCCGCCGGATAGTCCAGGGCGAGCGTCTCGCGCACCTTCTTCTCGATCCACTTCTCTTCGTTGTACGCAGCGATCATCACCGACACGCTGGGCCGGTACGCGGGGTGGCGGTGCGGCCGGGGAAAGCAGGTCCCGAGCACAGCGACCAGCAACGGGTACCCGGCATAGGTGTAAATGATGAGCGCCAGGGAGGCCCAGAAAACTGTGGTGAGTACGGTGTCGACCATGTGGATCCGGTCTACTCCGCGGCAATGGTCTCTACGCTCGGCATGTGCTCTTCCGTGCATGGTACAGCATCGGACAGCTTGCCGTGAACTGTTCGCGGCTCAGCACAAGCCGGCCCGCAGGCAGAGGTGTCTCCAACAACGCGGCGAGGAATCCGGCCGCCGGGCCGTTGCGTTCCGTCGCCTGGAAGGCGAGCTCCACCTCCGCGGAGCCATGCCGGTCGAAGACCTCCCGAAGCATGTGGTGTTCAATGCGCCGTGAGAAAGCACGGCAACTGATCACCCAAGTGTCAATCACAAACCGCTGTTCCCGGCGAGTGCCCGCCAGCACGGCGATTTTGCCCAACGGGCCGTATTTGTCCCGGTATTCCGCAAGCAGCACTTCGGTCTCCGGCCGCTCCGTGAAGGCACGCCATTCAGCCTCGCCATAGCGGCGGCCGTTGATATTGAACTGGTTCGTCTTGTTGATCAGTTCCAGAATCCGCGGTTCCATCGGCGGGCGCAGCCAGCTCAGCGTCAGATGCGCATCGGCATCGCGCAAGAAGCTTTCCATGTCGGGCGCAGCGCCCGCCTCTTGTTTTAGTTGTTGATTCGCCCTCAGGCTTTGCGCCCGAATGCGGTCCTCCGGCCGCACTTCACTCTTGCCGAATAGATTGCGCAGCCGGTAGCCCAACTGGTAGACCGCCGCCACGTCCTGCTTCGGGAAGAGAATGCACTCCATCTCCGGATGCGCCCGGCGCACTTCCTCGATCTCCATCGGGCTGTCGTCGATGAACACCACGCTGTCGGCGCCGATGTTCCAGACCTTCAGGATCCGGGCCACGGCCTCGGACTTCGGGCCCCAACTGACTTCCACCGGGAACAGCTCGTCGCCTTGCACCAGCAGGTCCGGCCGCGCCAGCGCCTGTGCCACTATCGCCGGGTCGTTCTTCGACGCCACGCCCACCAGTACCCCGGTCCGCACCAGCGATCGCAGAATCTGCTGGTAATAGCCGTGGATTTGCGCATGATGCTCCAGATCCCAGGCGACTCCGCGTACGCCCTCATCGCCCACAATGCCGCGCCACAGCGTGTCGTCGAGATCGGTGATCAGCCCCTTCTTCGGGGCCGGCGGAACCAGCAATTCGGCCAGCAATCCGGCCAGCGCATCGGCGTGCGTCAACTCGTAAGGGAACCCGCTGGCCAGCTCCGCCTTCACGTCGTGCCGGCCTGCCGGCGGCGACACCTGGTCCAGCGCCCGCGGATTCAACACCAATACCCCGGCCTCGGCCACCAGTTCGGCGCTGAACTGCGCCAGCAGACGGTCCAACTCAGCCTCCAACAGGCTCTGCTGCCGGCCGGGCTGAAAGGCCACCGGGGGCAACGGCAGGCCGGGCAGGCTGACAACCACCGGCGTCCGCCTGGCGAGGTCCGCCGCCAGCGCCCTCAATTGCGCGAGCCGGCGCTGCGCCTCCTCCGCCAGTTCCGGCAGCCGCTCCGGCTCCCATCCGCCCAGCAGGCGGATGCCCAGTCGCGGATCCAGGTCCGGCCATTCCAACGCCAGCACCACGGCCTCGGCCGGCTCCTGGCCCGCCATTCGCAGCGTCCCGATCAGGTCACCGTATAGCCCGGCGCGGACCTCGACATACCTCCCCGGAAGTCGTCGTCTAAGGTGTGCCTTCAGAAAGGTGAGCAGGTGCAGTGGCGTGTAACTACAAGCCAGTACAACGTGGAACGTCCGGTCTCCGGGACTCTGATTTCGCCGTATGGCCAGCGCTTCAATCAGTTTCATTCTGGCAGTTTCATTCCGGGAAGGTCCCCGTGTCCTCCAAACTGGTTTTAGTATACTGAAGTCCTTCCATCTGACCATGGCACTAGTGCGGCACGCCCGCGAAGCGGAAATCGGGGAAATCTGTGATTTTCTTACCACTCACATGGATCCTTCCCTCAATAAAGACCGTTTCCGGAATCTTTTTACCTACCCGTGGATGGCCGGCAAGCCGAACCTCGGATTCGTCCTTGAAGTCGACGGCCGCATCGCCGGTTTCCTCAGCACCATTTACGGCGATCGTGAAGTCAACGGCCGCATGGAACGCTTCTGCAACCTGTCCAGTTGGTGCGTCCTGCCCGAGCACCGCAACCACAGTCTCTCACTGCTCAGCGCCGCACATCGCGAGGGCGACTTCGTGTTCACCAACCTCACCTCCCGCCCCGCGGTCGAGAAGATCAGCCTCGCCCTTCGCTACCAGGTGCTCGACACCTATAAGCTGTTCGCCTTCCCCGGCACCCATCCCTGGACTCTTTTCCGATTTCCCTGGCCCAAACTCCTTTCCCGACCCGAACAGATCCAGCCGCTCCTCGCGCCCCGCCACCAGCAGTTTCTCCGCGACCACCTCGGTACCCGTTGCCGCCACATCCTGCTCTGCCGTGGCAAGCGCTACTGCTACATCATCTGGATCCGGCGCGTCAAAAAGTCCATACCCTTTTGCGAACTGCTCTTTGTCTCCGACCCGGAGTTGCTCAGGGATCACTTCGAGTTGGTCAAACTCGCCATTTGCCTGCGCGGCATGGCTTTCCTGCTCGCCGTCGACGAGCGCCTGCTAGGCCGCCGCATGCCCCTGCTTTATCCCTACAGGCGAGTCACGCTATTCAAGGCCAGCCGGGCCGGCCGCATGGATATCGACAACCTGTATTCGGAACTGGCTCTGCTATGATCCACCGCCTGAACGGCTGCTATGCTTGCTCTGATACCGTCATGCGCCGCCGATTCGGTGAACGCCCAACCATGAAGGGACTTGCATGTTTGGCACTGGTCTAGGGGCTTACTTCCCGCTGCTCGTCTATTTGTTGTCGATAGCAGGCTGCTTCGTCTCATTTGTTCGCCCGGTCGTCGGCATCTGGGTCCTGACCCTGATCCTGCCCCTGCAGGGCGGTCGCATGCGCCTCCTGGACTATCCCCTCGGCTCGCACGTCCTGCAACTCCTCCTGCTCTCTGTTTTCTTCGGCGTACTGTTCAGTGGCGGCTCCATTCTGCCGCCCAAGCCGATGCGCAAGATCATCATCGCGCTCTGCGCCGTCACTTACATCTCCCTCTGGATCGGTACCGCGCTTTCTCACGCTGTCCCGATCCCCTTTTTTACCAGCTTCCCCAACGGCGACCATACCCCTTTCGGCTACTGGTTCAACTTCATGCATTTGCCGCTGCTTTTTATCCTGGTCAATTCCGTCGTCAAGGATAAACGCCAGATGGAGTTTCTGCTCATCGCGATGATGATTTCGTTCCTCTGGGCGATGAAGAACTTCTACGGCAACGTTGCTCAGCGCGAGACCGCACAATACGTGGAAGCGCTCCGCAACAGCATGGGTCAGGATTTCGGCGGCTCCAATGGCCGCGCCGCCTTCGCCTCCCAGTGCACCCTCTTTCTCCTGGCCGTCTTCGGCAGCATTCATTCCTTACGGGTCCGCATTGTCGTGGTCTTCCTGCTGGCCGCCGGCCTCTACTCGGTCCTATTCTCTTACTCCCGCGGCGCCTGGCTCGGCTTCGGCTGTGGCATTCTCTACCTGGGCCTCACTCGAATGCGCTGGTTTTTTGTCGTCGGCCTTCTGATGGTGCCGTTCGCCGGCGCCCTCTTGCCCCGCGCCGTCATCCAGCGCGCCACCATGACCTATCAGGAAGGCGAACTGGATACATCCAGCGCGGACCGCATCCAGATCTGGGAACAGGCGCTGAAGACAAGCCTCGCGGATCCCATCTTGGGCATCGGTTTCGATTGCTACCACTTGTATCGCGCCGAAGAAGAGGACGAACTCCTCGACACCCACAACATGTATGTCAAGGCGTACGTCGAGACTGGAGTCGTCGGACTGGTCTGCCTCATCGGCTTCTTCTTGTCCGCCCTTCGGCTAGGCCATCGCCTCGCCAAAACGGCCACCGATCCTTTCTACCGCGCCCTGGGCGCCGGCTTTGCGGCCTACATGGTCGCGGTCATTGTGACCAACATGTTCGGTGATCGATGGACCTACATCGACCTCAGCGCGTTCACCTGGATTCTGCTCGCCCTCGTTGTCCAAGCCACGCTCTGGACGGTAGTGCCCGCCAACGCGCCTGCGCCCGCAGCCGCACCGGCACCGGCGCCTCCGCCCGAGGCCACCGTCACCGACAGGATCAGAGTGCGCATGCGCGGCATAATGAGCGGAAGACCCCGGGGCTGAGGCAACGCTTGTGACCCCCGCTTCGACTTTCAGCCTAAGAGCGGGATAGCGACCCTGCAACATGCCGGTTTAGCCCGGAGCCCCCGATTTGTTTCTGCCATCAGTATGGAGGCCGCTTCGAGCAGCCCTCGATTTCGAGCCCGGATGCTACCATGAATCGAATCTCATTTTGATCGGCCACCGCCATGCCGGCTGGCGCGCCATAAGCGTAACTATGAGCCTTCGCAACCGCGTCGTAAATATGGTCCAGGACACTTTGTGCCGGACAAAGGACTTCCAGCTCCAGGATTCCGATTCCCTTCTGGAAAATGGGGTAATCGACTCGCTGGGCATGCTGGAGTTGGTCAAGGTGCTCGACACACGCTTCCATGTCACCGTAGAGGATGATGAACTGTCGCCGGAGAACCTGGATTCCATTGAATCCCTGACCGCCTATCTTCGTCGCAAAGGCGTTGAGGAGTGACCGGGCCACAGCCTCTTCCCTACCCCAATCTGGCGTCCCTCGTGTTGGACTTTCCGGCGCTCTGCGCCGATCGGTGCGCGTTGAGCCACCTGGAGAACGCGATCACCTATGCCGAGCTGAGAGACTATGTGCTCGCCATGGCGGCCCGGCTGCGCTCTAGTGGTATCCGGAACGGCGATCGCGTGGCGCTGCTGGTGGAGAACTCGCCGGAGTACGTCATCTCGCTGTTCGCCGTACTTGCGCTTGGCGCCACCGCCATTCCGCTGAATCCTGAAACCAGCTCCGGCGCGGTGCGGGTGGTGCTGGACGACTGCGCCGCCCGTGGGTGCATCGTGCGCGAACGCACCCGCACGCGCATCGACCCGGACTCGTCCCTGCCCGTGGTGGCGCTGCTTGCGAACTCGTTCGCCGCCAACCGCCTGAGCCTTTCGAGCGAAGCCGCAACGGAGCCGCCCGCTCCACCCGAGCAGGACTCGCTCGCCCTCCTGCTTTACACTTCCGGAACTACCGGACGACCCAAGGGCGTCATGTTGACCCACGCCAATCTGCTGGCCAACACCGCTTCCATCGTGGAGTACCTGGGCCTGAAGGCCGGTGACAGCACGGTGAACGTGCTGCCGTTCTTTCACTCCTTCGGAAACTCGGTGCTGCTGACGCATCTGGCCGTGGGCGGCAGCATCTACATCGAAAACCGCTTCACCTATCCCTCGAAGGTGGTGGAGACGCTGCAGAAAGTTCGGCCGACGGGTTTCTCCGGCGTGCCGGCGACGTTCTACATCCTGCTGCACCGCACGCCGTTCCTGCAGCGGGAGTGGAGCTTCCTGCGCTACATCAGTCAGGCGGGCGGCGGCATGCGCGTGGAGACCATTCAGCGGCTGCGCCAGGCCATGCCGGCCACACGGATCTACATCATGTACGGTCAGACGGAGGCTTCGGCGCGGCTCTCCTACCTGGCTCCGGAACTGCTGGAAG